>Ga0302279_10003147_pt1 | contig 20961 bp, 18 predicted proteins | sample III_Bog_N3_3_FD_194541 | JGI IMG/M metagenome (GOLD analysis project Ga0302279, IMG submission 194541) | Peat permafrost microbial communities from Stordalen Mire near Abisko, Sweden - III_Bog_N3_3 | ecosystem: Environmental > Terrestrial > Soil > Wetlands > Peat | place: Sweden: Abisko...
ACCGACGAGGAATCGGAGGCAGTACTGGATGCAGAGTGGGCCAGCTCGGTGGCTCCGTATGCAACCGTCATCTTTACGGCGTGCCAGACGGTCGCGACCAACGGCATCTTCCTCTCGGCGGGATACATTATCGACAACAATCTGGCGGCCAGCATGAGCCTGTCGTATGGCTATAGCGAGGTGGGGCAGACGAGCGTTGACCAGTATGTCTCCGGTCTTTGGGAGCAGGCGGCCGCCCAGGGAGAGACGGTGGTGGTGTCGTCTGGCGATGCTGGATCGGCCAACGGGGCGGACCAGGACCAGCCCTATGCGAGCGACGGCCTTGCGGTGAACGGGTTCGCCTCCGGCAATTACGATGTCGCGGCCGGCGGCACGGACTTTCAGGACAGCTACAACCAGGGGAACAGCGATTCTGCGTTCGGCATCGCGAAGTACTGGGCGACGACGAATAGCGCGGGCGAATCCTCTGCCTTGAGTTACGTTGCCGAGACAGTGTGGAACAACACCTGCGCCAATTCGATCCTGGACTTCGACCACACCGGCAGCAGTGATCCGAATGCCCTGTGCGACGAGTCCAACTACCTGCCGACCACGGGCGGGGGTGGCGGCGTCAGCATCCAGTGGCCGCGTGCCAGCTGGCAGAACGGGACGGTGTACGGCATTCCGCCGACCAGCACGTACAACTTTCGCCTGCTGCCGGATGTCTCGTTGTTCGCGGCCAATGGGTTGTGGAGTCACGCGCTGGATTATTACCAGTCGGACGGCGGCGGCTGGCAGCGAGCAGGCGGTACATCGTTTGTAGCGCCCCAACTGGCGGGTGTGTTCGCGCTGGTGGCACAGCAGACTGGGCAGCGTGTGGGCCAGCCGAACTACGTGCTCTACAACATGGCGGGCGTGGAGTACGGCACCTCCAGCTATATTGCCGGCAGTACCTGCAACGGCAGCGGAGGCATCGGCACTGGCGTGACCACGACCGCGCCGGCGACGGGGAATAGTTGCATCTTCTACGACACGGAGACGGGCAATAACTCGCAGGCCTGCCTGGCCGGAACAGCCAACTGCTATACGCCCAGCGGAAAGAGCTATGGAATCCTGTCGACGAGTACGACCTCGGCGATTCCGGCGTACCCGGCAGGGCAGGGCTTCGATATGGCGACCGGGCTGGGATCGCTGAACATTACGAACATGGTGAATAACTGGCAGACGGGGACGCCCGGCGGCGTGCCGTATACGCCGACCGTGATTGTTTCGGGGCCAAACCCGGTGAGCTACGGAACGACGGCGGCCATCTCCTACACCACGACCGTCTCCGGCAGCGGTAGCTTCCCCACCGGGACGGTCATCTTTGCCGATTCGCCCTCGGTTGGGACGATGGGCACCGATCCGCTGGTGGCGAGTTCGACCTGCTCCAGCGGCGGGCCCTGCGCGGAGACCGCGACCCAGACATTGACGCCCTCGGGACCGCTGGCGCTGGGAAGCTTTACCGTGACGGGGACGTACAGCGCGACCAACGAGAGCTATGCTACCGGCTCCGGGAGCTTGCTGGTGACGGTGACCCAGCAGACGCCGACGGTGACGGTCAGCACTCCGTCACCGGTGACCTACGGCGGGGCGGCGACGGTGAACCTGTCCGCGACCATCACCTACATCGGCGGCGGATTGGCACCAACAGGCGGGCTCACGTTCAAGATTGGTTCCGGTAGCACTGTGACCGCGACGTGCATTGGATCGTCGAGCCCGCTGACCTGCACCTATACCGGCTACAGCACGGCAGGGCTGACCGGAGGGGCGAATACGATTACGGCTACATCCCTGGCCGACACGAATTACAAGAGCGCGACGGGCACTGGCACCCTGACTATCAACCAGCAGACGCCGACCGTGAATGTGAGCAGCGTGGCGGCGATCACTTACGGAACGGCGACCGTAGACCTGTCGGCGACCGTCTCCTACACCGGTAGCGGGGTGGCGCCGTCGGGCGGCCTCACCTTCAAGATCGGTTCCGGCAGCACGGTTTCGGCGAGTTGCACGGGATCGTCGAGCCCGCTGACCTGCACCTTTACCGGATACAACACATCGTCGCAGGCGGCGGGTTCCCATACGATTACCGCGACCAGCATTGCCGACACCAACTACAAGACCGCAACCGGCACGAACACGCTGACCGTCAACCAGCAGACACCGACCGTGACCGCAAGCCCGGTGGCGATCGCGTACGGAGCGAACGCGAATCTTTCCGCAAGCATTGCGTACACCGGCGGGGGATCGAAGCCGTCCGGCGGGCTCACGTTCAAGGTGGGATCCGGCAGCACCGTGACGGCGACCTGCACAGGATCGTCGAGTCCGCTGAGCTGCACATATACGGGATACCCAACTTCCACCCTGTCGCCGGGCACACCCACGATTACGGCGAAAGCCGTTGCAGACACGAACTACGCAACTGCGACGGGAACCAACACCCTGACCATCACCGCGCAGACGCCGGCGGTGACCGTGACGCCGGTGAGCATCGCGGTGGGGGCGGCGACGGCCAACCTGTCGGCGACGATTGCATATACGGGCGGCGGCGTTAAGCCGTCGGGCGGATTGACCTTCCAGGTTGACTCCGGAGCAGTCGTGACGGCGAGCTGCACGGGGTTGTCGAGCCCGCTCACCTGCACGTACAGCGGCTATGGCACGGCATCGCTGGCGAGCGGTTCGCACACGATTACGGCGAACTCCATTGCGGACACCAACTATACCGTCGCGTCCGGCACGGGCCCACTGAGTGTGCTGCCGCTGCCGACGATTACTTTCTCTGTGGCGTCTCCGCACCACACCATGGACACTTCCTTTACGGTCTCTGCGAGTTCGAACTCGACCGGCGCAATTACCTATTCGGTGGTGAGCGGCCCGGCAACGATTGCGGGGAACACGGTCTCGCTGACCGGCGCGGCGGGAACGGTGGTGCTGCAGGCCCTACAGGCCGCGAGTGCCAGTTACAGTGCCGATACGCAGAACGCAAGCTTCAGCGTGATTGCGGGCAGCGTGTGGCTGGCGAATCACACGGGTAGCCTGAGCGCCGTGGACCTGAACCTGACTGCGATTACGGGTGCGGGCGGTTTGACCGGCGCGGGGGTGGGCACGCCCGCAGGCCCGCTGGGGCTTGCATTTGACGCGTCGGGCAATGCATGGGCGGCAAGCAGCAATGGCGTCAGCGAGTTCAGCCGGCAGGGCGTTGCGATCGGTTCGACGGCAACGACCAGCGGTGGCATCACCAATCCGGTTTCGGTCGCGGTGGATGGCGCGGGGCAGGTGTGGGTGGCGAACTCGAATGGCACCGTAAGTGTGCTGAACAACGCGGGCGTGGCCGTATCGCCCTCCGGCGGCTATCCGGGACCGGGCACGCAAAGCGCGCCGACAGGCATTGCCGTCGACATCTCGGGGAGTGTATGGATTCCGGACCACGCTGGCAATACGGTAACCCGGCTGCTGGGCGCGGCGGTGCCTGTGGTACCGCTGGCGACCGGAGCCGCTACCGGACAAGGAGTGGAGCCATGATGCATCGATGCCATAGGAGCGCGATTCTGCTGGGGGCGGCAGCGGCGGCCGCACTGGGAGCGATTGGCTGCGGGATGAGCGTGTCGCGATCCGCAGCGGACTCTGTTCCCACGACGCTGACCGTGCCCGCCAGCAAGGGCATTGTGATGGGAGGCCAGCAGCCGGTGGCGGGCGTGACGTTGCAGCTCTACCAGGCGGGGACCTCCGGCTATGGCTCCCTGGCGACGGCGCTGGGCACGCCGACTCAGACCTTGCCCAGCGGTAACTTCAATCTGTCGAGTTATACCTGCGCGGCTGGCTCGCAGGTCTACCTGGCAGGCACCGGCGGACAGCCGATTGCCGCCGTCGGCAGTACTCCCGCGGTGACCAACAACAACCTGGCCCTGATGGTAGGCCTGGGGACCTGCGGCGGGACGGACCTGAACACTTTCATCAATGTGAACGAGTTGACGACCGTAGCGACGGTGTGGGCGCTGAGCCCCTTTATGACCGGGATTGCGAACATTGGCACCAGCCCGACCAATACCACCGGGCTGGCCAACGCCTTTGCTGCGATCAACGAGCTGGTCAACACGTCGAATGGAACCCTCTCCGGACCGGCGCTGCCCACGGGCGCTAAGCTGCCGACGACGGAGATCAATGCGCTGGCCGACATTCTGGAGCAATGCGTGAACTCCGGCGGCGGCGTAGAAGGCGACTTGAGCGGCTGCGGCACTCTTTTCCAACTGGCGCCCAACGCCGTGGGCGCGTTCCCCACCGATACCATCACCGCGGCCATGAATATGGCCCAGTCGCCGGGCCGCAACGTGGCCGCGTTGAACCGTCTGCGATCGACTCAGCCGGTGTTCACGCCTGCGCTGGACGTCAATTCGCCGCCTACGGCATGGACGATTGCGATTACCTACGTGGGGGGTGGGCTGAGCGCGCCCACATCGATTGCGACGGATGCCGCGGGCTCGGTTTGGGTGAGCAACGGCGGCAATGCCAGTGTGACCAAACTGGATTCGGACGGCACACCCGTGTCGACTTCGAGCGGGTTCAGCACGGGTGCAGCGGGCGCCGCTCCAGCGGCGATCGCCATCGACGCCAGCGGCAATGCCTGGGTGGCGAACGCCGGGAACGATACAATCGTCGAACTGAGCCCTGTGGGCGGTACTATGAATACAGTAAGTAGCCTGAACGCTCCCGGGAGCATCGCAGCCGACGGGCTGGGAAATATCTGGGTTGGCAATCCCGGTGCAAGTACAGTCAGTGCATTCACGGTTAGCGGTGTGGCACTCGCGGGATCTCCCTTTGGTGGAGCGGGGATCAGTTCACCCACGAGCGTCGCGGTTACACCGAAGTAGCTTGCGCACCCGCAGTCGAATGGAGGGTCTATGAACAACCCTGAAGCTCCTCGCTGCACCCGGCAGCGCGTCTCCATACGGCAGATCGGAACGGAGACGCTGGTGTATGACGAAGGCAGGCACACGGCATATTGCCTGAACCAGAGCTCGGCGGTCATCTGGAAGCTGGCGAATGGCGACCGGTCGATCGACCAGATACGAGCCGCGGCGGCGCTGGAACTGGACGCGCCCGTCAGCACGGAGCTGGTACTGTTTGCGGTGGATGCACTGCGCGCGGACGGGCTCATTGAGCCCTCGGCAAGTGCTGCTGTTGCGCCGGCGGTCTCGCGAAGAAGCATGCTGCAGACGCTGGGGATGGGCGGCGCGCTGTTGCTGCCGGCGATTGCTGCAGTGGTTGCGCCCACGGCGGCCCAGGCGTATGGCGGTTGCGTCGATTGCTCGTTGTCTCCGTTGTTTGCGGATGCACCGTCCGCGCAGTCAACGCGGTCCTCGCAGTTAGCCAGGGCGAGACAGCAGCAGATAATGAGGAGTTCCGGCGGGCCGGTCCCGTTTGTGAGCAGTGACGACATGGACATTTTTTCTCCCCTGGTACAGTCCAGCGGCGGCCATGTCCCCGTTCCCAAAAATATGAAGCCATGAAGCCTTGCAATTGCATCAGGTCATTTGCTGTCCTGCGCGCGGGCCCCAGACACAACAGAATTGCCGGGGCGCTGGCCGTTGCGTTCTTCGGTGCAATGGTTTCTGGTTGCGGCGTGCAGACCTCGATGCAGTCCTCCAGTCAGCAGGGCGAGGTGCTGCGGGGAAGGGTCTTCGGCGGACAGCAACCGGTGAGCGGCGCGTCGATCACGCTGTACGCCGCGGGTTCCGGTGGAGCGGGAGTGGGGGCCTACAACCTGCTTACGCCCAATAGTGTGACGACAGATGGATCTGGATCGTTCGGGATTACGGGCGACTACACCTGTCCGACGGCGACCACGCAGGTTTACATCGTCGCGCGGGGCGGCAATCCCGGACTCGCCGCCGGCACGAACAATGCCGCAATGGTGCTGATGGCTGCACTGGGGAACTGCGATGCGCTGATGTCCTCGACGACCATCAATTTGAACGAGGCAACTACGGCTGCCTCTGCCTGGGCACTGTCGCAGTTCCTGGGGAGTGGCGCCATCATTGGATCGACCGCGACCAATGCGACCGGGCTGGCCAACGCCTTCGCGGTGGCAAACAACCTGGTCAACACCAGTACGGGGTTTGCCCCCGGAAGCACCCTGCCTGCGGGGGCGGTGACCGAAACGGCGAAGCTGTACACGCTGGCGGATGCGATTGCATCCTGCGTCAACAGCGACGGGACGGCGGCCTGTACTCCACTGTTTGCGGCTGCGACCACATCCAGCGGCGTTCCGGCGAATACGCTGGATGCCGCCCTGAACATTGTGAAGAACCCAGCGGCCAATGTGGCGGCGGTTTTCAGCGCAGCGGCATCGCGTGGGCCCTTCCAGCCTGCGCTGAGCGCTCATCCCAAAGACTGGACGATGTCGGTCACGTATGCCGGCGGTGGGCTGGACCTTCCAGGCTCGGTTGCCATCGATTCAGCGGGAAACGCCGTGGTTGCGAATTACTTTGGCGGAGCGATCTCGAAGTTTTCTCCGGCAGGCGTGCCCGCCTCTGCGACCGGCTTCCCGGGCACTGGTCTGGCCCAGTCGTACGGCATTGCGGTCGACGGCTCCGACAACGTGTGGGTGACCAATGAGCAGAGCGTCACCGGCGCAAACAACCACCACGACGGCAGTATCAGCAAATTTTCCCCAGCGGGGGTGGAACAATCGGGCTACGGGTATACGGTCGGCGGCATTTATTACCCGTCGGCCGTGGCCTCGGATACCAATGGAACGATATGGATTGCGGACTACGGCAGCTCCTCGGCCACCTTGCTAAATAACGACGGAACTGCAATCTCCGGCAGCGGCGGATATGCTGCTTCGGCGCTGCCCTTTACCTCTGCCGTTGCCGTCGATGCCAATCACAACGCGTGGTTTGCGGTGCAGAAGGGAGTGGCCAGTGTGACGCCGGCCGGCGTGGTCAGCAGCTTTCCATGCTGCGCGGATCCGGCCGGAATTGCCGTCGATCCCGCGGGCGATGTGTGGGTGGCGGACTACAACGCGTCGACCGTGGTCGAGCTGATGCCGAGTGGCGTGGTCGCGAATCGCACGGTGTTGTCCGGCGGAAACGGCGGCCCGCAGGGGATTGCGATCGACGGCGCAGGCAACGTGTGGGCGGCGAACTACTACGGCAATTCGCTTGCGGAACTTTCCGGCGCAAGCGCGAGTGTGCTATCGCCGGCGCTGGGCTATGGGTTGGACGCGCCGCTGAGTGAGCCGTATGGATTGGCGGTGGATGCGAGTGGCAATCTCTGGCTCTCCAACGCCGGCAGCAACACCATCACGCAGATTGTCGGGCTTGCGAACCCCATACGGACGCCGCTGCTGGGTCCGCCGGCGCAGCCATGATCGCGGCACCATTGCGGCAGGACTGCATCGCATTCGGCGTGCGGTTTGAGCTGGTGGCTGATTCGGGCGACCTGCTGGCACGGATGATGCGGTGTGCACCGCACAGCACGGAAGCGTGCGCGGGCAGCGCAGACGATGTGCGGCAGTTTGCGCTGCTGGCCAACGGAAGCGGCACTGGCTATCGGCTGCTGACAGCGGATGAGATTGCGGCAGAGGGCGCGGAGTTGCAGCCGGTGTTGGATCGGTTTGCCCGTGACCTGATGGTGCACGTGGCAGACCATGCGCCCGACCGTGTCTTTGTACATGCCGGGGTAGTGGGATGGCAAGGGCAGGCGCTGGTTCTTCCGGGAACCAGCTACGCTGGCAAGACGACACTCGTCTCCGAGCTGGTGCGTGCGGGCGCGACGTACTACTCCGATGAGTATGCCGTTCTGGACGAGGAGGGACGGGTGCATCCGTATCCGCGCGAGTTGCAAATGCGGCAGCCGGGTGGCACGGAGCAGAGTCCTGTGCCCGTGGAGCACTTGAGTGGAACGGCCGGCACGGCGCCGCTGCCCGTCTCGCACGTGGTCTTCTCGCAGTATGTGGAGGGCGGAGTGTGGAATCCCGTGCCTGTTTCGCCGGGCATCGCCGCGCTGGAGATGCTGCGACACGCGATCCCGGTGCGACGAACGCCTGCCCGCGTGATGGCCACACTGGCCGCGCTGATGGAGACGGCCGTGGCTCTGCACAGCGAGCGCGGCGAAGCAGCGGAGACGGCGAGCGCCTTGTTGATCGCGATGGCGGACGGAAGGCCTGGCGCATGAGGCCGGGCATGCAGTGCCTGCTCGACTTGCTGCGAGGACAGAGCAGCGACCGCACCGTGGATGCGACTGAATGGGAGGCCGCACTCTCGCTGGCGGAGGAGCACCATGTACTGCCCTGGGCGACGGCCAGCCTGCGCGCGCACGATGTCTCTCTGGGGCCGGAGCTCTCCGCGCGAGTAAGCAGGATCGAGCGTGAGGCCGCCATCGCGGCGTTCTACTGGAGCGCCGAGTTGAAGGGAGTGCTGCACGCGTTCGAGGAGCACGGCGTCGTCGTAGTACCGCTGAAGGGGCCATTCCTCGCGGAGAGGCTGTATGGAAGCACCGCGCTGCGGGCAAGCCTGGACCTGGACCTGCTGGTCTCGAAGGCAAACGTGGCGCGTGCCGAAGCGGTGCTGATCGCGATTGGATTCACTCCCGGCACTCCCGACGACTACCACCGGCAATGGTATCGGGGGACCACGACGGTTGAGTTGCACCACGATGTGGAGAACCCGCTGGCATTCGACTTCCACGTGGAGCAAGCGCTGCACCGGGTTCGGCCGGCTGATTTCGAGGGAGAGCGTTGCTGGCAGCTTACGCCGGAGGTCGAGTTGCTGTTCCTCTGCCTGCATGGGGTGCGGCACCGCTTCGAGCGATTGAGCCTTGTGCTTGATCTCAAGCTTGCGTTTGAAAAGCTGGGCCCCGCGGATGCATGGCGACCCGGGCCGGAGACAGAGCTCGACAGCCTACTGATCCTTGGCTTTGCGATGGCGCGTCGTCTGCAACCCGACATTTCTACCGCCATCCCGATTCCGCAGGATACGCGGCAGACCGCGCATCTGGAGCGGCTGGCGGACCGACTGTGGGAACAACTGCTGACTCAGCCGAGCGAGGTGCTGGATTGGCGCGCGCTGCATGCGTTCTATCTGGAGATGGAGTTGCCGGGCAGCGCTCGCCTGGGGCGCCGGTGGCGGCACGCGCAGATTCTTCTCGGTCGCGTGATTGAGCCCGACTACAAATTTGCGGCGCGGCTGGGGCTGCACCGCACGTGGCAGGCGCGTATGCTCCGCCCGCTGCGAATCCTCAACGATCTCGTTCGGCGCTGATCGTCCGACCCTACGGCTCTTGAAACGGCTGCGTAGAGGGGGATAATGGGGTGGAGGTGGCAGTATGATATCCAATCCGGTTCCCCTCCCCGTTACTCCTCCTCGCGTCACCAGAATCCTTGTTCCGATTGACTTCACAGAAGCGTCGCTGGCCGCATTCTGGCGAGCGGTTGAGGTGGCCAAGATTTATCACGCCTCCCTGACCCTGGTCCACGTGATGAAGAATCCGACCAGCACCGGCATGGCAAACATGCTGCCCGGTGCGCTGGCGGAGCTGATTGCAGACCTGCAGCGCGACCTGGACAAGCTGCGTCAATCGGCGTTGAACAACGGAGTGGATTGCACGGCACTCCTGCGCGAAGGCAGCGTGTTTGAGCATGTCGGCGAGGTGAGCCGGCAGTCCGGAATCGATCTGCTGGTGTTGGCCACCCATGGCGGTCGCGGAATCCATGGCATGTTCCTGGGGTCCATCGCCGAGCGTCTGATTCGCAGCACGAGCTTTCCCGTGCTGACAGTCGGGATCGCGAAGCACCAGCCCAGTTGGGAAGAGAAGGGTGCGCGCCACGTCGTCTTTGCCGGAGACTTCCGTCCGGAGACGCTGTGCGGGCTGAGCTCTGCCCTGGGAATCCAGCGGCGCACAGACGCGAAGCTGTCGGTCGTTTGCGTGGTGGCTCCGGGGACCAGGCCGGAGGAACTGCGCGCGATACGAGCACGGATTGAGCCGCTGGTTCCAGCAGGCACGGAGATTCACACACCGGAGGGAAGCATTGGCCCGGCGGTATGCAAGGCAGCGTGCGAACTGGGCGCCGGACTGGTGGTGCTGGGTGTGCATCGGAATTCGTTTGCGCGCGAACTGTTCGGCAGCGGCCTGACGGCGATCCTGTTGAATGCGCCGTGCCCTGTACTGAGCGTTCGCCAGTGTTAGCGCCGGCTGCTGTTGGGCTGCTACAAAGAAACATCAAGCAAGACACAGGAGCGCTATGTCAACGTCGCGTCGTGAGTTTGTTGCAAACAGTTCGCTGGGACTGATGGGGGTAGCCATGGCCGCACGCAACGCGGATGCGCAGCAGACTCCGGGAGCGCCTCCCGCGTTCGGAACGTCTGCGCCGGTGGGACCGGCGGTATCGGAGCAGACGTTTGCCGAAGCCGAAAAGCTGGTGCAGATCGAAATGACTCCGCACGACCGGGCACAGGCCGCGAGCAACTGGCAGCAGGCGCTGGCGGCAGTGTACGAGCGGCGCACCGGACCGAACAAGCTTGCGATCGAAGACTCCATTGCACCCGCCACCCTATGGAATCCGGTGCTGCCGGGAACGAAGCATGGCCCGACAGAGGATTCGTTTGCGAGCGGCGGCCAGCCGGTGCCGACGCTGCCGGAGAGCGAAGCGGATATTGCTTTCGCGCCCGTCACATGGCTTGCGGACTGGATCAGGACGCGGCAGATCACCTCGGAAAGGCTGACCGGGATCTACCTGCAGCGGCTGGAGGCGTTCGACCCGAAGCTGCACTGCGTGATTACACTGACGCGCGAACATGCACTGCAGCAGGCGCGCGCGGCAGACGGTGAGATTGCAGCCGGCAAGTATCGCGGCCCGCTGCACGGCATTCCGTGGGGCGCAAAGGACCTGCTGGATACGGCGGGCATTGCGACGACGTGGGGCGCGGAGCCGTATCGCAACCGCATTCCGGGGAAGGACGCCGCCGTGACGGCGAGGCTGAACGACGCAGGCGCTGTGCTGGTCGCCAAGTTGAGCCTGGGAGCGCTGGCGCTGAACGATGTGTGGTTCGGCGGCGAGACCCGGAACCCATGGGCTCCGGAGGAGGGCTCGTCGGGCTCCAGCGCCGGGCCCGGAGCGGCGGTGGCAGCGGGGCTGGTGGGGTTTGCGATTGGCAGCGAGACCCAGGGCAGTATTGTGAGCCCGTCCATGCGCTGCGGCGTGACCGGGCTGCGGCCCACCTTTGGCCGTGTGCCGCGCACGGGTGCGATGACGCTGAGCTGGTCCTGCGACAAATTGGGACCGATGACGCGCTCGGTGGAGGACACCATGCTGGTGCTGCACGCCATCAGCGGACCGGAAGCGGGCGACCTGGCGAGCGTTCCCAGCAAGCTGGCGTTCGATGCCGGCGCCAGCGTAGCGGGCTTGCGCGTGGGCTACTTTCCGGCGTGGATGAAGACCGCACCGGCAACCGAGGTCGACCGCGCCGCGCTGGAAACGGTCAGGAAGCTGGGAATGACGCCGGTGGAGGTTTCGCTGCCGGACTGGCCCTACGACTCGCTGAACATCATCCTGTTCGCGGAGTCGGCGGCGGCGTTTGAAGAGCTGACGCTGAGCCATCGTGTCGACGAGTTGAAGATGCAGGTGCCCGACGCGTGGCCGAACACGTTTCGCCAGTCGCGCTTTCTATCGGCGGTCGACTTTGTGCAGGCGGACCGGTTGCGTCGCAAGGTAGCCATCGAGATGGAGCGCGTTTTCAATGAGGTGGACCTGTTGCTGGTGCCGTCGTTGCGCGATGAGTTCCTGGTGATCACGAACTTTACCGGCCATCCCTCGCTCACGCTGCGCGCGGGGTTTGTGGAGATCACCGAGGCGCGCAGCGACTGGGCGCCCGACGCGAAGAGCCCGCTGCCGAAGTTCAACCCGCCGCGGCGCGTGCCGTATGGAGTGACGTTGGTGGGCCGGCTGTTTGAAGAGGGCAGGATGGCCGAAGCCGGCATCGCGCTGGAGCGCGAGTTTGGCGTTGCGGCAAAGCGTCCGGAAGGTTTCTAATCGGGATGCTCCGGGAGCGGTTCCTGCTGGGCAGAGTGGCGGAGTTCGTCGGCCGCCATGCCCTGTGCTCCGTGCAGATTGTGCGCACCGCAGTGGAGCGCTGACAGCAGGAATCTTTCTGATCACGCGCAACCATCGTTGGAAGACCCTATACTGAGCCGGGACGCGGATGACAGCCCACCTCGCGTAACTCAGTTCCACCAGGAGATTCCTGTTCGAGACACCGCTGGTTTTGGGGATGCCTGTCTCACGCAGAACTGTACAATGCGTCGCGTTGCGCTGATCCACAACCCGGTTTCCGGACAACATTCCAAACGGCGGGCAGCCATTCTGCCGGACGCGCTTGCCGTGCTGCGCGGTGCGGGCATCGAGACCGAGGTGCTGGAGACCGATGGGCCGGGCAGTGCACGGGCATGCGCACAAGAGGCAATGCGTCGCGGATGCGACACGATTCTTGCGCTCGGTGGCGATGGGACGGTCCACGAAGTAATGCAGTGCATGGTAGGAACGCCTGTGGTGCTGGGCGTGGTGCCGATGGGTACGGCCAATGCACTGGCGCACAACCTTGGCCTGGGGTCGCGTCCAGCCAGCGCGATACGCGCACTGCTTACCGCGGAGCCGTTGACGGTGCGCGTCGGCCGGATCTTCTACCGGGACAGCGCCGGCGCCGAGTGCTCGCGTTACTTTACCGTGGCGGCCGGAATTGGCCTGGACGCGATGTTGATGTCGCGGCTGAACACCGCGCTGAAGCGGCGGCTCGGCTATGCGCTCTACGTCCTGGATGGCTTCATGGTGTGGGCGACCCGGCCTTTCCCACTCTTCCGCGCGGAGTTCCAATCCGACGGCTGCGCTCCCCGGGTCGAGGAAGTGTCGGAGGTGCTGGCGGTTCGGATCCGGACCTTCGGCGGCTTGCTTGGCACGTTCCTTCCCGGCGCCAGCCTGCACAACGACCGTCTGCGCATGGCGGTATTCAAGACGCGCAGCCGTATGCGCTACTTCACGTTTCTAATGGCGGTACTGGCAGGCCGCCACACATTCTCCAACGGGATCGAGCTGCTGGAAGCCGCGACGGTGGAGTGTCGCGCGCGCGATGGAGCGGAGCCGGCCGTGCATGTGGAGGCGGACGGCGAAGTGCTTGGAACGCTGCCCGCACGGATTGAGATCGCTCCGCAGCCGCTCACGTTGACCCTGCTGGTACCGCCCAATACCAGGCCCTGACCTGTGCTGCCGAGGCGAATCGGTACCGGCCGGTGTCAGGCCTTCGCCGCCACCGCTCGCGCCTCGACATCGAACACGGTCGGGTCGGGATCGACGAAGAACTCCGCGTGCAGCGAGCGCACGGCCTCTTCCACGTCCGACTCTTCAATCATAAAGCTCATGTTGATCTCGCTGGCGCCCTGCGAGATCATGCGCACGTTCACATGCTTGATCGCGGAAAACACGCGGCCGGACATGCCGCTGCGTCCGCGAATGTCCTCGCCCACCATGCAGATCAGCGCCTTGTGCCCTTCCATCTTCACATCGGCAATCTTCTCCAGCTCCGCGCAGATCTCCGGCAGCCGCTCATTCGAGTCCACTGACAGCGAGATGCTTACCTCGCTGGTCGACACCATGTCGATTGCGCAGTGGAAGCGGTCGAACACGTCGAACACCGACTTCAGATACCCATGCGTCATCAGCATGCGGCTGGCGACGATATCGATGATGGTCAGCCGCTTCTTGGCCGCGATGCTCTTGAATGGACTCGCGCACGGCGGGGCCAGCGCGGTAATCTGCGTGCCCTCGTTCGCCGGGTTGCGCGAGTTCAGCACCCACACCGGGATGCTCTTCTGCACCGCCGGCAGGATGGTCGCCGGGTGCAGCACCTTCGCGCCAAAGTAGGCCAGCTCCGCCGCCTCCTCAAAGCTGATCGTCTTCACCCGGAGTGCATCCGGGCAGATGCGCGGGTCGGTGGTCATGATGCCGTTCACGTCCGTCCATATCTCGATGGCGCCTGCGTGCAACCCGCCGCCCACCAGCGCCGCGGTAAAGTCGCTGCCGCCGCGTCCCAGAGTGGTCGTAATCCCCGCGGGCGTGGAGCCGATAAAGCCGCCCATGACCGGCGTCTTGCCGGCCTCCAGCAGTGGCAGCACCAGCTCTGTCAGCCTGGCCTCGATCAGCGCCTCCTGCGGCACCGCCTTGCCGTAGTGGTCGTTGGTGATGATGCAGGTGCGCGAGTCCACGTGCACGCCCTCCATCCCCAGATGCGCAAACGCAGCCGCCACCATCCACGACGAGATGCGCTCGCCAAAGCTCACCACATTGTCGCCGGTGCGCGGCGTCAGTTCGCCCACGGCATTGATGCCCCGCAGCAGGTCGTCCAACGCGTCGAACTCGTCGCAGATCGCCGTCCGCAGCGCAGGAAACGCATCGCCGCTCACCAGCTCCGCCGCCGTGTCGAAGTGCCGTATCCGCAGCCGCTGCGCAATCGCCATGGTGGTGGCCTTGTCGCCGCGTCCGGCGGCCGCGGCCGCAGCCAGCAGCAGGTCGGTCACCTTGGCCATGGCGGACACCACCACCACCGGCTTCGATCCGCGTTCGCGCCGTCCGCGCACAATCGCCGCCGTGCGCAGCATCGCCTTGGCGTCCTCCACGGAGGTGCCGCCAAACTTCATCACTACCAACCCGGGCCGAACTTCGCTCATACCAGCACCACGTCCCGCTGGGCCACCTTCGGCTTCATGTCCAGCTTGCCCAGCCGCGCCAGCACCTCGGCGTTCAGTACCGCCGCGCCGGCCGCGCCGCGAATCGTATTGTGGCTCAACACCACAAACTTCCAGTCCAGCAGGCTGCACTCGCGCAGACGGCCTACGGTGGAGGCCATCCCGCGCCCGCGCATCTTGTCCAGCCGCGGCTGCGGCCGGTCCAAGCCTGCATCGAACTCCACCGGCTGGTCCGGCGCGGTGGGCAGACCGCTCGCGCGCAAGGGCGCAAAGTCGCTCCACGCCTTCAACACATCCTCGCGCGAGGCCTTCTGCTTCAGCTTGATGCTGACGCACTCCGTGTGCCCGTCTTCCACGGCCACGCGGTTGCAGTGCGCGCTCACCTTCGCATCCAGCATCTCAATGTGGTCGCCCGCAAGCTGGCCCAGCAGCTTGCCAACCTCCTCCTGCAGCTTCTCTTCCTCGTTCTTGATGTAGGGGATGACGTTGCCCAGAATGTCCAGCGAAGCCACGCCCGGATAGCCCGCGCCGCTGACCGCCTGCATGGTGGACACAAACAGGCTGTCAATCCCGAACGCCGCCTCCAGCGGCTTCAGCGCCAGCACCAACCCAATCGCGCAGCAGTTGGGGTTGGTCACAATGTAGCCGCCGGTCGGGCCATTCTCCCGCCGCCAGCTCTGCCGCTCAATCAGCTCCAGGTGGTCCGCATTCACCTCCGGCACCACCAGCGGTACGTCCGGAGTCATGCGGAAGGCGCTCGAGTTCGACACCACCGCGCAGCCGGCTGCCGCAAACTTCGGCTCCAGCTCGCGCGCCACGTCCGCGTCCAGCGCGGCGAAGATGATCTTCGGAATGGGCAGCTCGCCCGCCGGCTGAGCTTCCGGCGTATTCGGCATCACCGTCATCGCCGCAATGCGCGCCGGCAGCGGCGTTTCCAGCTTCCACTTGCAGGCCTCGCCGTACGTCTTGCCCGCGCTGCGATCGCTCGCCGCCAGCCACGCAATGTCGAACCAGGGGTGGTGTTCCAACAACTGGATAAAGCGCTGACCGACCATGCCCGTAGCGCCAAGAATGCCAACTTTACGTCGTTCCATATCCTTCTAGAATACCGCACCCGGACGCGGATTGGCCCGCGCGCAGCCCTGTTAGCAGCCGCTACCGAACCTGCTCCCCCACCCCGCAGTTCTGCCGCTCCATCGGCGCGCCCGGCGAGGTCATGGCAAAGCTGTACCCGCAACTGATGTGCGAGTTCCCCTGCTGAATCCTTGGATACACATACAGCGTCCGGTTGTTGGTGTTGTACACCGTCAGCGCCGTGTCCGGCCCCATCCCGCTCACCTGGAACGCCAGGTTCCCGTCCGAACCCGCGCCGGAGGCCAGCACCGGCGTTCCCCCGCCGCGCATCCACCAGCCCACCGCAACAGCAACCCCCAGCAACACCACGTCGCGGACCACGGCATGCACACGCATAAGCTCTCTCCCGGAAAGCAATGATTTGGCTTCCCCTGAGAGACTCCGCCGGCCGGCCATCCGTTATCCCGGCTATGGGCACACTTGCAAAAATATTCGGCTATTCCTTGGCGTATCCATGCCGCGAGCGCCTGGCCCGATACCCGCCGGAGCCGCTCCACACCAGCAGAGCCACCACCGCATGCAGCACAAACCAAAGACTGATGCCCTGGTCCAGATAGATCAGGTACAGCACCAGCAGCCGCGGCAGCAGCACCGCAAACGCCAGCGTCACCCATCCATGCAGATGGAACGGCAGCATGGCGGACCCTGCCCAATACACCAGCAGCGCCACCCGCGGCAGAAAGAGCGAGAACACCAGGAACCACAGCGGCAACGTATGGATCGTCCAGATCAACTGCAGGCTCATCCGTGTCACCCCGTTCGATTGGATGCTGCAAGACCGCGCGGCGCGAACCGCCCGGTAATTTTGCTCCAATCCACTGCTGTCGTGAACCCGTATTCTAAGCCGCCCCCGCGACCCAGTCGTGCAACTTTAGTGGGAGCCGCTACTGCATCTCCATCGCGGCAATCACAGCATCCCCAAATGCGACGGTCCCGCTGCTGCCGCCCACGTCCCGGGTCAGCACCTTGCCGTCCGCGTACACCGTCTCCAGCGCCGTCTGGACCCGCTCCGCCGTCTGCTTTTCGTGGATGTGGTGCAGCATCAGCACGGCGCTCTGCAGCAGCGCCGTCGGGTTGGCCATGTCCTTGCCCGCAATGTCCGGGGCAGAGCCGTGTACTGCCTCAAAGATCGCGCACTCCGTGCCCAGGTTCGCGCCTGGAACCAGCCCCAGGCCGCCCACAAACGCACTGCACAGGTCGCTCAGGATGTCGCCGTACAGGTTCTCCGTCAGCAGAATGTCGTACTGGTAGGGATTCATCACCAGCTGCATGCAGGTGTTGTCCACGATGTGTTCCTTGTACTCCACCTCGGGATACGTCTGCGACACACCGCGGCAGCAGCGCAGAAACAGGCCGTCCGACAGCTTCATGATGTTCGCCTTGTGGATAGCGTGGATCCGCTTGCGACCATGCTTGCGCGCATACTGGAAGGCAAACTCCGCGATCCGCGTGGACGCCTTCTCCGTGATGATCTTGAGCGACTGAACCACGCCGGGAATGATTTCGTGCTCCAGACCGGCGTACAGGTCCTCGGTATTCTCGCGCACCACAATCATGTCCAGCCCCGGGTAGCGCGTCTTCAGCCCGGGCAGGTTTTTGATCGGGCGGAAGTTGGCAAACAGCTCGAACTTCTGCCGCAGCGCCACGTTGATGGACGAGAAGCCGCCGCCCACCGGCGTCGTCACCGGCCCCTTCAGCGCCACCTTGTTCTCTTCGATCGACCGGTAGAGCGCCTGGGGAATGTACTCGCCGAACTGCGCGAACGCGTCCGCCCCGGCGGCAAACTTGTGCCAGTCGAAGGCCACTCCGGTCGCCGCGCCCGCAGCCTCCAGAATCCGCACCACCGCCGCCGATACCTCCGGCCCAATCCCGTCGCCGGGGATCAACGTAATCGCATGTGTCCTGCTTGCCATCGTTCTCTGCCTTCCTCGAACCTAAACCTTCGAACCCTTCTTCCGTGCATCTTTTCCGCTTAGCAACTCTTCCAGCTCCGCCTTGAACTCGCGCACGTCCTTGAAGTCGCGATACACGCTGGCGAAGCGAATATACGCCACCGTATCGATCTCCTTCAGCCGCGTCATAATCAGTTCGCCGATCTCGGCCGTCGACCGCTCGCGCTCGGCGGAGTCCACCACGTACGCCTCGGTCTCGTCGACGATCCGTTCCAGCGCCGCCGCCGGCACCGGCCGCTTCTCGCACGCATGCAGCAGCCCGGACAGGATCTTCTGGCGGTCGAACTTCTGCCGCGTCCCGTCCTTCTTCACCACCATGTAGGGGATCTCGTCGATACGCTCGTAGGTGGTAAAGCGCTTGTTGCAGCTCTCGCACTCGCGCCGCCGCCGGATCGAGTCCGCGTCCTTGCTCTCGCGCGAATCCACCACGCGGTCCTGCGCAAACCCGCAGTAGGGGCACTTCATCGAAGGCACATCATTGAAAACAAATTAGTCACGTCAAGCCCGATTCTACCAGCGCGCGCACACTTCTCTTCATGTTGTCATTCTGAGCGCAGCGAAGAATCCCCGCATTCGTCTTTGTCGTTGCTCGTTCTTGCTGGTGAAGGGGTTCTCCGTAGCCGAGGAAAGCGCACGGAATACATTCTCATATCTGTGCGGCTCGCCGATAAACAAGACCAAAATACAAATAGGAGGCCAGATGTAAGCCAAGAATTAGAATGAGAGCCCAAATAGCCTTCGATAATAAATTCGCCTTAGATACGACAAGCAGATATGCAAGCATGAAACTCCAGAGGACGAGCGCACTCAAGGCAATCGGGATACATCCTACGAGTAGTGCTATGAATAGAGCCTTACCTAGTGAGGTCGTCGAATTTACGAATGGCGCAACGGCACACGAAAATACGATAAAGGCAATATTGCACCACCACGCAATAAGCAAGAATTCATTGAACTTCTTACTAGGGCGTGTTCACACTACTGTCAATCTGTGTTAATGTCTGTGAATGGAGATCACGGAAGCGCAGTATGAGCGGATCAAGGACGCCTTGCCGGTGCAGCGTGGCAATGTTCGCTTGAGCAATTTGCAGGTGCTGAACGCGGTGCTATACGTTGCCGAACAGGGCTGCAAATGGCGGGGTCTTCCGAAGCGTTTCGGGCGCTGGCACACCATCTACACGCGGATGAATCGCTGGTCGAAGAATGGCGTTCTGGACCGGGTATTCGAAAAGTTGCAGGTCGAGCAGATCGTGCGTATCAAGATCGAAGCGTTCGCACTCGACTCGACCTCGATCAAGGTACATCCGGATGGCACTGGCGCTCTAAAAAAAACGGGCCCCAGGCCATCGGCAAGTCACGCGGCGGTTGGAACACCAAGGTTCATCTGGTTGCCGCGAATGCTAGAACGGCCATAACCTTCGCGTTGTCGCCCGGCAACGCTCACGACGCACCCGAAGGTCGTGCCCTGTTGACCGAGCTTGGTCCCATGCCGGAGGGCTTGCCGATGCTGATGGATCGCGCCTACGAGGGCGACGAGACCAGGCAACTGGTACTCAGCCTGGGCATGATCCCGGTGGTTCCGCCCAAGTCAAACCGCATCGAGCCATGGGAATACGATCGCGCTCTCTACAAAAAGCGCAACGAAATCGAGCGGCTGTTCAGAAGGCTCAAAGGCTTCCGCAGAATCTTCTCTCGCTTCGAGAAACTCGATGTCCTCTTCCTCGGCTTCCTCACCTTCACCCTCATCATCGAAGCCCTGCGCTAGTGTGAACACGCCCTAGCAAATAATCGCTGAACCAAACCTTCATTCTCCATCGCCACCTCTACGGTCTGGCTAAACGATCCACCCACCACCCACAACCTCATCCCCGTCATAAAACACCGCACTCTGCCCTGGAGTAATCGCCCGCTGCGCCTCATCAAACTCCGCAGTCACGCGATACTCACCCGAAGCCCGCAGCGTGGCCCAGGCCGGCTCATGCCGGTGCCGAATCTTCACCCTCACGCGCATCTCTTCGCCCTCCGCCAGCCCGGCCACCGAAATCCAGTTCAGCCCCTCCGCCCGCAGTTCCCGCGACAGCAACTCAGCGTCTTCTCCAACAACAACGCGGTGCGAGTCCGGATGGATCGCCAGCACATACGCCGGGCGACTGTTCCCTGTCCCCTGCTCCCTGTTCCCTGTTACCTGAAGCCCCTTGCGCTGCCCCACGGTGAATCCGTGGATCCCGGCGTGCCGCCCCACCACCTCGCCGCCGGCCGTCACAAGTTCGCCCGCCGAGTCCGGCATCGCCTCGCCCTGCTCCTCCAGGTACGCCGCCAGAAACGCCGAGTAGCTGCCGCCCGGAATAAAGCAGATCTCCTGCGAATCCGGCTTCTCCGCCAGCGCCAGCCCGGCCTCCGCGGCCATCTTTCGCACCGCCGGCTTCTGCATCTCGCCCAGCGGAAACAGCGTCCGCGACAACTGCTCTTGCGTCAGCCCAAACAGAAAGTACGTCTGGTCCTTGGTCTTATCCTCCGGCCGCGACAGAATCCACCGGCCGCGCGCCTCGTCGTAGCGGTTGCGCGCGTAGTGTCCCGTCGCCACCTTGTCCGCGCCAATCCCACGAGCCGTTGTAATCAGCGCGTCGAACTTCAGATGGTTGTTGCACAGCGTGCAGGGAATCGGCGTCCGCCCCGCTAGATATTCATCCACAAACGGACGCACCACCTCCGCCTCGAAGCGCGCCTCCTGGTTCACCAGGTAGTACGGAATCCCCAGGTCCTTCGCCACGGCGCGCGCGTCGTACACATCGTCGATGGAGCAGCAGCGCCCGCGCACCGCCTCCGGCATGCCCTCGTGTCCGGCCAGCCGCCGCTGGTTCCACAGTTGCAGGGTCAAGCCAACCAGCGTGTGCCCCTGCGCGCGCAGCAGCGCCGCGGCGGCGGAGGAGTCCACTCCTCCGGACATGGCCACGGCAATCGTCTCGGGCTGTGCGCTCGTGCTCACACATCCATTATCGCAAGTTCTACTGTGCCGGCGCGGCTGCCGGCGTAAACGGCTTCACGTCGCCGCAGTCCACACCGACAAAGTTGCCGGTGCTGGTGGCGTCCATGGTCGAGTTCAGGGTGTGGCCGTTCGAGCTCG
>Ga0302279_10003152_pt1 | contig 20928 bp, 20 predicted proteins | sample III_Bog_N3_3_FD_194541 | JGI IMG/M metagenome (GOLD analysis project Ga0302279, IMG submission 194541) | Peat permafrost microbial communities from Stordalen Mire near Abisko, Sweden - III_Bog_N3_3 | ecosystem: Environmental > Terrestrial > Soil > Wetlands > Peat | place: Sweden: Abisko...
CGCGGCGCCCGACGTGCGCACCTTCGCGCCCGACGTGCCCGCGCCCGTGGCGGAGCTCGTCGCGCGGTGCCTCGCGAAGGAGCCGGCGGAGCGCCCCGCCGCGAAGGAGGTCGCGGTCGCGCTGTCCGCCTTCGCCGACGAGGAGAAGACGCCCTCGCTCGAGTCGCTCCCGCGGATCATCGCGAGCGATGGCGCTCGTCCGCGCGCCCCGCTCGACGGCCCCACGCTGACGGCGGGCAAGAGACCGCCGCCCGGCTGAGCGCTCCCTGCGACGCGAAGCGCGAGCACGCGCCGCAAGAAGACTGGGCCGGGCGCCGACGACTCGCGTTAGGATGCACAGCGAATGCAGGTCACCGTCCTCACGTACGTCGACCGCGAAGGCTCGACGACGTACGACCCGGTCGTCCCGCAGGTGGTGGCGGCCCTGCGCGCCGCCAAGCACAAGGTGAAGGTCCTGGGCGTCCACGGGGACGTGAACCAGCTCATCGAAGGCCTCCGCGTCCAGAAGCCCCGCCTGGTCTTCAACCTGATGGAGATGTTCGGCCGCAACGTCCTCGGGGACGTGGCCGTGGCCGGCGGCCTCCAGCTTCTCGACACGGTGCACACGGGCGGCGGACCGGGCGAGCTCTACCTCCGCCAGGACAAGGCGCTCACGAAGGAGCTGCTCGCCTACCACGGCGTCCCGTTCCCTCACTACGTCGTCTTCCGCCGCGACTACTACCCGGAGACGATCGGCCGCCTGCGCATGCCGCTCATCGTGAAGCCGCTCCGGATGGACGCCTCGATCGGCATCGAGTCCCACTCCCTCGTCCGCTCGACGACGCAGATGATGAAGCGGGTCGTCGCCATCCACGAGAAGGTGAAGGACTCAGCCCTGGTCGAGGAGTACATCGAGGGGCGCGAGTTTTACGTCGGGGTCATCGGCAACAAGAAGCCCATCGCCCTGCCCCCCATCGAGATGGACTTCTCGGGCCTGCCCAAGGGCTACCCGAACATCCTGGGCCGCCGCGCGAAGTGGGTGAAGGGCAGCCGCGAGTACAAGGGCACCCACGCCATGATCGCCGAGATCCCGGACGAGCTGAAGCAGAAGCTCCAGAAGGTCTCCGTCGACGCTTACCGCGCGCTACGCGTCCGTGACTACGGCCGCATCGACCTGCGCATGAGCAAATCGGGCGAGGTCTACGTCATCGAGGTCAACGCGAGCTGCTACCTGGAGCAGTCCGCCGAGCTGGCCACGGCCGCGAAGGCCGCGGGGATAAGCTTCAACGATCTCGTGAACGCGATCGCCCGGCTGGCGATCGTGCGCAACCGGCGGCAGTACTGACGGTCACCCGAGCTTCGCTCGGGTGACCGTCATCCTGAGCGAAGCGAAGGATCCCCAACAGTTGACCCGTGAAGAGACGGACCAAGGTCGCTTGGGGGATCCTTCGGCTGCGCCTCAGGATGACAAGAGGGGCTCCCTACTTCAGGGCACGTACTTGCCGCTCTGGAGCCAGTTCATCGCGAGCGCGGTGGTCATGCTCGTCAGCGCGATGGTGAGCTGCTGCTCCTGGTCGATGCGGTAGGTCATCCCCAGGTGGTCGGCGCGCTCGGCCATGGACTCGAGCAGCCAGCGGGTGCGCTCCGGCATGTGGCCGGTCCACTGGAAGACGCTCGAGGGTAGCTGGTGCTCGATGCGGCGAATGAGGTCGCTCGCCGCGAGCCGCACGCCCGTCGTGGGGTCGTGGTCGGTGAAGATCGTCTGCAAGAGCTGCTCGAGCCCCTGCGGGCGCTCGCTCATCGCCCCGGCCGCGTCGCGGTAGAATTGCTCGAGCGAGACCGAAAGGTTCGCCACGTCCTCGTCGAGCTCCATCGACGTGACGACGGGCTCCTTCTCGCGGATCTCCCCCATGAGCCGGTCGCAGAACTCCAGTTTCCGGAGCGCTCCCGGCCACTTCGCGTACTCGACCCGCCAGTCGAGCCCCGGCGTCATCCAGACGGCGAACGTCTCGGCCCAGTCCTCGTCCGGGTGCTTCTGGGCGTACCACCCGGGGAGGTGATGCACGAACTCGCGGCTGAAGGGCCGAGGCCGGTACTCCTCCTCGTACGGCTTCTGCATGGAACCGAACCGCTCGACCCAGTCCTTCGACTCGTAGAGCCGGTAGGCATAGTTGACGACGTGACCCATCTCATGGCGCAGATACCGCAGGATGTCCTTCGAGCCCGACCCTTCCACGTGGCAGGTCTGCTCCTCCTGGAGGAGCGTGAGCTCCGGCCGCGCGAGGTAGAACGGGATGCCGATGGCGATCGTCTCGTAGGGCACGCCCCACTCGGTCGACAGGTAGAAGCGGGGATGCAGACGGCGGATCCCGGCGGCCTCGACCTCCTTCTCGAAGGCGGCGATGAGGGGCTCGAGGTTCGTGCCCGCGATCGTGAGTCCGAGCTCGCGGATCGGCACGAGGCGCTGCACTGCCGATGCCGTCACCTCATGAAAGACAGCCGGTGATGGGATGGACCTCTCGAGGCGGGACTCGCGCACCGACTCCCGAGGAGGCTCCAGCGTAGTTGGGGTCTGAACGGCCATTGCCCTTCAAGGGTACTGCACTTTCCGAGGCACAGAGGACTCCAGGGCTCACTTTCTTGGCCCTGGCTCCAGGCACCCTCGAGACAGAAAAACCGATGATGTATTGGTCAGTTAGCTCTGCACGAGCTCGCCCCGCGAGGCCCATCCAGGGCCCGGGAAACATCGATGCCAGGCTGAAGCGGCGCGGAGGGCTGACCCATCGTCGCAAGGATCTTTCCCGAGGGAGTTCAGCCGCTTAGGGTGGATCCACTCAGGCTCTGGCGAAGGGATCCTTCAAGACCAGGGTCGCATCCCGCCGGGATCCGACGCTGATGAGCCAGAGGGGGCACTCCGCGGCCTTCTCGATGAAGTCGAGGTAGCGCCGCGCGGCTGCAGGCAGGTCCGCGAGCGCGCGAGCACCCGAGAGATCCTCCTTCCATCCGGGGAGCGTCTCGTAGACGGGCACGAGGTCGTCTTCGCCGGCGTTGGGGAAGCCGAGCTCCGCGCCGTCGTCGACCGATCCGCCACGCGTCGAGCGGTAGCGCACGCACACCTTGATCTCGTCGAGGCCGGTGAGCACGTCGAGCTTCGTGAGCGCGAGGCCGTCGAGGCCGTTGACGCGGACGGCGTAGCGGAGCGCGGGGAGGTCGAGCCAGCCCGTCCGTCGAGGCCTGCCGGTCACGGCGCCGAACTCTTCCCCGATCTTGCGCAGCCGTTCGCCGGTCGCGTCGTGGAGCTCGGTCGGAAAGGGGCCGCTGCCCACGCGCGTGCAGTACGCCTTCGTGAGACCGACGACGGCGTCGATCCGGGTCGGCCCGACGCCCGCTCCCGTGCAGGCTCCGCCTGCCGTCGCGCTCGAGGAGGTGACGAACGGGTAGGTGCCGTGGTCGATGTCGAGGAGCGTGCCCTGCGCGCCCTCGAAGAGGACGTTCTTGCCCGCGCGGACGGCCGCCTCCGCCACCGCACCGGTGTCGCTCAGCAGTGGCACGATGCGCTTGGCCAGAGGAGAGAGCCCGGTCATGATCTGCTCGACCGAGGGAGGGGTTCCTCCCAGGGCCTTGATCGTCGGAGCCCACGCCTCGAGCGCGGCGGCGACCAGGCGCTCGGTGCGCTTGGCGTCGCGAAGCGCGCCGAGCGGGACGCCACGGCGGCCGACCTTGTCCTCGTAGCAGGGGCCAACGCCGCGCTTGGTGGTCCCGATGGCGCCGCTCCCCTGCTCGCGCAGGGTGTCGACGAGCACGTGGTACGGGAGGATGGCGTGGGCGCGGTCCGAGACGAGGAGCCGACCCGACTCCAGGTCCTTGTGACCGCGACGGGAGAGCTCGTCGATCTCGCCCAGCAGGCTCGTCGGGTCGATCACCATGCCCTGGGCCAGGACGCACAATGTGTTGGGACGGAGGATACCGCTCGGGATTAACCGGACGACGAGCTTGTCCGTTCCTACAACCAGCGTATGGCCGGCGTTGGGGCCACCGCCGTAGCGGACCACCAGATCGGCGTGCTCGGTGAAGATGTCGACGATCTTCCCCTTCCCCTCGTCACCCCACTGCGCTCCGACGATCACAACGGCGGCCATTGTCGTCTCCTCTGGAAAACCACCACACTTCTAGCCCGGAATGCCGTCGCCGCGCAGCGGGACGTGCGTGAGAAGGGATTGGACGCCTCCCATGCCGCATTCCGAGCATCGTATGTCGTGCGCTCTTGCAACCTGTCGAAGGTCCAACAGGTGACCCGGTCAGGTTTCACTGATTTCGCGGCGTTGCACGCGAAACGGCCCCGGCACGGTCCTGGCATCTCGGCTCGTCCACACGACGGACCACACGAGGATGCCATGGGTTTCGTACTCGATCGCCAGCTGTTCGATCTCGCCCTCGCCGGGGATGCCCCCGCGCTGAACGGGCTCGTCACGCAGCTGCGCCCCCACGTGGAGCGCCAGCTTCTGCGCTACCCGGTAGCCGACGAGGATCGGCAGGATCTTCTCCAGGCGACGCTGATGCAGGTCGTCCGCAGGCTGGGCTCGTTCCGCGGCGATTCGAGCTTCTCGACGTGGCTCTTCCGGGTGACGGCCAACGAGGCGCTGATGCTGATGCGCTCGCAGCGCCGGCACCGGGCGCGCCTCGTCCAGGGGCTCGACTTCGAGGAGCTAGGCGCGCTCCCCGCGATGAACGACTCGGACGCCGCCGAGCGTGGCGACCTCAACGCGGCCTCCACCGAGCGCGACCAGCGGGTCCGCGCCGCCCTCGACGAGCTGCCCGAGGATTACCGGAAGGTGGTCCTCGCCCACTACCACCTGGACCTGGGGCTCCAGGAGATCGCCGACCGCTTCTCCCTCACCGAGAGCGCCGTCCGGTCGCGCCTCCACCGCGCCCGCAACCGCCTCCGCACGCTGCTGGAGACGACCCCCGTGGCCGCCGAGGCCCGCGAAGAGGCCGCCTGAGCCTCTGACCCGCGAGGCGCAGAGAGCGCAGAGCGCGAGATACCCTCCCCTCTCTCCCTCTGCGCTCTCTGCGCCTCTGCGGTTGATTGCTCCTCACTGCGTCGGCGGGACCGCTATCTCCTTGATGCGTGCCTTCTGGGCGTTGAATCGCTCCAGCATGGGCGCGAGCTTCGCCCGGTCGAGCGCGAGGTCGTCCTTCTCGCCCGGGTCGGCGTCGAGGTCGAAGAGCTGAAACTGGTTGCCGCCCAGGTGGATGAGCTTCATCCCGGGCGTCGGTCCGGAGATGAGCGCCCGGCGCATGCCGGTGTGCGGGCCGATCGGCATGTCGATGAACACGTCGCGCTCCTCGAACGAGGAGCCGACCAGATCTGCGGCCATGCTCCGCCCCGACAGCTCCCCCGCCGGGGGCTGCGGCACGGACATGATGTCGAGCAGCGTGGGGACGAGGTCGACGTGGCTTCGCCTGACCGGCACGTGGTGCGGCTTGAGGCCCGGCACGTACACGAGCAGGGGCACGCGCACGAGCGGCTCCCAGATCTCCACCCCGTGCCAGCTCATCCCGTGCTCGTTGAAGGCCTCCCCGTGGTCGCTCGTCAGGACGATGGCCGTCCTGGCCCCCCAGGGCTGCGAGGCGATGTAATCCAGCACGCGGCCGATGTGCTTGTCGGTGAACCACACCTCGCCGTCGTAGGCCGCCTTCTGCTGGGCCGCGTAGCTGTTCGTCCCGTCGCCCAGGAAGCTCGGCGCGCCCGGGTGCGGCATGTACTGCTCGTGCGGGTCGAAGTAGTGGAGCCACAGAAAGAAGCGCTTGCTCGTGTTCTCGGGCTTCGCGAGGAGGCGTAGCGCGGCGTCCGAGAGCTGCTCGCTCGTGACGGAGGTGTCGTTGTCGCCCTGGCCGCTCGCCGGCTGCGCCGACTGGTCCCACACGTCCATGCCCTGCGTGAGGCCGCTCCACTTGACGAAGTACCAGTGCGACGCCGCCCCCATCGTGTGGACGCCTGCCGCGTTGAGGCGCTCGGCGAGCAGCGTGTTCGAGGGGTAGTACGCGTTGAAGTGGCCGCCGTCCCGGGCGGTCTCGCTCGGGTACTTGCCGATGAGGAGGGGGCCGACGCTCTTGCCCGTGTACGACGCCATCGAGTAGGCCCGGTCGAACACGACCCCCTTCTCGGCCAGCCGGTCGAGGTTCGGCGTGACCGGCTTCGGGTAACCCATGAAGCCGAGATCGATGCGCAGCGTGTCGACCGTGATGAAGACGAGGTTGAGGTCCGGGGGAAAGGCCGGAGCGGCGCCTCCGCCGTCGGGCGCCACACCGGGAGCCTTTCCGCCGGCGTCCTCGGCGTCGCGGGGCGGCGCGGCGAGAACGAGATCGGCGCCGGTGCAGTCCTCGTCGACGCCGTTGCCCGGGATCTCGATGCCGTTGGGGCTGCGGAGCGGATCGCGATCGTCGCAGTCGCCGCCGCCGAACCACGGGGAGGCGCCGTCCCGGTCCCGGTCGGTCACCCGCCGGTCCAGCGCCAGAGCAACCCTCCCGAGCGGGGCCCCGCGCTCGACCGCCCGCGCCACGATGGGCTCATCGTTGAGGGCGCGCGCCTCCGCCGCCGTGACGCACAGGGACGCGAGGATCACGCCGAGCGCCACCGCGACCCGCCAGCGCGGGGCCCGCTCGGCGAGCGCGATCGGGATCAGGTAGGCCGCGAGCGCGAGCGCCGCCAGGTTCACGAGGGGGCGAAGATCCAGCTCCGCTCTCTTGAGCACCCCGAAGATCGCCAGGGCGCTCGGGCCGTCCCCACCCACGTCGCCCACGTGAATCCCCCAGGCCAGCGCCAGGACGACGACCACGATCGCCACCCCTCCGGTGATGGCCGGATCGACGAAGGCGGGGCGCTTGGCCGCGCCCGCCGCCAGAAGCTTGCGGGTGGGGGCGAGCAACGCGAGGGCCAGCGCGAAGAAGCCGGCGAGGGCGCCGACGGAGAAGAGCGCGAGCTCCGTCCCCGCCGCGAGCGGGCTGCCATCGGCGAGCACCGCGCGCGCGGCGTGCGCGATGGTCACGCACCAGGCGAACCCCGCGAGGATGCCGAGCGGAGTGAGGGCCGCCGTGCGCGACCGGGCGAGGACGGGCTGGGCGCGAAGCGTCGCCACGTGCTCCTGCGGGGAGCGCGCGCGATCCGGCTCGAGGAAGATCGCCGCCGCGCCCACGGCCAGGGACACCAGGACCGCGAGGGGCACGAGCACCCCGAGGTCGGCCAGGACGAGGCTCCCGTAGCTCGGCGCGTGCGACGCCGTCTCTCCCTCGAGGATGACGCGGGCCTCGACGAGCGCCACGAAGCCGGACGCCCCGACCGCGCCTGCCGCGGAGAACACCAGCCGCTCGACCCACTGACGCATCGCGACGTCATCCTACCGCGAGTCCACCGCCGCTTCTGTCTAGAAGCGCTTGGCGCGCGCGTGGGGATGGGCGGCGTCGTAGACCTTGAGGACGTGCTCCATCGATACGTGTGTGTAGCGCTGCGTCGTCGAGAGCGAGGCGTGGCCCAGCATCTCCTGGATTGCGCGGAGATCGGCGCCGCCGTCGAGCATGTGCGTGGCGCACGTGTGACGGAGCGCGTGCGGGTGGAGGTCCGCGCGGCCGGCGCCGAGCGCGCCGTACTTCTGCACGAGCGCCAGCACGTCCCGCCGCGTGAGGCGCGTGCCGCGAGGTGACAGGAGGAGCGCGCGCGGATCGAGGGCGCCCGTCCTGGGGTGCGCGAACGTGCCGCGGACCTCGAGGTACGCGCGGACCGCCTTCACCGACGGGCCTCCCATGGGGACGACGCGCTCCTTGTTGCCCTTGCCGAGCACGCGGACGAAGGCCGAGGAGAGGTCGATGGTCTGCAGGTCGAGCCCTGTGAGCTCGCTCACGCGAAGCCCGCCTCCGTAGAGGAGCTCGAGGATGGCGCGATCGCGCAGGCCCTTCGGCGTCGTCGTGCCGGGGGTCTCGACGACCTCCTTGGCGGCGTCGACGGAGAGGAACGTCGGTAGCGGCCTCCTCACCTTCGGCGTCGCGAGCTCCTCGGCGGGGCTCACCTTGAGCACGCCGCGCCGCCGGAGCCAGCGCATCCACGTGCGCACGGCCGCGACCTTGCGCGCGACCGAGCTCGAGGCCAGCGTGCGGGCGAGCTGGCCGAGCCAGCCGCGAAGCGTGTAGACGTCGATGGCCGCCACGTCGTCCTTGCCGCGGCCCTGCTCGCGGACGAACGCCACGAGACCCTTGAGGTCCGTACCGTAGGCGGCGACCGTGTTCTCCGACGCCCGCCGCTCGGCCGTGAGATGCGTCAAGAACCCCTGGAGGGCGTCGTCCAGCGTCACACCCGACCGGTACCATCCCGGGCTCGAGAGGGCGCACTTTCCTGCAAATGACGCGAAATGACGGGCGGACACCCGACCCGACCCCCTTCATGCACTATGCTTTTGCCGTGCAGAAGAAGACGCGGCCGCGCCCGTTGGACCGCTTGCGCGCGCTCTGGAAGCTCGCGAAGCACGAGCACGCGTCGCCACGCGAGATAGGGCGGGCCGTCGCCGTGGGCGTCTTCGCGGGCTGCACACCGGCCGTGGGCTTCCACGGATGGATCGCGGTCGGGCTGGCGACGCTCCTCCGGCTCAACCGGCTCTGGGCGTTCGTAGGGTCCCGCGTCTGCACGTTCGTGATCCTGCCGTGGATCGCGCTGGCCGAGGTGCAGGTCGCGCACCGCCTTCGCACGGGGGCCTGGGTCGCGCTGAGCGTGAAGACCGTGATGCACGAGGCCCCGGGGCTCCTCGCCGACTGGCTCCTCGGCGCGGCCATCGTGGGGAGCGCCATCGCGGCGTCTCTCGGCGCCCTCGCCTACGCCATCGCGCTCCACTACCACACGGTCGCCGCGGCCCCAAGGGCCGACCTGGCGCCGTCGCTCGATCACCCGAGCGTCTGCCCGCCTCCCATGCCGTCAGCCCTCGAGGAGAGCCGCGGGTAGCCTCGCCGCTAGAAGCCCGAAGAGCGGCTCCGCGAGACGACGCGGTTACGACCGCCGCGCTTGGCCTCGTACAGCGCCGCGTCCGCGTCGGCCACGAGCGCCGTGCCGCCGTCGTCCATCTTGTCGTGGAGGGCGGCGACGCCGATGCTGATGGTCACGGGCATGCGCTGCCCCTGGTACTCGAACGACGTCGTCTCCACGAGCACGCGCAGGCGCTCGGCCAGTATGGAGGCGTTGCCGAGCGACACCCCGCGGCACAGGACGGCGAACTCCTCCCCGCCGTAGCGCGCGAAGAAGTCCTCGGTGCGGAGGGCCGTCCGCACGATGTCCGAGAGCGTGACGAGGACCTGGTCGCCCGCGAGGTGGCCGAACCTGTCGTTCACCTGCTTGAAGTGATCGGCGTCGAGCATGAGGAGCGTGAGGGGCGCCGTGTGCCGGCGCGCGTACGCGATCTCGGTCGGCATCCGGTCGAGGAAGTGCCGCTTGTTGAACGCCTTGGTGAGCCCGTCGTGGAGGGCGGCGTCGTACATCTTCTGCTGGAAGCTCTCCTCCAGCTCGTCGTGGTACGTAAACTTCAGGATCGTCGTCGACCCGATCTGGATCTTGTCCCCGTCCTTCAGCACGTGCCGGGCGACGGCCTTGCCGTTGATGACGGTGCCGTTCGCGCTCTTCATGTCCTCGATGACGAGGTTCGGTCCGTCCTGGACGACCCGCGCATGCCGGCGGGAGATGCCGTCGTCCTGGAGGCGAATCGTCGCGTCGGCCGCCCGCCCGAGCACGGTCTCGTTCGTGTCGATCTTGTACATCTGGCCGAGGTTCGTGCCGGCGAGGACGATGAAGTACGCCTTGTCACGGCTCCGCGGCGACGTTTTCCTCAGATCTTCGAGGCGCCCAATCTTCGTCGGCTCGTCGTCTTCCTGGATGGAGACACGCGGCACGACCATCATCGTGGGTTTCCTGTCAGATGGGCCAGCCATAGGGCTCCCTCAATGGTCCCGGATCTGGGCACCTCCGGTCAAGTCGTGCGGCAATTGATTTGCGGGAAGGCTCCGCACGCGACCCCCCGAACGCATCCAAAGTCAAGCGCGCAATCTCAGGCGGCGCAGCTCTTCACGACGTCCTCCACCGACTTCGGGATCGACGCCGTCATGTTCACGGGGGCACCGTCGGTCACCAGGATGTCGTCCTCGATGCGCACGCCGATCCCGCGCCACGCGGCCGGTACCTTGTCGTTGTCCTTCGCGATGTAGATGCCCGGCTCGACGGTGAGCGCCATGCCGGGCTCGAGAGCCCGAGGCTTGCCCCCGACGTAGTACGAGCCCACGTCGTGGACGTCCATGCCGAGCCAGTGGCTCGTGCGGTGCATATAGAAGGGCTTATAAGCCTCGTCCGCGATGAGCTTCTCCTGGTCGCCCACAAGGAGGCCGAGGCGGACGAGGCCCGCCGTGATCACCTCGACGCAGGTGCGGTGGATCCGGTCGAGGTTGTTGCCCTTGACGGTCTGCTCGATGCCCTTCTCCTGGGCCTCGAGCACGAGCTCGTAGATGGCCTGCTGCTCGCGCGTGAACGTGCCGCTCACCGGGAAGGTGCGCGTCACGTCGCTCGCGTAGTAGCCGTACTCGCAGCCCGCATCGATGAGGAGCAGCTCGCCGGCCTCCATCCTGCGGTTGTTGGAGCGGTAGTGAAGGACGGTCGCGTTCGCCCCCGATCCGACGATGCTCCCGTACGCGGCGCGCTCCGAGCCGTGACGACGGAACGTCTCGAGGAGGAGCGCCTCGATCTCGTACTCGTACATCCCCGGCTTGCACGAGCTCATGGCGCGCACGTGGGCTTCGTGGGTGATCGAGGCCGCGCGGTTCATGGCCGACAGATCCTCGCCGCCCTTGAAGAGGCGCATCTCGTGGAGGATCGCGCCCGGGTCGATGATCTCGGTGGGCCACGTCACGCCGAAGCGAGCGCGGGCGCGCGCGCGGTCGATGGCCTGGAGCACCGTGTCGTCGAACGAGCGATCGCGGCCGAGCCGGTAGTAGAGGCGGCGGCGGTTCTCGAGCATCTTGGGGAGCTTGTCGGCCAGCTCGCTGATGACGAAGGCGTCGCTCATCCCGAACGTCGACTTCGCGCCGTCCACCCCGACCCGGGGACCGTCCCAGATCTCGCGGTCCGGGTCGCGCGGGCGAAGAAAGAGCGTCGACTTGCCGGCGCCCTTCGCGGCCCCGGCGACGGCCGGGCCGGCGTCCGGCTGGAGGACGAGCACGCTCTCTGGCTCGTCGAACCCCGTCAGGTAGAAGAGGTCGGAGTCCTGGCGGTAGTCGTGCTCGACGTCGTTGTTGCGGGTGAAGACGGGGGCCGCAGGCAGCACCGCCACCGCGTCCGAGCCGCGCGTGGCGATCGCCTCGATCATGGCCGCTCGCCGCTTGCCGTAGAGCTCGCTGTTGCAGGTGCACATGTCAGGTCACCAGGTGGTCCAGCCAAAACCCTTACGCGTCGGCACGTACCGCAGCCCCTTCGATTCGTCCACGCACTCGTAGAAGTCCGTCCCGCGGTTCTGCGTACGCATGAGGCGCATCGCGTGGCGGATGCCGCTCCAGGTGCACGCCGCGAACACCCCGACGGCCGCGAGCGCCCATCCGACCCTCCCGGCGGCGCCGTCGGCCCCGAAGGCGAGCCGCAGCGTCATCGCCCCGGCGCCGAGCCCGACGAGGAACATGAAGACGGACCGCACCATCCCGCGACGCTCCGCGAAGTGGGCCATGACGGCCAGGTGCATCTCGTCGTTCCCCTCGATGACCGCGCGAGCCTCGGGGGTGGCCATGTCCGTCAGCGGCTGGCGGGGGCCGCAGTCGGGGCAGAACCCGCCGCCGGCGAAGGATCCGCCGCACGCCATGCAGAGCTTCATCGGCATGATCCAAGGGGGTACTGGCGCCAGGGGCGAAGGTCAAGCCCGTCTCCGAGCCCGTGCCCGTGCCCGTGCCCGGATTGCTTGCAACGCGGTCGTTCGAGCGTGGACCACGCACGGATTTGCTTTCACTGCGGTCGTTCGGGCACGGGCACGGGCACGGGCACGGGGGCAGCGAGCACCCCGTAACTTGGCCCTTCCGCCTCCACCAACGAAACTCACCCACCATGACCCACCTCGAAGACCGCCGGCGCAAGCGCAGCGTGGACCCCCTCGTCGCCCTTCACTACCAGCTCGCCTACGCCCGCAAGAACGGGGCGCTCGAAACCATCGTCGTCGCGGACTCCGCCGGACTCGTCGTCGCCGGCGCCGGGTCATGGGCCGCGTGCGAGGAGCTGGCCGCGTACGCGCCGCTCATCGCGCGCTCGAATGTGGACGAGATGTCCTCGGGTTTGAACGGGCTGTCCACTCCGGTCGCGTCGAGGGTCGACACCCTGCGCCGGGAAGTCGGGGTCCGGACGATGGTCATCGACGGTCAGGAGGTCCTGCTCTGCGCCCGCGCGCGCGGTGACTCCGCCCGCGAGGCGAGCCTCACCCAGGCCGCCGAAGGAGTCGTCCGTATCTTGAACCGCGCCGCCTGAGCACTGCCGCCACCAGATCGTGGCGGCTCGCGCGCGCCCTCGCGGCTATTCGCGGGGGCGCCGGCGCTCGCGGGGGCGATCTTCGCGCTTCACGTAGAGGTCGGTCTTCACGTCCGGCTTCGGCATCGGCCGGGCTTCGCCCTCCTCTGCCTTGGGCTCCTTGCCGTCGTTCGGACGGAAGCGGATGGTCGTGTTGACCTCGAACTGCACCGTCGTCAGCAGCTTCTGCATCTCGGCCGAGATGTTGGCGTGCTCGAGGAAGTCGCGCAGCTCCTTGGCCACCACGCGGAAGAGACCGTTCTTGGTCTCGTCCACCTGGGACAGGAGATAGTTCGCGATCTCCTTCGGCAGCTTGAGATCGTTGATGTAGTGCTTGAGGTTGTCCGGGGCCTCGGTGGCCTTCTCGACGCCGATCTCCAGGGCGCGCTTGATGAGCTCGGGGATGACTCCCTCGAGCCGCCCTCGGCGGTCCCCGGTGTCGCGGTCACTCATGGCGGGGTCGTAGCACGGAGAGGGGCGAGCGGCGAAAAGGGTCGCCCCTGCCCCACCACCCGAGCCCGCCCGCGATCCACCAGGACCGCCAAGTTACCCCAGGCCTGGATCACCGGCGTCCTCGGAAACTTCGAGCGAAGGCGATGCCCGGCGCGCGGGAAGCCCTCATCGCCGGGCCTCGATCGTGCAACACGGCAGCATGGAGGTTCCACCCCATGAGCGTTCGCCTCTCGTTGCTCGCGTGCCTCGCCCTGGCCGCCACCCTCTCGATCGACAAGGTCTCCGCCGCCGATCCCGCCGCCGCCTTCGACAAGGCGGCCGCCGTCCAGGCGCTCACCAGCGTCGATCTGGGCTCCTGCAAGGCCAAGCAGGGCGGCGACGGTCACGTCTTCATCACCTTCGGCCCGAGCGGCTCGGCCTCCGAGGTCGTCGTCGACAAGGGAGAGTTCGGATCGCCGAAGGTCGGCAAGTGCATCGTCGGCAAGTTCAAGAAGGTCACCGTCCCCCGCTTCGACGGCGGCCCCGTGCGCGTCGGCAAGAGCTTCCACCTCGACTCCTGAGCGACGCTGACGCGCACCCGCCCCCCTCCGACTCCGCCCTCCGACACAGTGCCGCGAGCGTGAGCGAGCGGTGGCAGGGCGGCTCGGACACCGCTCGCTCACGCTCGCGGTAATGACATCAAGGCGTCACGGCGTCTCCGTTGGCTCCGCCCGCGCGCCGACGCACCCGTCGATGACCGCCGCGGGCTGCGCCTGCTCCACCGGGCGCGTGGAGTACACGCGGCGGGGCTTGGGGAGGGCGTCGCCGGGCTTGCGGCGCGTGATGCGCGGGGCGTGCGAGATGCGCGGTCCCCACCGCGTGCGCTGACGCTGGAGGTAACGCAGGAGCGCGATGCACGCGAGGAGCATCGCGGTGGAGATCAGCGTGAGCCCGCGGGTGCCCCACACGAGGCGGGCCACGGTCCCCAGCGTCACGATCAAGCCAAGCCCCCCGCCCAGGGCGACCCGTAGGCCCAGGTACTCCGCGCGCCCATCCCCTGCCAGCGCCCCGCCGCAGCGCGTGCACCACACGTCGTCGTCGTTGACGATGAAAGCGCAGCACGGCTCGCACAACGGCTCGTCGCACTTGCGGCACGTTCGCGCCGCCAGCACTCCCGCGTGGGTCGCGCAGGTCTGGTGCGCCTGCCGGTACGCCGACATCCCCGGAGTGTAGTCGGGCAGGCGCTCTCAGGCGAGCGCGGCGTCGAGGCGTGCAGTCAGATCGATGAGGTCGACGAGATCCTCCACGTAATCGAGCTTGTCCGTGTCGATGACCACGATGGGCGACAGGTCGTACGTCGCAAACCAGCGGGCGTAGAGCCGGTGCAGCCGCCGCAGGTAGCTGTCCGGGATGCTCGCCTCCATCGGACGCCCGCGCCGGGCCATGCGCTTCTTGGCCGTCCCGAGCGAGCACCGGAGGGCGATGAGGACGTCGGGCGGGCGCAGGGCGCGGCGGATGCCCTCGTAGAGGCGCTGGTAGACGAGCCAGTCACGCTTCTGCATGAGGCCCTGGGCGTAGAGGTTCCGGGCGAAGATCTCGGCGTCCTCGTAGATGGTGCGGTCGATGACGGCCGGAGTCGGGCACCGTTCGAGCTGCTGGTGGAGCTCCAGCTTGTGGGCGAGGAAGAACGCCTGCGACTGAAAGGCCCAGGCCGCCATGTCCTTGTAGAAGTCGGCCAGGTACGGGTTGGTCTCGTTTGGCTCGTAAAACGGCGTCAGGCCGTAGCGTTTGGCGAGCCAGGCGACGAGGGATGTCTTGCCCGCACCGATGGTCCCGGCGATCGCGACGTAGCGCTTCATCGGTCGCTATCGTCGCACAGACGCACAAGGAGCGAACTGGCGGATCCAAGCCTGGTATGATGCCTCCTCGTCACCTGGCAAAACGAACGAGAAATTCACAAGGAGCCAAGCTTTCACGATGAGTAAGCCCCTGCGCGCTGGCGGAGAAGTCGACAGCTATTGCACCAAGTGCCGCCTCGTCCTCAATCACCGAATCATCGCGATGGTGGGGCCCTTGCCCAAGAAGGTCGAGTGCTCCACGTGCAACTCGCACCACACCTACCGCCCCTACGCGCCCGGCCAGAAGCCCGAGCCGGGAGCCCGCGGCGCGGCCGCCGGCGGCCTCTCGCGGTCCAAGTCGACGAGCGAGCCCCGGGCCGCCCGCGTCAGCCACGTGACCCGCGCGGCCGCCGCCGCGATGGAGCGGGAGAAGACCTGGGAGCGCGCGACCACGGGGAAGGGCCTCGCCGAGTTCAAGCGTTATGACGTGGGAGCGACGTTTCGCGAAGGGGAGCTCGTGCGGCACACGAAGTTCGGAGACGGCGTCGTCATCCGCATCCTCGACGCTCGCAAGGTGGAAGTCATGTTCAAGGACGAGACCCGAACGCTCGCTCAGGGACTGACGGCCTGACGTTGGCCTGACGGCCTGAGGTTTGGCGTATGAGGTGGCAGTGGTTGGTCGGTAGCGCGGCCCTCGCCGTCGTGGGGACGGTGTCCGTATCCATCGCGAAGGCGATGTTGCCGGGCCGGGGGGCGATCGCCGCATCGGCGGCGGTCGGCGACGGTGGCGGCGCTCCACCGATGGCGGCGGGCGACGCCCAGGCGCCGCTCGTCGTCGCCGCCCCACTCCCCGCCCCGGACGTCCCCACCGGTCCGCCGTGGACGGCCACGGAGGTCCGCCTGGCCCCGTCGGAGGACGGGTGGCTCGGCGCGTGGCTCCTCGTGGGGCCCTTTCCTTCGGCGACCCACGGGCTCAAGCCCTCGCAGGCTGCGCGCGGCGCCGCGGATCCACCTCCGGGCGTCGACGAATCGACGCTGCACGCCGTCAAGGACGCCGCGTGGGGCCCGACGCCCGCCACGAGCGGCCCCCACGCGAAGCAGCCCCCGCGGTGGACCATCGCCTCGAGCAACAGCGGCCCCATCGACGTCAAGGCAGCGCTCCACGCCAGCGACTCCGACGTCATCGGCTACGCCGCGGGCACGCTGCACGTCGAGCAGGCCGGCCGCTTCTACCTGCTCCTCGGCGTGGACGACGGCGTCCGCGTCCTCGTCGACGGCGCCACCGTCCTGACCCGCGACGAAGGGCGCCCCGAGCGCGACGACGACGACATCGTCCCCCTCGACCTCTCCGCGGGGGACCACCCCGTGGTCCTGGTCCTCCACCAGCGGGACGGCGCGTGGTCCTTCCACGCCCGGATCGTCGACGCAGACTTCGCTCCGCCGCGCGGCGCCTACCTCGCCCTGCCCGGCTCGACGGCCCTCGACGCGCGCGAGCTCGCCTCCAGGATGTCGTGGATCTCCCTCGACCGAGGGGCGACCGGGGCTGGCTGGCAACCGAAGCTCACCGTTCGCTTCCCCGAGGGCGCCCCGCTGGGCGTCCCGCTCGGGGTGAAGGCGCGGCTCGTCCCGGACGGACACGTGACCAGCGCGCCGCGCCCTGCCCTCTTCGACGTGACCGCCGGGGAGGTCCCGAGGGGCGCCTCGTCGGCGCACGAGCTCATCGTCAGCCTGCCGCTCCTCACCGCCGACGATTTTCCGCGCGACGACGCGTGGACGTACGAGGTCGAGGTCGCGGGACGTACCGATCGGCTCCAGTTTCTCCCCCGCCACGCCCTCCACGAGGTCCTCGCCCACGCGGACAAGGCCCTGCCGGCGCTCGAGGCCGCCGCCGGCGCCTGGGCCTTGCCGGGGTCGCTCGAGAGCCTCCAGCACCTGCGCGACCGCGTCGCGCGCTACGCCTCGCACAACGACGGGGACCTCGAGGCGCAGCTCGCCGAGGCCCACGAGCTCGACGCGATGCTCGACTCCGTCGACAAGCAGAAGGACCCCTACGAGACCAGGACGGGGCTACAGCGGCGCGCCTACCGCTCCCCCTTCGACGGCGAGCTCGACGAGCTCGGGCTCTACGTGCCGCCCTGGTACCGCCCCGGCACCAAGCGGTCGTGGCCCCTCATCGTGGTCCTCCACGGCCTGAACGGGAGGGCCGTCGCGATGGTCCGCTACTTCTTCGGGGGCGACGATCCGAAGAAGGAGAACGACTGGGAGGACCGCCACCCCATGGACCCGATGCCGTCGCTCGACGCGTTCGTCGTCGCCCCCACGGGGCACGGCAACACGATGTACCGCGACCTCGGCGAGGACGACGTGATGAACGCCGTCGCGTGGGTCGAGGAGCACTACCCCATCGATCGCGACCGCGTCACCATCACGGGGCCGTCGATGGGAGGCATCGGCAGCGCCGCGGTGCCGCTCCACCACCCGGACGTCTTCGCCGCCGCCGCGCCGCTCTGCGGCTACCACAGCTACTTCGTGCGCCGGGACATCCTCGGCCACCCCATCCGTCCGTGGGAGCGGCTCCTCGCCGAGGAGCGCTCGAACGTGCTCTGGGCGGACAACGGCGAGCGGCTGCCGCTCTGGATCGTGCACGGCACGCTCGATCAGCCCGAGTCGAACAGCGGCGTCCTCATCCAGCGCTACGAGGACCTGCACTTCTCGATCGTCCACGACCACCCGGAGCTCGGCCACAACGTGTGGCAGACGACCTACGAGGAGATGAAGGGGGCCAAGTGGCTCCTCAAGTTCCGCCGCAACCCGCACCCGCGCGGGATCCACTTCCGCACGATGCGCCTCCGCCAGGGGGACGACGCGTGGCTCCACGTGGACGAGCTCTCGGCGCCCGACGTGTGGGCCGACGTGACGGCGCGGGTCCGCAGCCGGGGCGCGATCGACGTCACCACCAAGGGCGTCGCGGCGCTCAACCTCGACAAGGACGAGAAGCTCGTCGACAAGGGCGAGTCGATCGCGGTCACCATCGACGGCTCGGCGCTGACCTTCGCGGACACCGAGCCGCTCGTCGCCCACCGCGAGGGCAACGCGTGGCACGCGGGGCCGGCCGTCCACGAGGGGCCCTTCAAGCACGGGAGCGTCACGGGTCCCATCCGCGACGCCTTCCGCGAGCCCATCCTCTTCGTCTACGGCAAGACCGACAAGGCGCAGGCCCGGGCCAACGAGGAGGTCGCGCGCGCGTGGGCGCAGATCCGCTGGGGCGTCACGGTGCGCTACCCCATCATCAGCGACGAGGAGTTCTTCGAGCGCGGCGAGAAGCTCGCCAACGGCCACGCCCTCTTCCTGGTCGGCAACGCGAAGTCCAACCGCGTCGTCCAGGCGCTCGAGGCCGATCTGCCCATCCGCGTCGAAGGGGACGACGTCGTCGTGGGGACGACGCACTTCACGGGCAAGGAGCTCGGCGCGGCGTTCATCCGGCCCAACCCGAAGCGGCCCGACCGCTACGTCGTCGTCGTCGAGGGCGTGGATGCCATCGGAACGTGGCGGTCTCTGTCGCTACCCGACCTCATCCCGGACTTCATCGTCTACGACAGGAGCGTCGCCCCTGCGCGCGGCCAGATGCTGCTCAGCGCGGGGATGGCGCGGGCGGCGGGCTTCTTCGGCAACGACTGGAAGCTGCCCGCGACGCTCGGCGACCCGCTCGCTGCCGCCCCGCGACCGGGCGCCGCATCCGAGCACGAGGCGACGCCGTACCTGCCGTAAGCTCTGACCCGTGCCCGTGCCCGGCTTGCGGAAGTGCGTCACGCCCGCCCTGCCCTGATCGGGCACGGGGCACGGGGGAGAGCGCAGGGGATTATCGCCGGCCGCCACGCGCGCCGCCACGGAAGCCGCCGCCGCGGACGGGGCCGCGACCGACCCAGCCGCGACCATAACCGGGGCCCCAGCCGTACGCCGCGTAGCCGGGCACGCCGTAGCCGTAGGCGGGGCCGCCGACGTACCCGACGCGCGGGGCGACGATGCGGGGTGCGAACACGCGGGGCCCGGCGACGTGGCCGATGCGGGGGCCGCCGAAGCCGCGGGGGCTGGCCTGCGCGGCCGGCGAGGCCATGAACAGACCGATGGCGAGTGCAGCAACTAGGAGAACCTTGAGCGATTTCATCGGAGGAGCCTTTCGTGGTGTGCCAGGGAAGCAAGCGTCTCGCGGCGCCTGCCCTCCCTCAGTGCAAGCGGGGGGCCGCGACGAAGATGCCCGTAACCTCGCTATTTCCCGTGAAATGCTGCGTCGCACGGCGGGACGGAGCGTCCCGAATCCGGACACGCCGTCCCTGCGCGGGTCGTCACCCCATCGGGTGACGCGTGGCGCCGCAGAGGCCTACTTGCGGGGGCGCGAGATGCGGTAGCTGCCGTCGCTCGAGCCGCGGAGGCCGCCGCCGGTGCCCGTCGTACGCGTCTGCCCTCCCCGTCCACCGCCGCGGCCGATGTTCCCGCGGGAGTCTCCTCCGGCTGCTGCAGGCTCGCCCTGGGAGGGGGCCGCGTGGCCGCGACGGGCTCCTCCGCCCCAGTCCTCGCGGACCTCGTAGCCGCGCCTGCCGGGCGATCCGCCGCCGTAGCGCGGGGCGCCCTCGGCGGGTGCGTCCGGGCGAGCAGGCGCGGGCGTCGCGGCGTGGGGGGACTCCGCCGCGCGCCGGTTGTCGACCCGCGCGCTGCGCTGGGGCCGGCCGCGGACGCGGCGCGTCTCGGTCACGAGGGTGCCGCCCGTCTGCTCGGCGTGGGGCATGCGCTTGGGCACGCCGTAGTCGGCCTTCATGGCCTGGAGCTCGTCGCGCGTGAGCGAGCGCCACATGCCGGGACGGAGCCGGTCGCTCGTCACGCCGGCGAACGACGTACGCGCGAGGCGCATCACGGGGAAGCCGGTCGCGTCGCCCATCCTGCGGATCTGCTGGTTTCGCCCCTCGCGGATCGTGAGCTCGATCCACGTCTTGTCCCCTTCGTAGCGGAGAAGGGAGACCTTGGCGGGCAGCGTCTTGCCGTCGTCGAGCGTCACACCCGTGCGCCACGTGTCGACGTCGGCCGGCGTCATCGCGCCCGAGACCTTGACCACGTAGGTCTTCGGCACGGCCTTGCGGGGGTGCATGAGCGCCTCGGCAAAGTCGCCGTCGTTCGTGGCGAGGAGGACGCCGCTCGTCGCGAAGTCGAGCCTGCCGATGGGGTAGATGCGACCGGGCACGTCCTTCAGGAGGTCCTTCACCGTGAGCCGACCCTCGGGATCGTTCATCGTCGAGACGACGCCGCGCGGCTTGTGAAGGACGACGTAGACCGCGGTCTCCGCCGAGAGCCGCTTGCCATCGAGCTCGATCTTGTCCTTCTGCGGGTCGGCCTTGGCGCCCAGCTCGTTGATGATCTTGCCGTTTACGCGGACCCGCCCCTCGACGATGAAGGTCTCCGCGGCGCGTCGTGAAGCGACGCCCGCGCGCGCCAGGATCTTCTGTAGTCGTTCGGTGGCCATGGAGCTCTGGAAGGGCGCTTTCGTTCTGGTAGCATCGGCCCATGCGACGCGTGGAGAAGCCGTGGGGCTATGAGCTCATCTGGGCAGAGGCCGAGCGATATGTCGGCAAGATCCTGCACATCAACGCAGGGCAACGTCTCTCCCGTCAGTACCACAAGAAGAAGGAGGAGACCTTCCTCGTTCAGACCGGGGAGATGGATCTCGAGATCGGGGTGGGGCCCGAGCAGAAGACCATCCGCATGAAGCAGCTCGACACGTTCCATTGCCTCCCCAACACGGTCCACCGCATGGTCGCCGTCACCGACGTCGACGTGTTCGAGGTGTCGACCCCGGAGCTCGACGACGTGGTTCGCCTGGAAGACGCCTACGGCCGCGAGGGTACGTCGAAGGCCTAGGAGCGGGTGTCTTTCGCCGATGGCGGCGCGATGGCGGCGTCAGGCTCGTCACCGTACAGGAGTACGGCTCCTCGCCTTCCTTGCCCTCGCTTGCCCTCGACGAAAGCCACCCACTCCTAGAGGGCGAGCCCGCCCGAACAGTGGTTCGTGGGCCACGATCTTTTCCCACAGCCGCCCGAACAATGGTCCGTGGGCCACGATCTTTTCCCA
>Ga0302279_10003153_pt1 | contig 20927 bp, 15 predicted proteins | sample III_Bog_N3_3_FD_194541 | JGI IMG/M metagenome (GOLD analysis project Ga0302279, IMG submission 194541) | Peat permafrost microbial communities from Stordalen Mire near Abisko, Sweden - III_Bog_N3_3 | ecosystem: Environmental > Terrestrial > Soil > Wetlands > Peat | place: Sweden: Abisko...
TCCGGCGTCCGACGTGACCGTGCTCCTCGCTGAACAGGGAGAACGCGTATCGGCTCAAGGCGGAGATGCGTAGTGAGACGTACAATTGGGTGGTCTGGAAAAGTTAGATTTTCAATCGAGTATCCACGGTGAATACGGATAACTCATCTAGCGTTGTCCGTCATGGGGCGTTACCAGGGCGTAGTAGGTGACGGTGAACGCCGTCCCTTAGACCTGATTCGTCGCTCCTCGATGCGACGTCGAGGGCGCGAGGTTTCGACCTCGTTGCTCGTGAGCTTCCTCGTAGTGGTCGGTGCCAGCACCCTGTCCGCCACCGTCGCCAGCGCGGTGACGACGGTCACATCTGGCACCACCGTCACCGACACCTACAGCTACACCGGCACTGCCGAAACGTTGACCGTCCCCGCCAACGTCACCCAGATCACGATGACCGTCACCGGGGCCGAGGGTGGCCAGGGAGGACGCGACGCCTCGGGCACCGCGCCCCTCGGCGGCTACCAAGGCGTGGTCACGGGCACCATCACCGTGACACCCGGTGAAGTGCTCACCGTCGGCGTCGGGCAAGGCGGCGCCGACTCGCCAGATTGGAACGTGTGCAGCACTGGCTCCAACTACGCCACCGGTGACCCGAACGACGCGGTCGGGGGGACTAATCCTCTGGGCGGGTACGCGGGTGGTGCAGGTGGCTCGCCCGGTCCCTCGGGTTGCTCGGGGTACGGCGGATCCGGCGGCGCCGCCTCCGTCGTTGAGGTCGGCACGAGCGGATCGCCGTCGAGCGTGGCGACCATCGTGGCCGGTGGTTCGGGTGGTTCGGGCGGCAGCGGTCAGTACGCCCCGACGCTCGGGCAGATCTCCGTGCCCACCTACGAGTCACGGCCGGACCAGACGTCGACGACCGGTCAGTACGGCGAGTCCGTCTACACCGCGTGTCACCAGGTCACTGGCGAGCAGTGCGACGGCGGTGGTGGTGCGGGCGGCGGCGGTGGGGCCCAGGGCGGCTCGGCGGGACTGGTGGAGTTCGGCTCGGGCACGTCGGATGAGTGGTTCGGACTTGGTGGGTACCCCGGGGAGAACTCGACCGGCGGGCTCAGCGGTTTGAGTGCCCAATACAACTACTACAGCAACGACAACGCGAACGGCTCGGTCGTGCTCTCATACTCCACGGGATCGCCGAGCGCGCCGACGAGCGTCAACGGTACGCCCGGTAATACCAACGTGGCGCTCTACTGGAGTGCCCCGAGCAACACCGGTACGACGAGCATCTCAAACTACGTGGTGCAGTACGCGACGAGTCCGTACTCGAGTTGGACGAGCGCACCGGAATGCACCGGCACCTCGACCTCGTGCACCGTGACCGGACTCACCAACGGGACGACCTACGAGTTCGAAGTCGCCGCCGTCAACTCCATTGGCCAGGGCGCCTTTTCGTCCCCTCCGGCACCGGTGACCCCGACCGGACCGCCCGGGGCGCCGAACATCACCACCGTCACGCCATCGGACGGCTCGTTGACGCTGGCCTTTTCGGCCGCCAGTTCGAGCCTGGCGATCACCGACTATCAGTACTCCCTCAACGGCGGGACCACCTGGATCTCCGGCGGTGTCACCGCCTCGCCGCTGACCATCAGCGGACTGACCAATGGCACGTTGTACTCGGTTGAGTTGCGCGCGGTGAGTTCCGCCGGTGGCGGCGCCAGTTCCTCACCCGCGAGCGGTACACCCAGCGCGCTGCCCGGCGCGCCGACCATCACCGCAATTACGCCGGGCGGTGACGGCGTCTCGCTGCAGGTGGCGTTCGTCCCTGGCTACACGGGTGGATCGCCGATCACGAGTTACCAGTACGCCACGAGCGTCGGCGCGGGCACGACCACCTTCGGCGCGTGGACCACCGCGAGCGGGACCACCTCGCCCATCACCATTACCGGACTGACCAATGGCACGACCTACAGCGTCGAGCTGCGCGCCCTCAATACCAATGGCGCCGGACCGGGATCGGTGTACCAGGTGGGGGTCACGCTGACCGCCGCCAACGCGCCGACGATTACCGCGATCACCCCGAGCGACTCGGCGTTGTCGGTGACCTACGCGCCGTTCACGTCGTCCACGGACGGTGGATCCCCGGTGTCGGGAGTCGACTATTCGCTCGACGGCGGGACCACCTGGATCAGCGCGGGAACCCTGGCCGACCCCTTCACCATTTCCTCGCTCACCAACGGCACGCTCTACAGCGTGATCATCCGGGCCGACAACGGCGTCGGCCCCGGCCCCGGATCGGCCGCGATGACCGGCACGCCGTACACCTTGCCGGGCGCGCCGGTCAACGTCCAGGCGACGAGTGCCGCCGCGTCAGCGCAGGTCGCCTGGAGCGCCCCGCTCAGCAACGGCGGTTCGCTGGTCACCACGTACACCGCCTCCGCCTTCACGGCGGCCAGTGGCGGCAGTGCCGTCGCGACGTGCACCTCCGCCTCACTGTCCTGCGTGATCGCCGGGTTGACGAACGACACCACCTACTACTTCTCGGTCACCGCGACCAATATGGCTGGAACTGGTCCGGCCTCGAACCCGCGCGTGTCGACGGAGCCGGTGGCCCTCCCGGGTGCGCCCACACTGAGCGCCCTCACCGTCGGCGACGCCTACGTGTCGGTTCCCTTCACCGCCGGCACCCAAGACATCAACAATCTCATCACTGGTTACCAGTACTCGACCGACGGTGGGGTGACCTGGCACGCCGCGACGGGGACGACGTCACCGATGACCATCTCCAATCTCACCAACGGCACCGCCTACAGCGTCGAACTCCGCGCCACCAGCGCCATCGGACCGGGACCCGCTTCGAACGCCGAACCGGGCACGCCCTACGCCGCCCCGGACCCGACCGCCAACGCCACGACGAGTTACGTTGCCGGCTCCGGACAGGTCACCGTGACCTGGGTTGCCCCGAACAACAACGGTGCGGCGATTGCGACCTACACGGTCACGGCCTTCACCGCGGCGATCGGCGGTAGCCAAGTGACGTCGTGCACCACCGCGACGCTCAGCTGCACGCTGAGCGGACTCTCCAATGGCACCACCTACTACATTTCGATCCAGTCGGTCAACGTCCACACCGAGTACAGCCTTCGTTCTTCGCCGCTCATCCCCGTGGTCCCGGGATCCGTCTCGACGACGTCGTTGGGCGAGAGTCCGAGTAGCTCGACCTACGGCGGATCGGTGACGCTGACCGCGACGGTGACCTCGGGCGCGACGGGCAGCGTCAACTTCGAAGCCGGCGGTGTCAGCATCACGAACTGCGCCGCGGTCGCGATCTCGGCGGGTAGTGCGCAGTGCACGACGACGACCTTGCCGACGGGGACCGATTCGCTCGAAGCCTTCTACTCAGGTAACTCCACGTACGCGTCCTCCCAGAGCGCCGCGGCGAACTTCGTCGTGGCGGCGGCGAACCAGAGCGCCCTCACCCTCTCCACGACGTCGACAACCTTCGCGTTGAGCCCCTCGAATACGGTGACCTTGGGTACCACCGGCGGGACGACGGGCGGCACCGTGACCTACGTCGTCAGCGGAACCGGCAACAGCGCGAACTGCTCGGTGCTCGGCGCGGTACTCACCTACACCTCGGGCGGCACGTGCACCGTGACCGCGACGATGGCGGGCAACGCCAACTACAACTCGGTCGCCACGGCCCCGACGACCTTCACCGTCAACAAATCAAATTCGACGACGTCGTTGGGCGAGAGTCCGAGTAGCTCGACCTACGGCGGATCGGTGACGCTGACCGCGACGGTGACCTCGGGCGCGACGGGCAGCGTCAACTTCGAAGCCGGCGGTGTCAGCATCACGAACTGCGCCGCGGTCGCGGTCTCGGCGGGTAGTGCGCAGTGCACGACGACGGTCTTACCCGAAGGGACCGATTCGCTCGAAGCCTTCTACTCCGGCGATGGGAACTTGAACACCTCTCACAGCGCCACCGTCATGTACTCCGTTGCCCTGGCCACGCAGTCGCCCCTCACGGTCACGACCACCGCGGGCACGATCGGAATCGATCTCACGCTCGCCACCGCGGGCGGGTCGGGCAGCGGCGCAGTCACCTACGTCGTGGCGAACGGCACCACCACCTGTACCCAACCGAGTCCGGGCGTCCTACACGCCAGCGGCGCGGGCACCTGTCTCGTGACCGCGACCAAGGCCGGCGACGGCAACTACACGAGCCGTAGTTCGACCGCGACGACGGTGACCTTCAGCGAGAACCAGACGCTGGTCTTCACGTCGACACCGCCGAACAACGCCTTCGTTAACTCCACCTACACGCCGGTGGCGAACTCGAGCGCCAACCTCACCGTCACGATCACGATTGATGGCTCGAGCTCTTCAATCTGCTCTCTCTCGGCGGGCGTCGTGACGTTCTCTGCGCCTGGATCCTGCGTGATCGACGCCAACCAGGCGGGCCAGGGCAACATCCTCCCCGCTACTCAGGTTCAACAGACGATCACGGTGGTGCCAGCCGTGCGCCACAACGCGCCGAGCGCGCCGCTCGACGTCGCCGGCGCGCCGGGATCGGGCGGCGTCGAGGTGACGTGGGCGCCGCCCTCCTCGTCGGGTTCGTCAGCAATCACGGACTACGAGGTGACAACCTCGCCGGAAGGTGCGAGCTGCGAGAGCGCGACGACGAGTTGCGAACTGGTTGGACTCGTCGGCGGCACCGACTACACGATCTCCGTCGTCGCAATCAACGCGGTGGGTGACTCCCCGGCGGGGACGGCAACGTTCTCCTTCAGTGTCGCCGTGACCCCCACGCCCGGCGACGTCACGGTGTCGTCCGTGGGCGAGACGGTGACGGTCAACTGGGCGGCCCCTCTGGGATCGGCCAGTGGCGCCGTCCTCGGCTACGACGTCACGCTCGAGCCCGGCGGGCAACGATGCTCGACGACGACGGCCACGACCTGCACCTTCAGCGGCGTCCCCGAAGCGCTTGAGTACAGCGCGGAGGTAACGGTGGTGACCGCGCCGGGCGCGCCGAAGGGATCGGCGACGGGCCACACGTCGGTGCACGTCTTCACCATCGCGCACTTCGCCTTTGACTCCTACACCCTGACGCCGCAGGATCGTCGTGCGCTCTCGCGCTTCGCGACCATGATTGCTCGCGCGAACGTCCACGCTCTCTCACTCCTCGGCTTCACCGATGACGTGGGGGGAACGGCCTTCAACGCGGTGCTGAGTCGAGAGCGGGCTGTCGCGGTGGGTCGATACTTGCTGGCGCAGGTGGGGCGCCGGGGGTATCACGGACTCTCGATCCGTGAAGAGGGCCAGGGCATCTTGCGAGCTGGCGGCTCTCGAGCACGGAATCGTAAGGTCACCGCCGTCCTGTAGACGGCGTCCGATCGACGCGTCCGACGCGTACTTCGGGAGAAACTCCGGTCGAATATTGTGACGGTGGAGGCGTGTAACGCCGTCGACCCGCGCGAGGACTGCAGCGTGGCGCGTCCGTGAATGGTCGCGGCCCGTGCTCGCTCAGAAAGCCACCACGTGTTGCTCATTCTCATCGGATTCGTAGCAGGTCTCATTGCGGGGATCTCGCCGTGCGTGCTGCCGGTCTTACCCGTGGTCTTTGTCGCGGGGGCGACGACCGAGTCGCCGTCAACCTGGCGCCGGGCGCTGTCGATCGTGCTCGGTCTCGTGGTGAGTTTCACCATCTTGGTGTTGGCCGGTACGGAGATCGTGTCGCTTTTTCACCTTCCTCAAGACTTCTTGCGCGACCTCGGTATCGGGCTCTTGATCGTGGTGGGCATCGGTCTGGTCGTCCCGCGACTGGGCGAGCTCGTCGAGCGGCCCTTCGCCCGCTTCGTCGCGCGACAGCCGGCGCTCTCGCGCGGGGGCTTCGTCATCGGTCTGGCGCTCGGACTGGTGTTCGTACCCTGCGCCGGCCCGGTGCTGTCGACGATCATCGTGCTCGGGGCGAAAGAGCACGTCAGCTTCTTGACGTTGCTGGTGACCCTGGCGTTCTCCCTCGGCGCCGCGGTCCCCCTGCTCTTCATCGCCCTAGCCGGTGGCGCACTCGTCGAGCGGGCTCGCTCCTTGCGCCAAAAGGGTCCGACGTTGCGACGCGCCGGGGGCGTGGTGCTGATCGTGATGGCGATCGCCATCAGCACGAGCCTGTTCAACTCCCTCCAGACCGACGTCCCGGGCTACACCAACGCCCTGCAGCAGCACCTCGAGGGCTCGGCCACCGTTCGTCATCAACTGAACGCCCTCAAGGGCACCAAGGGGAGCACCGACGGATCGCTCAGCGTCTGTACTCCCGGCGACCCCGATTTACAAAAGTGTGGCGTCGCGCCCAACTTCACCGACGTCACCGCGTGGCTCAACACCCCCGGGGACAAACCGCTCTCCGTGAAGGACCTGCGCGGCAAGGTCGTGCTGGTGGACTTTTGGACGTACTCCTGCATCAACTGTGAGCGCACCTTGCCCCACGTGGAGGCCTGGTACAACCGTTACAAGTCCGACGGACTCGTCGTGGTGGGCGTGCACACCCCGGAGTTCGCCTTCGAACACGTGGTGAGCAACGTGCGCGCCGAGTCGAAGACCCTCGGGGTCGACTACCCGGTGGCGGTGGACGACAACTACGGGACCTGGAACGCCTACGACAACGAGTACTGGCCCGCCGACTACCTCATCGACGCGAACGGCGTGGTGCGACACGACGAGTTCGGCGAAGGCGACTACGCCTTGACTGAGAACCTGATCCGCCAGTTGCTCGTGGCGGCGCATCCGGGACTCAGGTTGCCGCCGCGTACGAGTGAGCCCAACCTGACCCCCACCGAACCCACGAACCCCGAGTCCTACGTGGGCTACGAGCGCGTCCAGTACCTCGCGAACACCGCCGCACCGGAGCCGAACGTGGCCGTGAGCTACCAGTTCCCGGCCTCACTGGGGACCGGTCAGTTCGCGTTCCGCGGGGTGTGGACCGACCACGCCCAAGAGGCCACGGCCGGCAAGGACGCCGCGCTGGAGTTGAACTACCAAGCTCAAGACATCTATCTCGTCATGGGTGGCACGGGCTCGGTGACGGTGTCGACCGGCGACGGCGCTCCGCCGACCACCTTCGAAGTAACCGGGGTGCCGCGGCTCTACACCCTCTTCCACGCGAAGGCCACCTCGGCGGGCACGCTGGTGATGAAGGTCTCACCGGGTGTCGAAGCCTACGACTTCACCTTCGGCTAGTCCCGCCTAGGGGCTGCGACGTCGACCTCGACGGCGAGTCGGCGCGCAATGTCACTCAGCGCCAGATCGCCGCCCGCGATGTTGACGACCAGTCCAAAGGCGTCGTCGTGACTGAGCGTCGGCCGGTGACCATTCAGTCGCAAGAAGACTGTCGCAGAGAGCCATCCGAGCCGCTTGTTCCCATCGACCAGCGGATGGTTCTTGACCAACGAGTGCAGCAGCGCCGCGGCCTTGAGTTCAATGCTTTGATACGCGTCGTCGCCAAAGGCGCTGGACATCGGTCGCGCGAGCGCCGAATCGAGCAGTCCGACATCGCGAATGGGACCGACGCGCAGGGCGCGCAGTAACGAGACCGCGTCCTCGAGCGAAAGGTACTCCGGATCACTCACGCCGAAGCGAGCCGCTCGATGACGTCACCCCATTGAGCCATCATCTCCGTCGTCGCTCGGTCCACCCGCTCGCGGTGAGCGGAGCGTTCGTACCGATCAAGCACCGCTCGGCGAACAATCTCTTGACGCGAGGCTCCCTCGCTCTCGGAGAGCTCGCTCAACGCCCGTTCAAGTTCGTCGTCCGTTCGCACAGTAAAGGCCATAGTTGAATGATACCAGAGTGGTATCAGGACAGAGGAAGGGAAGTGGTCGACCCCCGGAGTGCCGAGAGACCCAAGACTTCCCTAAGGCCGAGTGCGGACTTGGTGATGTCGGGGGTGAGCGGGCGAAGGGTCTTATGGCGCCACGCGCCCGCAAAGACGCCCACCCCGTAGGCGAGGTCGTCGGCGACGCCGAGCGGCAGGTCGCGGAGGTGCACGCGACGGCGGCGCCACCTCCACAGCGTGCCTACAGCGAAGAGGATCAGCGTCCGCTGACGGAGCCGCGGGTGCAGGGCCGCGACGAGGACGACGGCGCCGAAGGTTCGAATGACGGCCCGCGCCATTGGACCACCTGCGCTCACCATGTTGCGCGCGACGATCTCATTCGCGCTCTCGTGGGGGTTCTCCTCGGAGCGAAACACCCCGTCGCGGGCGTGGTTGCGAGCACCTCGCACGATTCGCGCGCCGATCGCTGGTTTACCCAGCAGCACCGACGACCATGCGACCAGGGTCCACGCGTCAGCGCGAAGCGGCGCGAGTCGCGACCCGTGGCGCTTGGAGAGCGGCGCGGCGGACGCACCGTAGTCGGCGCGCTGTCGCCACCACGTTCGCCAGTTCCCCCTCGTTGGGTGGCGAACAACGACGTCGGCGTCGTAGCGCACCAGCCAGCCACTCTCGGCGAGGCGCCACACGAAATCGACGTCCTCGCCGACGCGCAACGCCTCGTCGAACCCTTCGCCGAAGGCCGCTCGCCGCACCAACAGGCAGGCGCTCGGTACGTAGGGGACGGCGCCGCGCGCGCTCACCAGACCACTTCGCTCACCCATGTCCAGTGGTCCGAAGCTCTCTTCGAAGTGATCGCGCCAACCCGGTCCGCCCGCCCCGCACACGCGGGGCGCGCACGCGGCGAGGAGCGGATCGGCGAGGTCGCAGTAGAGGCGTTGGGCCACCTCGTGGGCGTCGCCCAGGCGGACGTCGCAGTCGATGAACCAGAGGAACGGGCGGGTCGTCGAGTGCGCACCGAAATTGCGCGCGGCCGCGGGACCGGAGTTGCGCGGGAGACGTCGCAACGTCGCACCACGACGCTCGGCGCACTCGGCGACGGCGGCGCCGTCAGGCGAGCCGTCGTCGACGACGGTGACGTGAAAGCCCCGCAACTCTTCGAGCAGCGCGTCGAGTTGCGTCACGTTGTCATAGACCGGCACGACGACGTCGATGTGACCGAGTTCGAGCTCGCGCTCGAATCGTGGCTGCACGAAGCCTTGTTGGACGAGCGTGCGGGCGAAGCGCTCCTCACCGTTGCGCACGACGTCTCCACTTCGCCAGCGCTCGGCGATTGCGCGTGACGCGCCCGTCAGGCGCAGGAGCCGCCACGGACTGCCGCCGCTCAGGAGGTCTCGATCGACGAACCTGACGTGCTCGTCGAGCACCACTCGGGTGCCGACGGCGAGTGAATCTTCCGGCGGCCTTGGCGTTAGGGGGACCAGCTCGCTCACGCCCGAAGTCTTTCACGCCCGCCCCAAGGGCCCACGTCGGATAGGGCAGAATGGTGTCGTTCGAGGAGGAACCGTGACCCCAGAGACCCAATTCGCAGACGTTGTCGTGATTGACGCCGAAGCCGAGGAACTACTCATCGAAGAGGTCTCCATCGACGGTCTCTGCGGCGTCTACTAAGCCGTGCCCCTTTCGGCGCTCGACACCTTCGACGTCACTCGACCCTGGTCGCTCAGCGCGCAGGTGTCGCTGCGCGATGAGTCTTTCGGCGCCCTCGCATACCACCACGTCACCCGACGACTGGTGTTCTTGAAGTCTCGAGAGCTCGTCACCCTGGTGCGTCGACTCGCAGAGTTCGACAGCGCCGAGGCCGCGGTCCGCGAACTCATCGACGCCCACCAACGAGATCGCTACGTGGTGGCTCTCGCCTCCCTCGCCGCGTCGGAGTTGCTCGATGGGCGCTGAGTCCTCCCTTCGCGACCGCTTCGAGCGGGGACTCGCCGCGCCGATCTGTCTGACGTGGGAGCTCACCTACGCGTGCAACCTGGCCTGCACGCACTGTCTCTCCTCCTCGGGTCGACGTGACCCGCGCGAACTCTCGACGAGCGAGGCGACGGCGCTGATCGACGAGATCGCCGCCATGCAGATCTTCTACATCAACATCGGCGGCGGTGAACCGATGATCCGCCGCGACTTCTTCGAGCTGGTCGAGCACGCGGTCGGCCAGCACGTCGGCGTCAAGTTCTCGACCAACGGCACCCGCATCGACGCCGCCGCCGCGCGTCGCTTGGCGGGAATCGACTACCTCGACATTCAGATCTCCATCGACGGCGCCGACGCGTCGACGAGCGACAAGGTGCGCGGAGTTGGCTCCTACGACGCGGCCCGACGGGCGATGGACAACCTGCGCTCCGCCGACTTCGGCCAGTTCAAGATCTCGGTCGTGATGACCCGCGAGAGCGTCGATCAACTCGACGCCTTCGAGCAACTCGCCGCCTCCTACGGCGCCGAGTTACGCCTGACGAGATTGCGTCCTTCGGGACGAGGCGTCGAGGTTTGGAACGAACTCCACCCCACGCTCGAGCAGAACCGTGGGCTCTATCGGTGGCTGCTGGAGCGACCGAACGTGTTGACCGGCGACTCGTTCTTTCACCTCTCCGCCTTGGGGAGTCCCCTCGAGGGACTGAACCTCTGCGGTGCCGGACGAGTCGTCTGCTTGATCGATCCGATCGGTGACGTCTACGCCTGTCCCTTCGTGATTCACGACGAGTTCTTGGCGGGGAACGTCCGCGACGCCGGTTTTCGGGCGGTCTGGAGTGAGAGCGAGCTCTTTCGTTCACTGCGCGAGCCGGGCAACCCCGGGGCGTGCTCCTCGTGTGGTTCCTTTGACGCCTGTCGTGGGGGCTGCATGGCCGCCAAGTTCTTCACCGGACTCGAGATGACCGACCCCGACCCCGAGTGCGTCTTCGGTCACGGTGAGACGGCGCTCGCCGCCAAGGCCGTGACGATTCGTCCGGCGTCCTCCTCCGATCACTCCAAGCGCGTGCCGGTCGCGCTTTCCTTTCGCTGAGGGCACGGCACAGCGGGGTTCGCGACCGCTAGAACGAGGGTGAACGTGACTCATTGGGGGAGAGCATGAAAGCAGCCGTCTACTACGAAACCGGGTCGCCGGACGTGTTTCGCTACGAGGAGGTTGCCGATCCCGCCGTCTCGCCTCAGGAAGTGCTGGTGCGGGTCGAGGCGATCAGCATCGAAGGGGGCGACACCTTGAACCGCCTGCGCGGCGAGATGAGTCGCGTGCCCCACATCGTTGGCTACCAGTGCGCCGGCGTCGTAGTGGCGCTCGGCGACGAGGTCACGGGCTTCGCGGTCGGTGACCGCGTCGTCACGACCGGCGTGGATGGATCGCACGCCGAACTGCGCGCTTCGCTACCCGCGTTCACCTGGGCGATCCCCGACGGCGTCACCACCGAAGAAGCGGCGTGCGTGCCGATTCCCTTCGGCACCGCGGCCGACTGTCTCTTTGAGTTCGGTCATCTCAAAGAGGGTGAGACGGTGTTGATTCACGCGGGAGCAGGCGGCGTGGGCGTCGCGGCCATCCAGTTAGCCAAGCGCGCCGGCGCACGCGTGCTCTCCACCGCGTCCAGTGACGAGAAACTCGAACGCCTCAAGTCGCTCGGACTCGACGAGGGAATCAACTACCTGACGCACGACTTCGTCACCGAGGTGCGCCGACTCACCGAAGGACGGGGGGTTGACGTCGTCGTCGACTCGGTGGGCGGGATCACGCTGCAGGGGAGTCTTGACGTGCTCGCGTACCGCGGGCGCTGCGTCAGCGTGGGTGACGCGGGACGTTCGAGCGCCGAGCGGGTCGATATCTCCCGGATGCGGGGGAATAACCAGACGCTGTCGGGCTACTTCATGGGGGCCGAGTTGTTCTTCTATTCGCGCGCGCACGACATGGTCGCGGCGCTGCTCGACGATGTGGCGAAGGGCGAACTGCGCGTGGTCATCGACCGGGAGTTCCCGCTCTCGGACGCCGAAGGCGCGCACGCCTACATCGAGAGTCGTCAGTCCTTTGGACGAGTGGTGCTCATCCCCTAAGGGGCTGTGTTCTATTTGGCGAGTGCGCCCAGAATGTTGACCGGCACCATCAAACCGTGGCCTATTCGAGTGATCTGACTGACGCCCAGTGGAAGATACTGGAACCTTTGTTGCTGGTCCCTTCCAAACGAGGACCGAAACACGGGGATGACCTTCGCCACGTCGTCAGCGCGATGCTCTACATCTCGCACACCGGGTGTCAGTGGAGGTATCTGCCTGAACAGTTCGGACCCTGGACGAGGGTCTGGTCCCAGTTTCGCCGATGGTCGAGGAACGGGACGTGGACAGACGTGCTTTCGGCGCTGCACGCGTCGTCGCGCACCAACCTCGGGCGAAAGGAACCGCTGCCCTCGATGGTGGTCATTGACACCCACCTCGCGAGGGGTGCCTCGAATGGCGGGGCAACGTTCCATAATCAGGGCGGTCCCTACGGTCGAACGAACGGCGCCAAGCGAATCGTCTGCGTGGACGTCACTGGTCTACCGCTCTGCGTGCGCGTGGTTCCCGCGTCGACGTCCGAAGCGAGAGCCGTCGAGCTGATACTCGAAGACCTTTCTCGCACAGGTGGGGACCAACGCCTCGAACTCGTGCTCGTGGACCGCGGCACCGCGCCGTCGGCGGCACTTCGACTCTCGGCCCGGTTCGGCTGCGAGGTTCGCCGGGTCGGCTGGGACGAGCCACCACGCAACCAGCACGGTGCGAAGGTCTTTCAACCCATACGACATGCCTGGCGGGTTGAGGTGGCCCACGGGCACCTAGTACGCCGCCGACGTCTGGCTCGCTGCTTTGAAAACTCCGTGGCGTCAGCCACCGGGTGGCTGCACGTCGCTTCCATTACCGAAGTCCTTCGAACGCTCGCTTGAGCCGGCTGTGGCACGAGCCAGCCGAATGGGTCGAAACTTCCGAAGGGAGACCGAAGCTCATCGAGTTGATCAGAGCGCGGGCCACGCCATCGACATTCGCCGCATCTCCACTTCAAGTCCTTCGGCTTCGAAGAATCTGTGCGCGTCGACATTGAATTCCCAGGTGGTCAAGATGATGCGCCTCGCTGAGACTTCATCAGCTCGTGCTCGAACGGCGTTCATGAGCTCGTGGCCAACGCCAAGTCTTCGCACTGAAGGCGCCACGCCAATCTGATCTAGCTCGAGGAGAGTCTGCGCGAATCCCAACGGTGAATCTGGCCTTTGATGCACCTTCACGACGACGAAGCCGAGTGCTTCTTCATCCTCGGCGAGGTAGATGGTGACGGCCGGATCTCCCAAGAGTTCTCGATACAACTCGACGGCGGCGGCTTCGTTGGCAGGTTTGAACCAGTCGGGCCGCTCATCGTGGTGCATTCGCTGAATGCTCGCACCGAGACGCGCGACCATTTCTGCGTCGTCGTCCTTGGCCTTTCGAACGATCATGACGTCACTTCCTCACGAGCGGTAGTCGTGTCACGAATTGACACCAAAATCCACTTGTTCGGTATTTGGGTTGGTCGATGTTTGCGATTCATACGTCCAGTATCGCCTCGCCGCGTGTCACAGCATCACCCAATACTGAAAACAGTGACTCCAGGACTGACGACTCCGACCGTCTCGCACACCGGACAAGTGCTCTCGCGCGCCGTCACGTTCCAGTTCGCCCTCGACCCGAACGCCGAACAGAAAATCCTCCTCGCCAAGTGCGCGGGCGCCCGCCGCTACACCGTGAATCACCATCTGGCGAGGGTGAAGGCCAATCTGGACACCAGATCGACCGAGCGAGAGATGCTGTCGGAGTGTGGCGATCCCTGCGAACCATCGACCCCTTCGCTCTCCTGGGCAGCCTTCTCTTTCATCAACGAATTCAACGCCTGGAAGAACGGGCAGTCTGATGACGCGCTGGTCAACGATGACGGGACCCGGGGCCTCGCCTGGCGCCACGAACTACCCGGCGACGTTTTCGAGTGCGCCAGCGTTGACGCGGCCCGGGCCCTTGAGAACTTCTCCACGTCGAGGCGCGGCGAACGAAGTGGATCGCCCGTCGGGTTCCCGCGTTTCCAGGCCAAGGGGAAAGTAACGCCGAGTTTTCGCCTGCGCAATCGCGCGACTTCAGGGATGCCACCTTCGAGCCATCCCATCCGTTTCAACGATCCCTCGCACCTGCGACTACCCAAGTTTGGACCGGTGAAGCTTTTTGGTTCCACCCGCAAGGTCCGTCGAATGATTGACGTGGGTCGCTTCCACGTGTACTCAGCCACTTTCACCCAGCTCGCCGGAGGTTGGACGGTGTCGCTGACTGGCGTGGCCGCCGAGTTCCACCAGGCCGAGCGCAGTCGCACCAACCGTCACGCCATTCCGGTCGGTGTCGATCGAGGCATCATCTCTCTCTGCGTCGCGGCGGACGCGAATGGTATTCCCTTCAACAGCTTCGAGGGGGTGAAAACACTGAAGCAAGCGCACGCGTCGCTCAAGGCAGCCAATCAGGCCCTGGCCAGAACCACACCGGGGTCCAAGGGCCACCAACGAGCGAGGGCCCGACTCGCCACGCGACATCGCAAAGTCGCCAACATTCGGCGACACCTCGTCCACCAGGCCTCCCGGGCCCTGGTTGATCGTTGCCAGGTCCTCGTGATCGAGGACCTCAACGTCGCAGGAATGATGAGGAACCGACGCCTAGCGAAGTCCATCTCCGACGCCGCCATGGGAGAACTCTCCCGTCAGCTCCGCTACAAGGCCCGATGGCACGGCGTCGAGGTCCGCGTGGCCGATCGGTTCTTTCCGAGTTCGAAGACGTGCTCCGGATGTGGCGAGGTCAAAACGAACCTTGACCTATTGACACGGACCTACTCATGCGAGGTCTGTGGGCTGGTCATCGACCGTGATCTCAACGCGGCCATCAACCTGGCCCGCTGGCAACCCAAAGAGACCTCCGAAGTGTCCCTGCTGGACCCAACGCCCGCTTTGCTTCCCTCCACAGCCTGACCCCACTGGGTCTGCACCGCGAAGCACGCGGGAAGAGCCGATTGTCACCCGCACAACCATCACGACAACGTGATGAGGGCCCTGGGTCGGAACCGAGTACTCAGTCGAATTGTCGTCTGGGACGTCGGACGGTGAGCAAGCACCGCTGGGCGATTTGCTTCAGTCAGTCAAGGTAAACCGGTGGGTCCAATTAGGACACACGCTGTAAGACACCACACCAGCGCCGTCGGGACTCGTTGCTCGTGGGAGTGCTCACCCGTCGCCGGAAGCGAAGGACGGTAGTGTCACCATGGGTCGAGAGGAGGGTGATGGCACAGAAGTGGTTCGAAACCGTGGCGATCGCCCAACGTCGTGCCGAAAAGCGCCTGCCGCGCTCGGTCTACGGGGCCCTCGTCGCGGGCTCGGAGAAGGGGCTCTCCTCGAAGGACAATCTCGCCTCCTTCGACGAACTCGGCTTCGCGCCCCACGTCGCGGGGCTCTCGAACGATCGCAACCTCGCCACCACCGTCATGGGTCAGTCGCTCTCGATGCCCGTGATCATCTCGCCCACCGGCGTCCAGGCCGTCCACCCCGACGGCGAGGTCGCCATGGCGAGAGCCGCCGCCGCCCGCGGGGTCGCCATGGGGCTGAGCTCCTTCGCGAGTCGTTCGATAGAAGAGGTCTGTTCGGCGAGCGAACAGGTCTTCTTCCAGCTCTACTGGTCCGGGGACCGCGACCGGCTGCTCCAACGCCTCGATCGCGCGAAGGCAGCCGGGGCGAAGGGCATCATCTTGACGCTGGACTGGTCGTTCTCTAACGGGCGCGACTGGGGGAGTCCCTGGATCCCCGAGAAGATCGACGCCAAGGCCGTCATCAAGTTGGCGCCCGAGGTACTGGCGCGCCCGGCGTGGTTCTGGTCCTTCGCGAAGACCGGCCACCTCCCGAACTTGACGACCCCCAACATGGCACTACCCGGTGAGCCCGCGCCCACGTTCTTCGGCGCGTACTACGAGTGGATGCATAGCACGCTGCCGAGTTGGAGTGACGTCGAATGGTTGCGGAGCCAGTGGAGCGGGCCCTTCATGGTCAAGGGCGTCAGCCGCGTCGATGACGCGAAGCGCGTCGTCGACCTCGGCGCGACGGCCCTGTCGGTCTCCAATCACGGGGGCAACAACTTGGACGGCACCCCCGCGCCACTGCGCTCGCTGCCCGCGGTCGTCGACGCGGTGGGCGATCAGATCGAAGTCGTGCTCGACGGCGGCGTGCGACGAGGCAGCGACGTCGTCAAGGCCCTGGCGCTCGGGGCGAACGCGGTCATGATTGGCCGGGCGTCGCTCTGGGGGCTCGCCGCCGCGGGGCAGGCCGGCGTCGAGAACGTGCTCGACATCCTGCGCGGGGGCATCGACTCGGCGTTGATGGGGCTGGGCAAATCTGACGTCAAAGAGCTCGACCGCACGGACGTCCTCGCACCGGCGGACTTCTTTCGCAGGCTGGGTTGATGAGCCGCGTCGCGATCGTGACCGGCGCGGCGCGGGGCATCGGCGCGGCGACCGTCGACGCGTTGGTCAATGAGAACTATCGCGTGGTCGCGGTCGATCGCTGTCGCGACATTGAAGAAGTGCCCTACGCACTGGCCACGCCCGCGGACCTCGACGCCGTCGTGGCGCGACACGGTGACGCGGTGCTCGGACTGGTCGGCGACGTGCGTAGCGCGACCGACATGCACCTAGCGGTCGAGACGGCAACGCGACACTTCGGTCGTCTCGACGCCGTGGTGGCGTGCGCGGGGGTCCTCGGCGTCGGCGCGCCACTGTGGGAGATCGGTGACGCCGCTTTTGACGCGGTGTGGTCGGTGAACGTGCTGGGGACGCGTCGACTCATCGAAGCCGCCGCGCCGGTGTTGATCGCGAACGGGAAAGAGGCCAACGGTCGCGTCGTCGCGGTCGCCTCGGCGGCGGGGCACACGGGACTGCTGCGCTTGGCCGCCTACTCGGCCGCGAAGCACGCGGTCGTCGGCTTGATCCGCGGGGTCGCGATGGACCTCGCGCCCTTCGGCGTGACGGCGAACGCGGTGAGCCCGGGCTCCACGCGCACCGCGATCCTCGACGCGTCGGCCACGGTGTACGGCTTGGACGGCGTCGAAGCCTTCGCGGCACAACAGCCCATCGGTCGCCTGCTGGAACCCTCCGAGATCGCTGCGACGATTGTCTGGCTCTGTTCGTCGGCGGCCTCGGCGATCACGGGCGCGGACATCGCGGTCGACGGCGGAATGACGGTGTCCTGACGACTGCGCCGTTGCCGTGGCGGAGTGTGAAAAATGCCATTATTTCACCGGTTAGGCTCATCTTTGGCCCATCGCCATCGTCTTCAAACGTTTCGAGAGGTCGCCCGTGAACGAAGCCCACATGCCCCGACGTGTCCTCATCCTGGGGTGCGGGTCGGTAGTGCAGTGCCTGCTGCCTTTGTTGTTGGACCACTTCGAATTCGAGCCGAGTTCCATAACGGTGCTCGAGAGTCGCGACAACCGCGAACGCATCGTGACGTCGATCGAACGAGGCGTGAACTATCGCCAGTTCGAGATCAACCAAGAGAACCTGGAAGCGACGCTCGACGCCTACCTCAGTGACGGGGACCTGCTGATCGACCTCGCGTGGAACATCGGTCTCGAGGAGTTGCTCGAGTGGTGTCGCGACCACGACGTGCGATACCTCAACACGTCGGTGGAAGAGTGGAACCCCTACGGCGATCCCGCGAGCACGTCACCCCAAGAGCGCACGCTCTACTGGCGTCACATGGACCTACGTCGACAGATCGCCGGCTGGGGATCGAACGAGGGACCCTCGGCCGTCGTGGAGCACGGGGCCAACCCGGGTCTCGTGAGCCATTTCGTCAAGCAGGCGCTGGGCGAGATCGCCGAGGCGGTCCTGCGCGACGGCCTGCTCGCCGATCGCCACGAGGAGATCACCGCCGCGCTGGCCGAGAGTCGTTTCAACGTGCTCGCGCAACTGCTCGAGGTCCGTACGATTCACATCGCCGAGCGCGACACCCAGATCACCGATCAACCAAAGGAAGTAGGCGAGTTCGTCAACACCTGGAGTGTGGACGGTTTCTACGAGGAGGGCGTCGCGCCCGCCGAACTTGGCTGGGGCACCCACGAAAAGACCCTGCCCCCGCTGGCCCTCACCCACGATGGGGCCGAAGGTCCGAAGAACCAGATCTGTCTCGCCCAGATGGCCCACAAGACCCTGGTGCGATCGGTGGTTCCCTCTGGCCCGATCGTCGGTATGGTGATTCGCCACGGCGAGGCCTTCACGATCTCGGACCATCTCACCGTGTGGGAGGGCGAGGTGCCGCTCTACCGTCCGACGGTGCACTACGCCTACTGTCCGGCCGACGTTGCCTGGGCGAGTTTCGTTGAGCTCGAAGGCAACGACTACGTCTATCCCGATCGGATGCGGGTGATGAATGACGAGATCATCTCTGGCCGCGACGAACTCGGCGTCTTGTTGATGGGCCACCCGTATCGATCGTGGTGGACCGGGATGCGCACCACCATCGAGGAGGCCCGTGAGGTCGCACCCCACCAGAATGCGACGACGATTCAAGTGGCCGCGTCGATACTGGGCGCCCTCCAGTGGATGTTTGACGCCCCGCACGAGGGCGTGCGCGTGCCCGACGAATTACCTTGGCGCGCCGTGCTCGACGTCGCCGTGCCGTATTTGGGAACGCTCTGGTCGGGCCCGTTGGACTGGGACCCGGTGACCACGCGCACCGACTGGTTCGACCGCTGGACCGGTCGTCAGGTCGACCACGACGACCCCTGGCAGTTCACGAACTTCCTCGCGTAGCTCGGCACCTCCGGGCCGCCGGCGACGGGGGCGTCGACCTAGGGTGGTGAGGCACACCCTCGACGAGAGGAGAACCATGGCGACTCGTTATCGAGCCGGAGCGACGGTGCTCGACGCCATCGGATCGACGCCGATGCTGCGCGTGGACGACATCTTCGTCAAGCTGGAATACCTCAATCCTTCGGGTTCGATAAAGGCCCGCATGGCGCGCTACATCATCGAACGCGCGCAGCGCGAAGGACTCCTGCACCCGGGCGACACGATCGTGGAAGCCTCGAGCGGGAACACCGGTAACGCGATGAGCATGGTGGCGGCGGTGCTGGGCTACAAGATGCTGGTCGTCATGCCCGAGGGGCTCAGCCCGGAGCGCGCCGCAATCTCGCTCGCCTTCGGGGCCGAGATGCTTCGTGTGGGCACCTTTCACGTGAACGAGGCCCTCGACGAAGCCACTCGCCTCGGCACGATGCCGGGTTACTTCGCGCCCCACCAGTTCGAGTCGGAGTGGAACGTCGAGGAGAACCGCACGTGGCTCGGACCAGAGATCCTCGCCCAACTCCCGCCCGGTACGACGCCGGACGCCTTCGTGATGGGCGTGGGCACCGGCGGCACGCTCATTGGTGTCGGACAGGCGTTTCGCGAGGTAAACCCCGAGGTGCGAATCGTGGCGCTGGAACCGAGTGAGTCCTGCACCATACAGTGCGGCGACACCGGGCTGCACCGGATTGAGGGCATCGCCGACGGATTCATCCCGACGATCTACGAACGACACCAGTCCCTGGTCGATCAAGTGGTGGCGGTCCACAGTGACGACGCCATCGCCGAGATGCGTCGGCTCGCCAGCGAGCACGGGCTCTTCGTCGGTCCGAGCTCTGGTGCGAACATGATCGCGGCGCGGCGCATCCGCGACGAGCTCCCCGAGTCGGCCACGATCGTGACGATCCTCTGTGACGAGGGGGAGAAGTACTTGAGCGAGTACTTCATTCCGGCGTCGTTGCTCTAGTCGTGGTTCGGCCGACGAGGAGCTTGTTTCGCCCCAACGGTGGGCGGACCCCTCGCCGAGCTGGCGGGGAGATGCTTTGTGGAGAGTAACTCCTCCGCGCGGGCCAACGCTCGCCGACTCGTGGAGGCGCTTGACGGTAAACGGGCATCCAGGGAGTCCCTTCGCCAGCGGACAGTTAGTCGTAGATCGGTGGCAAGCCCAGATGTGATCGAACGCGGTCGGCGATGTTGTCGGCCTGGAGCAGTCGCCGCACCACGCTTTCCAGGTTGCCCCGACGTTCGCCGGGCGCTTCCTGAAGCCAATGCTGCATGTAGGACTCGAGACGTTGTTGGTCGGTGATGTAGCGGTCCATGACCTTTCTGACGTGCGTGGGCCAACTCTGGGACCGCAGTAGGGGCAGCTCGAACGCCAGCCCCGCAATATAGGTGTTGGTGGTGATGTTGCCGGGTTCGATTCCCTGGGTCGCACTCTCGAAAAACTCGGCGCCGAGTTCGTCTTCGATGTAGACGTCATTGAGAAACGCCAGGGCGCTACCCTTCGCGGCGACGAGAGAGAACGCGTCGTGCCGCACGTGAGTGGGAACGAAGAAAGTGTCGTTCTGGGTCGAGAGAGTCTGCGCCTCTTGATAGTTGAACGTGGGTTCTCGGTGATTGAGCATCATCGACTCGAAGGCGACCGTCGAGAGCGTGGGGTAGTTGGTGTGGACGAACTGGCTGTACACCGGATTCTCTTGGAACCACTCGCACGAGTTGAAGTCGTCTTTCGACCCGTAATGGGTGTGGATCGTGCGCGACGTGTTCGACGTGAGGTCATCCAGAGTGACGGCCCAGCCCGAAGGTTGCAAAGCCATCCGCGCCTCCACCTTGTCGCCCGGTGCGACCGCGATCTCATATTGGGGCAGAAACCCTTTGGGTACGTCACTCCAGAATCCGTAGTACCTATCGCCCCCAAGGCGATTCTCCACCGTGCCCACCTGCGCGAAGGCGCCGTTGGACGCCTGGGCGCCGATCCACGTCGACGCGTCACCGGAACCCGACGACGCAGCGATCGTCGGGACCGTCCATTCGCCACTCAGGCTCGTGACCGGTTTGGGGGGATAGAGCTGGTACCCCCCGAACCCGTACTGGGGGGCGCCGACGGGCACTCGTGGATGCGAAGAGTGTTGGGAGGGGCCGTTGTGCCCCTCGGAGTCAATCGATACGACGGCCGAAGCGAGGACCAACAGGCTGAGAAGTACGACCAGGAATAGGGGA
>Ga0302279_10003154_pt1 | contig 20917 bp, 23 predicted proteins | sample III_Bog_N3_3_FD_194541 | JGI IMG/M metagenome (GOLD analysis project Ga0302279, IMG submission 194541) | Peat permafrost microbial communities from Stordalen Mire near Abisko, Sweden - III_Bog_N3_3 | ecosystem: Environmental > Terrestrial > Soil > Wetlands > Peat | place: Sweden: Abisko...
GATCCGCATCCGAGCATCACCGTCCCGGCCAGCGGGATGACGGCGAACACGACGAGCCGTCTCACGATCGACATGGCGACCTCCACAGCCTCACAACGCACAGCTGCGTAGCCGGGGTCCGGGGCGACGCCCCGAGACGGCGCCAACCACGCGCGCACCGTCCGGCGCGGTCCGGGGCTCTGATCCGCGTCCGGGGTCGACGGTACACCCCCTCATGGTGTGCGCTCCCGTGGCGTGCGATCCCGTGGCGTGCGCTCCGCTCCCCACCCGGCGAACCACGCGGGACCCGACGGGCCGCCCCGCGTGTCCTGTCCGCCACGCACCGAGGGGGTAGGGCGTCGTCGCCGGTGGTCAGCTCGCGTCCGACTCGTCGACGACCCAGCAGGGCCATGATTCGAGCGTGTGAAAGCCCAGGCGCTCGTACGTGCCGTAGCCGACGTCACTGGACTGCAACCACGCCCAGCCGGCACCGTCCCCCAGTGCATCCTCGACGATCCTGGCGGTGATGGCGCCGGCGTAGCCCCGGCGACGATGGTCGGGAGGAGTACCGATGTTGAACACGCCGACCGCCATCCCCACCCGGACCGCCAGGCCGGTCGTCACCCGCTGACCGCCGACCTCGCCCACGTAGGCGCGCACGTCGGGACGCTCCAACGAGGCCGGGGTCATCAGCTGCTCGAAGAACTCCGCCGGTGCCTCGAACCCGGCTGCCGCCACTTCCGCATGGATCCGGGCCTCTTCGGGGCGCAGGACCCGGATCACGAGACCCGTGGGAGGTCGCTCTGGTGCCATCCCACGGGGACCTTCGTAGACCATCAGGGGTACCTCGTACTCCTCCCTGACCATGCCCCGGGACGAAGCCACCTCGGCCAGGACCGCCTCCACTGCCGGACGACCCTGGAGGCAGTAGGGGACGCCGTCAGCCTCGACCTCGTCCAACAGCGCGGCGATGACCTCGGGTTCGGCGTGCTCGGATGCGACCACCACACCGTTGAGCGACGGGACGGCGACTCCGGTCACGCCGGCCGTGGCTCCGGCCTCGGTGCGGGCCCACCCGACAGGGACTCCTTCGCACATCATGCTCCAGCTCCGTGCGAGGGCGGCTGCGACTTCGGCGGGTGGCACCGGCATGTCGCATGGTATCGCTCCGGCCCGACGGATCGAGGGCCTGCTCGCGCCCGGTGTGTGACCCGAAGATCCCCTCTCATCCGTGGGTTCCACGAGCCCCTGCCCGGGGCGACACCGTCCCCCGGACCGATGATCGGACCCCGGAACCTCGCTCTGATCCTCGGCGTCGCCGTCGGCCGACGTCCACGCTGAGCGGTCGAACCGCCTGGACCCGTCCGGCCGGGGCGAGGATGCGCCACTCGCCCGAGAGAGGGAAGTCCGCTACTCGGACCCGGACGCCTCGTAGTCGTCGATCCGGGCCTGCATCAGCGACTTCAGGAGGTCGACGGGCAGCTCACGTGAGTAGGGGAGCTTGATGAAGCCCTCGCCGGACTCGTACCCAGCGGCCTCGACGGCGGCCTTCTGGGTGGCGAAGAAGGGTGGGGAGAACCGGAGCGAGCAGTGGTTCTTGAAATTCTGGAGCATCCACAGATTGGTGTTCCGGCCCCGCACGTAGACCGGGAGGTTCCACTTGAGTTCCTCGCGCGCCTCCGGGTCGGCCTCGATGCTCAGCTTCCGCAGCGCGTCGAGGTGTGGCCTCTGGACGTCGGTCAGCTGGGCGAAGTAGTCGTCGACGTCTGTGCGCTTGGGCATCGGCATGGGCGCAGCATATTCCCGTCGCGTACGCCGGTTCCGACCCACGCGGATCGGCGGCCACGGTCAGTTCCGCGTATCGAGCGCCGCCAGTGCCCGCTCCGCTCCCGACGTGGGGGCGATGGCGAGGAGACCGCGGTAGAGCCGGACGACGGTGTCCCGATCGAGTGCACCCGTCCGGGCGCGGTCGCAGTGCGCGGACTGGATGGCCGCCTCCAGCTGGAACCGACCGATGGGCGCGCCGAGTGCGTGCGCCCGAGCCAGGAGCGCCTCGCCCTCGGCGATGAGCGAGCGGTCCCACAGCGCGGTGTCCTGCTCGTCGAGCGGAGGCCACGGGGTACGGGCCCGGGCGGGGGCCCGCGACTGCGCCAAGGTGAGCAGGGCGGCCAGGCCCCACGCCTCGGGCTCGGTCTCGAGCAGGCCAGCCGTCAGCACGGCGAGCCACCGGGCCTCGTCCGCCACCGACTCGTGGATGCGCTCGTGCTGATCGAGCCAATCGATGGCGTAGGCCCCGTAGATGGCCTCGAGCACCGGGGGCAACCGTCCGGACATGTCGGCCCGCGTCGGTACCCGGAACGGGATCCCCGTGTCGCGGATGCGGCGTTTCGCCCGGACGAGGCGCTGCGCCATCGTCGCCGGCGCCACCTCGAACACCTGACCGATGCGGGCCGCGTCGAATCCGAGTACGACCTGGAGCATCAGGGGAGTGCGCATCTCGGGGCTGATGGCGGGGTGGGCGCACGCGAAGAGCAGCTCGAGCCGTTTGTCGGGGATGGCCTCGGGGTCGGGTTCGGCGAGCACCGCCGCCATCCGATCGTCCAGGGGTGCCGCGGTACGTGCGGCCGCGGAGCCCAGCACGTCGCGGATGCGGTTGCGGGACACGGTCAACAGCCAGGCCTCCGGATTGTCGGGGACCCCGGTCCGGGGCCATGTGGCGAGCGCCCGTTCGAATGCGTCGCCGAGGACGTCCTCGGCGAGGGCGATGTTGCGGGTGGACGCGGCCAGCAGCGCCACGAGCCGTCCGTACGAAGCCCGTGCGGCGTGCTCGGCGGCCGCGCCCACCTGGCGGTCGATCACGTGACCGGCTGCGACCCCTGCCAGGAGCCGTCCACGTAACGCGTCGCCGTCGGCCGGATCTCGACGTGGCCCCAGGACACCGACGGGGCCTGCCTCGCCCAGCCGATGGCGGCATCGAGGTCGGCCACCTCGATGATGAAGGTGCCGCCCAACTGCTCCTTGGAATCGGCGAACGGTCCGTCCTGCACGACGAACTCGCCGGTGGCCATACTGACCGTGGTGGTGGCGCTGGACTGCTGCAGGACCTCGGCCGACTCCAGCACGCCGGCCTCGTCGAGCGCCCGGGCATAGGCCTGGAAGGCGCTCATGCCCTCGGCCAGGGCCTCGGGGCCGAGATCCTCGGCGGTCGGTTCCGGATAGTGGAGGAGAAGTGTGTAGCGCATGGTTGCCGTCCTTCCGTCTGGCGGGATGATTCTGACACCACGATGACGATCGAGTGGAGGCGCGATCGACACGGATGACGGCGCGGCCGGCACCGGCGGTGCCGGAGGCGCTCAGCGGAGGGTGTGCAGGACCTGGCCGACCACGGTGTTGGTACCGGTGCCACTCACGTTCTCGCCGGGGGAGCCGTTGCCCACGGCGACGATGCCCAGTCCGGGCACGAGGTACTGGACGATGTTCGTGCCGTCACCGGCGTGGCAGGGCAGGACGGTGGCCCGCTGCCCGTCCAGCATGATCGCCGGGCAGGTGGCCGCCGCCTTGATCTGACCCGCAGAGATGGATCCGACCACCACACTGTCGACGCCGACGGGGCAGTTGGCGAGGTGATCCGGTGCACCGAGCACCAGGAGCCCCTGCGCCGGACCGGGGGGGCACCCGGTCGACGTGGCGACCGTCCAGTCGGCAGGCACCGAGACGGTCGCCCGGCCGTAGGTGTACGACTTCCATCCGGCTGGGACGACGACGGGGCTCGTCGTCGTGGTCGTGGAGGAGTCGGTGGTGCTCGTGGTCGTCGGGGTGGTCGTGGTCGAGGAGCTCGAGGCGGATCCGCACGCCGCGGCGAGGAGGACGACCGCCAGAACGGCGACGACCGCCCCCGCCCGGCGCCGGGGCGCCGGTCGTCGCATTCGTGGCACGTCGGATCCTGGCACGGTGTCATCTTGTCAGCTGCATCGCCGCCGCGATCTGCGGCCGCCGGCCGGCGGGGACCGCCCTTGGGTCATTCGGCCCTGGGCAGGACCCCGGGTGGTCCCTACGCTCGGATGTGGAGAGTCCGGCGTCCGCGCACCCGCGGGGCCGGTCTCCCGAGTCGCACCGTGCCACTCGGCAACCCCCGCCAGGAGGCCACACATGAAGGCACTCATCTACAAGGGTCCGGGTCAGAAGGCCTGGGACGACGTTCCCGACCCGAAGATCGAACAGCCGACCGACGTCATCGTGCAGATGGTCGCCACGACCATCTGCGGCACCGATCTCCACATCCTCAAGGGGGATGTCCCCGAGGTGGAGGTGGGCCGCATCCTGGGCCACGAGGGGATCGGAGTGATCACCGAGGTGGGAGAAGGTGTGACGCAACTGTCCGCCGGCGACCGCGTGATCATCGCCTGCGTCAGTTCGTGCGGGAAGTGTGCGAACTGTCGCAAGAGCCTCTACAGCCACTGCCTCGACCCGGAGGGCCTGGCGGGGATCGGATGGATCTTCGGGTACATGATCGACGGGACCCAGGCCGAGTACGTGCGGGTCCCGTTCGCCGAGAACTCCGTCTACAAGATCCCCTCCGGCATGAGCGATGCCGAGGGCATCCTGCTCTCCGACATCCTGCCGACCGGCTTCGAGATCGGGGTGCAGTACGGACATGTGGCTCCCGGCGACGTGGTGGCGGTGATCGGCTCGGGGCCGGTCGGGCTGTCCGCGGTCATGACCGCCCGCCTCTACGGTCCGTCGAAGATCATCGCCATCGACCTCGACGCCGCCCGGCTCGGCCGGGCCTCCGAGTTCGGTGCCACCGACACGGTCAATTCCGGCGATGCGGACTGGAAGGAGCAGGTCCTGGCGCTGACGGACGGTGCCGGCGTCGACGTGGCCATCGAGGCGGTCGGTGTCCCCGAGACGTTCACCATGGCGACCGTCATCGTCCGCCCGGGGGGCCATGTCGCCAACATCGGCGTGCACGGCACGTCGGTCGACCTGGCGCTCAACGAGCTGTGGATCAAGAACATCGACATCTCCATGGGACTCGTCAACACGAACACCCTGGCCATGCTGTTGAAGCTGGTGTCCGAGCACAAGCTCCCGGCGGACAAGTTCGTCACGCACGAGTTCGGCTTCGACCAGATGCTCGAGGCCTACGACGTCTTCGGCCACGCGGCCGAGCACGATGCCCTGAAGGTGCTCATCCACTAACCGGCCCGGCCGGACCGGTCCGCGCCCACGGGGGCACGGTAGGTTCACATGCCATGTCCGACATCACCATCTTCCACAACCCCAATTGCTCGAGTTCACGTGCCGCTACCGAGGCGGCCGAGGAGCTGGACATCGACGTGGCCATCCGCCGCTACCAGCTGAAGGCGCAGCGTCCCTCGGTCGGGGAGCTGCGCGATCTCCTGGCGATCCTCGAGGACGAGCCGACCGCCCTCGTGCGGCGGGACGCGCACTTCACCAAGCTCGGGTTGACCGATGCCGAGGTGCAGAGCGCCGACCAGGTGGCCGAGGTCCTGGCCGCCCACCCCGAGCTCATCCAGCGTCCGGTCCTCGTCGCACCCGGCGCGGCCATCATCGGCCGGCCGAAGGACCGCATCGTCCCGTTCCTGACCGCCCACGCCTGAGCCCCGCCGGCGTCGCCTCCCGTGGCCGGCGCCGGCCTGTGCCCCGGCCCAGGAGTTGAGCCGTGCCCGAGCTGCCCGAGGTCGAGACCATCCGTCGACAGCTCGACGTACTCCTTCCCGGGCGGTCCTTCACCGCCATCGAGACGCGGTGGGCGAAGAGCCTGACCGGCCGCGGCCGACCCGTCGGCGACGTGCTCGCACGGCCGGTGATCCGGGTGTGGCGCCGGGGGAAGGTGCTGGGCCTCGACTTCGACGGTGGGGTGACGCTCCTCGTGCATCTGCGGATGACCGGTCAACTGGTGCTCGGTCCCGGGGACCGGCCACCTCCGGACGTCACCGGGACGAGGGTCGTCCTCCACCTGGACGACAGGTCCCGCCTCCACTTCAACGACCAGCGCAAGTTCGGACGGATGGTCGTGGTGCCCACGTCGGAGTCGGCCGCCGACCCGCTGCTCGCCCGCATGGGCCCCGAGCCTCTCGACCCCGGCTTCGACCCCGAGGTGCTCCGTGCCATCCTGCGCAGGCACCCGGGCCTCCGTCTCAAGTCGGTCCTGCTCGACCAGGGGTCGATCGCCGGTATCGGCAACATCTATGCCGACGAGGCCCTGTGGCAGGCGGGCCTCCACCCGGAACGGCGCAGCGGAGCGGTGCGGCGGCCCGGGGTCGAGGCGCTGCACCACGGCATCGTCACCGTCCTGTCGGAGGGTGTGGCCCGGGGCGGTTCCACGATGCGGGACTACGTCGACTCCCGGGGTGACCGAGGCGGGTACCTCGAGGTGGCCGCCGTCTACGGCCGGACCGGGCAGCCGTGCCGGCGGTGCGGCACACCCATCGTGAAATCGGTGGTGGTCGGACGGGGTACCCACCTGTGTCCTTCGTGCCAGGTTGCCCCTCGCCGACGCCGGACGGGTTGAGCCGCGGTCAGCGCGCCGGACCGCTCAGGGCTGTGTGGAGTCCGCCGGCGGTCTCGACCCCGGGTCCCGGGCGGGTACGTGTCGGGTGAGGGGATCGAGTTGGACGATCGACTGCGTGCCGTCGACGACGTGGCTCGCGAGTTCGGTGAGCCGCAGGTTGTGGTTGCGGGCGTGGTTGCGCAGGCGATGGAACGCCTCGTCCATGTCGCGACCCGACGCCTCGCTGATCCGGCCCTTGGCCTGCTCGATGATGACGCGACTGTTGAGGGCCTCACCCAATTGGTCGTTGAGCGCGGTGGCCCCCACCGACGTCTGGTGCTGGATGATGGCGATGGTGGCCACGTCGGCCAGTGCCTGGGCCACGAGCACATCCTCGTCGCTCAACGATCCCGGGTCCGTGCGGAACAGGTTCAGTGCTCCGATGGTGGTCCCCCGCAGGTGCATCGGCAGGGCGTGGACCGAGTGGAATCCTTCGGCCACGGCACGCCGGGCGAATCGCGGCCAGCGGACCTCACTCCCCTCCAGCTCGAGGTTGGTGATCGGGGCGCCGCTGCGGTAGCAGTCCACGCAGGGCCCCTCGTTGGCCTGCAGCTCGAAGACCTCGAGCCCGCGCATGCTGTCACTCGACGAGGCGACGACCTGCAGCTCGCCCATGGGCCCGACCAGCATCACCCCGGCCGTATCGGTGTCGAGTGCCTCCACGCAGCGGTCGCTCAGCACGGTGAGCACGTCGATCACGTCGAAGTTGTCGACCAGGTTGTCGGCCAGTTCGACCAAGGTCCGTACGAGCAGAGCTTCTCGGGACATGGGAACGCCAGTCTGTGGGCGGGTTCGCCGGCGGTGCGATGGAAGGTGTGCGCCACCCCCACCCTAGCGCCGTCCCCGCCCGGCCCCGGGGTCGTGGGCGGCACCGATGGCCACGGGAGGGGATCGGGTGTACGGTCGTGGTACCAGTCGATCGACCATCGAGGCGTGGAGTACGTCGGTGGCATCGACCCGTCGCTCAAGACCACCGGTGACGCAGCTCCCCCTCGAGGACGGTCACCATGAGCGATCTGCACCTGCGCATCAACTGGGCACTTGCGCTCGCAGCGGCCGAGGCCGCACGCGAGCCCACGGGTCCCCCGGCGGACGGCCCGGACACCGAGGAGGAACATCCCGTGTTCCTGGCGGCGGCCGATCACCCGGCCCGACGGGCGCGCGCCGGGGTGTGGGATCCCTCCGCGAGGTTCACGTTCCCGGAGTTTCCCGGGGATGACGATCCGGGACCGGAGGACTGCGCGTAGAGGATCAGGCCCCACCGGCGTGGGTGAACGCCTCCGCCCAGTTCGGGCGACCGGTCCGTAGCGCCGGGGGGGCGACGAACACCGGCAACGAGCTGCTCCGCATCACGCGGTCGCGGACGCCGCCGGCATTGAGCCGGTGGAGCCCCCGGTAGCGGTGCGATCCGAGGATGATGCCGTCGCACCACCGCTCCTTCGACGTGTCCACGATGCATCGGGCCACCACGTCCTCGCGGGCGGTGTGGATGAGGCCGGCCGCACCCACGCCGGCCCGGTCGAGCCGGGCCATCGATTCCTCGACCAGCGTGCGGGCGTCGTCGAGGGACTCGAGGGGCGGGATCCTCCGGAGGGTGGACAACTCGCGGACGTGCAGCACGGTGACACGGGCGTCCCATCCGGCGGCGAGGCCGACCGCGAAGTCCACGGCGGCGTCCCCTGCGGCGGACCGGTCGATGGCCAGCAACATGTGGTTCCGGGTCATGGCACCTCCCTGGTACGTCACGATCCAGGGTAAGCGCTCCCCAGGGGATCCGACACGCGGCCGGCCGGATCCTCCGGCGTCAGGCCGGCAGGGCCCGCATCGAGTTGTTCCGCTTCTCGTGGGTCACCTCGGCCAGGCCGAGCAGCTCGAGCAGGGGTGGCAGGTACATGCCGAACCGGCCCCGGTACCCGCTGCGGAGTCCGTACCACCCACCCACCGGGTTGTCGGGGGACCGACCCCAGGCCTCGACGGTGCCCTCGGCGGCGTCCTTCTTCTCGTCGGCGGCCCCGAGCGGTACCCAGTCACCCTGCTCGAGCAGCCAGGCGTGCAGGTCGTCGACCGCGGACAGGTGGTACCGCAGTGTCGTCGAGCCGACCTGGCACACCAGGGCCGGTGGTTCGGCGCCCTCGTCCCGGTACATCGTGTACGCCGAACTGCCCGGTGGCGTCGTCAGCTCCCACGGATCGTCCTCGGTGCCGGCAGCGCTCACGGGTCCCTCCCCCGGTCAGGTGCCGTCAGTGTGGCACGTCCGAGCGGGCCGTGACGGGACGGCATCGAGTCCGCCGGCTCAGGCCGCGGCCCGTCGGTGCTGCTTGGCCCAACCGGGGCCACGGAACACGAAGGACAGTCGCTCGGACCATCCGGTGGACGAGGCGACGTCCCGGACCATGTCGACGTATTCGTGGCTGGCGATGCGGGCCGGGTCGAACGTGTCGATGTTCGTCGTGAGGCCGTAGACGACCGGCTCCTCCTCGGGCTCGAACGTGGCGAACAGGCGGTCCCAGAGGATCAGGATGCCCCCGTGGTTACGGTCGAGGTACTGCCGGTTCGTGCCGTGGTGGACCCGGTGGTGGGAGGGGGAATTGAAGGTGGACTCGGCACGGCCGATGCGGTCGATCGCCTCCGTGTGGATCCAGAATTGGTAGATCAGATTGACCCCCCGGGCCGTAGCCACGGCGGACGGCGGGACACCGAAGAGGCACAGCAGCCCGTAGGGGATCGACGTCCCGAGGACGTCGGCGACGGGTTGGCGCAGGGCCGTCGAGAGGTTGTAGCGCTCGCTCGAGTGGTGGACCTCGTGTACCGCCCACATGTAGCGACTGGTGTGCATGAACCGGTGGTTCCAGTAGTAGAGGAAGTCCCAGCCGATCAGGGCGGCGGCCGCGGCGGTGCGGGGGCCGAGCGGGCGGCGGACCAGGCGGCGTTGCCACAGCCGCTCCGGCGTCGTGGCCGCCGCCCAGGCCGTGGTGGCGGCGATCCCGCCGGCCGCCAGTGCGGCCACACCGCCGAAGGCGGCGACCTTCCGGGCCGCCGACGGGTCGGGGACCGGTCCGCCGACCCGGTCCGGAGACGCGTCCCCCGACGGGGAACGCTCGGCCCGGCGGGCGACCGCGTCGGCCACGGTGGTGATGGCGGCCGCACCGAGCGCGGCACCGACGAGCGGCTTGGCGAACCGGCCCGTGCCCCGGGTGACCGGCCGGAGCAGCCGGGGGGCGACGAACGGGGCGATCAGGCTGAGGCCCCCCATGGCCAGGCTGGCCAGGGTGTCCCTCGTCTCGTAGTCGCCGGCCGTCGGTGGATCCCCGGCGGCCCGGCGCTTCCGCTGGTGTCGGTACTCGAGGGCCATGGCCGCGAGGTAGCCGGGGACGGCGACCACCGTGAGGTCGATGGTGTCCGACCCGGGCTTGACCGGGCGTCTCACGGCGACCGCTCGACGGTCACGGTGGACCCTCGGGGGGTCACTCCCACTGACGTCACGTGCAACCTCCCTGCGCCGTGGCGGTCGGTCGGACATCCCCACCCGGCCGCCGGGGGAAGGGTAGTGCAGCCCACCGGGAGCGCTGGCGGTGACCGGGGGCGCCTCGGTAGAACCGGTTCTATACTGCTTCCGCCGGGATCCCGGGACTCTGCCCGTACCGGCTGCCACCAGCCACCGCACCAACCGCTCGCTCAAGGGGGAACCACCATGGCCCAGCCGGTCATCGTCGAAGCAGTCCGCACGCCGATCGGGAAGCGCAACGGGTGGCTCTCCGGCTTCCACGCCGCCGAGCTGCTGGGCAAGGCCCAGGTCGAGCTGGTGAAGAAGGCGGGTGTCGACCCGGGGAGCATCGAGCAGATCGTGGGTGGCTGCGTCACCCAGGCGGGGGAGCAGGCCTCCAATGTCACCCGGACCGCCTGGCTGAGCCAGGGCATGCCCTACGAGACGGCCGCCACCACCGTGGACTGCCAGTGCGGCTCGGCCCAGCAGGCCAACAACTTCGTGGCCAACCTCATCAGCGCCGACGCCATCCACTCGGGCATCGCCTGTGGTGTCGAGGCCATGAGCCGTGTCGGCCTGGGCGCCAACGCCTTCAACGGCCCCGGCCGGTCCCGGCCCGAGGAGTTCCCGTGGGACATGCCCGACCAGTTCGGTGCGGCCGAGCGGATCGCCCAGAAGTACGGCATCACCCGTGAGGACGTCGACTGGCTGGGCTTCGAGTCGCAGCGCAAGGCGGCCCAGGCCGTGGCCGAGGGCCGGTTCGACCGCGAGATCGCGCCGGTGGAGGCGCCGGTCGTCGGTCCCGACGGCCCCACGGGGGAGATCAACCTGGTCACTCGGGACCAGGGTCCCCGCGAGACCACCAAGGAGGGGCTGGCCGGTCTCAAGCCGGTGCTGCCGGACGGTATGCACCACGCCGGCAACAGCTCCCAGATCTCCGATGGCGCGGCCGCCGTGCTGTGGATGTCCCAGGAGCGCGCCGGCGAGGCCGGCCTGCGACCCCGGGCCCGGATCGTGGCCCAGACGCTGGTCGGCTCGGATCCCTACTACCACCTCGACGGACCCATCGCCGCCACGACGGACGTGCTGAAGAAGGCCGGACTCACCATGGCCGACATCGACATCTTCGAGGTCAACGAGGCGTTCGCCTCGGTGGTCATGTCGTGGGGCAAGGTCCACGAGGTCGACTGGGACAAGGTCAACGTCAACGGCGGGGCCATCGCCCTCGGCCATCCGGTCGGCTCCACCGGTGCCCGCCTGATCACCACCGCGCTCCACGAGCTCGAGCGGTCGGACAAGAACCTGGCCCTGATCACCATGTGCTGCGGTGGCGCCCTGGCCACGGGCACCATCATCGAGCGCATCTGAACCGGCACCACCCGCCCGGCGCGGGCCGGGCGGGATCGGTGCTTGCATAGGGGGTATGCCCCCTACCACCCGCACCTTCCGGAAGGTGGCGGTCCGGCTCCCGATCGCCACCCTGGTCCTCGTCGTCGCCGCCGGATGTGCGTCGACGACCGCCGGCGCCGGCGGTCACGGGACCACGACGGTGCCGGCGCCCCGGGCCCCCCACGTGGTGCCGACGTCGGACTGGACCACGTTCGACCAGAACGGTCTGCGCACCGGTGTCGACGCCTCGGGCGCCACCTTCGCTGACCCGAAGGCGGCCTGGACGTCACCGGTACTCGACGGCAGCCTCTACGGTCAGCCGCTGATCTTCGCCAACCGGGTCTTCGCGGCGACCGAGAACGACACCGTGTACGCCCTGACGGCCGACACGGGTGCGGTCCTGTGGTCCAAGCACCTCGCCACCCCGTACACCCCGTCCGGTGGGATCTGCGGCGACATCCTGCCCACCGTGGGCATCACCGGTTCGCCGGTCATCGACACGGCGCGCAACGAACTCTTCGCCGTGGCGACGGAGCAGGCGGGGAACGGTGCGTCCCACCACCTCATCGGGCTGAATCTCTACACCGGCGCCGTGGAACTCGACGAGGACATCGATCCGGCATCGGTGGTGGCGCCGGCCTACGAGCTCCAGCGGGTGTCGCTGGCGCTGACCGACGGTCGGGTGATCATCGGCATGGGCGGCAACGACGGGGACTGCGGCACCTACCACGGCCTGGTCATCTCGGCCCCCGAGGACGGCACGGCCCCGTCCACCTACACGGTGGCGGACCAGCCCGGTGACAACCAGGGGGCGGTGTGGATGGGCGGGGCGGCGCCGGTCATCGACACCCACGGCAACGTCTGGGTCGCCACCGGCAACGCCGCCACGGGGTCGACCCCGGACGCCTCGGACAGTGTCCTCGAATTGAGCCCGACCATGGCACTGCTCGCCAGCTTCACGCCGAGCACCTGGAAGTCCGACAACGACAACGACAAGGACCTGGCGTCCACCGCGCCGGTGCTCCTGCCCAACGGGCTCGTCTTCCAGGTCGGCAAGCTCCACACCGCCTATGTCCTCCAGGAGTCCCACCTCGGCGGCATCGGGGGGCAGGTGTCGGAATCGGCCGACTTCTGCGGGAGTGACCCCGACGGCGGGGACGCCCAGTGGAACGGCACCGTCTACGTGCCCTGTGGCGACGGGCTCCGTGCCGTCACCCCGACGACGGCGGCACCCGTGGCCACGTGGAAGACGACCACCGGCGCCCACAGCTCGCCCATCGTGGCCGGTGGCTACGTCTGGTCGATCGGGGGCGGCACCCTCTACGAACTCAAGGCCAGCGACGGATCGCTGGCCCACAGCTTCGCCATCGGCCAGCCGACGACCCACTTCCCGTCGCCGGCGGCCGCCGACGACCTGGTGGTGGCCCCGTCGTCGGACCGGCTGTACGCCTTCGCCGGTGACGCCGGTGTCCCCGGCCCACCCACACCGGCCCCGACCGGGCCCGGCTACTGGACGGTGGCTTCCGACGGGGGGATCTTCTCGTTCGGCTCGGCCGCCTTCTACGGCTCGACGGGCAACCTCGTACTCAACCAGCCCATCGTCGGTATGGCCGCCACTCCCGACCGCCGTGGCTACTGGCTGGTGGCTTCCGACGGCGGTGTCTTCGCCTTCGGCGACGCCGTCTTCCACGGCTCGACCGGCGCCCTCCACCTGAACCGGCCCGTGGTCGGTATCGCGCCGACCGTCGACGGTGGGGGCTACTGGCTGGTGGCCTCCGACGGAGGTGTCTTCGCCTTCGGTGACGCCGCCTACGAGGGCTCGATGGGCGGGGCCCACCTCAACCGGCCGATCGTCGGCATCGCCGCCGGCGCCGACGACGCCGGCTACCGCCTGGTGGCCTCCGACGGCGGCATCTTCGCCTTCGGTTCGGCCCACTTCTCGGGATCCGCCGGTGACATCGTCCTGGCCCGGCCCATCGTGGGCATGGCGGCGGCACCGGGCACGTCGGGCCGTGGCTACTGGCTGGTGGCCTCCGACGGCGGCATCTTCAACTACGGGGGGGCCGGCTTCTACGATTCGACGGGCGGCGAGGCGCTCGGCAGCCCGGTGGTGGGTGTGGCCCCGACGGGCGACGGCCACGGCTACTGGCTGGCCTCGGCCAACGGCGGCATCTACGCCTTCGGCGACGCCACCTTCGCCGGGGCGCTGGCGGGCCAACCGCTGAACCGCCCGATGGTCGGTATCGCCGCCGGTCCGGTGCCGGCCTGAGGCCGGTCGACGCGTCCGGGGGACCGACGGGGCGTCCAGCCGACCCGCACCGGCCCGGGAAACTAGAATAGGTTCCAGTTCCGTGCGCAACCGCCCTGGTGGGCGTGCACGCCGCCATCGCCGCGCCGAGGCGCACGAGGGGGAGCGGACGGCGTCCGACGCCCCGAAGGGAGCAGCTGCATGATCACCACCGAGCACCTGACCTACGAGGTCGTGGGCACGACCGCCGTCGTCACCATGAACCGGCCCGAGGCCAAGAACGCCCTGTCCGGCCCGATGCTGGTGGGCATGGCCGATGCCTGGGTGGAGATCGACGCCAACGACGACATCCGGTGCGCCATCCTCACCGGGAGCGGCGGCACCTTCTGCGCCGGCATGGACCTGAAGTCGATGTCGGGGCCCGGCAACGACGACGTGAAGGCGCGGATGGCCGCCGATCCCGACCTCCACTGGAAGGCACTCCTGCGGCACTACTCGGTGAAGAAGCCCCTGATCGCCGCGGTGGAGGGGTGGGCCGTGGCCGGCGGGACGGAGATCCTGCAGGCGACCGACATCCGGGTGGCCGGCGAGAGCGCAAAATTCGGTGTCTTCGAGGCCCGACGCGGCCTGTTCCCACTGGGTGGTTCGACGGTGCGGCTGCGCCGCCAGATCCCCTTCACCGTCGCCATGGACCTCCTGCTGACGGCGCGGGAGGTGTCGGCCCAGGAGGCGAAGGAGATCGGGCTCATCGGTCGGGTGGTGCCCGACGGCACCGCACTGGAGGCCGCCCTCGAGATCGCCGACGTGATCGGGGCCAACGGTCCTCTCGCCGTCGAGGCCATCAAGGCCTCGGTGAAGGCGACGGAGGGGATCCCCGAGGAGGAGGCGCTCAAGATGGAGCTGGAGTTCGGTTGGCCGATCTTCGCCACCGAGGACGCAGCCGAGGGGCAGAAGGCGTTCGCCGAGAAGCGCCCACCCGTCTACACGCGCAAGTGAGCGACGCACCGATGGGGGCCGTCCCCGAGGATGACCCCCGTCGTCGGTTGGCGGCAGCCATCCGCCCGATCATCACGATGACGGTGGCCAGCGAATTCGACGACGGGGTGTTGTCGGCGGCGGCCGAGCAGTTGGAGGGGATCGGCCGGACCCTGTCGACCGCGGCCGGACCCAAGCGTCCCCGTCAGCAGCCGAACATCAGCCAGCAGGCACAGGAGTTCTTCCCCACCAGCCCGATCATGGGGATGGCCAACCCCCTCGCACCGCCGGTGGTGGTCCACGTGGTCGACGGCGTCGACGGGGGTTACCAGGAGATCCGGGCGGAGGCCTGGTTCGACTGGGCCTACGAGGGCCCGCCCACGTGCGTCCACGGCGGTGTGATCGCCGAGACGTTCGACGAGATGCTGGGGGCCGCCAACATGGTGGCGGGCAACCCCGGCATGACCGGCACCCTCACCGTCCGGTACCGCAAGCCCACTCCGCTGCGCACTCCCCTGCGGATCGAGGCACGCTGCCTGCGCCGCGACGGGCGCAAGATCTTCACGTGGGCCGGCATCTACCACGGCGACCTGCTGACCGCCGAGGCCGACGGCCTGTTCATCGAGGTCAACCCCGCCCAGTTCCTGGCCATCGCCGAGGGCAACGTCGACAGCGCCGATCCGTCGGTGCTCGAGGCCATGCGGGCCGAGGCGGTGCGGGTCGGTGCGGCCTCCGACGTCCAGCTGTCGGACCCGGGGTCCGATCCTCCGGCGTGACCGGACGCACCCCCTCGCCCGGCCGGTGACGGCCCCGGGGGAACCGGAGGGCGGCACCGTCCTCCGGGACGCCGTCGAGAGTGACGCCCGGGAGATCGCCCGCGTGCACGTCGCCTCGTGGCGGGCGGCCTACCCGGGCCTGGTGCCCGATCACGTCCTCGCCGGCCTGTCCGTCGACCGACGGGCCGAGGGTTGGGAGCGGATCCTGGCCGACGGGCGCCAGGGGGTCGTGGTGGCCGCCTCCGGGGAAGGGGTCGTCGGATTCGGTCACGTGGGGCCGGCCCGTGACCGCGATCTCGGGCCGACGACGGGGCAGTTGACCACGTTGTACCTGGATCCGGATTGGTGGGGAGCGGGTGTCGGTCGGGCCCTGCACGACGCGTCGCTCGACCGCCTGGCCGCGTCCGGCTACGACCGGGCCGTGCTGTGGATGCTGTCGACCAACGCACGCGCGCGCCGATTCTACGGACGACAGGGATGGAGCCGCGATGGACGGATGCGGATCCAGCAGTTCGGGGGGACGGTGGTGATCGACCACCGTCTGGCCCGCCGGATCGGTCCCCCGTGAGCCGACGGGACCGGGCGAGCGGGCCCGTCCGGAGTCAGATCTTGTCGCGACCCTCCCAGTACGGGTCCCGCAGCTTGCGCTTGTAGAGCTTGCCGTTGGGGTCGCGGGGCATGGAGTCGGTGAAGTCGATCGACTTGGGTGTCTTGAACTTGGCCAACCGGGTCGAGCAGTACTCGAGGATGTCGGCGGCGAGCTCGTCGGATCCCTCGACGCCGTCGACGGGTTCGATGACCGCCTTGATCTCCTCGCCCCAGTCGTCGTTCGGGATGCCGAAGACGGCCACGTCGACGACGCTCGGGTGGCCGACCAGGACGTTCTCGATCTCGGCCGGATAGATGTTCGCCCCGCCGGAGATGATCATGTCGATCTTGCGGTCACGCAGGAAGAGGTAGCCGTCCTCGTCGATGAGTCCGATGTCGCCCACGGTGAAGAACTTGCCGATCCGGTTGCTCTTCGTCTTCTGCTCGTCCTTGTGGTACTCGAAGTCGCCGGTCTGCATGGCCATGTACACGGTGCCGATCACGTTCGGCTCCTCGACCCGGTTGCCGGCGTCGTCGAAGATGGCGATCTCACTGATGGGCCAGGCCCGGCCCACGGTGCCCGGCTTGGCCAGCCATTCCTGGGCCGTCACCAGCGTGCCGCCACCTTCGGAGGCCGCGTAGTACTCGTCGATGGCGTCGCCCCACCAGGCGATCATCTGGTGCTTGGTGTCGATCGGGCACGGGGCGGCCGCGTGGATCATGTGCCGGAGCGACGACACGTCGTACTTCGCCCGGGTCTCCTCGGGCAGGGCCAGGAGACGGTGGAACTGGGTGGGCACCATGTGGGACGTGGTGACCTTGTACTGCTCGATCAGGCGCAGCATGTCCTCGGGCAGCCACTTGTCCATGACCACGACGGTGTGGCCCAGGTGGATCGACGCGGCCGAGTAGCGGATGACGGCCGTGTGGTAGAGCGGCGAGCCCACGATGTGGACGTTGTCGTCCCGGACCTGGATGTTGAAGAGGAAGAGGAGTCCGGCCAGACCGAGGGCGGCGTCCTCGGGGGAGAGCCCGCTGAGCTTGCGGAAGACGCCCTTCGGGTTGCCCGTCGTGCCCGAGGTGTAGTTCATGACGTCGCCGACGGTCCGGTCGGGCGGGTCGGTCGTGGGCTGCGAGTCGCGCATGCGGGCGTAGGACCCGAACCCGGGGAGGTCGCCGACCCCGAAGCAGATCGACGACGGCAGCTCGGCCTCCTCGGCGGCGTCGAGCGCCACATCGGTGAACCGCTCGTGGGCCACGAAGGCCTTCGCCCCCGAATCCGTCAGGATGTAGGCCACCTCCGGCCCGATCAGGTGGTGGTTGATCGGCACGAGGTACCAACCGGCCTGCAGGGCGGCCAGGTACAGCTCGAACACCTCCACGCCGTTGGGCAGGAGGGTGGCCACCACGTCGCCGGGCTGCAGGTCGAGGCCGCGCAGGCCGTGGACGACCTGGTTGGCCCGGCCCAGCAACTCGCCCGCCGTGTATTCGGTCCCGTCCGGCGCCACCAGCGCCAGGTGGTCGGGATCCTCGTGCGCCAGTGCCCAGAAGCCGAGATCGCCCATGTGGTCCATCCCCCGTGTCGTCGAATCCGTAGTCCGTGCTGCAGGCGGGTCGTGGTGCCGGTCCGTCGTGCTGCCGGTGTGGTGCGGTGCCGGAGCACCGTCGGGCGGTGCGCGCGCCCCCGAGGTCCCTCCGGTCCGTCGTCGCCCACCGATATCGAGCCGACAGTGGAGGGGGAGCGGGGTGGCGCCGACCCGGTGGGGACGCTAGAACAGGTTCCAGTAGACGGTCAACCGCCCGGCGGGTCCCTTTGTCGGCGCGCTCGCCCGGACCGGCCGGGCACCCGGCCCCGTGAGACGACGAGAAAGAGGAGCAGCACGCAATGACAGCATTCCTGGACGGCAAGGTCGTGGCCATCACCGGTGCCGGAGGAGGCATCGGCCGGGCCGTCGCCCTGGCCGCGGCGGCCGAGGGCGCCAAGGTCGTCGTGGCCGACATCGGCGTGGGTCTGGCCGGCGAGGACCCGAAGAGCGAGGTGGCCGAGGCCGTCGTCGCCGAGATCGAGGCCGCCGGGGGCGAAGCGGTCGCCGTCGCCGAGAGTGTGACCACCCTGGCCGGCGGTGAGCGCATCATCGGTGCCGGCACCGAGCGGTGGGGCCGCATCGACGGTGTCGTGGCCGTCGCCGGGATCCTGCGGGAGCGGATGCTGTTCAACATGGCCGAGGACGAGTGGGATGCGGTCATCGAGACCCACCTGAAGGGACACTTCACGGTGTTCCGGGCCGCGTCGGCCATCATGCGCAAGCAGGAGGGTGGCGGGTCACTCGTCGCCTTCACCTCCGGTGCCTTCGCCGGCAGCGTGGCCCAGGCCAACTACGCCTCGGCCAAGGGTGGCATCGTGTCGCTGGTGCGCTCGGCCGCGGCGGGGCTCAACCGTTACGGCATCACCGCCAACGCCGTGGCCCCGGTGGCCCGGACCCGGATGTCGGCCAACGTCCCGATGGACCTGGCGGAGATGGGTGACCCCGAGGACGTCGCGCCGATGGTCGTCTACCTGCTGTCGGACCAGGCCAAGCACATCACCGGGCAGGTGTACACGTCCGTGGGCCCGAAGATCGCCGTGTGGAACCAGCCCCGCGAGGTGCGCGCCATGTACGCGGACGGACGATGGACCCCCGAACTCATCGCCCAGCGACTCGACTCGTCGGTCGGCCAGGAGCGTATGCCGCTACTCGACCAGCTGGAGGCCTACCGTAAGGCGGCCGAGGAGAAGGCGGCGGCCGAGAAGGCCGCCGGCTGACGGGTCGACGCCCGGGCCGCGTGCCCGCCCGGGCTCAGTCCTCGTCGGGATCGCGCTCGTCGAGGACGCAGAATTCGTTGCCCTCGGGATCGGCCAGCACCACCCACGACTCGTTGCCGGACTGACCGATGTCGGGCCGACCCGCCCCGAGTGACTCGAGCCGCTCGACCTCCCGCTCCTGGTCGTCGGGGATCAGGTCGAGGTGGAGACGGTTCTTGCCGGACGTGAGCTCGGGCACCCGCGTGAACAGGAGCGGCTTGACCCGGTCGTACTCCGGGTGGTCCTCGGCCGGCTCCACCCAGATGTCGCCGTCCTCGTCGACCCGCTGCTCCCAGCCGAGGGCGGCGCACCAGAACGCCGCCAGGGCCGCCGGATCCAGGGCGTCGACGGTCACGGTCTCGATGCGCAGTCCCATTGGATGCCTCCCATCGTCCCGAGCGGTCCGCCGACCGCCCCGGGCAGCCTAGGCGCGTCGGATGGACGTCCACCGTGCGCCTGTCGGTGCCGGGCCGGTCGCCCGGACCACGATTGCCACCAATCGGCGCGCGCGGCTCCGTACAGTGAGATGAGGCAGCGGGGAACATGACGGTGGTCGTCATCGACCCCTCCGTCGGGAGGACGACACCGTGATCGCACTGACCGTGGTCCTGGGCGTGGTCGTGGCCCTGGTGACCGTACTGGTGGCCGGACTGCTCCGCAGCCACGCCGACATCCTGAAGGCCCTCCACGACCTGGGCGCCGGGGTGGGCGATCCGGTGGGTGACACGACGGCCAGCTCGACGCCCGGCCCGTCGGCCGGGCCGCAGTCGGTGCCCCTGACCATGGGGCCGGCCCTGGCCGCCGACCGCGACTCGACCTCCGCCCCGACCCTGGCCGGCGTGACGCCGACGGGGGACGCACTGGCCGTCGCCCCGGCACGCGGCGGTGCACTCACCCTGCTGGCCTTCCTGTCGACCGGGTGCGCCTCGTGCGCCGGGTTCTGGGAGTCGTTCCGACGGCCCGAACAGCTCGACCTGCCCGTCGGCACCCGACTGGTGGTCGTCACCAAGGGACCCGAGCGGGAGATCCCCGGTGAGGTGGCCGCCCTGGCCGCCCCGGGTCTCTCGGTCCTCATGTCGAGCGACGCCTGGACGGACTACGAGGTCCCCGGCTCCCCGTTCTTCGTCCTGGTGGACGGCACGTCCGGACGTCGGGTGGGCGAGGGCGTGGCCAACCAGTTCCGCCAGGTGGCCGAACTGGTCCGGCGTGCCGAGGTGGACGCCGCCGCGTTCACCCTGGGCACGAGGCCCGGGCGCGATGTGGGGATCGACGGCCCGGCCCGCGAGTCGGCCAACGACCGCGAGCTGCTCGACGCCGGGATCCGGCCGGGTGACCCCAGCCTCTATCCGACCTCGCTCGACGACCTCTACGGTCCGCCCGACGCCCGGATGCCGGCCGCCCCGCATCCGATGCGCAGGGCGGGCTGAGCGTGCCGACCCTCTTCGCCCACGGCATCGAGGCTGGGCTCCCCAGCGGATTCGAGGGCCGGATCTTCAAGCGACAGGGGAGCGGTGTCGAGGTGGCCAACGCCGTGGCCCAGTTCTCCACGTTCGCGCTGCCCGACGACGTGGGTGACTTCGGCGGCGGTGCGGTCACCTCGATGGGCAATGACGACATCTTCGCCGTGCTCTTCGAGTACGGCCCGGACAGTGTCGGGACCCGGCTGTTCGCCCACCAGGGTCTGCCCCGCACGCTGTCCGCCGACGACTTCAAGCCCTACGTCCTGCGGCGCGGACTGACCGGACAGTCCGGGACCCAGTGGTTCTTTACCGAGAGCGGTCGACCCTTCACCCTCTACGCCGTGCTCGGCAGCCATGCCCGGCGATCGATCCTCGTGCCCCGGATCAACCGGCTGCTGGCGGGACTGACCGTGGAGCCCGCAGCGGTGGGGACGCCGGCAGGTGCGCCGTGGAACTGATCGGGCCCTACCTGGCGGCCTGTCTCCTCCTGCTCGCGGCGGGCGCGGCCAAGGCGGTCCGCCCGGCGGACACCGCCCGGGCGGTGTCCTCGGTGGTGCCGATGACCCTGGCGACCACGCAGGTGCTCGTGCGGACGGGAG
>Ga0302279_10003155_pt1 | contig 20916 bp, 14 predicted proteins | sample III_Bog_N3_3_FD_194541 | JGI IMG/M metagenome (GOLD analysis project Ga0302279, IMG submission 194541) | Peat permafrost microbial communities from Stordalen Mire near Abisko, Sweden - III_Bog_N3_3 | ecosystem: Environmental > Terrestrial > Soil > Wetlands > Peat | place: Sweden: Abisko...
GACGCGTCGCTCGTCGCCCAGCTCGTACTCGCGAATAATCTTCTCCGTCTTCGCGTCGCTGAGCTTGTTCAGGAGCCGCCTCGCCTCGTGGTTGTCGCGCAGCGTCTTCGCGAGCGAGAGCGCCGAGCCGACGCTGAAGAGCATCCCCATCGCGAGGAACGCGCGAATCCAGGCGTCGACCGGGAGGTACGCGATCCCCACGCTCATCATGCCGATCGACACGGCAAAGGATGCCCAGACCTGAAAGATCCACGCCGCCGTATCTCTCTGCACGTCTTCATTCCGGATCATGGGGAAGCTCCGTTCTTTGCCTCCCATAGAGCAATCGGTGAGCCATCCGACGGCACACGGGTGTTCGGCGAGAAACCTGGCAATTCGACCGGTCCGAACGCGGCCGATGTACACGGGACGTACCCTCGTCGTACATGTTGTGCATGCTCTCTGGCGACGACCGCGCGTTCTTCCGTCTCGTCTCCGAGGCCGCGTTCGCCAATCCGTTCAGCGAAGCACGCCTGAAGCTCGACAGCGCCATCGCCGACGGACCTCGCGGCGCTGCGAGGCCCGCGGACTTCACCCGCACCTTGCAAACGGTGTCGGCGCGCCTCGCCAAGCTCGGGGAGCGCGGCAAGGACCTCGCTCGCTATCCCGCCGACGACCGCACGCTGGTCGAGCATGCGGTCCTCTTCGACGTGTTTCATCGCTTCATGAGCCGCTTCGACGCCTTCATTTTCGAGCAGCACGCGGACGGCGAGCGATCGCTGCGCGTCCCGTTCGCGCGCGAGGCCATCAAGATCCTCACGGAGTCGGGCTTCCAGCGAGGCGCGGCCGTCCGCAACTTCGCGCTCTTCTTCCAGCTCCGTCGCGCGTTCTTCTTCATCGAGCAGTCGCTCCCCGGCGCCAGCAGCTCGATGCGTCGCGTCCGAGAGCGGCTCTGGAACAACCTCTTCACGGTAGACGGACGCCTCTACGCGCGCTCGCTCTGGCGCAGGATGGAGGACTTCTCGACGTTCCTGCTCGGCGAGACGGGCACGGGGAAGGGGACCGCGGCGGCGGCCATCGGACGCGCGGCGTTCATCCCGTTCGACGAGGCGAGCGAGATGTTCGCGGCGAGCTTCGAGAAGGGGTTCGTCAGCATCAACCTCTCGCAGTTCCCCGAGACGCTCATCGAGTCGGAGCTGTTCGGCCACAAGCGCGGCGCCTTCACCGGGGCGGTCGAAGGGCACGCGGGGCTGTTCTCGCGCTGCAGCGCCCACGGCGCCATCTTCCTCGACGAGATCGGTGAGGCGAGCGCGCCCGTGCAGATCAAGCTGCTCCGCGTGCTGCAGGACCGCACGTTCTCCCCGGTCGGCGGACACGATGTCCTCCGCTTCTCGGGGCGCGTCGTCGCCGCGACCAACCGCACGCTCGCCGAGCTCCGCGTGGGGGGAACGCTGCGCGACGACTTCTACTACCGGCTCTGCTCCGACGTCATCCTCGTGCCGACGCTCCGGCAACGTCTCGAGGAGGAGCCCTCCGAGCTCGAGGAGCTGCTCCGGGTGATCCTCGCGCGCATCGTGGGGGAGGGGTCGGACGATCTGGTGCCGCGGGTGCTCGAGTCGCTGCATCACCGCCCCGGACCGGGATACGCGTGGCCCGGAAACGTGCGCGAGCTCGAGCAAGCTGCCCGCCGCGTGCTCCTGACCGGGAGCTACGAAGGGGACCTTGCGGCACGCGGGGACGCAGGCGAGAGCGACGCCGGGCTGCTCGACATCGTCGGAGACGAGACCGCGAAGGGGCTCGTGGCGCGCTACTGCAAGGCGCTCTACGTCCGCTACGGGAGCTACGAGGAGGTGGCGCGTCGAACCGGGCTCGACCGTCGAACGGTCAAGGCTCACGTCGTGTCGTAGCGGCCGGGCGAACGAACACCGTCCGCGGATCCGAGCGTTGCTCTACAGTCACCCGGAGGAGGCCTCACCATGTCCCTGACCGAGAAGTTCGAGGACGCGCAGAAGCGCGTGAATGCGCTCAAGTCCCGCCCTGGAAACGACCAGCTGCTCGAGCTCTACGCGCTCTACAAGCAGGCGACCACGGGGGATGTCGACGGCAAGCGCCCCGGAATGCTCGACCTGAAAGGGCGCGCCAAGTTTGACGCGTGGACCGGGCGCAAGGGGACGTCGAAGGATGCCGCGATGGAGGCGTACGTCGCGCTCGTGGATCGGTTGGCCGGCGCATAATAGGCGCGGGGCAGAAGAGCTTCAGGATCGATCGCCACTCGCTCAGGGAGAACGTTCAGAGCCTCTGGATCGAGGCTCGTACGCTCAGGGAGAACGTTCAGAGCCTCTGGATCGACGGCCACTCGCTCGGGGAGACGTTTCTGAGCGAGCTCGCTCGGCTACCAGTACCCCGTGGTCACGGTCACCGGTCCAAGCACCACTGCCTGACACGCCAACCGTTCCCCCGGGCCGAGCGGCGACTCCCGCTCACGCTCCGTGAGCTCGCTCAGAAGGTCTCCGCCTTCGACCACACGCACTCGGCACGCGTCGCAAATCCCCGCCCCTCGGCACGAGCTCGCGAGCGGCACTCCCGCCCGACGAGCCGCGCTGAGCAGCGTGCTCTCCACGTCCACGTCCACGGCACGCCCCGACGGCGCAAACGTCACGCGGTGCATGCCGTGCTCTCGAAGCCGTCTACGGGCAGGCCGTGTGCGGCGCGAACCCGATGCGTGACGCCGCGCGATCGAAGATGACGATGTTCGAGCGGAGGATGGGGCTTCCGACGATGGCCGCGAGCGGATCGTCCTGGCTCGGGTTCATGGGGTAGAGCGTCGGGCACCACTGCCCCTGGTATTGCATCAGGTACGACTCGGTCGGCAGGGCCTGGACCTCGATCGCCGGATTGGAGCCGAACGTGAACGTGAGGGGCGGGAGCATCGCGTCGAGCTCCGCCTTCGTCTGCGAGAGCTGCGCGCACGCCTCGATGTTGTCGAAGAAGGCTGCGGGGTTCGGGGGCGTCACGGGCGCTGCATCCGAAGCACCTCCGTCCGCGACCCCGGAGTCGGTGACGCCTGCGTCTTCAGGGAGCGGGGTCGTGATGTGGAACACCGTCCGGTAGCCGGGCGTGTTCGCGATGGCGTTCGTGATGCCGGTGAACGCCGCGTTCGGGAGAATGAAGATCGAGGTGCCCGTGTCGACGATGCTCGAGTTGAACTGCTGCGTCGCGATGGGGACGGTCTTGCCGGCCACGGTGACCGAGACGAGATTCACGGCGTAGTAGAACTGCGAGATCCCTGGCTCGAGCGGGGTGTACTGCGGCGCGGCGGTGGTGAACGTCGGGTCGTATCCACCGAGCCAGAGAGTTCCGCCCGAGTCGCAGAGCTCCGTCGAGAAGATGTCGGGGATGTGGGTCGTCGCGACGAGCTGGTCGAAGAACCCGTTCGTCCCCTGAACCGCGGAGCCGGACGGGCCGAACCCGATGATCCCCTGGTAGCCTCCGATCGACGAGTCGCAGTCGGCGGGCTCGAAGAACTGGCTCGACGACGTGATCGACACCAGGTCGACGGGCGCGCCCGGGTCGGTTCCCATCTTGACCGAGTCCTGGAAGATGTTCCCCGACCAGCTCCCGCTGCCGTACTGGGAGAACGCCGTCTGGTTCTCGTCCGTCGACGTGGAGCCCGGGTCGTACACGAGCGATTGGCCACACGACGGGCAGCTCGCGCCGGCGACACCGAGCGAGGTGGAGCCGGTGTCGATGGTGAGCTGGAAGACCTGCGACTCGCCGATGGTGACGGCCGCCGTGTACTCGCTCGGCTGGCACGAGAAGAGAGGCACCGCCGTCACCGGCGCGACGAACGCGTCGACCGCGGAGGTGGCATCCGCGGAGCCGCCGTCGACCGCCGACCCGGCGTCGTGCTTCGCGATGGGCGGGAGCAGGATGATCGGGGGGGTCGTTGTTGTGGAGGCGTCGTCGTCCTGTGCCCCGCTTCCAGGCGAGCCTGCGACGTTGCCACCGCAGCCAATCGCGCAGGCGAGCGGCAGTGCGAGGACCAGCGACAAGGGAGAGACGAAGGGGCGCGGTGCGCGAAATAGGTAGGTCATCTGCCTCAGGCGGGAAGCAACCGCCGTACCGAACGGTTGGCGAGCGCGGCGAGCCTGTTTTCTGCGGCATTCGCACCGAGAAGTCGAGCCACGTTAGGAAGCTGACGTGCCGATTGCCTGCTTTCACGGCCGCGGGATGTGCAATTCCCCGCCGAGCGTTCTAGCCCCACGACAATGTTCTTGGGTCGGCGAATTCGGCTTCGCTCCTCGACTTCCGCACCTTCCGCACCCACTTCGATTGATTTCCGCGTGACCGCTGCCGAAGCGAGGTCTATTCGGAAGCCTCCGAACCCCTTCCTGTCATGACCGACCAAAATATCCTTTCCGAGGGGCTCCCCTCGACCTCGCCCGAAGCCGCCGTTCACGCCTCTCAGGAGGAGCGCGCCGAAGTCGCCTCGCCGCTCATCCCGCGCGGCAACCCTCTGCGCCTCATGCGCGGCGGGCTCACGGCGCTGCTCGCGCTCTTCCTGGCGTACCTGCTCATGGCCCACAACGGCCAGCTGCGGGTCGGAGTTCCCGTCGGGATTCTGCTCATCTCGATAGCGGCGTGGGGGGTCATGGACTTCCTGGGCACGTTCGACGACGCGGCCGAAGGGGTCGTCTCGAGCGTGACGCTCATCGAGCTTGCGGGCCCGATCGGTGGCGTCGTGGCGGGGCTCGTGCTCTTCGCGGTCTCCCTCGCGTCAGCGGCGTCGGGCGCCTTGAGCCAGGGGGTCTGGGCGGTCGTCGTCACGCTCGCCTTCATTGCGTTCGTCGCGAGCGTCTTCAACCTCGGCGTGAAGCTCGGTCCGTGGGCGACCGACGAGCTCGGCTTGGCGCGTCCTCTATGGGAGCGCCAGGGATTCTGGCTCATCGTCGTCTCGTCCGTGTTGCTCCTCCCGTGCCTCGGGAGCTTCTCGCTCTGGGACCCGTGGGAGACGCACTACGGCGAAGTGTCGCGCGAGATCCTGGCGCGCGACGACTGGATCTCGACCTGGTGGGCGCAGGACGGCTTCTTCTACTCGAAGCCCGTCCTCGACTTCTGGATCCAGGCGATCTTCATGGCGACGCTGGGGGTCAAGTACAAGCCCGGGCAAATGCTCCTGGGGGTCGAGGGCTCGACGGCTCACCCGGAGTGGGTCGTGCGTGCGCCGATTTTTCTGCTGACGGTGATCGCGATCTACATCCTCTACAAGGGGGTCGCGCGTGTGTTCGGACGCCGTGCGGGTCTGCTCGGCGGCCTCGTGCTCGCGACGATGCCCGACTGGTGGTTTCTCGCGCACCAGACGATGACCGACATGCCGTTCGTCGGGCCGACCGCGAGCGCGATGGGGTTGATTCTTCTGGGTCTCTACACGCCCGAGAACGATCGCGCCCGCCTTTACGAGGTGAAGGTAGGGGACGGGAAGTCGTGGCGGCTCTCCGCCTGGCACCTCGTCTTCGGCGCGATCCTCGTCGCGGCGCTCCCTCAAATTCTCTACCTGTTCTCGCGCAACCTCGAGCTCGTGCTCCACGGCGGCGGACCGTACGGCTTCCGGCCGCACTGGGACGAGTTCAGGACCGGCTCAGGCTCCGGCAACTGCGGTCTGCCCGGCAACGAAGGCTGCCACCTCACGGTCCCTGCCGGCGTCCCCCAGAACCTCCGCGGCGACCTCAACGGCCTTGGCCCCGAGATCGCGCGTCTCTTCCTCGGCTTCGAGCCGGTGCTGCAGGCGCTCATGTGGACGGCGGTGCTCGGCTTCCTCCTCTACCTGAACTGGGGAGAGCGCCGCGTTCGTCGCCTCGCATACCTCGGTGGTTGGTTCTTCGCCGGGCTCGCCACGTCGGCGAAGGGGCCTGCAGGGTTCGCGCTGCCGATTCTGTGCGGTCTCGCGTACGTCGCGACCACGAAGCGATGGAGTGAGCTCACGCGCTTCGAGCTGATAAGCGGCCTCTGCATCGTGGCGATCGTCGCGTTCCCTTGGTGGGTCGCCATGTACGTCCGTCACGGCTCCCAGTTCAGTGACGAGCTCATTTTCCACGACCTCGTGAACCGTGCATTTTCGCACGTGCACGACACGAACGAAGGGGACGACACCGCGTTCCGCTTCTACGTCTGGCAGCTCGGCTACGCGCTCTTCCCGTGGAGCGGCCTCGCGCCTCTCGGGCTCATCTACGGCCTGCGTCGCTCCGAGACGGCCGGCGGTGGACGTGCAGAGGCGTCGATTCTGCTGCTCATGTGGTTCATCTTCGCCTTCGCGCTCTTCAGCTTCATGGGGACCAAGTTCCACCACTACATTTTCCCTGCGGTCCCGCCGATCGGGATGCTCATCGGGATCGCGCTCGACGACATGCTCGGCGAAGGGCCAATCTTTGCGAAGGACAGCTTTGGCGACGCGGCGAAGCCGACGCGGCTCATCGCATACTTCGCGCTGCTGGTCTCCGCGTCCGCAGCGGCGGTCGTCGGGGTCGCGCTCGCATTCCCCGGCGCCCTCTCCGGCGACAAGGTCTCGGGCCAGGCTTCGTCGCCTCCGTCGTATGGGCTGTCGGTAGCTCTTTGCCTCGCCGCGGCTGCTCTCTTCGCGACGGCCGTGATGCGCTTCCGCACCGCGGCACCGAAGGCGGCAGGCCGCGCGGGAGCCGGCGCAAGCGCGGGAGACGCACGCCGTTCCGCGACTGATTTTCACGCGCAGATCATGTTCTCGGGTGCGGCCGTGGCAGGAGCGCTGCTCGTTGGCATCGTCGCGCGCGACCTTGTCATCAAGCCCGAGAACTCCAGCGAGCCCGGTGCGGCAAGACTCCTCCAACTCTTCACGTACCGCTACGACCGCGCGTGGCCCGATTCGCTCGACTTCGCCACCATCCTCACCGGGTTCGGTGTCGTCGCCGTCTTTCTCGGCCTCGCCCTCTCGGTGCGAAGCATCCGCAGCCACGCCATCATCGCTCTTCTCTCGTTCGCGATGGTCTGGACCGTCTGGGGCGCCGACGTCTACATGGTGAAGGTCGCGCCGCACTGGGGGCAGCGCGAGATTCTCGCGAAGTACTACTCCGATCGCACCGGACCGAACGAGCCGATCGTCGCGTACCAGATGAACTGGAAGGGGGAGAACTTCTACTCTGGCAACGAGATCCCGGCGTTCGTGTCGTCAGGCGGCGCGTTCACGACCTGGATCAAGGGGCAACGCGACAAGGGGGTCCACGTGATCTACTTCGTCACCGAGCACGGCCGCGTTGGAGGTCTCAAAGGCGAGGTCCAGGGCAAGACGTACCGCGAGGTCACGCCGAAGAGCCTGAACAACAAGTTCGTCCTCGTGCGCGCCGAGATCTAGACACCGTCACATACTGGTCGCGGGGGGGAGCGGCGGCCGTGACGCCGGCGGAGGCGGCGGGGGCGGCGGCGCGACCTGGTATGCGGGAGGGGGAGGGGAGGATCCCGCCGCTATCCAGTGACCGGCGACGAGCTGCCACTGGCCGTCAGGCATTTGCTCCCAGTGCGCGGCGACCCACGCGTGGCCAGGTTCGAGAGCAACCCATCCGCCGTCGACCCAGAGCCAGTTGCCATGGTCGAGCGTCCAGTATCCGGGCTGCCACGCGAAGCCGGGACGTTCCTCGGGGATGAAGACGACCCGCGGCGGCGGTGGCGCCGTGGCGCTCACGATGGCGGCAGTGATGAGGGCGGTCTCGGCGACCGCGAAGAATAGCCCGCCGCCGCCGCGAAAGAAGCACGCGGACGAGAGGACCGTGACGAGAACGAGGCCAACGCTGCGACGCATGATTGTTTCGACAGTCTAGAGCAGCAGTCGTTTGAGCGGCACGGGCAAAGGACGAGTGTCCTATTTCTTCTTCTGCTGCTCCTTGTGGAGCCTCTCGACCTCCTTCGCGTTGACCTTCTGCGTCGGCCGAGTCTCCTTGCCTTGGTCGGGCGTGGCTGTGGCGACCACCTTCCCGTAGCCACCCCAGTTCGCCTTTCGTGTCGCGTTCTCGGGAACGTCGTCGTCCTCCAAGGGCGCATTGCCGCCGCCGTCCGGATCGTCGTACTCGCCTGCGGCACCAGCCGCGTCGGGCTCATAGTCGGACCACGCGCGCGCGACGGTCGCCGCATTGTTGACTGGCGTCCCGGTGGCCGCTCGGAGCGACTGCGTGGGGCGTCGACTCGCGTCGGCCTCTCCGCCCTTTGCCTTCGGCTGCGGGTCGTCGACGGGCTCGTCGTCGGCTTGAAAGTCGCTCCAGGCACGTGCCACGGTCGGCGCGCTGTTGGCAGACCCACCGGGTGCCGCATTTGATCGCGCCTTCGCCGCCGGTGCGCTTGGCGCAGTGTCCGCACGCCGAGACGGGCTTGCGTTCGGCGCTGCCGTCGCCGGAGCCGCGTGCGGTGGCGCCACCGGGCTCGCGTGCGACCGCGCCGCCGGGGATGCGCCGCCGAGGCTTGCTGCGCTTGAGGGTGGCGCGGGCGGCGCCGAGGCAGCCGCACCGTCGGCGTCAAAATCCTGCCACGTCCGCGCGACCGTCGCGGCGTTGTTCGACGGAGCTTGAGCGGGCTTCGCGGTCGTCGCCGTCGGTCGCGTGATCGACGAGTCCTCACTCCGGGGGTCCGACGCGGCGCTGTACTCTTGGCGCGCGTGGCCCGGGTTCGTCCGCGGGCGTCCGAACGGACGCGGCACGTCGCCCGGGTCGACCCCTGGCTGCGTCCGCGGACGACCAGGGATATTCACGATGTCGACGGGCGGGAACGGGCCCGGTTGCGTCCGGGGTCTGCCGAGCGCATTGCCGTAGTCGGTCGGTGCGATTGGGCCAGGGTGGGTCCTCGGACGGCCAAGCGTCGCTCCGGGAGCCGCGCCTGGACCCGAGTCGATGCGAGCCTGCACGCCCGGGTCGGTGCGCGGTCTCTGCGCGGCCTCGTCATCGCGCGGCAACGGACCTGGGTTCGTACGGGGTCGCCCCGGCGGCCTGACCACGTCCATGGGCGGTAGAGGAACCTCGTTGCCACGAAATCGTCCCGTCGACTCACGCGGACTGTCGCCGTCATCGCGAGGCAGCGGGCCGGGGTTCGATCGAGGGCGGCCGAACGGTTTGACGACGTCGGCGGGCGGAAGAGGCTCGGCGACCGCACGTGACCTTCCGGTTGGATCGGGGGGCGCGTCGTCGTCTGTTCGCGGCACGGGGCCCGGGTTCGATCGAGGGCGGCCAAACGGCTTCGGAATGTCGGCTGGAAAGGCTGGAGAGACTTGAGAGACAGGGGCCGGAGCTGGGTTGGGATTGCTGCGCGGTCGACCAAACGGTCTCTCGATATCACCCTGAGCCGCCGGCGCCGGAGCGGGGGGCGCAGGAACGACTATAGCCGCCGGTACGCTCTCCATCGGAGGCGTACCCGAGACGGCGTGCCCCCTGGCGAGCGTCGGCTCTTCGAAAGCTCCCGGTCTGGGTTGCGGCGCGGGGGGGGGCGGCTCCGCGACCGCGCGACTGCCCGTCTCGGCCGCGGCCGCCTTCGCCGCACGATCGCCTCGCGCCGGCTTGCCCCGCGTAACCGAGAGCACGAACGCGCGCATCGCCTGCGTCTGTTGCGCGTCGGTGTCGAGAGCACGTCGAATGAACCGCTTCTCGACCCCTCGAGCGGGCGGCTCCGCGAGGTCGACGTCGAGCGGCTCCGCGAGCAGATTCCCCCGGGCGTCGTACATCACGCGGATAGGCGGTCGCGCGAAGTCCACCGCGTGATCCGGGACGCGTATGACGACGCCGATCTCGCCCGTGCTGAGCTCGACGGACGTCCCGGGCGGGAAGATGCCAAGGCCCCCGGTCAGGAGCTTCACGTACATGCGCTCGGTCTCGTCGGTCGCGCGCGACCCGAGGAAATCGATCACGTCCTCCGGTCCCATGCTCGCAGCGTGCGGGCCCGGTGCCATCAGCTCGCTGAAGGCGCGGGCGATGCGCAGAATCCGTCCGAGCACCGCGGCGGGTCGCCTGCCGCCATAGATGGGCCCGAGACGCCCTACGCGATCTTGCCACCGTGCCTCGAACGAGATCACCGTGCGCGGCACCGCGAGCTCCCCGACCCCCTCGAGCGCAATCTGCTCGAGCGCGCCGCTCGCGGGGAGCCTGTCCTGTTCGTCGTCGCTGAGAGGTCGTTCGAGCCCGGAGAGGATGGCGTCGCCGCCGCGATGCGCGAGGAGACGGCGACGCCCGACGTCGTGGAGCAACGCCGCGAGAGCCAGATCGGTGAGCGCGTTTCGGTCGGTCGTGAGCTGCCGCGCCATCAGCACGGCCACGAGCGCGGTGCTCACCGAGACGGTCGCTTCGTCGGTCGTCGTGCTGCGTGCCGCGGCGAGAGCCACGAGGAGCGGGGCCTCCTCCTCGGCGTGGGTCACGATGCGTTGCGCGAGCCGACGGACGGAAGGCGGCAGTGCACGCTTGTCGCTCGCGCTGTCGGCGTGAAATCGACGCAGGAGGACGATGGCCGACGCGTACGTCCGCACCGCGCGCGACACCACGGACCGCTCCCCGTCCCCTTCGAGGCTCGCGCGCCATCGGATGCGACGCGCGCGGATCCCTCCGAAGTCTGCCTTTGCGAGCTCGTCCTTGATGGCAGGATCGCGGAGCGCCGCGCCCAGCATGTGAACGAATCCGACCAGATCGTCGACCGTGGCCGTGCGCCGGATGTTGATGTTCGAGATGTCGCAACGCTCGAGCATTCCCCCGAGCTCCATGACGCGCGCGTACACGTCTCGCGCCATCTGCATCATGCGGCCGTTCACGAAGACGGTCTCGTTGGCGAACATGAGGTCCGCGAAGCTCGTCGATTCGCTCGTGCAATACTCCGCCGTCGCGGCGATCACCGCCTCGGCGCTGCCGACGAGCGCCTGGTTCTTCTTGTCGTACATGCGCGCCACCTTGAGAAGGCGGTGCAATGACGAGAGAAGCTCGACCAGCGCGGGACTCTGCTCGTCCGCGCGGGGCGACGTGCCTCCGTCGGAGGTCGCGCCAGTGACTCCATCACGCGGTCCGCTCACGCCTGCTGCCCTTTCCCGGCGAGACGACCGGAGATCGCGACGATGGCTTCGTCCGCGGCCTGCCGAACGGCCTGGCTGTTCCACCAGACCTTGCGCGCGGCCGTCTTTACGGCGTCGAGCGCTTTCACCGTGTCGGCCGTCGCGAGGACCTGCGCCGCGAGGAGCCTGTTTCGGTCGTTCGCCTCGTTGGGCACGAGCGGCGCGTTCGACAGCATCTCGATCGCGATCTCCTCGGCGCGCGTGGCGTTCAACACGTGAAGGGACGTCAGCCACTCGCGCCGCTCGGACATCTCGAGCGTCTGGAAAGAGGGCTCCTGAATGCGACGCACCAGCGTGGGCCCTACCGCTCGCAAACGAAGCTTGGCGACGATGGCGAGGACGTCGCGCCGGAGATCCCTCGCCGGATCTCCAAGGAGTCGCTGCAGGTCCGCCTGCGCTTCCTCGCCGCGAACATTCTGCAGAGCCGCTCGGCGAACGTCGGCATGCGGGCTGCGGAGCCCTGCCGCGACCGCGGTGGCCGCCTCCTTCGTGGTCAAGTCTTTGAGCAGGTCGAGCACCGCGAGCGCGAACGGGGCCGGCTCGCTTTCGATGACGGCCCCCAGCTTGGCTTCATGCCCCGAGACCCAGCGGCTGAGGTACGCGAAGAGCGCGCGGGCGATGCGTGCGTCGAGCGCGCCGAGCCATTGATCGACGGCGACGTCGAAGAACGAGTCGTCCTCGAGTAGGCCGAGCACGTGCTCGAGCCCTGGGACGACGGGGGACTCGGTAGGCGCCCCGCTCGAGGATCTGTCCGCGGAGGTGCCCTTGGTCCCATCGCCCTTGCTTCCGTCGCCCCTGCTTCCGTCGCCCTTGCTTCCGTCTATCGAGCTGGTCACGCTGGTCGCAGCGCGCACCCGGTTGAGCACGTCGGCGAGCTTCGCGCGGTCGAACATCGCGCGCGCGACGGTCCTCTCCAGCTCGGCGGCATCCTCGGCCGGCAGGAGCGCCACGCCGGTCGCTCCGATGCGCGCGAAACGTTCAAACACCGTCGTGAGCGCGCCGCGTCCGATGAAGCTCCCCGCCCAGTCCGAGAGCGCGTGCAGAGCCACGTCCGCGTCCCCCGCCCTAGCGCCTTCCTTGAGCGCCGTGACCAGAATCTCGAGGAAGCGCTCGTCCCAGCGCATCGACGACAGCACGACCTGCCCCCCGAGCATGCGCGTGGCGGCGTCGATGGCGATGGACGCGGCGACCTCTGCTGCTGCATTCAAACCCGAGAGCAGGTTCGCTTGCATCGCCCGCGCTTCGAGCGAGTCGGCCTTCTCGTCGTCCCAGCCTTTGCTGACCATCGACACGGCCACGGCTTGCTGCGCCACGGCGTCCGTCTCGCCTTCGAACGCGTCGACCTCGTCCGCGGTTCCGCTCGCGAACGCGTCGATGGCCAAGTGGCCGACGTGCTCGAGCTTCTGAGCCCAGAGGTCTGCGACGGGGTCGTCCGTGAGGGCGATACCGCTCGCGCGATCGCGCGTCAGGATCGCGAGGAAGCGCCGCAGCTCGTCCTCGGTCAGGCCAGGCTTGAACTGAATCCTGCGGAGGCCGTGCGAGAAGACATGAAACGAGATGCGCTCGAGCGCGACCTTCTCGCTGTCCCAGAGGGGCGTCTTTGCGTAGGTGAAGGCGTAGGGCCCAACGTCCCACGATAGAGAATTTGGTCGAGCCGCGAGCCTTGCGCCGATCTCTTCGAGGGCGACCCGCATCGGCTGGAGCGCCAGAGAGTGCGTCGGGCCGTACTGGCCGCTCGACGCGAGGAACTGAGAAAGGTGACGCCAGATCGACTTGAGCCCCTCGAGCGACTCGTTGCGAAGCTCGGTCGATTCATCGGCCTCCGTGTCGCGGGTCACCTCGGTGCGAACGACGACGGCGTCGCCACCGCGCCGCTTGGCGACGGTGACCTGACCGGTGCGAATCCCCGCCAGCAGAGCGCCCAGCGCTCCTCGCATCGCGCGTGCATCGGAGAAGCGATGCGTTCGATCGTGCGCCAGCGATTTATCGACGAAGGCCACTACCTCGACCGGCAGGTCCGGCATCGCAACGGCGAGCGAGTCGGCCGCCTTGGTCGCGGCGAGGACCATCGACTCGTTCTCGCTGCGCGCGCGATGTACGCGCTGGCCGCTGATGAGCGTGTAGAGGCACGCGCCGACGGACCACAGGTCGGCCCTCCCGTCGACGAGATCGCTGAGGCCCAGCGCCTGCTCCGGGGCCATGAAGGCTGGCGTCCCGAGCACCGTCCCCTGCTTGGTCGCCTCGACGGCGCTCTTGCTCTCGCGCAGGCGCGCAATGCCGAAGTCCAGGACCTTGATCTGGCCTGCCGAGGTCAGGAAGATGTTCGCAGGCTTGATGTCGCGGTGAATGATCCCGGCCGCGTGGCACTCGCCGAGAACGTCCAACACGGGATCGAAGAACGCAAGCTTGTCGGCGAGGGTCACCGTGCTCGCTCGTTCGCGAATGAACGCGTCCAGCGTCGTCCCCTCGAGTAGCTCCATCACGAGAAAGATCTCGCCTCGATCGCTGAGCCCTTCGTCGAGAACCGCCACGGTCGCGGGATGCTGGATGCTGTTGGCGATGCGCGCCTCGCGTACGAAGCGCTCGCGGACGTCGAAGTCCTGCGCGAACTCGAGGAGCAGAACCTTGACTGCGACGCGTGCGCGGGTGGAGCGGTTCGTCGCGGCATACACCGTGGCCATACCGCCGCGGCCGAGGAGGGCGTCGATCTGCCACTTCTCGTTGAGGAGCGTACCGACGCGCTCCTGCGCAGTCTCGGCAGCAGGGTCGGCTCGCCGCACATCCGATCCTGCAGAGCTCGCCAAGTGAGTTACTCCTCCGTCACCCTCGCATTTACCTATCACGCGCGTCGATCGGAGTCATCCGCGGCGTCTACGGTGAAAGAAGCCCGAAGTGAACGACCGGAAACGTCGGGACGATCGCCGCCACGGCCCCCATGACCGTCTGCATGTCGAGCTCAGCCGCCGCGCTGACGCTCGCGACGGCGACGCTCGCCCACATGGGATCCATCGTCTTCACCCGTGCGGCGCAGACGGCGACTGCGGCGGGATCGATACGACCCGCGACGGAGGGGACCGCGACCCCCCTGGCTCCACGGGTGCAGCCGGCGCCGATTGCGACATCCCCGACCGTGAGCGTGACGCCGTCGCGTTGCAGAACGAACGACGGGCTCGGTGGGGCCCCCGGCAGACGAGCGGCGTCCCGCTCGGCGCGCGAGGGGGTACTTGCCGGCACCGCCCGTTCGCCGGCTTTGCTCGCGACGATGACGGCGAAGGATGTAAACCCGGCCTGAGCCGTGGAGAACAGGACTTCGATCGCGGACCGATAGGAGGTCGTCGCGTCGAACAAGAGTCGCACAGTGTCGTCGGTCGGCTTCTGGGCGTGGAGCGGTCGGAGAATCGCCTCGAGCGGGAGCACCTCGAGCGCCGCCCGCGCACCCGCGCGCTTGATCGTGGCGTCGAATCCCAGCGGTCCGGGCAACACGTCGGCCACACGCTCGGTTCCGACGAAGAGCGCCGACTTCGAGACCGTGATCAGCGGAACCGTGTCGGGCGGGGCTGTCACTCCGCTCTCGGCGTTGACCAGAGCCACCCCGCGCGCGGCCGCAGTCGCGGCGACCGACAGGATTGTGCCGGACGCGCCCGGAGTCGACGACGCGACGGCGAGCGAAGGCGCGGCTCCCGTTTCGGAAGCAGCGGCGGATCTCGCGGGAGGCGTCGGTGCGGATGCGTTCGCAGGCTCGCTTTCGAGAGGAGCGGGAGGCTGGGTATTGCACGCAAACAGGCACGCCGACACGCCCAGCGCGAGCGAGCCGGAGGCATGGGTGATCGCGCGAACGACTCTCTTCGTCACCGCGTCTTATTGCTCAGCGAGCGCATTCTTCGCCGCAATGCTTCGCCCGCTCCTCGCACTCCTTCTCGTGCCTCTTCCCGCACTCCTGCGCCTCGGCCTCACACTTGGCGGCGCACTCCTTGACGTGTTTCTCGGTGCCGCAGGCGACGACCGGGGCGAAGATCACGGTGCAAAAAGAGAAGGCAAGGACGGAGGTGAGGATGCTGCGAACACAGGAGCTCATGGGCGAGGTCTTTAGCCCATAGTTGCCGCGCGCTGGCGCGAAAAAAAGTCTCAGCCCCGCCGGGGAAACAGCAACTGGAGTGGAATCGCGAGGCGCGCAGCCCACGCCGATGCATCATGCTGGAAGCCCGCGTACGTGAGCGATACGAGGTTGGCGCCTGGCTCGTAGCAGTTGTTGGTCAGTGCCTTGCACATCGCCTGCGTGTGCTGAAACCCGTCGCGCACGTTCGCGTCCTGCTCGAACTGCGAGAGCGCCGCCCCGCTGTCGACGTACAGCCACGGCCGAGGAACGGGGCAGACCTCCTGCGCTTGATGCACCATGCGACGATCGTCCCACCAGAACGACGCGGATAGGCACGCGGCGCGGCTGAAGACGTCGCTTCGCGACCAGGCGGCGTAGAACGAGAACAGGCCCCCCATCGACGCGCCGATCATGGCCGTGCTGTCGCGACCCGGCTTGGTGCGCAAGGTCCTGTCGATGTGGGGCTTGAGCGTGTCGACGATGAACGCGAGGTAGCGATCTCCGCGCCCTCCGCCGTAGTTCTTGTCGGTGGTGGGGCTCAGCATGTCGATGCGGTACTCTTTCGTCGTGACCGCGATGACGATGAGCTCCTCGATCACGCCGTAGTCGTACAGCTCGTTCAGCGCCTCATCCATCCGCCAGCTGTGGGAGTCACCCGGGTCTGGAGCCGACGCGAACAGCGCCTGCGCGTCGTGGGCGTAGAGCACCTTGTAGCGCTTGGTCCGATGCTCGTCGTAGCTCGGCGGCAGGAAGATCCGGAAGTGAACGTCGAACCCGAGCTCGGGACTGTGCAAGATGAGCGGCGCGCCCGAGTCGAGGAAGCCAGTCGCGCGGTTGAAGTACGGGGCGACGCGCAGCGATTCGCCGGCGAGCATCGTGTAGTTACGCTCGCACGACCAGAGCTGCTCGTCGCGCATCGGCTTTACCTCGATGAGCTCCCCGTCCTGCACGTCGACCTCGAAGCGGTGATGGTCTCCGCCCGGATCGAGGGTGACCGACGTCGGGGCGATGGACCGCTCCCACGACAGGGGAGGGGTGTCACCGCGCAGCGAGATGATGCCGAGGTCGGCGGGGTAGACGACATCGACGAATGTCCGAGCCATGGGCGGCCCACAATGAGGCCGCTCGCGCCGTCGCCCAAGAAGAATTGCGCGTCGGCCGTTGGGGCGACGGATTCACGGGGGTGCTTGCGCGAAGCGGTTCTCGCGGAACGGATCCGCCGTCTCACGCAGGTGTACATCGACCTCCGCACGGGAGGGCGTGACGGGGATGCCGAGCGCCAGAAGGCCCGCGCGATCGTTGTAGCGAAGCGCCACCACCTGGCGTGGGGCCGTCGGAGTCGCGCGCGTGAAGTCGGTCGTCCCGATGTGGGACGCGCGCGCCTCCCCGAACTCGGTTCCGAGGCCCGGGCGGTCGACACTCCGAGAGTCTTCGAGCGAGTCACTTGGTGCCGCGGCGCGCGCTTTCTGTCGTGTGACAGGGGCGCCGCCTCCTCCTTGCGCCAAGACGCTGCGCGGTGCGGGCGGGGCTGGTGGCGCTGGCGCTGCTGCGGGCGATGGGACCGGTGTCGCCTCTGACTTCTCGGCGGGAGCGGATTGCGCGTGCATCCGACGAGGCGCCGGGCGGCCGAGAGGAGCATGGTCCTCCGTAGCGATCGACGGAGGCGGCTCGTAGGCGGGCGCGCGCTCGCTGAAGAACGCGACCCCGATGACGCCGACGTCTCGCGGCTGCCCGAGGCGGCCGGCGTACGAGTCGGCGACGGACGAAAACCGGAACGTCGCGACCTCGTCCATCGACGTGCGAAACCCGTCGACGGTCATGTCACCGTAGGCGGGCAAGATGTAGCCGCGCTTCCGAACGTAGTCCGCGGGGTGTCCGTCTATCGCGTCCACGCCGTCGACGGAGATGACGGCCTCGACGCGCTTGGCGGTCGGGTTCGAGACAACGACCGAGTAGCGGGATCCGACCGTCCCCATGACGTACGTCTTTCCGCGGTCCGCGAACGTCGGGAGCGTCTGATGGTTCTCGTCCACCACCCGCACCCGGTAGGGACCCGTGGCCTGGGGAACCGCGACGCGCGTCACCACGCGATGAGGCGGAGACGCGGCCAGCGGCGCGCGCGGCTCATTAGGAACGTCGCTCGTTTCGCCGCTCGGGTCGTCGACCGCGACGGGAGGCGTGGCCGGAGGATCGGCGTTCACCTCGCGCGTGTCCCCCGGAGTCGAGTCCACGTGGGCGGTCGGCTGGTGCACGGCGCTCCCGGACGGAGCGCACGCAGAGGCGGAGCCAAGCGTGAACGTCATCGTGAGCGCGGCGAGGGCGGGTCGGGCGAATCTCATGGCCGGTGTACGGGCCACTCGACCATGCGATCTAACGCGTGCTCTCTTTTCGCGCACCCGCGCGCGCCTCAGGTCGGCTCGATTGACTCCGGCACGGTGTAGTCGCGCGGCCCTGTCCCCGACTCCCACGTAAAGAGCTGCGCCTCGGCGCGCGCCTCGTGCACGCGAATCACCAGGTGGGTCCGTGTCGCGCGCGGCGCCGCCCAGTCCGGGCCGCCCGGGTCGGAGGGCTCGTCCTCCGCCCACGAGCCGAGGTTGATGTAGGTCGCCGTCCCCGCGGGCGTGTGCACGGGTGTGTGCGTGTGTCCCATGACGACGAACGCGGCCGGAAAGAGCTTCGCGAGCTGCGACGCCTTGAACACGAGCTGCTCGGCGGGGTCGACCCTCCGCTGCGTCGACAAGTGGCGGTGAAAGAGCCCCCACGCCGCGAGGACCAAGAATCCCGCGTACAGCGCATGCCCGTGGTACGCCCCGACGAGCGCGACGACGCATAGCGCCAAGAGAGCAGCCGCCGCCAGGCCGAGACGGTCGAGGAGGACGCTCGCGAGGATACCCCGGACTGACCGCGTAAGCGGAGGTGCCTGAAGCGAGAGGAGTGCCCGCAGGCGGTCCATGCCGATGCGCGTCGCCTCGGAGAGTAACGCGACGCGTCGCTCGTGCTCCCTGCGCAGCACCTGCGTCGCCTCCGTGAAGTGCTCGCGACGCAGACGAAAGAGCTCCAGCACCGCGACCGAAAAGCGCGCCCCGAGTCGAAGGAGACCCCCCATGCCGAGACGTACCGCGAACGTGATGTAGTCGAGCATCCCCGTGTGCTCGTGCCCGTGCTCCCGCATCCCGAGCGTCGGGCGCACGACGTAACGCAAGAAGACGTCGGTGAAGTTGCGCGTCATGCGTCGCGGGTCGAGCGGCGAAAGCGGAGCCATGACGTGCTCGGTCGAGCAAAACGGGTCGTACTGATGCCCGTGCTCGATGTAGGCGACTCCTTCGCGGTAGAAGAACCAGGGGCTGAACTCGATGCGCTCCTGGAAGGCGCTCGCGTCGAACGTGGCGAACGTGTCGGCGCCCGACGACTCGCTCCTCGCATGCCGCTCGAGCAGCACGCGGAAGTCCTCCTTCACGCCATCCCAGTGAAACTCGATGTCGTGGTTGCCGTGCACGATCGTCAGTGCGTGCCCTTCGCCCACGAAACGCGCGAGCTCGCGAAAGACGTCGGCGTGACGGACGGCCACTCGCGTCAGCTTGAGGCGCGCGTGGTCCGATGCGTTCCCGAGGCCGTGCTCGCGCTCTTCGTCATTGGGCGCCGTCGACAGCTCCTCCGGCACCGCGATCGCCATGCCGATGAAGTCGATGAAATCACCCGCGATGACGATGCGCCAGCGCTCGCCGCTCGGCTTCTGCCGTCGGTAATGCTCGAGGAAAAGCACGAGATCGCGATCGATCGACGCGGACCGCTTCGTGACGTTCGGCGTGCAGTCGTTCAGATCGCTTCCGAGGTGCACGTCCGAGAAGACGAGCAGGCTCTCCACCAGCGCGGGCGCGGGCGTCGATGGATGCGAACGAGACACGACGGGCACCCTTTACCTGTGAGGCCTGCGCGTGTGTTTCGCCAGTCATCCCCGTGTCATTTCGGCGAATGATTTCGCGTGCTCACGTACGCATTCGAGTCGTGCTGCGTCACATCCGCTCCGCCGCTCGTTGGCAGGCGCCGCCACTGCCACTAGAACGCACATCGAACCCGATCGGCCGGGAGACATGTCTGGAGAGGGCGAGGCAGCGATGAGCGAGGAAGCGACACTGAACGCAGCCGAGCAGTCGTCACGCTCGAACGCGGGTTTGAAAGCGTTGCTCGACGCAGTCCCCGCCGTGCCAGGAGCGAAGCTCTTTGGCCACATGCACCTCTTCAAGGATGACGCACAGCGACTCGGGCTGCTCCGCTCCGCGGCGGCGGTCGGCGCGGTCAGCAAGATGCGCTTTCTTCATCGCTCGGTGCTCGTCGCGAGCTCGCCCGAGACTGCGCGGGAGGTGCTGGTCGAGCAGGCCAGCATCTTCGAGAAGTCTCCCGGCCTGCGAATCTTGCTCAGGCCCCTCGCCGGCGACGGGCTCTTCACGAGCGAAGGGGCGCTCTGGAAGCAACAGCGACGGGTGATGTCGCCGCTCTTTCACGCGAGCCAGCTCGCCGGGTACACGACCGCGATGAACGACGTGACGCGTCGCACCGTGGAGCGCTTGCGAGACGGGGAGTCGCTCGACCTCGCGCGCCTCATGACGCGCATCACGATGGGGATCGTGGGCTCGACGCTCTTCGGCACCGAGACGTTCGAGGCGACGGACGACCTCGGTGAGGCGCTGACGACTGCGCTGCAGTGGGTCGACGAGCACCTCACCTCCAACTTCCTCGCCTTGCAGCTCTCCCTCATCGAATCGCTCGAGAAGGCGCGGCCACGCATCCCGGCGCCGCTCGAGGAGTTTCAGCGGCGCATCGAGGAAGCCCTCAGGGAGCCCGTCTTCATCCCGGGAGCTGGCGCGGCGGACCTTTCGGCCGCGATCCGCACCCTCGACAAGGTCATGCAGAACATGATCGGCGAGCGCCGGAGCCACCCGCAGCAGCGGGTCGACCTCCTCAGCAAGCTCCTCCTCGCGCGCGACACGGAGGTAGGCCATTCCACCGAGGGGATGAGCGACGCGCAGGTGCGCGACGAGGCGAACACCTTGTTCGTGGCCGGACATGAGACGACGGCGAACGCTCTGGCGTGGGCGTTCTATCTTCTGGCGCGCCACCCGGAAGCGCGCGCCAAGGTTCAGGCGGAGGCGGACGCGTTCGGCCCCGAGGGGGTGACGACGTACGACTCCGCCAGGCTCGCGTACACGACCCGCGTGTTCAAGGAGGCGCTACGGCTCTACCCGCCGCTCATCATGCTCCCGCGACGTGCCCTCGAGCCGTTCACGCTCGGAGGCGAGCGTTACCCGGCCGGCATGGTGCTCTTCGTCAATCTCTTCGCCATCCACCACCACCCGGACGTGTGGCCCGATCCGGAGCGCTTCGATCCGGACCGTTTCCTCCCGGAGAAAGAGGCGACGCGTCACAAAGGCGCATGGCTCCCGTTCGGGGTCGGTCCGAGGGTTTGCATCGGGAACGCGTTCGCGCTGATGGAGGGGCCGATCGTCATGGCGACGCTGATGCGCAATCTGCGCGTCGACATCAACCCGTCGCGGACGATCGAGCCCGACGCATTCGCGACGCTCCGTCCGAAGGGGGGCGTGCCCGCCGTCGTGCACAAGCGCTGACGCGCCGTGGAGCATCGGTTCCGCGCCGCGGAGCATCGGTTCCGCGCCGTGGAGCATCGGTTCCGCGCCGCGGAGCATCGGTTCCGCGCCACGGAACCTGTCGAGCGTGCCGCGGAGCCTCG
>Ga0302279_10003163_pt1 | contig 20877 bp, 13 predicted proteins | sample III_Bog_N3_3_FD_194541 | JGI IMG/M metagenome (GOLD analysis project Ga0302279, IMG submission 194541) | Peat permafrost microbial communities from Stordalen Mire near Abisko, Sweden - III_Bog_N3_3 | ecosystem: Environmental > Terrestrial > Soil > Wetlands > Peat | place: Sweden: Abisko...
GGTAGCCGCCAGCAAGGCGAGAACCCGCCCACGCGGCCAGACCGACGCGGCCAAGATACGGAAATTCATTGCGGAAAACCCTTTCTGAACGGAAGCGCCCGAAACCGCTGCAGGCACCGATAGCTGGCCGCGAGAGCGGCTGTCTCCTTGCCAATTGAGGCGGATACGTGACAGCCCCTGCGGTCTTGGTCAATGGCACGTCTTCATACAGTGGCGGACGAAAAGATCAATGCCGACAAGCATATTTCATGTTGGCTGTGTCGCGGCCGGATGCCGCCGGCCATGCTAAAATCAATCGGTGAGCAATACCGAATCAAATCAGCGTGCCCGGTCGCAGGTTTCGATATGCGGCCGTGGTCGGGTTCTGGTGGGCGGCGCCCTCGCCATCGGTATTGCGCTGGCAACCGGCGGCGGCAAAGCCTGGGCCAAAGAGAGTTACGCCCTCGCCATGCACGGCGAGCCGGCTCTGGCCGCCGATTTCACCCACATGCCCTACGTCAATCCCGAGGCGCCGAAAGGCGGCCGGCTGGTGCAGGGCATCCTCGGCACTTTCGACAGCCTCAACCCCATGATCGTCAGGGGGATCGCAGTTCAGCCGATCGTTGCTGTCCAGCAGATGCGAGGCCTGGTGGTCGAGAGCCTGATGGCGCGCGGCAATGACGAGCCATTCACGCTTTACGGCCTGTTGGCCAGCCGCGTGGAAACCGACGATTCGAGGAGCTACATCACCTTCCATATCGATCCCAAAGCGCGCTTCTCGGACGGGCAGCCGGTGACCTCGGAGGATGTGCTGTTTTCCTGGGCGTTGCTGCGCGATCACGGGCGCCCCAATCATCGGCAGTATTATTCCAAAGTCGCAAGGGCCGAAGCGCCCGATCCGCTCACGGTGCGGTTCGATTTCGGGGCGGCCGGCGACCGCGAACTGCCGCTGATCCTGGGCCTGATGCCGGTCCTGGCCAAGCACGCGGTGGATGTCGCAACCTTCGAGGAAACCACGATGACGGCGCCGGTCGGTTCCGGGCCCTATCGCGTCACTGAGGTGAAGCCCGGCGCCAGCGTGACGCTGACGCGCAATCCGGACTATTGGGGCCGCGATCTGCCGGTCAATCGCGGCCTGTGGAACTTCGACGAAATCCGGCTGGATTATTATCGCGAGGCCAACGGCCTGTTCGAAGCGTTCAAGCGCGGTCTTTACGACTTTCGGGTCGAAACCGAGCCGCTGCGCTGGCACGAAGGCTATGATTTTCAGGCGGCCCGCAATGGCGAGGTGATCCGCGACACCATCAGGACCGCGATGCCGCAGCCATCGGAATTCCTGGTGTTCAATACCCGCCGTCCGGTCTTCGCCGACATCCGGGTGCGCCAGGCCTTGACGCTGCTGTTCGATTTCGAATGGATCAACCGCAATTACTTCTTCGGACTCTATGCGCGCTCGGCGGGCTTCTTCGGCGGTTCCGAACTGTCGGCCTATGGCCGGCCCGCTGACGCGCGCGAGCGCGAACTCCTGAAGCCCTACGCGTCTCGTATACCGCCGGACATTCTCGACGGCAGCTATCGCCTCCCCGTCAGCGACGGTTCGGGGCGCGATCGCGTCACCTTGCGAAGCGCGCTGGCGCTGTTGTCGAAGGCTGGCTACGAGCTCGACGGTACGGTGCTGCGGCAGCGTTCGACCAAAACGCCCCTCACCTTCGAGATCCTGGTGACGACCCGCGACCAGGAACGGATCGCGCTGGCCTATCTGCGCGATCTCAAGCGCGCGGGGATCGAGGCCACGGTACGCAGCGTCGATGCCGTCCAGTTCGAACAGCGCCGGCTCGGCTTCGATTTCGACATGATCCCAAATCGCTGGGATCAGTCGCTGTCGCCGGGCAACGAGCAGTACTTCTACTGGGGCAGCGAGGCCGCCGCCCAGCCGGGCACGCGCAACTACATGGGCGCCAGGGATGCCGCGATCGACGCCATGATCGCCGCCGTGCTGGAGGCGCGTGGACACCCGGCCTTCGCCTCGGCAGTGCGGGCGCTGGACCGGACCCTGATCTCGGGCTTCTACGCAATTCCGGTGCTGAACATGCAAGACCAATGGATCGCGCGCTGGAATCGGATAGAACGGCCGGAGGCCACCGCGTTGACGGGATACCTCCCGGAAACTTGGTGGCATCGGCCGGACCAACAACCGAAGTGATCCCGTGATCCAGACCAACGTATCGCCAACTCTCGATGTCCTGTTTCGGCGGATACTGGCGCGAAAGCCGGACGCGCTGGCGCTGCTCGATCCCCTCAACAAGCCGCGCATCACGGCCCAGTCGCCCAAGCGCCTGACCTTCGCCGAGGCCGATCGTGCGATCTCCGCGCTGGCGGCGCATTTCATCGAGACCGGCCTGCCTAACAATTCGGTGATCGCGGTTCAATTGCCCAATACCGTCGAAATGATGCTGACGCTGCTTGCAGCGCATCGCGCCGGGCTGGTCGTCGCCCTGCTGCCGCTGTTGTGGCGGCAGGCGGAATTGACGGTCGCGCTCAATCGCACCGGCGCCCGCGCGATCGTGACGACGGCCAGGATCGACGGCATCAATCATGCCGACCTCGCGATGAACGCCGCCGCCGAGGCGTTTTCGATCCGCCATGTCTGCGGCTTCGGCACCGATCTGCCGGAAGGAATGGCCTCGCTCGACCAGGCGATCGACCTGCAATCGTCGACCACGCGCCCGGTTGTGGAGGACGGCCGTAAGGCCGCGGTCATCTCGTTCGACGTCACGGTCGACGGCTTCCGTCCGGTGCCGCGCACCCATCTACATCTGATCGCCGGCGGCCTCGCTTTGTCGCTCGCGGGCGACCTGCCGCAGGGCTCGACGGTGATGTCGGCGTTCGCGCCGACCTCGTTCGCCGGCCTCAGCTCGTCCCTGGTGGTCTGGCTGCTGACGGGCGGGACGCTGGCGCTGCACCATCCGTTCGACAGCGATGTGCTCGAACTTCAGATCAACGAACATGCCTGCGATACGCTGATAGCGCCGGCGCAGCTGGCGCTGCGGCTCGGCGAAATCGACCTGGCGTCGCGGCTGCCGACGTTGCGCGATGTGGTCGGTCTTTGGCGCGCCCCCGAGCAGGTCGCATCGAGCGCGGCCTGGACCGCGGAACAGGTGAACCTGACCGACGTCTATCTGTTCGGCGAAGCCGGACTGTTCGGCGCCCGCCGCGCCGCCGATGGCGCACCTGCCCTGATCCGGCCGGGCCAGCAGGGCGCGCCGCGCGAGGTTCCGGGCTCGTCGATCGCGGGCGAAGTCTTCCTGACGCCCAAGGGAACGCTGGCCCTGCGGGGAGCGATGGTGACGCCGCAGCCCTACGCTCCTCCGCCTTCGCCGAGCGACTCGCTGGTGGCGCAGCCGCCGCGCGATTTCGTCGACACCGAATACGCCGCAAGGCTCGACCGTACGACTGGCGCGATCTGCATCACCGCGCCGCCCTCGGGCATCATGGCGGTCGGCGGCTACCGGTTCTTGTCCGGCGATCTGCAGGAATGGGCAAGGCGCCTCGGACAGGGCGCGCTGCTGACGGCCCTCCCCGACCGGCTCAGCGGCCATCGGCTGGCAGGACGCGCCCAGGACAATGCCCGCGCCCGCGAGGCGCTGGCCGAACTCGGCCTTAACCCGCTGATGGTGGAGGCCTTTCGCGATCGGACCAGCACGTTCTGATGCAAATGCACTGGCCGCGTTGACGCGCCATTAAGGCCGGCAAACTAGATTTCGCGCTCCATCGACGCGTCGATCCGGGTTTGTCCAGATGTCCCAGCAAGGCCCCATCATTGTCGTATCGAGTGCGGAGCGGCCGGCATTCGCCCGCGCGCTCGACGAGGCCAGGCTGTTTCCGGTGATCGGGGCCAACTGGGCCGACGCCTCGCGCGCCATCGGGCAGCTGGCGCCCGCAGCGGTTCTGGTCGCATCCCCGGACGCCGACGAAACCGCGCTGCGCGGCCTCGCCGCAGAGATTGCGGCCACAAAACCCTATCTGCCGCTGATCGTGGTCGATCCCATGGTGTCGTTGCCTGAAAACGCCATTCCCTTCACGCAAAACGGCGACGCGGGCGATCGCCTGCTAGCGCGGTTGCGTGCCGCGCTGCGGGTGCGGACGCTGCATTCGACGGTGATGCGCCGGCTCGAGAACGATCCGCCGGTGACATCGGACGATGCCGATCCCGCGCGCGACGCCACCGTGCTGCTGATCGGCCGAGGCGCGGGGTATGCCTCGCTTTCGGTATCGCTCGGCGAGCGGATCGGCGTGGTCGGCGCGCTCTCGATCGAAGCGGCGGCGAAACACCTCAACAGCCGCGACATCGACGGCATCGTACTCGGCGAAGGATTTACGCTGCGCGTCGTCGATGCCTTCCTCACGGTCCTGGCGGAGGATGCGCGCTTCCGTCATATGCCGGTGGTGCTGACGTCGGATGGGCTGGCGCCCGCCTACGACCTGCCGAACCTCGAAATCATCTCCGGCGAGCCCGAGCGCGTCGCTGCCAACGCGCTTCCCCTGATCCTCCAGCACGCCTTCGAGGCCCATCTCGGCCGCATGCTGAAGTCGATCGAGGCCGGCGGCCTGCTCGATCCCAGGACCGGTCTTCTGGCCGGCGTCGCCTTCGACCGCGACTTCGCCACCGCCGTCGCCAACACGCTGTCGCATGGCGGCGGATTGTCGGTCGCCCGCTTCGCTTTCGATCCGGCCCATCCGCGCGCGCAACTCGACGGCGCCCGGATTCTCAGCCGCCTGATGCGGCAAATGGATTTCGGCGCCGCGCGGGACGACGGCTCGGTACTGGTGGTGTTCGCCGAGACCGATCTGCGCACCGCCCACATGATCGCGCGGCGGCTGTCCAGCGTGATGCGCCAGACCAGCCACGGCAAGCGCGACACGCGCGCGGAGCCGGACGTCACCCTCGCCACCCTGCTGCCGTCCGACACCGCGCAAACGCTGCTGGCGCGGCTTCACCACGACGAAGCCCGCCGCGTGGCGTCGTGAACCCTCACGCGGCCTTGCGGTTCTCGGCGAGGTTGGCGAGCTGGCGCATGATTTCCGTGGTGCCGGCCAGACGCTCTTCCGGCGTCTCCCATTCCTGGAAGAACACCACCTTCATGTCCGGACGCACCTTGGCGGCCTGGCCGTGCTGGCGGATGAAATAGACCAGCCGGTCCGGCTGTGCGAACTTGTTGTCGCGGAAGGTGATCACGGCGCCCTTCGGCCCGGCATCGACCTTCTCGACATTGGCCCTGCGGCAATAGCCCTTGATGGCGGCGATCTTGAACAGATAGCGCACCTCGTCGGGCAGCACCCCAAAACGGTCGCGCAGCTCGGCGGCGAAATTGTCGATCTCGTCGTCGGTGTCGAGATCGGCAAGCCGGCGGTACAGCGACAGCCGCACCGACAGATCGGCGACGTAATCCTCGGGGATCAGCACGGGCATGCCGACGGTGATCTGCGGCGACCAGCGGTCGGCGGCAGGTTCCACCACGCCGGCCTTGAGGTTGAGGATCGCCTCCTCCAGCATCGACTGGTAGAGCTCGAAGCCGACTTCCTTGATGTGGCCGGACTGCTCCTCGCCGAGCAGGTTGCCGGCGCCGCGGATGTCGAGATCGTGCGATGCCAATTGAAATCCGGCGCCCAGCGTTTCCAGCGATTGCAGCACCTTGAGCCGGCGCTCGGCCTGGGCCGTGATCTTCGCCTGCGCCGGGAGCGTGAACAGCGCGTAGGCTCGCAGCTTCGAGCGCCCCACCCGCCCGCGCAGCTGATAAAGCTGCGCCAGCCCGAACATGTCGGCGCGATGCACGATCAGCGTGTTGGCGGTGGGGATATCGAGGCCGGACTCGATGATGGTGGTCGACAGCAGGATGTCGTATTTACCGTCATAGAACGCCGACATGATGTCCTCGATCACGGTCGGCGGCATCTGGCCATGGGCGACCGCGACCTTCATCTCCGGCACGTTCTTGTCGAGAAAATCCTTCACGCCGGCGAGGTCTTCAATGCGCGGCACCACGTAGAACGCCTGACCGCCGCGGTACCGTTCGCGCAGCAGCGCCTCGCGGATCATCAGGGGATCGTGCGGCGCGACGAACGTGCGCACCGCGAGGCGATCGACCGGGGGCGAGGCGATGATCGAGAGTTCGCGCACGCCCGTCAGCGCCAGTTGCAGTGTGCGCGGGATCGGGGTTGCCGACAGCGTCAGCACATGCACCTCGGCGCGCAACTGCTTCAGCTTTTCCTTGTGGCTGACGCCGAAATGCTGCTCCTCGTCGACGATCACGAGGCCGAGATCCCTGAATTTGATGCTCTTGCCGAGCAGCGCATGGGTGCCGACGACGATATCGACCGAACCGTCCGTGATCCCCTTTTTGACCAGCGTCATTTCCTTGGTCGCGACCAGGCGCGAGGCCTGCGCGACGTTGACCGGAAAACCGCGGAACCGTTCCGCGAAGTTCTTGCTGTGCTGACGCGCCAGCAGCGTGGTCGGCACCACGACCGCGACCTGCTTGCCCTCCAGCGCCACCGCGAACGCCGCGCGCAGCGCCACCTCGGTCTTGCCGAAGCCGACGTCGCCGCAGATCAGCCGGTCCATCGGCCGGCCGCTTTCGAGGTCCTTCAGCGTGGCATTGATCGCGGAAAGCTGGTCCTCGGTTTCCTCATAGGGGAAGCGGGCGCAGAACTCGTCATAGACATGCGGCTGCACCGGCATCTTCGGCGCCTCGTGCAGATGCCGCTCGGCCGCGATCTTGATCAGTTCGCCGGCGATCTCGCGGATGCGGTTCTTGAGCTTTGCCTTGCGCGCCTGCCAGCCGCTGCCGCCCAGCCGGTCCAGCTCGACATTGGCGTGGTCGGAGCCATAACGCGACAGCAGTTCGATGTTCTCGACGGGGAGAAACAGCTTGGTCTCGGCGGCATAATGCAGTTCGAGGCAGTCATGCGGCGCGCCGGCCACCTCCAGCGTCTGCAAGCCGACAAAACGGCCGATGCCGTGCTCGACATGCACCACCAGATCGCCGCTGGCGAGGCTGGTGACTTCCGAGATGAAGTTGTCGAGCTTGCGGCTGGCCTTGCGCGGCCGCACCAGGCGGTCGCCGAGAATGTCCTGTTCGCTGATGACGGCGACATGGTCGGTCTCGAAGCCGCTTTCCATGCCGACCACCGCCAGCATCGCCTCGTTGCGCGGCGTCGCCTGCACCGTGCGCCAGGAGTTGACACTGGTGAGATGGCTGAGCTTGTGGTCGCGCAGCATGCTGCCCATGCGGTCGCGCGAGCCTTCGCTCCACAGCGCGATCACCACCTTCTTGCGCACCGCCTGCAATGCCCCGACATGGGCGACCACTGACTCGAACACGTTGACGGTCGTATCGGTGCGCTCCGGCGCGAAATTGCGGCCCTGCCGCGCCCCGGCGTCGATCACGTCGACGCTGCCGTCGGGCACCGCGAACGGTGTCAGCCGCGCCAGCGCGGAGGCGTCCAGACGCTTGTTCCACTCGTCTTCGGTCAGATAGAGCCGGTCGGGCGGCAGCGGCTTGTAGATCGCGCCGCCGCCGGGATGCTCCAGCGCCTCGCGCCTGGCGTCATAATAGTCGGCGATCTGCTTGAAGCGCTCGCGCGCGGCGTCCTCGCTTTGCGGCTCGATCGCGACGGCGGCGCCGCCGAGATAGTCGAACAGCGTATCCATCTTCTCCTGGAACAGCGGAAGCCAGTGCTCCATGCCGGGATGGCGGCGGCCCTCGCTGACCGCCTCATACAGCGGATCGTCGCGCTCCGGCGCGCCGAAGATGGCGACATAGCCCATGCGAAAGCGGCGGATGGTCTCGGTGACCAGCTGGAATTCGGAGATCGGAACCAGGTCGAGCGCGCGCATGTCGAGCTGCGTGCGCTGGGTTTCGGCGTCGAAGGTGCGGATCGATTCCAGGCTGTCGCCGAAGAAGTCGAACCGCACGGGCTGATCGAGCCCGGCCGGAAACAGATCGAGGATGCCGCCGCGCACGGCGTATTCGCCGGGTTCGCGCACGGTCGAGGAGCGGTTGTAGCCGTTGTGCTCCAGCCAGGCCACGATCGAGTCCATCGGCACCACATGGCCGGGCGCCACCGACAGCGCCTGCGCGGCAACGATCTCGCGCGCGGGCACCCGCTGCACGACGGCGTTGACGGTGGTGAGCACGATCAGCGGCTTGTCGCTGCCGGCCAGCCGCGACAGCCGCGCCAGCGTGGTCAGCCGCTGCGCCAGGATGCCGCCATGCGGCGACACCCGGTCATAGGGCTGGCAGTCCCAGGCCGGAAACTGCAGTACCGGCAGATCGGGCGCGAAGAATTCCAGCGCGCGGGCCAGTTGCTGCATCCGCGCCCCGTCGCGGCAGACCACGGCGAGACTGACCGCCGACGGTTTCGGCCGCGCCGCCAGCGCGCGCGCCAGATCCGACACCACCAGGCCCTCGGCGCCCTCCGCCACATTGGCGAAAGTCAGCGCGCGGCCCGGGATCAGCAATTCGGCGGGCGATCGTGTCGGTGCCTTCATGCCTCGGATTCCGGCTGATACGACTTGATGCGGTCGAACAGGCGGTTGGCATAATCCGGCTCCGGCGCCATCTTGCCGGTCAGCGCGGCATAGAGATCGGGGTCCGGCACGTCCATCAGGTACTCGAATTGCACCAGTTCTTCTTCCGACAGATGGGTGATCTCGGCATCGGCGAACCGGCCGAGAATGAGATCCATCTCGCGGGTGCCACGATGCCAGCAGCGAAACAACAGCCGTTTGCGCCGGTCGTCCAGGCCCTCGCTCGATCGTGTCGTTCCCGTCATGTGTCAGATTCCCATTCCAACGCCAAAAGCCCGGACGCGATGCCGGGCGGGGTTGATATAGCGTCGGCAGTGCGGAATGTCAGTAGCTGTTCCCATGCAATTCAGAGAAGCCGTCATTCCGGGGCGATGCGAAGCATCGAACCCGGAATCTCGAGATTCCGGGTCTGGTGCTAACGCACCATCCCGGAATGACGGAGCATGGATTTTTTCGCTGCGCTCGCAACGGCGGGAATTCGGAATGATCGTGCTCCAATCCCAGACACGCCAAAACACCCCGTCCCCCCGACCCATCGCTATTTGCCGCTGTTCGGAAAAAACCCGTGGATGCCTGGCATAAAGCCGGGCATGACGGGCGGGAACGGCCTTAGGTTTCGCCAATGCGCCCTGCACTGCTCAATCCCCTGTTCGCGCCGGTCACCAGTCTTGCTGGCGTCGGGCCGAAGCAGGACAAATTGTTCCGCTATCTGCTCGGCCGCGATGAGACGCCGCGGCTGGTCGATCTGTTGCTGCATCTGCCGGCGAGCGTGATCGATCGCCGGGTGCAGCCGAAAATCCGTGACGCGGTGCCGGGCACCATCGTGACGCTGGAAGTGACGGTCGACCGGCATCGGCCGACACCGCCGCGCAATCCGCGCGCGCCGCATCTGGTCTATGCCAGCGACGACACCGGCGACGTGGTGCTGACCTATTTCCGCAGCCCGCCCGGTTATGTGGAGAAGCTGCTGCCGGTCGGCGCGAAGCGCTACGTATCCGGCACCGCGCAGATCTATGACGGCACCCTGCAGATCACGCATCCCGACCGCGTCGTGGACGAGGCCGGCTTTGCCAAACTCAGCGGCATCGATCCGGTCTATCCACTCACCGAGGGGCTGGCGATCGGATCGGTGCGGCGCGCGGTGGCGCAGGCGCTGGAGCGGCTGCCAAATTTGCCCGAATGGATCAGCCCGGAGGTGATCCGCCGCTGCAAATTTCCAACGATCGCGGAAGCGCTGCACCGCGTACACGTCCCGCTCGAACTGACGGACATCCTGCCTGAGGGACCGTTCTGGTCGCGGCTCGCGTTCGACGAACTGCTGGCCGGTCAACTGGCGCTGGCGCTGGTGCGCGCGCAATTGCGGCGGCCGGCGGGAGAGCGCCATGCCGGCGACGGCCATCTGCGCCACCGGATCATCGACGCGCTGCCTTACGCGCTGACCGCCTCGCAGCGTGCCGCCGCCGCCGCCATCACCGCCGATCTGCGCCAGCCGGTCCGCATGCTGCGGCTGCTGCAGGGCGATGTCGGATCGGGCAAGACCGTGGTGGCGCTGCTGGCGGCCGCCGCCGTGGCCGAGGTCGGCAAGCAGGCCGCACTGATGGCGCCGACCGAACTGCTCGCCCGCCAGCACATCAAGACGATCACCCCGCTCGCCGAGCGCGCCGGCCTGCGGGTCGCGATCCTCACCGGCCGCGAGAAGGGCAAGGAGCGCCGCGAATTGCTGGCGCGGCTCGCCGCCGCCGAAATCGATTTCCTGGTCGGCACCCACGCGCTGATCCAGGATGACGTCGTCTACAAGGCGCTGGCGCTCGCCGTGGTCGACGAGCAGCATCGCTTCGGGGTGCGCGAGCGGCTGGCGCTGACCGCCAAGGGCGAAGCGGTCGATGTGCTGGTGCTGAGCGCCACGCCGATCCCGCGCACGCTGGTGCTGACCTATTTCGGCGACATGGACGTCTCGGAGTTGCGCGAGAAGCCGGCCGGACGGCAGCCGATCGATACCCGCACGCTGTCGTCGAGCCGTCTCACCGAGGTGATCGATGGCGTCGGCCGGGCGCTTGCGGCCGGCAAGCGCGTCTACTGGATCTGCCCGCTGGTCGATGAATCCGAGGCCGAGGGCACCGAACACCTCACCAACGCGACCCAGCGCTTCGAGAGCCTGCGCGAGCGGTTCGGCGACAAGGTCGGCCTGGTGCACGGCCAGATGAAGGGCGCCGAGAAAGACCGCGTGATGGCGCAGTTCGCCGCCGGCGAAATCGGATTGCTGGTGGCGACCACCGTGGTCGAGGTCGGCGTCGACGTTCCCGAAGCCTCCATCATGGTGATCGAGAACGCCGAACGCTTTGGGCTCGCCCAATTGCACCAGCTACGCGGCCGGATCGGCCGCGGCTCGGAAGCCTCGACCTGTCTGCTGCTGTACCGGGAGCCGCTGGGCGAGATGTCCAAGGCCCGGCTGAAGGTGATCCGCGAAACCACCGACGGATTCGCCATCGCCGAGGAAGATCTAAGACTGCGCGGCGAAGGCGACGTGCTCGGCGTTCGCCAGAGCGGCCTGCCCGGCTACCGCATCGCCCGCTCCGAGGTCCACGGCCAGCTGATCACGCAAGCCCGCGACGAAGCGCTGCGGATATTGAAGGACAATCCGAAGCTGGACGGGCCACGCGGTGAAGCGCTGCGGTGCCTGCTGTATCTGTTCGAGCGCGACGAGGCGATCCCGCTGATCGGGGCTGGGTAGTTGGTCCGCCTGCTCATTGCACCTGTCATTGCGAGATATCTCATCCGTCATTGCGAGCGAAGCGAAGCAATCCATTGCCGCAACAGAAAGAAAGGTGGATTGCTTCGTCGCTTACGCTCCTCGCAATGACGGAATTAAGACCTGCGCGGATCGCTGGCAGTTGCCGGTCGCAACTCTCACCGTCGTTGCGAGCGGAGCGAAGCAATCCATTGCCTCCACAATGAAAGTGTGGATTGCTTCGTCGCTACGCTCCGGGCAATGACGAACGGTGGCAATGCAGCTGGTAGAAATCTTCTATGTCGTCTTCGGACGCAAACTCGCCCCTGCGCGCAGCGTCCAGCCCAGCGCGAACGGCGGCACGCTCTTCGTCGGACAATCGATACACGCTGTTGCGCTCTTCAATGTCACGAGTCATTCAATCACTCCGCCTTCGCCGGCTCCGGCTGAAGCGAGGCGGCATTGGCGACGCGCGCGGCGTTAGCCATGCCGGCCAGCGCTGCGATCTTCTTCTGGCCGTCGGAGCCGGGCTGCACCACGCCGCACGACATGATCAGGGTGGCGGCGTCTTCCGCGCTCATGTCGACTTCGATGATCTTGCTCCTGGGAACATAGAAGAAGAAGCCGGTGGTCGGGTTCGGCGCGCAGGGCAGGAACACCGAGATGTGCTCCTCCTGGCCCGGAAGATTGTTGGCGATCTCCACGCTCGGCGCCTGCGAGATCAGCACGATCGACCACATGCCGGGCGACGGGAATTCGACCAGGCCGACCCGGCGGAAGCTGGAGCCCTGCCCCGAGAACAGCGTCTCGAACACCTGCTTGAGGCCGCGATAGATCGCGCGCACCACCGGCATCCGCCCCAGCAGCCGCTCGCCGAGATCGACCAGGGTCCGCCCGATCAGATTGGCGGCGAGGAAGCCCAAAAGCGTCAGCGCGATCACGGCGACGACCAGCCCGGAACCCGGCAGGCCGAACGGCAGATAGGTTTCCGGCCGATAGGCGATCGGCACGAATGGCCGCACCAGGCCGTCGACCCAGGTGACGAACCACCAGGTCAGGTAGAAGGTGATGGCGATCGGCCCGGCGACGATCAACCCGGTCAGGAAATAGTTGCGGAATCGGGCCATCAACCCGCTGTGGACGTCCGGCGGGGAAACGACCGGGGGCACGGGCGGAGGCGTATCGTCGCGGTTCATGGGGGTTCCAACTGGGTCGAATGGGCTGCCGTCTTGGTAGTCGTCTTGGGCAGCTAGGGTCTTCTAGCAGATTTTTGAAGACCTGAAGTGATGAAGCCGCCCCAAGTGCGGCCTAAAGTCCTGCCTAAAAGCCCGGCTTAAGGTCGGGCCGGATCTGAAGGCCGGCCTATTCGACGGTCACCGATTTCGCCAGGTTACGCGGCTGGTCGACGTCGGTGCCCATGACCACGGCGGTATGGTAGGCCAGAAGCTGAACCGGGACGGCATAGACCATCGGCGTGAAGGTCGACCCCATGTCCGGCAGCACGATCGTCACCAGCGACTCCACGGTGGCTTCCGCCGCCCCCTTGGCATCCGTCATCAGGATGATGTTGCCGCCGCGCGCCGCCACCTCCTGCATGTTGGAGACGGTCTTCTCGAACACCCGGTCGTAGGGCGCGATCACCACGACCGGCATGTTCTCGTCGATCAGCGCGATCGGGCCGTGCTTCAGCTCGCCGGCGGCATAGCCTTCGGCGTGGATATAGGAGATTTCCTTCAGCTTGAGCGCGCCTTCCAGCGCCAACGGATAGCTGGTGCCGCGGCCGAGATAGAGCACGTCCTTGCACTTGGCGAGTTCGCGCGCGAGCTTCTCGATCTGCGGCTCGGTGGCGAGTGCGGCCGCCATCAGCCGCGGAATCTCGACGAGGCCGTGGACCAGTTTCGTTTCGTCCGCTTCGGATAGTTCGCCACGCGCCTTGCCGGCCGCCACCGCCACCGCCGCCAGCACCATCAGCTGGCAGGTGAAGGCCTTGGTCGAGGCGACGCCGATTTCAGGGCCGGCCAATGTCCGCAGCACGGTCTCGCTTTCGCGCGCGATCGTCGAGGTCGGCACGTTGACCACCGACAGCGTGTGCACACCTTGCGCCTTGACGTAGCGCAGCGCCGCCAGGGTGTCGGCGGTCTCGCCGGACTGCGAGATGAAGATTGCGAGATCTCCCTTGCGCAGCGGCGCCTCGCGGTAACGGAATTCCGAGGCGACGTCGATCTCGACCGGCAGTCGGCTCAGCCGCTCGAACCAGTATTTGGCGACGTAGCCGGCATAACTCGCGGTGCCGCAGGCAACGATCGAGATGCGCTGGATATCCTTGAAGTCGAACGGCAGGGTCACCGGCAGCGCCACGCGCTCGGTCGCCATGTCGACGTAGCGCGCCAGCGTGTGGCCGACCACTTCGGGCTGCTCGTGAATTTCCTTGGCCATGAAGTGGCGATAGTTCGCCTTGTCGACCAGCGAGGACGAGGCGCTGTGCTTGATCGCCTCGCGGTGAACCATGGCGTTGTTCTTGTCGTAGATCACGGCGCTGGCACGCGTCAGCACCGCCCAGTCGCCATCTTCCAGATAGGCGACGGTGTCGGTCAGCGGGCCGAGCGCGATCGCGTCGGAACCGAGATACATCTCGCCCTCGCCGTAACCGACCGCGAGCGGCGGCCCGTTGCGGGCGCCGATCATCAAATTGTTGTCGCTGGCGAAGATGAACGCCAGCGCGAACGCACCGCGCAGCTGCGACAACGACGCCCTGACCGCCTCGACCGGACCAATACCCTGGGCCAGATAACTGTCGACCAGGTGCAGGATGGTCTCGGTGTCGGTTTCGGTCGTGAACACCGCGCCGTTCTTCTGCAGCGCTTCGCGCAGCTCGCGGAAATTCTCGATGATGCCGTTGTGGACCACGGCGACGCGATCGGTCGCGTGCGGATGGGCATTGTTCTCGGTCGGCTTGCCGTGCGTGGCCCAGCGCGTATGGCCGATGCCGGTATGGCCGGCCAGCGGCTCGGCCCGCAGCCGCGTCTCCAGATTCTTCAGCTTGCCTTCGGCGCGGCGGCGCTCGATATGGCCGCCTTCCAGCGTGGCGACGCCTGCGGAATCGTAACCGCGATATTCCAGCCGCTTGAGCGAATCCACCAATTGCTCCGCGACCGGACCGCGCCCGAGAATGCCGACAATGCCGCACATGCGGATCAATATTCCCCAAATTGTCGAAAGATCTTCAAAGCTGCGACAAACTCTTAACGAGAATCGTTGCGCCTTAGGTACTCAATAATTATTGCGGATTGCGACAGGGTTAAGCATAAGGCTTAACATGCCTCGGCGAAGCCCCGCAGAATGCCTCGTTGCGCCGAACTGAGAGCGCGCTTTAACGAACAGTCAACTCCTTTTCAGGACAATTGCAGCCTTGGAGACAGGGCTGTGACGGACACGCGCAACAAATCACCCGGCGACCGAGGCCTCGCTTCCCTGCATCTGCGGGCCAGCGAGACATCAGGCACCCACCTCGCCCATTGGCCACCGCCACAGCGCGGGCAGGAATCCAGGCCCGTGTTGATGAAGCACCAGCCCGGCGAAACGGCCAAGCGGGCGAAGCCGCGCGGCTGGCGTCTAACGCGCGCCATCTTCTCGGAATTCGAGGGCGACGACGAATAGCGCGGCTGCCGCGACCGGCATTCGCCATGAAAAGGGCTCACGCCTTCGGCGTCTTGCCGCGCGTCTTGATCTCGCGGTATCGCTTGGCCCCGCCCTCGCGGATGGTCTGCTGGCTGCGCTCCACCGCCAGCGCATCGTCGGGGACGTCTTTCGTGATCACCGATCCCGAACCGATATAGGCGCCGTTGCCGATTTTCACCGGCGCCACCAGCGAGGAATTGGTGCCGACGAAGGCGTGGCTGCCGATCTCGGTCCGGTGCTTGGAAAAGCCGTCATAATTGCAGGTGATGGTGCCGGCGCCGATGTTACTGCCCTCGCCGACACGGGCATCGCCGATATAGCTGAGATGGTTGACCTTGACGCCGGCCTCCAGGATCGCGGCTTTGGTCTCGACGAAATTGCCGATCCGGGCGCCCTCGCCCAGCGAGGTGCCGGGCCTCAAGCGCGCATAGGGGCCGACCGATGCCTTCTTGCCGATCGAGGCCTGCACGATGTGGGAAAACGAATGGATCACCGCGCCGTCAGCGATCGAGACGCCGGGGCCGATCACCACGAACGGCTCGATCGTGACGTCGTTGCCGAAGCTGGTATCGGCGGCGAGAAACACCGTCTCCGGCGCGACCATGGTGACGCCGGCATCCAGCGCCGCCTTGCGCAGCCGCGCCTGCATCACCGCTTCGGCTTCGGCGAGCTGGGCCTTGGTGTTGATGCCGCGCACTTCATCCTCGCTGGTCTCGATCACGACGGCCTCCAGTCCCAGTTCCCGGGCGATGGCAACGGCATCGACCAGATAATATTCGCCCTTGCTGTTGGCATGGCCGATTTTTTCGATGATTTCCAGCGCCCGGCGGCCGTCGAACGCCATCACGCCGGCATTGCAGAGCGTGATCGCGCGTTCCGCCGCCGTCGCGTCGGCATGCTCGCGGATCGCCAGCAATTTGTCGCCCTCGACCAGCAGCCGGCCGTAGCCGGTGGGGTCGGCGGCGCGAAAGCCGAGCACGGCCACTGCCGCGCCCTTGCCAAGGGCCGCGCGCAGCCGCGCGAAGGTCGCGGCCGTGATCAGCGGGGTATCGCCGAACGCAACCAGGAGATCGTCGGCGCCGCGTGCGATGGCCTCGCGCGCGGCCAGCACCGCATGCGCGGTTCCCAGCCGCTCGCGCTGGATGTAGGTCGCAGCATCCGGCCGCAGCCGCTTGACCTCCTGCGCAACCGCGCCGTGATCGGGGCCGATCACCACCGCAAGGGCTGCCCCGGCCCCGTTCGGCGCCGCCGCCAGCACATGCGCCAGCAGCGACTGGCCGGCGACCTGGTGCAGCACCTTCGGCGTCGCGGAGCGCATCCGCGTGCCCTCGCCGGCCGCGAGCACGATCGTGAGGCTGGTCCTGCCGGTCATCCCTGATCCCTGTTGCCGTGTTCAATGTGCGCCGCCGTCATAGAGCGTTTTCGCCGTCCTTGGAAACCGGTTTCGGCCCCGGGGTCGTGCGGATTCAGGATGACGGCGCATTTCCTGTTAATGTTTGCCCGTGATTCGGGTGGGCCGCGGGGGGCCGAAGGCGTCGTATGGCGAGGGATACCGACCAGCTGTCTGGCTTCGAGGACGAGAATACCGGGGGATTGCTGTCCGGGCTTTTGGCCGACGAGGACGTCTTCGACCGCCGCTCGCTGCTGCGGTTGGGATCGTGGGGGGCTGCCTCGGTCGGCGCCGTCATCATCGCGCTGTATGCCAACCAGTCCTCGATCGGCCAGCGCCGCGAGCAGCTCGCCGCGGCCGACCTGACGCGGCAGGCGCAGCAGATCCAGTCGGTCGCCAAGCAAAGCCAGAGCGAGGCGAGCCGGCTGGCCTCCGCGATCGAAACGCTCAATGACGACCGCGACCGGCTGTATTCCCGCGTCACCACGCTGGAACAGGGACTGGATTCGGTGACCGGCGCGATCACCCGGCAGGTGGCCGCTCCGCCGCCGGCCCCGGCAACGGTGCCAGCAGCCTCGGCACCGGCCTCGCCGGCAGCGACCCCGGCGACGCCAGCGGCGTCCCCTGTGACAGCGACGCCGGCCCTGGCGGCGACCGAGCCGCCTGCCGTCGCCAAGAGCCCGCCGCCAGCCGCCCCCGTCGTGGCGCCGGTGGCAACCACGGTAGCCGCGGTGGTCGCAAAATCGACCGACAAGCCGCCGGTGGATACGACCGCCCCGGTGCCGGCGCCGGTCACGGTCTCGTCGATCGCGAAATCCAACAATGCCAATGCGCAAGCCTCGGCCCCGCTGCCGCCGCCGCTGATGGCGGCGAAATCGATGATGGCGCCGCCCGATGCGGCGGCATCGAAATTGATCGAGCCGGAGAAGCCGGCCAAGGCAGCTATGGAGGCCAAACCGGAACAGGTCGCGGCCGCACCGCCCGCTGATAACGCCGGGACGGAGGCGTCCGACGCCCCCAAGCTCGCGGTGCAGCGCACCGAATTCGGCGTCGATGTCGGCAGCGCCAATTCGGTTGGCGGGCTGCGCGCGCTGTGGCGGGGCCTGCTGAAATCGCGGTCGAACGCGGCCTTGACGACGTTGCACCCGATCATGGTGATCCGCGAGCGCAGCAACGGCCTCGGCATGCAGTTGCGGCTGGTCGCGGGGCCGCTCGGCGACGCGGCCACGGCGGCGAAGATCTGCGCCGGTCTGATCGAAAGCGAGCGGCCATGCGAGACCACGGTATTCGATGGCCAGCGCCTGTCCTTGAACGCCGACGAGCCGGCGGCGGCCGAGGCGCCGGCACCGGACAAGGCGCCCGTGGTCAAGCCTGCGGCCGTGAGGCCCTCGTCGCACCGGCACAGCAGTGCCAAACGGGCGGAAAATGTCGAACCGGCCAAGAAGCCCGATTCCCCATCCGGGTTCTCGGCGTTTTTCAGCCGACGGTAGCGCTCCGCGCAGGAAGATGTTGTTTTTTCAATGTGTTATCGAGGTAATCTAATGTACGCCGGTAGCCTCGCCGCGCGATCCAAATGCCCCGGCTTGTCCCGCCCGGCATTCCCGACCATATTCGCGCAATGAAAAAAACTCCGTTTCGGCTCACGCCCTATCAGGTGCAATGGCTGTTGGTGGTCGGGTTCGTGACCGTCGGCTACGCGCTCTACCTGCGCTATCTCGCGATCGAATTCTCGACCGTGGCGCTGGCCTGCGACGCCGGCTTGCAGACCACGATCTGCAAGGCCCGGGTTCTGGCCACCAGCCTGTTTCGCAATTCGGTGTTCGGCGCGGTGGCGCTGATCATCGCGACGCTGCACGTGATCCGGCCGTCGATCGTGCTGCTCACGGGCGGCCTGATCGCCGCCGGCCTGGGCATCGTGCTCTACAACATCGCGTTGTCGGGGCTGGCGATCGGCCTGCTTATTTTGGGATTTGCACGGCCCGCGCCTGCCACAGCGTGATCGCGAGCAGGACATAGACGGCGCAGGTCCACATCGACTGCCAGTTGTCGGTCCCTTCGTTGAACCAGGTGTAGAGCGCTGCCCCCGTCAGCAGGCCGGCAAACACCGCCTCCGCGATCGGACGCGCGCCTTCCTTGGGCCGGTTCAGAACCATCAGGCCGGCGAACGGCACCGCCGCCATGGTCAGGGAAGCGAACGGAAAATCGCGGTAACGCGGATCGAACACGAAGCCCAGCGCGGTCTCGGCGCCGATCAGGACCGTCACCGCCAGCACCAGGCCCAGCACCACCGTCAGGACTCCGGCGGTGCGGCTCTCGCGCGGGCCGAACAGTTCCAGGAAGGTCGGCAGCGCACGCCCCGACATCAGCGCGTTGGCGCACAGCATCGGCGAGGCCATCCCCGCCGCCAGCAGCGCGCCCCAGCCGAGCCAGCCGCCGAAACCGTAACTTTCGTAGAACATCTTGTCGGCGGCAATCCCGAACAGGATTCCGGCCGAGGTCGCCGATACCGCGACCGCGATCCAGGCGGCCAGCCGCGGCGTCCAGGGCCGGCGGCGCAGCGTCAGCCAGGCGGCGCCGAACACGAACAGCGCCAGCGCCATGCCGCATCCCATCTGCAGCTTCCAGAACGGGTAATTGCTGATGGGCTCGCCCGGCGGATATTTCGGCGCCCGCTGCACCGAATCGAACAGGCCCCAATAGCCGCCGACCGTGCCCTCGAGCTCGCGCTTCCACGGCTGGTCGTAGGCCTCGATCAGGTTGACCCGGAAATTTTCCCGCTTCGCCAGATCGAGGATTTCGGAGACGATTCGGGCCTGGTTGGTGCGCGACGGCAGCGCCCCTTCGCGCATCCGCCCCTCGCTCGGCCAGCCGGTCTCGCCGATCAGGATTTCCTTGCCCGGAAACGCCACCGCCATCCGCCGGCGGATGGAATCGACATGGGCGGCGGCGAACTTGGCGCGGACCGGCATGTCTTCCCAATAGGGCAGGATGTGAATGGTGACGAAATCGACCGCGTCATAGACTTCGCGGTTGCGCAGCCAGTATTCCCAGACATCGGCATAGGTGACGGGAATGTCGACCTGCGATTTGACCGAGCGGATGATGGCCGCGAGATCGGACGTCGTCATCTCGCCGCGCAGCAGCACCTCGTTGCCGACCACGACAGAGGTGATGACGCCGGGAAACTCCTTGGTCAGGCGCACGGCGGTGGAAATCTGCGCGAGATTCTTGAGCCGGTTGCTGCCGAGCCAGATTCCCTGGATGACCTTCAGTCCCACCTTGGCCGCCAGCGCCGGAACCTGGTCGAGGCCGTTCTCGATCGAATAGGTGCGCACGCAATCGGTGATCCTGGCGAGCCCCTCGAGATCCCTGGCGATCTGTTCCGGCGCGACCTGCGTGGTCGGCGACAGCGGCGTCTGGTCGCCGCGGAACGGCGCATAGGACACGCACATCAGCTTTGCGGCGGGGTCGATCGGCGCGCGCGCCAGAGTAATCGGCGTGGCCAGCCACCACCACACCGCGGCAATCGCACTCAGGGATATGGCGAGGAGCGCCAGGGGCGTACGAAGCGAAATCGGTTCCATCCTCCGGGCGGGGACCGTCGATTAGCCCGTCGACGGCCGTCTGCCAAGAGCAGCGTGGCCGCAATCCAAGCCGTTCCTGCCGTCCGGTTTTGCCACAACGCGATAATGTTGTGACTTTGCTGGACAAAATCCGAAATGTCCGTCATGGGATTCGACCAAGCGTCTCCGCCGCATTGGGGACCTATTTGGACGGCATCAACCCTGCGCCTCCAGGCCGGGTGCGATCGGGAACTTATCGGGGATTCTATGCGTCGACGGGTGCTCAAGCTTCGAAATGCGGTTTTGCGCCACCTCGCCCTCCCCGGCCTTGCCCTGATGATCACCATTGCCGGCGCCGCCGCCCAGAGCGGCGACTCAAAGCCGCAGGACCCTTCCGGCAAGCCGGCGGCCAATGCGACCCAGCCGGCCGAGGTCGCCAAGGACAACCAGCGCAAGACCGACGAATTCGCCGAAGCGGCGCAAGCCGTCAACGGCCCGGCCGGCAACCCCGAATGCGTCTGGTTCGGCCGCCGCGTGGTGCGCCTGATGTGGCTCGACGACATCGACACCGCGCTCCGGCATCTCGATCTCTACGACCGCTTCGGCTGTCCCGGCGGCCACGTCCAGGCGACCTTCCGCTGCCTGACCCGGTTCGGCGCCCAGATCGATCCCAAGGTCGCCGATACCCTCAACAGCCGCGTCCATGCCTGCTGGATCAATCCGGCCGCGCAACCGCAGGCCGCCGCCGCCCCCGCGCCGCCGGCGACCGCCGGCAGCGCCGCGCCGGCTCCCGCCGCTGCTCCCGCGCCGGCAGCTGAGCCCGCCAAATAGTCCGGGCGGTCGGCGGAACGGGAGCCGCGGAATTTTGCGGTTTGCATCATTTCGCGCCCTCAAAACGCCACGGCGTCATAAGAGTTGTTAATTCACGTGGCAGAGATATGCTCGAAAT
>Ga0302279_10003164_pt1 | contig 20874 bp, 13 predicted proteins | sample III_Bog_N3_3_FD_194541 | JGI IMG/M metagenome (GOLD analysis project Ga0302279, IMG submission 194541) | Peat permafrost microbial communities from Stordalen Mire near Abisko, Sweden - III_Bog_N3_3 | ecosystem: Environmental > Terrestrial > Soil > Wetlands > Peat | place: Sweden: Abisko...
GCATCCTCCCCCTGGCGCTGACCCCGGCGCTCGCCGTGGCGGCGGGCACGCTCGCGGTGCGCAAGGTGCTGCCGGAGGTGCTCTCCAACCGCCGCGCCTGGGAGATCCTCGCTGGAGCGGCCGGCGCCGTGGTGGTCGCCCTCGCCGTCGCCATGCTGCGGCGCCTCCCGCCCCGGGTGGGCGCGGTGATGCTCGATCGCCACCATCGGCTCCATGGCCGCCTCACCAACGCGCTCGCCTTCGATGATCTCTCCGTCACCGGCTCTCCCTCCGGAGGCTCCCCCGTCGGCGCCGAGCGCTCGCCGCTGATGGAGGTCGCCATCGACGACGCCTGCGAGCACGCCGCGCGCCTCGATCCGCGGCACGCCGCGCCCCTCTCCCTCCCCCGCGATCTGCTGGGATCGGTCGCGGTCGCCGCCGGCGTCGTCGCCCTCGCGCTGCTCCACGTCCCGCCCCGGCCGCCGCCCGAGGAGCCGCACCAGAAGCAGATCGACGCCGTCCAGCTGAGCGCCGACGACGTGGCCCTCTTCAAGGACGCCGCCCGGGAGCTGTCGGGCCGCGATCAGAGCCCCGAGGTCAAGGCCGCGGTCGAGAAGTTCAACCAGCTCATCGAGGACCTCGCCAACAAGCGGCTCGACCGGACCGAGGCCTTCCGGCGGATGGAGCAGATCGAGCGCGAGCTGATGAACGGCGCCGAGGCCGACGCCAAGACCTTCGAGGAGGCGCTCAAGCAGACCGCCGGCGAGCTGCAGAAGTCCGATCTCGCCAAGCCGCTCGCGGAGTCGCTCGACAAGAAGAACCTGGAGCAGGCCAAGAAGGACCTCAAGAACCTGGCCGTCGCCCTCCGCGACGACAAGGGCGGCAAGAAGAAGGTCGACAAGGCCGCCCTCGAGAAGCTCCGCCAGGCCCTGCAGAAGGCGGCCGCCAAGCGCAAGGAGGCGCTCGCCGCCGTCAACGAGAAGCGCAACGAGGTGCGCGAGCAGCTCCTCAACAAGAAGAACCAGAAGAAGGACGATCCCGACGGCGGGCCTCCCAAGTCAGAGGCCAACCCCGAGGACGAGCGCCTCCTCAAGAAGAAGGAGCGCGAGCTGGAGCGCCTCGACCGCGAGGCCGAGCGCCAGCAGCGCGCCCAGCGTCAGCTCGACCGGCTCGACCGCGAGATGGCCAAGGCCGCCGAGGACCTGCTCCACGATCTGGGGATGTCCGCCGACGACCTGGAGCAGGCCGCGGAGGACATCAACCGGATGCAGGAAGAGCAGATGTCCGACAAGGAGAAGGAGGAGCTCCGCCAGCGCCTCCAGGAGCTCCGGGAGCTGCTCCGGCAAGAGGGACAGGGCGGCAAGCAGCGCATGCAGCGCATGCTCAAGTTCGGCAAGCGCGCGCGCGGCGGTCAGGGCGGCAAGGGTGGTCAGAAGGGCCAGCCCGGCAAGGACGGCCAGCAGGGCGAGGACGGCGAGGAGCAGGACGGGCAGGACGGCCAGGGCAAGGACGGCGAAGGCAAGGACGGCCAGGGCAAGGACGGCGACGGGCAGGGCGGGATGAAGATCGGCCCCGGCGGCACCGTGCTCAAGCTGGTGCGCGGCTCCGGTCAGGGGCAGGGCCAGGGTCAGGGCCCCGGCGACTCGCCCGGGCAAGGCTCTGGACAGGCCGGCCAGGGGCAGGACTCTCCCGGCGGCGGCCCCGGCAAGGGCATCGGCACCAGCCACGACCCCAACGTGATGGGCAAGCGCACCGACATGAAGACCGGCACCGTCGACACCGAGGAGATGGGCCAGGACACCAAGCAGGGCCCCAGCAACAGCGAGGTCATCCTCGGCGCGGCGGAGCGCGGCTTCAAGGGATCCGGCTACAAGAAGGTGTTCACCGACTATCACACGCGGGCCGAGGAGCAGATCAACAAGGATCAGGTCCCCGACGGCTACCGCTTCTACGTACACCGCTACTTCCAGCTCATCCGGCCTCGTGATTGATGGGGGGGCCGAAGGCCCCCCCAAACCCGCTGGTCACGATGGGGGGGCCGAAGGCCCCCCCAAACCCCCTGACCCGATGGTGAGCCCCATTCCCCTGGCACGATGGGGGCGTCCGGGAGAGACGACAGAGAGAAGATCATGGCTGAGAAGACCAAAGAGGCCGCGCGCGCCGAGGTGATCGAGTTCCAGAAGAGCATCGGCGCCCTCCGGGAGGAGGTCGGCAAGATGATCGTGGGCAACCGCGACGTCATCGACGGGGTGCTCACCTGCATGCTGGCCGGCTCGCACGCGCTGCTCGAGGGCGTCCCCGGGCTGGGCAAGACCATGCTGGTGCGCACCATGGCCGAGGCCCTGGAGCTCCAGTTCTCCCGCATCCAGTTCACCCCCGACATGATGCCGGCCGACATCATCGGCACCACCGTCATCGACGAGGGCGCCAGCGGGCAGAAGTCGTTCAGCTTCCGCAAGGGGCCGCTCTTCGCCAACATCGTCCTCGCCGACGAGATCAACCGCGCCACCCCCAAGACCCAGAGCGCCCTGCTCGAGGCCATGCAGGAGCACCGGGTCACCGTCGCCAAGAACACCTACGTGCTCGACGAGCCCTTCTTCGTGCTCGCCACCCAGAACCCCCTGGAGAGCGAGGGCACCTACCCGCTGCCCGAGGCCCAGCTCGACCGCTTCTTCTTCAAGCTCCACGTCGCCTTCCCCAACCGCGAGGAGCTCAACGAGATCCTGGAGCGCACCACCGGCACGGTGACGCCCAAGGTCAGCCGGGTGCTCAACCGCGAGCGGCTCCTGGTCATGCAGGCCCTGGTGCGCGACGTGCCCATCGCCCGCCACGTGCAGGACTACGCGGTGCGGCTGCTCCAGGCCACCCACCCCACCGAGAAGGCGAGCCTCGAGAGCGTCAAGCGCTTCGTCAAGTTCGGCTCCTCACCCCGCGGCGCGCAGGCGCTCCTGCTCGCGGCCAAGATCCGGGCGCTCTTCGACGGGCGCTTCGCCGCCGCGGTCGAGGACGTGAAGTCGGCCGCCCTGCCGGCGCTGCGGCACCGCGTCCTGCTCAACTTCGAGGGTGAGGCCGAGGGCGTGAAGACGGACGATCTCCTCCAGGAGATCCTCAAGTCCCTGCCCGAGACGGTGAAGTAGGCGCGCCGCGGTGGGTGTCCTCGATTTCTTCAAGAAGGCGGCGTCGCCGCTCTCGCGGCGCTTCCCGCGGTCCGGTGGCAAGGTCGACGACGATCTCTTCGACGACGAGTTCCAGCGCAAGCTGGACTACCTGGCCATCGTCAGCCGGCGGGTCTTCTCCGGGGCGATGCGGGCCGAGCGGCGCACCAAGAAGACCGGCTCCGGCGTCGAGTTCGCCGACCACCGCGATTACACGCCCGGCGACGATTTCCGCTACCTGGACTGGAGCGCGTACCAGCGCTTCGACCGGCTCCTCATCCGCCTCTACGAGGAGGAGGAGGACCTGTCGATCTACTTCATCGTCGACACCTCCACCTCGATGGGCTTCGGCGACGGCGACAAGCTCAAGCAGGCCAAGCGCCTCACCGCGGCGCTCGCCTACGTGGGGCTCGCCAACCTGGACCGCATCGCCATCGTCACCGCCACCGACGAGATCAGCGGGCGCATGCAGTCGACGCGGGGCAAGGCGCGCATCTTCCGCATCTTCCGCTTCCTCCGCGACGTCAAGGCCGCGGGCCACACCGATCTCGGCGAGGCGATGAAGACCTTCGTCGCCCAGCACAAGCGCAAGGGGCTCGCGGTGCTGCTCACCGATCTCTACGACCCGGCCGGCCTGGAGCGGGGGATCAACGTGCTCCGCTACAACAAGTTCGATCCCTTCGTGATCCACGTCGTGGACCCGAGGGAGGCCCGGCCCGATCTGCGCGGCGACGTGCGGGTCTACGACTGCGAGACCGGCGACGAGCGGGAGGTGACCGTCACCGCCAAGGTGCTCGAGCGCTACGCGGCGGCCTGGGAGGAGTACACCGAGGAGGCCAAGCGCTTCTGCACCTCGCGGCAGGTCAGCTACTTCCGCGCCGACGTCAACGTCCCCTTCGACGAGCTCATCCTGCGCGTGTTCCGCCGGGGCGGCTTCCTCCGCTGAGGACCCGATGCACCTGACCGGCCTCCCGCTCGCCACCCTGATCCAGATCGGCGCCCTCGCGGGGGCGGCGGTGGTGGTCTTCTACATCCTCAAGCTCCGCCGGCGCCCGGTGGCGGTGCCGTTCTCCAAGATCTGGACGCGGATCCTCCGCGACAAGGAGGCGACCAGCCTCTTCTCCCAGCTCAAGCGGCTGCTCTCGCTCCTCCTCCAGCTCGCGCTCCTCGCCCTGCTCCTCCTCGCCCTCGGCGATCCGCGCGCGGCGCAGAACCTGATCGAGGGCCGCAACATCGTGGTCCTCATCGACGCCTCGGCGAGCATGTCGGCCACCGACGTGGCGCCGAGCCGGCTCGAGGCGGCGCGCGAGCGCGTCCGCACCATGGTGCGCGGGCTCTCCGGCACCGACCGGATGCTGATCGCCCAGATGGACGCCGCCGCCACGCCGCTCTCCACCCTGACCGGGGAGATCTCCGAGCTGGAGGCCGCGCTCACCCGGGTGGCGCCCACCGACGCCGCGGCCGACTTCCCCCGCGCCCTGCGCTTCGCCACCGACTCGCTGCGCGGCCTGCCCTCGCCCGAGGTGATCGTGGTCTCCGACGGTGCCCTCGGCGAGGCCGCCGACAGCGCCGGCCCCGTCCACGTCGGCGACGTCAAGCTCTCCTACGTGGAGATCGGCAACCTCGAGCGCAACTGGAACGCCGCCATCACCAGCTTCTCGGTGCGGCGCTACCCGCTCGACAAGAGCCGCTACGAGGTGATGCTGGAGGTCACCAACACCGGCGACAAGCCGATGGACGTCGAGCTCTCGCTCCTCGGCGACGGCCAGCTCAACGATCTGACCCGCCTCCGCCTCGCCCCCCACGAGCGGCTGCCGCGCTTCTACCCCAACCTCTCCGGCGCCTCGAAGACGCTCGAGGCCAAGCTCGCCATGGCCGACGGCACCCGCGACGACCTGCCCGCCGACGACCACGCCTACGCGCTCTTGCCCGAGCGCCGCCGGGCGCGGGTGCAGGTGGTGACCACCGGCAACATGTTCCTCGAGGCGGCGCTGCTCCTCGACGAGTACCTCGACGTCACCCTCGTCAAGCCGGGCGGCTACCCGGCCAAGGGCGCATTCGACGTCACCATCTTCGACAACGTGGCCCCGGTGGTCACGCCCGGCAGCGGCGGCGTGCTCTACCTCAACCCGACCGGTACCGACGTCCCCTTCGAGGTGGGCAAGCTGATCGAGAACGACGACAAGCTCGGCTTCGACGAGATCGACGCCAAGAGCCCGCTGCTCCGCTACACCTCGCTCTCGGACGTCAACATCGCCCGGGGCCACGTCCTCAAGGGCACCAAGGAGGACAAGGTCGTCGCCCAGACGTTCAACAAGGGCGCGCTGCTCCTCCAGGGGCGGCGCGCGGGCGCCAAGTTCGTCGCGCTCGGCTTCGACGTGCGCGAGAGCGATTTCCCCATGCGCATCGCCTGGCCGCTCTTCCTCCTCAACACCATCAACGACTTCGTCGAGGAGGACGTCAGCTACATCTCCTCCTTCCGCACCGGCACGGTGTGGAACGTGCCGGTCGCCTCCTCCGCCGACTCCGCCACGCTGACCCTCCCCGGCGGCGAGAAGCGCTCGGTGCCGGTCAAGGACGGGCGCGCTGTCTTCCTCGGGCAGCTCGCGGGCTTCTACTCGATCGCCACCGGAGCCCCCGGCGCCGAGGAGACCTCGATGTTCGCCGCCAACCTCGCAGACCCCCAGGAGAGCTCCATCGCTCCCCGCGAGAAGCTCACCGTCGACGGCCGCGTCGCCGGCGAGGTGGGTGAGTTCAAGATCGGCGTGCGCCGCGAGATGTGGATCTACCTCCTCCTCGCGGTGCTCGCGGTGACCACGCTGGAGTGGCTCACCTTCCACCGGAGGATCACCGTATGAGCAGGCGCTACCGCATCCTGGCGTGGAGCATCACCTGCGGGGCGCTCCTCGGCATCCTCCTGTGGGCCTATCGCCGCTACGTGCTGCTCCACCCCGATCCGACGCTGTCGTGGGTGCGGGGCGGGATCACCTACGAGCTCCTCAACCCCAAGATGCTCGGGGTGGCGCTGATCGCGCCGTGGTTCGTGGGCGTGCTCTCGCAGTCCCTCGCCGACCTGCCCTGGCCGCAGAAGGCGCTCAGCGTCCTGCTCCGCGTCGCCTTCGTGGCGCTGATCGCGCTCGGCCTCTCCCGCCTCGCCCGCAGCGCCACCACCGAGAAGGTGTGCACGGTCTACCTGGTCGACGTCTCCGACTCGGTCTCCGACGAGGCCCTCGGCGACGCCCGCGTCCACCTCGCGAAGGCCTGGGCCGAGAAGCCCAAGGACGCCCTGGTCCGGTTGGTGACCTTCGCGCGCCGGCCCCGCCTGGTCGCGCCTGACGAGAAGGAGCCGGACAAGCCACCGCCTGTGGAGCGCCACCTCGACAGCAAGGGGCAGCGCGGGGAGCTCGGCGCGGGGACCAACCTCCAGGCGGCGCTCCAGCTCGCCTACGGGCTCTACCAGCCGGGCTACCTGAAGCGCGCGGTGCTGCTCTCCGACGGCGTCCAGACCGACGGTGACTTCCTCGCCGAGGCCAACCGCGCCCGCGACTTCGGGGTCCGCCTCTTCACCGTGCCCTACCGCCGCCCCGTCCCGCCGGAGGTGGCGGTGCGCGGGCTGCGCCTCCCCGATCGGGTCAAGGTGGGCGAGACCTTCGAGATCCACGCCGACATCTACGCCAGCCGCGCCACCAAGGCGCACGCCAAGCTCTACCAGGGCGAGGCGCTCAACGGGCTCGACGGGGTGCGCGAGCTGGACCTGCGGGCCGGGCCCAACGACGTGGTCTTCAAGAGCGTCAACCGCCAGGCGGGGCAGGTCACCTACCAGTTCGAGCTCGACCAGATCGCCGAGGACACGTTCAAGGAGAACAACCGCTACGCGGTCACCATCGACGTCCCCGGCCGGCCCACGGTGCTCTACATCGAGGGCACGCCCCAGCACGGGCAGCCGCTGTCGAGCGCGCTCACCGCGCAGCAGTTCGACGTCGACATGCACGCGCCGGCCGGCTTCCCCGGCTCGCTCAAGGAGCTGGAGAAATACGACTTCGTCATCCTCTCCGACACCCCCAAGGAGGCGGTGTCGCTCCAGGCCCAGGAGCTGATCGAGACCTACGTGCGCGATCTCGGGGGCGGGTTCCTCTTCGCCGGGGGCGAGTCGGGCTACGGCCTGGGCGGCTGGTACCACAGCACGATCGAGCGGATCCTCCCCGTGCGCATGGACAGCGAGCGCAAGAAGGAGATGCCCAGCGTGGCGATGAGCGTGGTCATCGACCGCTCCGGCTCGATGACCGGCCTGCCGCTGGAGATGGCCAAGGCCGCCGCCAAGGCCACCGTGGGCGTGCTCGCGCCCGACGATCTGGTGGAGGTCATCGTCTTCGACTCGTCGCCGTCGCGGGTGGTCAAGATGCAGCCCGCGCGCAACCGCACCCGCATCCTCGGCGACATCTCCCGGGTGCAGGCGGGCGGCGGCACCGAGATCTTCCCCGCGCTCGACGCCGCCTACCAGGACATGACGGTGACCCAGGCGCGGAAGAAGCACGTGATCCTGCTCACCGACGGGCGCGCGCCCACCGGCGGCCTCCGCGATCTGGCCACCACCATGGCCTCGGAGTCGATCACGGTCACCACCGTGGGCCTCGGCAACGACGTCGACGACCAGCTCCTCAAGATGATCTCGGACACCGCGGGCGGCCGCTACCACGCCGTCCAGGACCCCTCCAACTTGCCGCGCATCTTCACCAAGGAGACCGAGGAGATCGTCCGCAAGGCCGCCGTCGAGGAGTGGTTCCAGGTGCAGGCGGTCGAGGACGCCGCCTTCCTCCGCAGCATCGACGTGCGCACCGCGCCCTACCTGCACGGCTACGTGTCCACCAAGATGAAGCCGCCCCCCGCGCAGGAGCTGCTCCAGAGCAGCGACACCCAGGAGCCCATCCTGGCGCGCTGGCGGGTGGGCCTGGGCTGGACCCTGGCCTGGACCAGCGACGTCAAGTCGCAGTGGGCGTCGGAGTGGCTGCGCTGGGCGGGCTGGGAGCGCTTCTGGGGGCAGCTCGTCCACGAGCACATGCGGCAGAAGCACCGGCGCGAGCTCGACATGAAGACCGAGGTCGTCAACGGGCAGCTCCACGCCGCGGTCGACGCCTTCGGCGCCGACGAGCGCTTCGAGAACAACCTGACCTCGCAGCTCCTGGTGACGGGGCCGGAGCCGGTCAAGGAGCAGGCCTGCAAGGTCGACGCCGACTGCACCGCGGGCGCCTACAGCATGTGCAAGCAGCAGGCTTGCCGGCCCCGCCCCCTCGAGATGCGGCAGACGGCGCCCGGCCGCTACGAGACCACCGTGCCGCTCGACCGCTACGGCTCGTTCCTGCTCCGCGCCGAGCACCAGCACGAGGACAAGGACGGCACCCTCCGCCAGGTGGCGGTCAGCTACGGGCACATCTCCAACCCCTACCCGCGCGAGTACGCGAGCTTCGAGCCGGACCTCGCCTCGATGGAGAAGGCGGCGCTGGCCACCGGCGGCGTCCTCGATCCGCCCACCGTGGCCGCGGTCTTCGATCCCGCCGGGGAGAAGGTGACCTTCCACGAGGAGCTCTGGCCCCGCTTCATCTACGCCGCCATCGCCGTCTTCCTGCTCGATCTCATGGTCCGGCGGGTGCGCCTCTTCGACCGCAAGTTCGTGCCCCGCGGCGGCCCGCGCCCGGGCGCGAAGGGCCTGGCCCGGTGAGGTCCCTCGCCGACCACCCTCGGGATTTCCGATTTCCCATGGCGCGGGTGTAGGATGCCGGTAGCCTCGTCGTCCGGGGCTACCCCAACCTCGTGAGCGCCTCCCACCCGATCCTCTCCCGCCTCGACACCGGACGGCCCTTGCTGGTCAGCGGAGACCCGCTGGCGAGCCTGGTGGCCCGCGGGGTTCAGCTCCAGGGTCCCGCCGCGCTCGGGAGGCTGCTCCGGGAGCACCCGTCGACGGTCCGGGAGCACTACCACCAGGAGATCTCGTCGGGCGTCGACGTGCTCTGCTGCCTCACCGCCGACACCATCCCGCGGGCGCTCCAGCAGATCGGGATGCCCTTCCGTTCGGCCGCGCTCACCGGAGACGCGGTCGAGCTGGCCCTCGACGCGGCCGAGCTGACCCCCCGGCCGCTCATCGTCGCCGGCGTGCTCGGCAACACCGACGTGCCGCCGGTTGCCGAGGACCGTGTCGGCGAGGAGCTCGCCACCCACGCTGCCCGCCTCGCCGCCGCCGGGTGCGAGCTGATCCTCGCCCGCGGCTTCGGCGCCGCGCGCGCCACCGACTCCGCGTTCACGCGCCTGGCGCGGCGCGCCGCGATCGTCAGCGGCGCCATGACGCAGCTCCCCACCTGGGCGGTCGTGGCCCTCGACTGGGGGGGCTTCACCAGCGACGGCGCCCCCGCCGACGTCTGTGCCGGTCACGCCTTCGAGGAGGGCGCCCAGGTGGTCGTCTTCGAGATCCCCGGCGCCGAGGTCGGGCTCGGCTGGGTCGATCGCCTCCTCAACGTCTGCTCCACCAGCAGTCATCGGCGCCCCGAGAGCGCTGCGCGACCCCACGCCCCCGCCAGTGCCGACACCTCCGACATCCGGCACCTCGGCTTTGCGCTGGCGGCAGGATCGCTCGAGCCCGACGCCTGGGCCCACGAGGCGCGTCGGCTGCTCGAGGCCGGGGTCCGGGTCGTGGGCGGCGGCCCCGGCACCACCCACCGCCACGTGGCGGCCCTGGCCGGCTTGCTTCGCGGCCAGGACCGGCAATCCTTGTGGCCGCCTGCGCCGCCGCCGCCGCGCGCGGTGGCGCTGGTGGGGGGGACCCCCAAACCCCCGCGTGCGGTTTAGAATCCCCAAGCGCGTGCGGATGACGTAAGGGAACCGAGCTTGCCTCGCGTTTCTGACGTATCTCGCCGCAGGCGCGCCCCGAACCTGGACCAAAAAAGACCAACGATGGCCGATTACAGCCCGGCGCCTGCCGACGATGTGCAGGCGCAGCCCCTCACCACGCAAGACCAGCTCCTCATCCCCTTTCACGAGGCGATGAAGCCGATCGAGCGCCACCGTATCGGCGCCGAGGCAGAGAAGTTCGGTGTCGACGCCGTCACCGGTGCGCCTCTCCCCTACGAGGGTGAGCGCAGCGTCTGTACCGTCCTGCAAGCGCTGATCGACCGGCACGGCTGGCACGCCGAGAGCGAGACGCCCGGTGGGCCGCTCATCGCCCTCCTGCGCGCCGGGGCCTCGGTCACCCTCGAGCCGGGCGGCCAGCTCGAGCTCTCGGGCGCCCCGCTGGAGAACATCCACCAGACCTGCATGGAGATGTCCGGCCACCTCGCCGAGCTGCGCGACATCTCCAACGAGCTCGGCCTCCTCTGGCTGGGCATCGGCTTCCACCCGTTCGCCACCCAGGCGGAGCTGCCCTGGGTCCCGAAGCAGCGCTACGCGGTCATGCGCCGCTACCTGCCGACGCGCGGCAGGTACGGCCTCGACATGATGCGCCGCACCGCCACCGTGCAGGCCAACTTCGACTACGTGAACGAGGAGGACGCCCTCCGCAAGGTGCGCGTCTCGCTCCGCCTCTCGCCGCTGGTGACGGCCATGTTCGCCAACTCCCCGTTCTACGAGGGCCGCCTCTTCGGCGGGCGGAGCTACCGCGCCCAGGTCTGGCTCAGCGTCGACCCGGACCGCCAGGGCCTGCTCCCCGCCGTGCTCGAGCGGGGTCGGCGCTTCAACGACTACATCGAGTGGGCCCTCGACGCGCCCATGTTCCTCATCAAGCGCAACGGGCTGGTGGTCGAGAACACCGGCCAGTCCTTCCGCAGCTTCATGAAGCACGGGTTCGGCGGGCACCACGCCACCCTCAAGGACTGGGAGACCCACATCAACACCCTCTTCCCCGAGGTCCGGCTGAAGCGGACCATCGAGATCCGCGGCGCCGACTCCCTCCCGGCCAACCTCGTCTGTGCCCTGCCCGCGCTGTGGACGGGCATCTTCTACGACGCCAAGGCCCTCGACGAGGCCGAGGAGCTCAGCGCCTCGTTCACCGCGGCCGAGCTCGAGGCGCTCCGACCGGCGATCGTCGAGCAGGCGCTCCACGCCACCTTCCGTGGGGCGCCCCTCGCCGACCTGGCGGCCCGCGTCATCGACATCGCCGCGGGGGGCCTCGCCCGCCGCGCTCGCCTCGACAAGAACGGCAGGGACGAGCGCATCCACCTGGCCCGGCTGACCGCGCTCGTCGACAAGGGCTGGTGCCCTGCCGACGCGCTGGTCGAGGGCCTGGGCAACACCGACGCCGATCTGCGCCAGGAGATCCTCGCCCGCGCTCGTATCTAACGGGGGGGCTCGGCCCCCATCCTCCCGACCCGGCGTGGGCTCATGACGACGCTTCTCTACCTGCTCCTCACGCTGCTGCTGGTCCTGCTCAACGCGTTCTTCGTCGCCTCGGAGTTCGCGCTGGTCAAGATCCGCCCGACGCGCCTGGAGCAGCTCGTCCGTGGCGGCGACGCGCGCGCTCGCCTCGCCCTCGACATCTCGCACCGCCTCGACGCCTACCTCTCCGCGACCCAGCTCGGCGTCACCCTGGCGTCGCTGGGCCTCGGCTGGATCGGCGAGCCGGCCATCGCCCACTTCATCGAGCCGCGCTTCGCGGCGCTGGGCGCGTGGGCGGCGCCGGCCGCCAACGTGGTCGGCGTGGTGTTCGCCTTCATCGTCATCACGGCGCTGCACACCATCGTCGGCGAGCTCGCCCCCAAGTCGCTCGCCATCCAGCGGACCGAGGAGATCACGCTCTGGGCCGCGCGGCCGCTGTGGGTCTTTTACCACATGGCGTGGCCGATCATCCGCGCCCTCAACGCGGGCGCCAACGCCTTCGTCAAGCTGTTCGGCATCGAGCCGCCCCGCAAGGAGGAGATGCTCCACACCTCGGAGGAGCTGCGCATGCTCCTCACCCGCAGCCCGGCCGGGCTCGACCCGGCGCTGCGCAGCATGCTGGTGCGCATCTTCGATCTCCGCCGGCGCACCGCGCGCCACGTGATGTCGCTGCGCACCGACCTCTCGGTGATGCGCGCCCGCTCCAGCATCGACGAGGCCGTGCGCTTCGCCCTCGACGCCGGCTACTCGCGCTACCCGGTGCTCGACGAGACCGGCAACGTGCTCGGCTACCTCCACCTGCGCGACCTCTTCGAGGTGCTCGCCGGCCGGCGCAAGGCGAGCCGCGTCGCCGAGCTGCTCCGCAAGCCGATCTTCGCCCGCGAGGACACCTCGGTGGAGCGGCTCCGCCTGGAGATGCAGGCGCGGCAGATCCCGGTGGCCATCATCACCTCGGCGACCGCTGAGTTCGTCGGCCTGGTCACCATCGAGGATCTGCTCGAGGAGATCGTCGGCGAGATCCGCGACGAGACCGACGAGGAGGTGCCCCCCATCCACCGCCGCGGCGGCGGCATCGTCGACGTCGACGGCCGCGTCCTCCTCGCCGACCTCGAGCGCGACGCCGCCATCGTGCTCAAGCCCGAGGCCAAGACGGTGGAGACCGTCGGGGGCTACATCCTGGCGCGCCTGGAGCACCCGGCCAAGACCGGCGAGCGCGTGGAGTGCGAGGGCCTGACGCTGGTGGTCACCGACGTCGCCGGTCGCCGCGTGCGCCGCGTGCGCGTCGTCCGCACCCCGACCGACGAGGCCGGCGACGGCGACGAGGGTGACCGCTGATCCGAGGGCGCGTCGCGGAACGCTCTCGGGCGTTCCGCAGGGTGAGTCGCGGAACGCTCTCGGGCGTTCCGCAGGGTGAGTCGCGGAACGCTCTCGGGCGTTCCGCGGGATGACCGACGCTCAGGGCGGTTGCACCACCGTGGTGTTGGTGAACACCGGGACTGTCGCCGTGGTGTTGACTCCCCACACCAGGATCGGCCCCGGCGCCTCGCCCGTCTGGGGATTGAACTGGAGCGGGCCCGACGTCCCGCTGATGTCGATCTGCCCCGCCGTGACCAGGTCGTCCTTGCCGGTGGTCCACTGGAGCGCGCCGAGCGGGATCGCGGCTCCGCTCTCGAGGTGCGCCATGCCGGTGGCCACGTCGATCCCGTCGTAGTCGGGCCCGCTCTTCGACGCGAAGACCACGCCGTAGGCGCCCACGTAGGTGGCGTCGTAGGCCTGCGCCAGGAACGAGGACGACGAGCCCGAGATGCCGAACTGGCTCATCAGGCTGACGTTGAAGACGTCGTAGTTCTGCCCCGAGGGGCTGGCGGGGGCCGTGCCTTGGGCCTTGCCGAGCAGCGTCTTGACCCAGGCCGGGAGCGTCGGATCGAGGAGCGCGCTGTCCATCGAGCCGTCGGTGAAGAAGAACGGGGTGCTCGCCACCGCCGCCCCCGTCGACCCTCCCATGGCCTCGATGATGGAGATCGCCACGCTGCCCTGCTCCGCGATGAGCAGCACCGCCTTGGCCGCGTAGCCGTTGGCGGTGGTCGCGAGCTGGGCGAGCGCGGTCGCGTTCATCGGCGTGGTGGCCTGGTAGGGCACCAGGTTCACCGTGGCCGTGGGGAAGGCGGCCAGGTAGTCGGTCTGGAAGGCGGTCGAGAGGCCGAGCCCGTAGGCGTCGTCGATGTAGACCACGGTGACCGTGGCGATGGCGGGGGCCACCTTGCCGATCACGTCGTTCGCCAGCACCTCGGCCTGGAGCGCGTCGTCCGGGCAGGTGCGCCAGAAGAGCCCGTAGGGCTGGGTCGGGGTGAGCTTGTCGACGGTCATCTCCAGCGCCGAGCTGGTGGCCGAGGGCGAGATCAGCACCGTGGGGTAGCGGTTCTTGGTCAGGTCGGCGATGAGCTCGATCGCGTCGGCCGAGGTGAGCGGCCCGACGATGTACGGCGCGCCCAGGGTCCCCGCCAGGTAGTCGAGCGCGTGCGCGTTGAGCGCGTCCCGCGCGGTGCCGGTGGCGGTGTCGCCGGGGCCGCCGTTGTCACAGAACACCACGCCGAGCTTCTGCCCGTTGTTGAGCCCGCCGTTGGTGTTGATGTCCCTCACCGCGAGCCGGATGGGGTCGGTCAGCGCCTGATCGTGCGCCGCGGCCAGCGAGAAGATGCCTCCGATCACCAGCGGCGCGCTCGCCCCGGTGGCCGGCTGCTGGAACAGATCCGGGGGCTCGGTGAACTGGGTGCACGCCGGATCGGTGGGGAAGGTGCCCACACAGGTGCCGTCGACGCACGCGCCGCCGCCCGCCGTCTTGCGGCAGTCGTGCCCGGTGGTGCACGACGCCGCGCTGCTGCAGTAGCCGGCGGAGCAGGTGCTCCCCGGGCCGAAGGCGGCCGCGCACTGGGCGTTCGAGGTGCACGCGTCGGGCTCGACGTTGCGCAGCGCGCATCCGTCGAGCGGCACCCCCAGGGCGAGCGACAGGGCCAGCACGAACAACGGCAACGGCGAGGGGGAGCGCATGATTTGCGGCTCGATCCTATCAGCCTTCCCCGTTCCGGGCGCCCTCCGCGGACGCACGGAACGCGGTAGACGCAGAGCGCCCGGCGCGACTAGTCTTTGGGCCTCCCTTGGAAACCCTCGCCGAACGTATCGCCCGCGACGGCCCCGTCAGCGAGCTGGACGCCATCGGTTGGGCCATCCGGCTCGCGAAGCGGCTCGAGGCCCTCCACGTTCTCGGCGTTGCGCACGGCAGCGTCTCGCCGGCCTGCGTCATCGCCGCCGGACAGGACCGCAACGCCCGCGCCTTCCTGGCCGACGTTCAGCACACCTCGCCGTCGCCCCCGTACCAGTCCCCGGAGCGCATCCTCGGTGGCGACATCTCCGCGGCCGACGACGTCTGGGCGCTGGCCGCCACGCTCTATGCCCTCCTCACCGGGACGAGCCCCTTCTCTGCGGGCACCGACGCCGAGCTCCGCCAGAAGATCCTCGCCGCCTCGCCGCCCCCGCTCGCGGTCTACGACGTCGGCGACGACGATCTCCAGCACATCCTCGACCACGCCTTCGCCCGCGAGCTCAACGGCCGGACCGCCAGCATCAGCGCCTTCCGTCGCGCTCTGGAGGAGTGGCACCCCGACCGCGGCGTCGCCAACCTGCCGCCCCTCGACGACGACGAGCCCTCCGACGACGACGACGGGGGCCGCACCATGCTCGTCCGCGATCCCGGCGGGTTCCTGCGCCAGGCCATCGCGGATTCCATCCCCAAGGTCAACGCGGCGGACGACGACGACGACGACGAGGACGACGTGCGCACCGTGATGCGCTCGCTCCCTCAGGGCGATCTCGCCGCCATCGTCGCCCGCGCCACCGCCGCCGCCGACGCGAACCGGGCCGCGGCTCCGCCGGTCCCGATGGTGAGCGTCCCGAGGCCGCAGGCTCCCCAGCCCCCCGCTCCCGTCCTCCCCCAGATCGCCGACGAGGACTCGGAGGACATGCGCACGGTGATGCGGACCTCCGATCAGATCGGCGACGAGGAGCCGCTGCTCCACCCCAACGGGCACTCGCCCGCTCGTCCGCTCGGGGGACACGCCCAGGCTGGGGGACCGCCCTACGCCCCCTGGACGCCGCACCAGGCCGCCCCCGCGGAGCTGGCTCCAGGCGCCAGCCCCGTCGCCCACTGGGGTCAGGTGCGGGCCACGGCGGCGACGCTCGCTCTGCCCGTGGAGGAAGGGTACCCCGAGCCTTACCTCTCCGGGCCGCAGGGCACGCAGAAGATTCCTCCCGGGTTCATGATGGGACCGGCCCCGGGCCCCTCTGCGGCGCAGTTCGCGCCCGCCCAGGCAGGCCCGCCCCAGCCGGCGTACGGCGGGGGCTTTCCTCCTCAACCCATGGCGCTCCAGCCGGCTCCGGCTCCTGGCCCGTCGGCGCTCGCGCTGCCCTCCGCGGGCGCGGGCTCGCTGGGCGCCACCGGCAAGACCTCGGGCCTCCCCAAGCTGCTCCTCCTCGCCGTCCTCGCCGTCCTCGTCGCCGCTGCAGCGACGTTCGCGTTCCTCAAGCTCAAGGGACTCTGAGGGGTCATCCTGGGGAGCGCTCCCCGACCGCCCTCGCGGCTCAGAAGTCGTAGGTCACGCCCAGCGCGCCGATGGCGTCCTCGTGGTGGTAGCCCTTGAGCGCCTGCGCGAAGGGGAAGTAGGCGCCCGCGCTGAGGAGCAGGTCGGTCACCGGGCTCACCACCAGCCCCGGTGACAGGTAGGCGACGAAGCCTCCGGAGTTGGGATCCGGCTGCCCGTTGAGCTCGCCGCTGTCGTCGAGGCGGGTGTCGAGCCCGATCCGGGCCGCGAACCCCCGGCCCACCTGGCGCTGCACGGTGGCCGAGGCGCGCAGCGAGTCGCTCGAGTGCGCGGCCGCGAGCACCGCGTAGGGCAGGTACACCGTCGCGCTCCCGTAGAACGACCACGGGCCCCGCCCCAGCCCGTAGAACACGCCGGCGAAGGGCGTCACCGCGCCCATCCCGGGCTGGATCGCCGCGGGCAGCGGGACGCCCTGCGCGTCGCGCTGCACCGGCGCGGTCGGGAGCTTCACCCCGCCCTGGAGGGCGAACTGGTGCTGGAAGGGCCCGCGGCGCGCGCTCCACACGAACTGCTTGGCGCGCAGCTCGACGTCGCCGAGGCTGAAGGCCTTGCTCCTCGCGCCGCCGGGGAACACGGCCTGCCGCTCCAGCGCCGGGAGCGCCAGCACCAGGAACGTCGAGCGCGTGGGGGCGTAGGCGGCCGCGATCTCGAAGCGCTCCTCGGCCAGGTTGATCTCGGAGACCCCGGGCTCGCCCACCCGGACGCTCCCCACCCGCACCTCGCCGTCGACGCGGAAGCGCCCGGTGAAGGGCTTCTCGTCGCCCATCACGGTGAGCGTGGGATCGCCGCAGCCGCACACCGAGCAGGCCCGCGCGACGCCGGGCCGGAAGACGAGCCCGGCCACGCAGAGGCTCGCGGCGAGCGGACGCACGCGCTTCAGGGCTGCCCCACGCAGAACAGGATCGGCGTCCCCACGAAGGGCCCGCCGTCGGGCGCGATCCGGTCGTCGGCGAAGGTCGCCACGTCCACGGTGAGCGCGGTCCAGGTCCCCGCCGCAGAGATGGTCGCCCAGGCGCTCGCGTCCGGCGTGTAGCTCGTCTCGGTGGTGAAGACGCGGAAGAGCTGCGAGGTGTCGTCGTCGGAGAACACCAGGTAGTAGCCGGCGCCGCTGAGCGCGCCGGCCTCCACGGAAGCGGGCGGCGCGGCGGCGGGGAGGTGCCAGGCGAAGCGCGGCGGCGGGTTGGCCGGGAGGATGGTGTCGCTGGGGGGCGAGTCGATGATCGGGGCATCGGCGGCAGAGGGGTCCGCCGGGATCGCGACGAGCGCGTCGAGCGCCGGCGCGTCGGCGCTGCCCTGGAACACCAGGTCGGTCGGCTCCGCGGGCGGCCCGCTCCCCTTGTTGCAGCCGCAGGTCAGCGCGCACACCAGGAGGAAGCCGCGGCTCGTCATGCCGGCAGCGTAGCGCGGCCCCGGGAGGCGCGTCACTCCGGCACGGTCGCGGGACGCTCTCGGGCGTCCCGCCGGAGGACCGCCCGCCCTACGCCCCCTGGGTACGGCGCCCGGCCCGCGGCTTCCGGAACACCTGGAGCTCCCCCGGAAAGCCCCCCATGTCCACCTCCTGCGAGCGCGCCAGGGTGAGCCCGTGTGCCTCCGCGACGCCGCGGGTGCGCTCCGGGAACGGGGAGATCCACACCATCCGCCCCCCCGGCGCGAGCACGTTGGCCGCGTGCTCCAGGAACCGATCGAGCATCGGGCCCAGCCCCGCGCCGCGCTGCACCCGGCGCCCGAGCGGCGGGTTGGTGACGATCAGCGTCGGCGCCGGCCCCGGCGGGTTGAGGCGCGTCGAGTCGCCCTGGATCAGGGTCACCGCGCGCGCCCCGGCGGCCTCGAGGTTGGCCTTGGCGATCGCCAGGGCGCCCGCGTCGAGATCGGAGCCCATCAGGCTCAGGTACGGCCCGGTGAGCGCGCGCTCGCACAGCTCGGTCCCGGATCCCGCGAAGGGATCCCAGACGATGTCGTCGCCGCGCGGCCCCGCGGCGCGCACCAGGGCGGCGGCGATGGTGGGGTGCGAGGCGGCGGGCACGTCGCCGGTGCGGTAGGTGAAGCGCGGGTCGGGGATGCTGGGGACGAGCTCCAGGCGCACCCAGCCGGGGGCGCCTACCTTGTCGTTCGCGGGCACCTCGAAGATGTCGGCCTGCCAGGGGCTGCCGGTGGGATCGTTGACCAGATCGGGCGCGCGCCGCGCCACCTCCTCGGCGATCCGCCACACCGCGGCGCGGCGCTTGCCGCCCTTTCGAAACGCCAGCCGGTAGCGCAGCGGCCCCGTCGTCCAGCGGCGCAGGATCGCCAGGGACCGGGGCGAGGTCAGCGCGGCGACGATGGCCGGGATGGTGTCGCCGTCGGCGCCGACGCGCTCGGGATCGAGCGGGAAGCCGAACGAGAGCATGGTGCGCGCCGCGAACAGCTCCGCCGGAGCGCCCGCCAGCGATCCCTCGATGCGGACCCCCGCCGGCGCGTCCCGGAAGACCCGGGCGCCGATCGCGGCGGGCAGCTCGTCGATCAGGATCGACTCCAGCCCGGCGCGGCAGCGCAGGGTGACCCGCACCGGCTCCTCGGCGGGGCGCGCCGCGTCGATCGCCGCCGGCTCCACCCGCGACGCCGTCCGGTCGATCATCAGCGCCGCCCGGGTCCGCTCGCGCGAGACCTCGGGATCGGCCCGCGAGGTCTCGGCCGCGATCACCGCGCGCGCCGCGTCGCCGCCGACCTTGCCCAGCGCCTCGATCAACGCTCGCCGCGCGCTCGCCGAGGCCTCCCGCCCGGCCGCCGCCGAGAGCGCCTCCGCCGCCTCCGCGGGGCGCGCCTTGCCCAGCGCGATCGCCGCGGCGCGCCGCACCCGCTCGTCGCCGTCGGCGACCGCGAGCACCAGCGCCGCGCCGATCGCCGGATCGGCCTCGGTCGCCCCCAGCCGGCCCAGCAGCCGCACGATCGCCGGGCGCCCCGGGCCCGTGCCCACCGCCGCCGCGATCACCGGCGCGTGCGCCGCGCTCCCCAGCCGGAGGAGGGCGCGCTCGGCGGGCGCCGCCGTGTCCCCCCCTTCGGCGAGCAGGGCGACCAGCGCCTCCGCGTCCCGCGCCCGAGGTGTGAAGCCCGGGTCCTGGATGGCCCCCCGCAGATCGAAATCCATCCCGCGCCTGGTCGTCATCAGCGCGCAAGCTCTCACCGGAGGCCCGCGGAGACACGGAGTTTTTTCATTTCTCTGCTACGTTCTCCCCGCTCATGAGCGAGGCCCCGCCCATCCTCCCGCGCACCGCGCTCCCGCACGAGGTCCTCCGGTCGGCGCTCGACGCGCTCGATCGGGGCGCCCGCGTGGTGCTGGCCTCGGTCGTCGCCCGCCACGGCTCCGCGCCCTCGACCCCGGGGCAGAAGCTGGTGCTCCTCGACGAGCGCACCGCCGTGGGCACCATCGGCGGCGGCGCCGTGGAGCGCGTCGTGCTCCTCCGGATGCTCGAGGCCCTGGAAGATCGCGAGATCGCCCCCCGCCTGGAGACCTTCCGCCTCGGCGCCTCGCTCGGCATGTGCTGCGGCGGCTCGGTCGATCTGCTCATCGAGCCCCTCGAGCCCCTCGCCCACGTGCTCGTCGTCGGCGCCGGTCACGTCGGCGTGTTCACCGCGCCGCTCCTCGCCGCTGCCGGCTTCCGCGTCACCCTCTGCGACACGCGCCCGGCCGCCGCCGATCCCGCGCGCCTCGCCGACCTCCCTCCGCCGCCTTCCCCCGAAGGCTCCATGGTCACGCCCTCCCCCGTCCGCGTCATCCTCGCGGAGCACGACGATCCGGAGGTCCGCGCCGCCCTCCCGGCCGCCCTCGGCCGCGCCGCGCTGCTGGTGATGACCCACGATCACCAGCTCGACCAGACCGTCATCGAGTGGGCCCTCCGCCATGGCTTCGGGTTCGTCGGCGGCGTCGGCAGCCGGGCCAAGGCCGCCCGCACCCGCGCCCGCCTCGAGGCCAAGGGCATCGCCGCCGCCGACATCGAGCGCGTGCGCATGCCGGTCGGCGCCGACATCAGCGCCCGCAGCCCCGCGGAGATCGGCGTCGCCATCGCCGCCGAGCTGATCGCCTGGCGCGCCCGCGTCCTCGACCGCCGCGCCCCCGGTCCACGTCCCGCTGCAGAGGCCTCCGCCGACGAGGTGAGCGCGTGAGCCCCCGCGTGGTGACCGTGGTGCTCGCGGCCGGCGTGGGCAAGCGCCTGGGCGGGCCCAAGGCGCTCCTCGCCTGGCCCGTCGGCAGTCCGGGTGCGCCTCGCCCCCCAACCGGAGCCGGGCCGGACCGCCCCCTCGCCATCGCCCACGCCGAGGAGCGCCTCGCCGCGGAGAGCAGCCGCGTCCTCGTGGTGACGCGCCCGCCGGTGGTCAAGGTCCTGCTCGGCCACGTGCGCCCCGGCATCGACCTGCTCTCCTCCGACGCCGCCGACGATCTCGGCCCGGCCGGCTCCCTGGCCTTCGCCCTCCCGCGCCTCGGCGAGGTCGACGTCGTCATCGTCACCCCCGTCGACACCCCGCCCGCCCGCGCCGCCACGGTCGCCCGCCTCCTCGCCGCGCTCGCCGCCGACCCCGCGCTGCTCGCCGCCCGCCCCGTCTGCCACGGCCGCGCCGGCCACCCCGTGGCGCTCCGCCTGGCGGCACTCCACCGCTATGCCGAGCCCCAGCCGCCGCCCCTGCGCGACCACCTCCACGCCCTCGGCGCGGCCTGCGCGGCGGTGGACGTCGCCGACCCCACCGTCCTCATC
>Ga0302279_10003169_pt1 | contig 20848 bp, 16 predicted proteins | sample III_Bog_N3_3_FD_194541 | JGI IMG/M metagenome (GOLD analysis project Ga0302279, IMG submission 194541) | Peat permafrost microbial communities from Stordalen Mire near Abisko, Sweden - III_Bog_N3_3 | ecosystem: Environmental > Terrestrial > Soil > Wetlands > Peat | place: Sweden: Abisko...
TTTTCCGACACGGTCGTAGCTTGCCCGGACGCGTTCCTCGCTTTCTCCGACACGGTCGTAGCTTGCCCGGACGCGTTCCTCGCTTTCTCCGACACGGTCGTAGCTTGCCCGGACGCGTTCCTCGCCTTTTCCGACACGGTCGTAGCTTGCCCGGACGCGTTCCTCGCCTTTTCCGACACGGTCGTAGCTTGCCCAGCCGCTGTCGCTACTTGCCAAGCCGCTGTCGTTGCTTCCCGCGACCCTTCCCCTGCCTTCCGCGTGCCTCGCTTGCTTGGCCGGGACGCGCCCTTGACCCCTCGAGCGTCGCGGCGTGCCGACAGAGACGTGCCACGCGCTCGGTCGCTAGACGTCGAAGCCGCCGTCGTTCGCGTCGCAACAGAGTCCGCCCGATACGCCCACCGCGGCAATGCCTCAGTCGACACGGCTTCGTGTCCAAGTGGGCCGCTCGGCAAGAGTGTCTTCGGCACGTCGTGCCTCTCGGCGAGCGACACCGGCGCCGCGTCGTGGCCGCGTTCGTCGAGCACTATCACGTGGAGCGCAATCACCAGGGCCTCGACAACGTCATTCCGTTTCCGGCGCGCGCGTCCCCGGTCGTCCGTGGGCGTGTTCGCGTGCGCGAACGACTCGGCGGTATCCTCAAGTTCGACGAGCGAAAAGCCGCGTGATTTCATGAGCGCGGAGTTCTGGGACACTACGGCCTGCGCCGCATCCTCCTCAAACGGACGCGATATCATCTCTACTATCGAGTCGATCCAGAAGTCCTCGACGGACTAGCCGTGTGGCACGGCTCGCGGGGAACCGGCCCCGCGCTCTAATCCACTGGGCGCGCATCCGCTCACGCACGGCGCGACGATCGCGTCCCCGGAGGCGCCTCGCCCACGACCAACACCTCCGTCGCCATGATGTCCTTGATGAGGTCGACGAAGACTCGCGACTTCAATGGGGGCATCGCAGAAGCCCCCTGGACGAACATCACGTACACGGGGACTCCCCCCTTCACGGATCGGTCGCAGCGCCAGCCGGGCATGATCTCGACGAGCTCTCCCTGCGCAAGCTCTTCGCGAATGAGCCACTCGGTCGTACGGAGAAGCCCGAGCCCCGCGGTCGCGAGCTGGGCGGCGAGCGTCGGGCTGGTGGTGTGAACGATGCCATCGACGCGAACGCTCTGCCGCTTCGCCCCGCGATGAAAGACCCACTCGGTCGGCCCCGACACGTTGCCGACGGCCAGACACGGGTGCTCCAGGATCTCCGACGGCTTCTTGGGAGCCCCGTGCGCGGCGACGTACGAAGGGCTCGCGACGAGGCGCACCGGCACTCGTCCAAGGAGCTGCGCACGCAGAGAGCTGTCGGCCGCACGACCTACGCGAATGGCAAGGTCGAAGCCCCCCTGGACGAGCGGGACGTTTCGATCGGACAGATCGATCTCGAGCCGCAGGTCGGGGTACTTCCGTCGGAACGCGGGGAGATGCATCGCGAGCAGCCGCTCTCCGACCGACACGGGCATCGACACACGAAGATGACCGCGCGGGGCTCCGCCGACGAGCTCGGTGATCGCGTCGCGTGCCGTCCGGTGCGCTGCCAGGAGCGCTTCCGCGTGCCCCACGTAGAGCGCCCCCGCTTCGGTGAGATGCAGCCGTCGCGTGGTCCGGGCGATGAGCTGCGTGCCGAGGTCTCGTTCGAGGTCGGCGACCGCGCGGGAGAGCGACGAAGGGCTCCGACCAAGAGTCTTCGCGGCGTTCGTGAAGCCGTGCGCGCGAACGACGTGGAGAAAGACTTCGGCGGCTGTGAGAGGGTCAGGCATTCGTGCGCGCTCTGCAAAGGTCTATGACGATTCTGCCGTCTTATCGTAGCGGGGGGAGCTGCTAAATGTCGGTGTACGATGGATATCTCGCTCGAGACCGACGACGGAGCTCGCCTCTCCGCGCAGCTCTTCTCACCCGCGAACGCAATCGGAGCCGCGCTCATCGTGCCCGCGATGGGGGTGCCGCAACGCTTCTACGAGCCGCTCGCGCGATGGCTACGGGAGCAGGATTTCGTCGTGATGACGTTCGACTTTCGTGGGATGGGAAAGTCCAAGAACGCTCCCCTCGGTGCCGTCCTTGCCGACATCGTCACCTGGGCGCGCCAGGACGCGGCGGCGGCGCTACGGACGCTATCCGAGCATGCCCACGGGGTGCCGATCACCTGGATCGGGCACAGCCTCGGTGGACAGATCGTGCCGTTCGTTCCCAACCGCAGGCTCGCGACCAAGATCGTCACGATTGCAACCGGAAGCGGCTACTGGCGCGAGAACTCGCCCGCACTCAGGCGCAAGGTCTGGCTTCTGTGGTGGGCCCTCGCGCCGATCGCGACGCCTCTCTTCGGATACTTCCCGGGCCGCCGGCTCGGGATGGTGGGGGACCTGCCGCGCGGGGTCATCGAGCAATGGCGCAAGTGGTGCCTGAATCCCGAATATGCCGTGGGCGCGGAAGGTGCGGAGGTGCGCTCGCTCTTCGCGTCCGTCGATACTCCGCTCACGGCCTTCTCGTTCACCGACGACGAGATGATGTCCGCCGAGAATGTCACCTCGATTCACGGTTTCTACACGGGGGCGCCCAAGTCGATGCGTCGCCTCACGCCCAGCGAGCTCGGCGTCCGGATGGTGGGTCATTTCGGCTTCTTCCGCCCCGAGATGGAGTATCCGCTCTGGCGGGCACACCTCTATCCCGAGCTCGCGCAGTCGGCGAGCTCACTGCTGGCGAGCGCGTGACAGACTCGGCAATAGCTCAGTAGTCGAGAATGCCGGCTGCGACGGCGTAGACCGGCAGGTGGTTGCCCGCGATGTCTAGCCCCGTGTCGCCGTACCAGCCGCCGATGTAACCGCCTGGCATGGGGTCGTGGAAGCGCCCGTCGCGCAGCGATTGGGAGCGCGGTCCGGGCGGAGGTGGTGGTGGGGGTGGTGGCGATGGAGACGGCGCTTCGAAGGCCGCGGGAAGTAGAGGCGACGACGCTACCGTCTCGTCCGGGACGGGCGACTCCGCGAGAACGGACGGAGCGATGGCCTCGGTGGGCCTCGGCACGGTGGAGAGGACCGGCGCGGCGGGCATGGGAGGAGAGTCTCCGCACGCCAGCATTCCAAGAGATACCCATGCGACGCGCGCGCTCTTCGTAGGACCCATCGACCGTTTCGTTCGGAGAGCTGCGCCGAACGATCTATGGCACGACGGGAGATCGATTCGCGGTGTCGCGCGTCAAGGGAGGATGAGGCGCCTCCTCGTAGCATCGTTCTATATTTTCTTGGCATTCGAAGAGGCCGCGTGCGCCGGTCGAGCGGCCGTCGCGGAGCCCCCTCCTTCGGCCTCGGCACGCCCCACCATCGCAGCGGTCGTGGCGTCGCCCACGACCTCGACGCCCGGGGCTCTCGCGCCGGCAACGTCCGGCTCCACCGTCGTGCGAAAGGCACTCTTCGCGCGGCTCCGCCAGGACGGAGGGCCCGCCACCGTCCGCGACGTGCGCCCGGTGCATCTCAGCGGGCCCACCACCACCGTCACGTTCCGGTCGCTCCCGTCCGACTTCGACGCGCACGGCTTCGATGTGCGCCCGGCGTCGGGCTCGACCGCGCCCGCGGCGTTCCATCTTCTGGAGACCCGCGTGCAAGGGACATCGCCCTCGTTGCAAGGCCTGCTGAAGGCGTACGCAGGCAAGCCGGTGCGGGTTCGTTCGGGGGACGAGCATTCGTCCTGGGAGGACGGGACGTTGGTCGTGGCGACCGCCGACATGGCCCTCGTCTCGGTCGGGGGGAACATCGAGGAGGTCGGTGTTCGCCAAGTGGCGTTCGTCGACGCCCCCTCGAGCCCCATCCTCGAGGCCTCGGTGCAAGGGGGTGCGGGGGACGCCGACGTCGAGCTGACGTACTCGACAGCGCTGATTCATTCGATGGTGAGCTACGGTCTCGTGCGCTTCGCGGGGTCGGCGAAGGGGACGCTCGGCGGCTCGGCGACGCTGACGAACGCGTCGGGCACGGACCTTCCCAACGCCATGCTGACCCTCTCCGCCGACGCGCCGTCGCTTCGAGACTTCTCGCAAGGCGCCGCGGCCGCGAAGAGCCCCCCTTCCGCGGGGGGAGACACGACGCTCATTCGCTTCGCGACCCCGATCTCGATGCCGGCCGGGCGGAGCGTCTCGACGCGGTTGTTCGGGCCATCCGAGGTCGTGCTGACCCGGCGCGTGGTCATCGAGGGGCTCGGTCTCCCCGTCTACTCGGGGACGGAGGCAGGCGAGATGGCCAACCCGTCGGTGCGCGCCGTCGTCGACGCGACCGCCGCGCAGCCTGGAAAGCTATCGCCGCTGGGCATGCTCCCTGGGTCGACCGAGCTGTTCGAGGCGGATGCGCAGTCGAGTGATCCCCCGCGCAAGTACGGCGACACGAACTCGCGTCCGCTGCCTGGAGGAGTCGGGCTTCGCGTCGACCTCGGCGACGAGCGGCAGTTCGAGACGCGACGTCGATTCCTCGGTGCGCGCAACCTGGGTCGATGCGTCAGCGAGTCGGCATGGGAGGTGAGCGTGACCAACCCGACCGAGGAGCCTATCCCCTTCGAGGACGTCGAGCCCGTCTCCGGCGACTACGTGGTCCTCGATTCGAGTCTACCGGTCACCGCGAAAGAGAAGGACTACTTCGGATTCGAATTCCCGGTCGCGGGCAAGGCCACCGTGAAGCTCCGGTTTCGCGCGCGGGTAACGAGCTGCGTCGAGACGCGCAGCCGAGGCTACTGGTACGGAGGGGGGAGCGGGAAGCCGGGCTGGTCGAAGTCGTCGAGTTAGAGCCGTCGCGGATTGACCGGAACGGTCAAGGAGCAAAGGCTCACAAACAAGAGGTAGAGCAACCACGTTACGGGTGCTCCATTGAGCTCGCGGTTGCTCTAGGATCCGCCAGGGGGGCTCGGGAACTGCCTCGCGATGTAGCAGAGGCCCTGTGAGTTGAGGTGCCCCTGCGTCGACTGCGTGTAGCGAATGTAGTCGTAATAATCGCGTATCGCTTTCGAAGGATCCGTCTCGTGCGGATCGATGGGCACCGTCAACGTGTTGAACGACATCTGGCCGTTGCCGGGGGGCATGTAGTTCGACCCTGAGCAGTTGCGCCACGGGAGCGGCGTCCCGAGGTGATCGGTAAACCCGTGAACCGGCACACCGTGGAAGTCGTCGATGTGAGCTTCGATGAGCCCCCCGTCGGCGGGCGACGCGACGCCGACGTACTGCGCGGCGATCTGGTCCCAGTGCACGGGGGTGTCCTCGGCGAAGCTCTCCCAGAACGGGTGGTCCATGTGGACGGTGATCTGCGCGATGGCGGAGCCGCTCGACGACACCTGAAGGCCTCTCGGGCTCTCCTCTCCCCCGACCCCCATCCCCTGCGCGGTGAAGTTCTGGCAATTCACGTAGTTGGTCGGCGTGGAGAACGCGAAGCGAAAGCCCATTCCCGATTGAGGCTCACCGGCGAAGTTGTATCCACCGCTCGTCGTGTACGTGGGAGTGCCCGCTTCCGCGCCACCGTCGATGTGCACGAGCTCCGTGGTCGCCCCTGGCCCCGCGTTGCTCTGCACGCACGGGCTGTACGGGTTGCTCGGGTCGTTCCCCTTCCAGACCGCGTGCCCGCGGTAGTAAACGCTTGCGCCGTGCGCGACCATGTACGCGTAGTCGTCGGCCTCGCTCGCGTCGAGGTTCACGTTGTAGGCGTCGTACCCCGCGACCTTTCCCGTGTAGCCCGCGACGGGGCCCGCAGGGATCGTGCGAAAGCTGAAGCCGTAGGCGAGCGTCGGGTCGAACGCGGCACCGCCGTTGTCGTTCTGATTCAGGATGACGCCGATCGCAGTCGCTTGCTCTGGCGCTCCCCCCTGGCCCACAATCGCTCCCCCTTTGTGGAGGTCGACGACGAACGGGCCGTCGAGGTGCGCGACCTGCCCGCCTACCTGCGACTGATCCGTCGCGCTGAGGTTCGGGTCGGTCGACAAGGTCACGCTGTCGACGACGACGATGTACGCGTCGATATCGAACTCCCAGCCGTCGTACATGTACGTGTCGGCCGTGAAGTCGTTCGGCGGGAACGGGTAACCGGTGATGGCGTTCGATTCACCCGATACGGTCACATACACCGCGCCGGACCCAGGGTCGGGCGGGCCGCCCACAGGAAACGCCTTCAGCTGCGCACCGGCACCGTTCGAGATGACGATGGCCGCGTTGGTCCCGGAGTCGATACCGGCGCTCGCGCCTGCGCCGGGAAGATCGTCACACGCCGCGAGAAGACCGCCGCTCGTGAGGAGCGGTAGCAAGGAGGCCGCGAAAAGCAGGTGTCTCATCTGGAGTACGTGACTCCGTACGCCGCTGCGCCTCCGCCCTCGATCGCGTCGAAGAAGTTCGGCGCGGCAGAGACGGTGGTATCGGACGGATAGTTGGTGTCTGGGATACAGAACGCCGCGATGCAGTTGTTGTCGGCCGCGTTGCAAACGAAGCCGCCCGCACACTGACCTTGCGCGTCGCAGGTCTCACCGTTCTCGTAGGTCGTCGTGGAGCCAGGGTCCGCCTGGCAGTCCTCGCTGTCCCAGGGCTCCAGGCCGTTCGCAAAGTCGATGTTGCTGATGATGAACCACTGCCGAGGATCCACCGTCACCTGGAGCGAGCCCCCCTGGAAGAACGGGAGGCCGCCTGGAAGATCGATCGCGAGAATGCGCTCCTTGCAGATCGGATACTGACCGGGGAGCCCCGGCGTCGAAGCGTTGGCGAGGCGAGCGCCGGCCCCCGACACGACGCCGTTGATCGTGACGATGGTCGCGAACGAGAAGGGCTTCTGGTCCGCGAGCCGTGTCGCGACCCCCTGAATCTCGAGGATGTGCGCGCCGCCGTTGCTCGTGGCGTTGACGTCGCCATTCGTGAGCCAGATGTCCCAGCTGAGAGCCGTATTGGAGGAGCCGTCCCCCTGCTGGCTGAAGGCCTGGGGCGTCGCGGACAGGAGGTCTATCTGGAGCCCTGCCGGGACCTGCGCGGCGTAGATGTCCGGTGTGATGCACACAGGGGTGTCGAAACCGGTCGAAGGGGGGGACTCGTCGAAATAGAGGGCTCCGATGTACATCGACGCGTGCGTGAGCTGCACGCTGTAGGCCGGGTGGTTCGTCGCGTCGTACGTGGTGAAGGGCTTGTCAGCACCGGCCGCACCCGCTGCGTATGCGGAGAACGTGATGAGCGCCCCGCCGGTCGTCCCGTTGCAGGAAGCTCCGGCCAGGCATGCGACGAGAGTGGCCACGAAGAGGCCAGTAAGCGCGAATCGTCGTGTGGTGAAGGTCGTCATCACGTTCCCCCCAGCGTGGCAGAGAGCGAGAGCATCACCTCGCGCGGCGCGCCCGCGGTGAAGGATCGTTCGGGCGCGAGCGTCGGCTCGGGTGGTCTCCCCGGACAACCACTGCCTGGCGCGCAGAACGAGGAGGCGTAGTTGTATTCGCCCAGCTTGTATTCGGAGTTGAAGAGATTCTGGGCCGACAACCTGAGATTGAAGATGCTCCAGCCGAGCCCCGCGGACGCGTCGGAAACGAACGTGGTGTCGCTCGTCTCGCCGTACGGAAGCGGCCGTCGTCCGACGTAGCTCACGCCATAGCCGATGACCGCGCGAATGGGCTTCGTCTGGAGCTTCCACGGAAGATTATGGAAGTACGCCGCGTCCGCCCGGAGCACGAGGTCCGGTACATACGGCACGAGCAGGCCGCAGTAAGGCGCGCAGAGCCCGGAGTCGTCGAAGGCTGCTCGCACGAGCGTGGCGTTCGCGTTGACGTCGAGGAAGCTTCCGAGGAGGCGCATCGAGCCGGACCAGCCGGTACGGGAGGAGCCGCTCGAGAGGGTGCTACGGCCGGCCGTCGGGTCGAAGATGAGGTCCTGGTCGACGTGCGTGTTGAAGAACACCGAGCGCGCTGTCAGGCTCGTCGTATCGGTGATCTGGTGGGCGTACGCGACGCCGAGGTCCTCGGATTGTACGCTCACGAAGGGCGTCGCGAGCCCCTGCGACACGTCGCTGGGGTCGACCGAGCGCACCCCTTTTCCGATGCTCCCGGTGATCTCGAAGTGCTGGAAGGGGCCGAGGACGAGCGTGCCGCGCGGCATGATGGCGCCGCTCGCGGTCGTCGTGCGCTGCACGGGCTCGCGGTACGAGCCGCTGGGGGACTGGCTCTGGCACGGCGCGTCGATGTCGGGAATCGCGACGTTGGGAGTTCCGACCTGCGTAACGGCGCAGTTGTTGAGCACGTCGAACATGAACGTGTCGGCGCGCACGCCGCCGCGGAGGCCGAGCCACGGGAACAGATGCACGTTGCCGTCGACGTAGACGCCGAGGTCTCCGAGCGTCGAGCTGTAGTTGGCGTCCGTCTTGTACGGAGTGTCGGTCCCCCCCGCGAGGTCGCGGTACTGGACGGAGCTCGTCTGATCGAGGCGTGCGTAATAGCCGGCCTCGACCTCCTGGCGCTGTCCGAAGACTTTGCCGTGCCAGCGCGCGAGCCCTCGACCGCCCACGGTCACCTCGTCGAAGTGAAGATCGATGAGGTCCCCGCGCTGCCCGTGGAGCGTCTGGCTCGCCTGCTGCGTGTCCTCGATGAAGCCGGTGTCGTTCTCGAGCAAACGCATCGTCCGATCGACCACGAAGAACTGCTGCGATATGTCGATGTTCTGGTAGCGCGCCTCGTAGGTCGCCGACACGGACGCGCGGCTCGCCTCGTTCCCTGTCTGGTTCGGGTCTTCCGTCCCGTAGAATCCAACGGTGCCGCGCGCGACGTCGTCGTTACGCACGATGCCTGCGCTGTTGTACTCGGTGAAGTACGCGGTCGCGTTGACGCGCAGCGTGCTCTTGTCGCCGAGGCGTAGCTCGTACTGCCCGGTAGCCGTCCCTCGTTTGGCCTGGCGATTCGTGCCGAAGCCATCGGTCGTATAGAACTCCGCCCCCGCGAACGTGCCCATAGGGGCGTCCTTCGGGCCCCAGAGGAACAGGAGCCGCTGCGTGTTGAAGCTCCCGGTCTCGAACTTCGTCGTGAGCCCGCGCTGCTCGAGCCCGAGCTGGTAGTCGGCGCTCCCCGCCACGGCGAAGTTCCCCTGCTGCGGGGCATACGGCCCTTCGAGCACGCGCACGGTGTGGATCAGCTCGGGGATGATGAAGTGCGTGTCGGCGTATCCGTTGCCGTGATAGTTGCCCGCGTCGTTGATGGGGACCCCGTCGACCGTGAACTCGAGGTCCTGCCCTTCGTGCGCGTCGAAGCCGCGGAGGAACACCTGCTCGGCGTGGCCAGAGCCCCCTTCGTTCGTGAGGAGGAAGCCGGGGGCGAGCTTCAGAGCGTCGGACGCGTTCGTTCGGGGTACGGCCGCGAGCTGGCCGACGTTGATCTCGTAGTCGGAGGTCCCGTGCGACCGAGCCTGCAGGTGCCCGGCGACGAAGACCTCCGTGGGCTGATCGGCCGCGGGCGGCGCGGCAGGAGCGAGGGGCGCGGGAGTCGCCGGAGGCGGAGCGGGGAGCGCGGATGGCGCGGGGGTCGGGGCGACGGCTGCGATCGCGGGCTGCGGCGGAGGGGTCGGAGGCTCGAAGTGGAAGCGGATGTGGATGTGGCTCGCGATGGGGCGTCCAGCGCGCGTGGCGGGCGAGAACGTCCACTGCTTCGCCGCGTCGACCGCGGCCGCGTCGAGCACGGGGCCTTTCGACTCCGCGACGTCGGCGTGATCGACGACCCCCGTGGCGGAGATCGTCAAGGCGAGGACGACGTCTCCTTCGGCGCCCCCCGCGGCCGTCCCCTCGGGATAGCCGGGCTGCACGCGATGGATCGGCACGGGCGGAGTCAACGCTTGGGACGGCGCGGGCGCGGGAGCGTCGGTCGCAGGCGCGCGCGCACCTGCTGGCGCCTGCGCCGAAGCGACGCGCGGGACGGAGAGCAGGGCGAAGAGCCAGCCCGACCCTGCAATGCAGCCTGCAAGTGTCGCCGCCGACGGCCGGCTCCGAGGCAAGCGCTTCAATGCCTCACCGACACTTCATCGGTTTGCACATTATCCAATCGAATCAAGCACATAACGACTTCACCCGAGACTGCATATACGCGATTGCTACCGGTGCGCAAGCGACGCACGGGAGGTTCGGCTCGGGTCGCGTGTCGATTCGCCGATGCTGCAAGCGTTGCCGCGTACCGCGGATTACCCGCGCGTGCGCTCGAGGACACGCGTGTAGAAGTCCGTCGTCAGGACCTCGTACTCGTCCGGCGTGTCGCACTCCATGAAGAGGAGATCGCGGAAGCTGGCGATCTCGATTCGCCCGACGTTCATCATGCGCTGCGTGATGTCCTCGTGCTCGCTCCGCTCCTTGGCGGTCGAGTAGCGCATGCACCACTCGGTGGCCTCGCGGACGAGGTCGTGATCGTCGGGCGCGAAGAGGACCATTCCGGTGGCCTCTCCGAAGCATTCGAGCCCATGCGTGAGCCCGGTGTGAAGGAGCCCCTTGCCGTGCATCGCCGCGCGCTGGCCCGTCCCGAAGACCATGACCTCTTCGTTCGAGTCACGGTAGGACGCGCACACGAGGGTCGCTGAGCTACCGCTCATCGTGGCGCCGCTCAGGATGTCGAGCACGAGCGGCTCGTAGAGGATGTCTGCGTCCATGAGCACGACGTTCGAACGCCCGTCGAGGATTCCGTGCTCGCTCTTCCACGCGTACGAGGCGGAGTGACCGCTCCCCGAGCGCGATAGGTCCTCCGCGGGGTTCAAGATCCAGCGAACCGTCGTGCCGTCGCGCGGGCACGCCGTCGCGGCGAGAGGCGTCTCGAAGGTGCGCGTGTTGCCCACCAGGTAGATCTCGCTCACCCCGATCGCCGAGAGCCGCTCGATGTGCCAGTCGAGAAACGTCGGTCCGCCGTCACCCGGAGGTGAGCCGTCGAGCGCCAGGAGGGGCTTCGGCGTGGTGCCGACCTTCGAGATGCGGTTGCCGAGCCCTGCGGCGAGGATGACGGCCTTGTCGATCGGCATGTGCGTAGCTCGTGTGACGGGGTTTCAGGTACTCGGCTCGCGGACCCGCTCGGCCGCGTAGAGATAGCGGCTCACGGTCACGGCCGTGTAGATCCAGATGAGGAGCCCCCATCCGATGACGAGCGGGAAGACGTAGAGGTACTGCCCGAGGAGCAGGCTAACCGTCAGGATGAGGATGATGTTGTCGCCGGCGACGATGCCGAGGCGCGCCAGCATGCCGCGGAGCTCGGGGTCGTTCCGCGCGGCGGCTTCCTGCAGCGCCAGCCCCGTCGGAGTCACCGGGAGCTTTTCGCCGTCGCGTGGCCACGCTCGCGCGGCGATACGCTCTCGAAGGCGCGGGAGCGACTGCGGGCTCAGCGTGTAGAAGCCATAGAGCGAGACGAGCTTGCTGACCCATAAAGACAGGCGTGGGTGCTCCTGGTACCGCCGGCAGAGGGTGATGTATTCCTCTTCGGTCGAGTCGTAGCCGTCCTTGATGAGCGACGTGAAGCGGCGCCTGTAGAGGTCCCACGCCGTGGTGCACGCGGCCGAGACGGCCATCGTGACGAGGATGACAACGATGGAGGTGCTCCACGCATAGGTGCGGCCGAGGCACACGAGCGCGCCGGCCATCAGAGACCCGAAGCCTATGGTGTCTCCGAGCTGGTCGAGCGCGCGACCGAACGGAGACGACTGCTTGGTGGCGCGGGCGAGCGCTCCGTCGAGACAGTCGAGGATCGCACGCGTCTCGAACATCAAGCCGGCAGCCACGAACGCGCGGGGCGTTCCTATCGCGATGACGCCTCCGGCTGCGACGCTGAGCGCCGTGTGGAACACCGTCACGTGGTTGGGCTTGATCGGCGTCTTCGCGACGTACTTCACGAGCGCGTTGCAGATCGGATAGCGCCAGAGCCGATCGGCTGGGTTGATCGTGAGCTCGAGGAGACGATCGACGTCGGCGTCGGTCATCGCGAGGGTCGTCCTCGGCATGTTCGCCCCCTCCCTCATACGCGCTAGGAGGTGGGCGCGAGGATCGCGCGGAGGCCCGTGAGGAGCTCATCGAGGTCGCTCGAGCGGAGATCCCCCATGACCGCGATGCGAAACATGCGACCGACGTAGGGGCCCTGCCCCGCGTAGATCACGAACCCGCGCGCGCGGAGATCATCGTGGAGCTTGTCGTACGCCACGTGCGAAGGGACCTCGAACGAGGTCAAAATCGACGAATAGACCGACTCGCCGCCCGAAAGGAACAGCTTCACCCCCAGCTCGTGGAGCGCAGTGCGAACGATGACGGAGCGCCTCACGTACGCGTCGTGACGGGCACGCACGCCCCCCGCCTCCTCCATCTCGCGCAGCGCCTCTTGCAGCGCGTAGACGACGTGGACCGACTGCGTGAACGGGGAGAAACCGGTCTGCTGCTCCTTCCAGTGACGGAAGAGATCCAGGTACACGCTGGTCGCCCCGGTCGCGCGCGACGCGAGCGTCTCCGGCTTCACCAGCACGAACGAGATCCCCGGGACGCCGTGGAGGCATTTGTTCGCCGTCCCCGCGACCGCCTCGAGGTTCCAGTCGGCGAAGCGGATGTCCTCGCCACCGAACGAGCTGACGCCGTCGAGGAGGAGAGCTCGGCCGGTCCGCTTGCAGAGGGCGCCGAGCTTGTCGATGGAGTTGAGCCGACCCGTCGTCGTCTCGTGATGCACAGCGAGGACGTGCGTAATCGAAGCGTCGCGCGCGAGGTGCGCCGAGACCCCGTCGAGGTCTATGTCTGCGAGCCAATCGGCAGCGACGACCTCGAACGACTTCCCCTGGGCCGTGAGCATGGCGGCCATGCGATCGCCGTAGACCCCATTGGCCACGACGAGCGCCTTCCCCGTCTTCGGCACGAGCGAGCCGACCATCGCCTCGACGGCGGCCGTGCCTGAGCCCGTGAGCAGAATCGCCGCGTACTTCCCCGCGGCGTCCTCGTAGAGGCGCTCGATGCGCGCGCGAACGTCGAGCTGCAACGCCGCGAACTCGGGCTCGCGATGGCACATGTCCTCGCGAAGCAGCGCGCTTCGAACGCGGTCCGTGAGCGTGACGGGGCCCGGGTTGAGCAGGCGCGTCGGTCGCTTCTCCGTCGCCATCACGAGGCCTTCTCGAGAAACGCCCGCATCCGATCGACGACCTGAAGCGGCGTCTCCTTGGGGCGCGGGAGGTCTCCGGACTCTCCAGGCGTCGTCTTCACGTGGACGAACGTGAGGCCGGTGCTCGGCGCTCGTACGATTGCCTCGACCTCGGCCGCGTCGCGCGCGCGAATCACGGTCGGGTAGCCGCACGCAGCCGCGACCCCGGCGAGGTCGACGGAGTGCGTGACCGTGCTCTGCCCTCCGGTGGAGTCGTGGACCTCGTTGTCGATCACGATGTGCAGGAGGTTCGTGGGGCGCTCGTAGCCAAGAGTCGCCAGTGCCCCCATGCGCATCAGCACCGCGCCGTCTCCGTCGAGCACGATGACGCGCCGTTTCGGCTGCGCCCACGCGAGGCCGAGGCCGAACGCGCTCGCGCATCCCATCGAGCCGACCATGTAGAGCTGGTTCTCGCGATCCTCGAGCGCGTACAGCGACCGCCCCGTGAAGCCCGTCGTCGCGACCAGAGCGTCGGACGGACGGCTCGCACGCTGGACCGCGCCGAGCACGTCGCGACGCGTGGGGCGATCGCCGCCCGCCTTCCAGCCTTCGACGGCGAACGGCGCGATAGAACGCGGCGTCGGCTTCGTCTTCAGCTTGTGATCGGCGACCGAGTCCTTCTTCATGATCAGCCCGTACGGAGTCCGGTGCGTCGTCATGTGGGCCACGGCGCGCTCCAGCACCCCCGCGACGTTGGCCTCCTCGGTCGGGAAGTACTCCCAAGGGATGCGCATCAGGTCGAAGAGGCCCGCGGTCACCTGCCCCATCAGCTCATGCTGAGGCTCGTCGTGCGCCCCGCCCGGCTCACCACGCAGCGTCGTGATGATGAGCACCGGGATCTTGAAGATCATGTTGAGCGACGTGAGCGGGTTCACGGTGTTGCCGAACCCCGAGTTCTGGAACATCACGACGCTGCGCTTGCCGCCGAGCTGCGCGCCCGAAGCTATCGCGACGGCGTCCCCTTCGTTCGCGGCCCCGATGTACGCGAGGTCGGGCGAGTCGATGACGTAGTTGATGAAGGGCTTGAGGTACGAGCAGGGGACGCCGGTCCACAGCGAGAAGCCGTGCTTGCGGGTGCTCTCTACGAAGCTTGCAGCGGGGATCATCGAGCTCTCCCTGTTAGAACTGAGCAGAGGCGAGGACGTCGTCGACGCTGTCGACGTCGAGCCAGTGCCCGCTCGTGTAGATGACGCGCACGGCGTGCCCGGACTCCACGAGCATCTGGAGCAGATCCGGGAGCTTGAGCGAGCGAAGCCGCTCGGGCTCGGTGGCGAGACCGCGGAGCTTCTCCGCGAGAACCTTCGAGCCGGCCTGCGAGAACTTCGCGATCCCCATCCATTCGCCGTGAACGTCCTGCCCCTCGCTCGGCCGAAAGCTCTTGAGCGTCACGGTGTCGTAGAACGCGCGCTTGCTGCTCGGCTCGCTGCAGACGACGTAGTCGGCGGCGCGGCCCCGGTTGCGCGACTCCTGGTAGTTCGAGTCGACCATGACGACGAAGTCGTCGTCCGTCTCGACCAGCTCCTGGATGATGTACTTCTTCAGCAAGACGTCGCCGTAGGAGACGATGACGTCGCCGTCGATGACCTCGAGGGCGCACGCGAGCGACGAGGCCTCCTGGGTTGTCGCGAACGCGTCGTTGTCGAAGTACTTCACGTTCTGGAGATCGATCGCGGCCTTGCGGTAGCCGCGTACGACCGCGAGGTCCTTGATCCCCGCGGCGCGGTACGTCTGGAGGATGTGCCAGAGGAGCGGCCTTCCCCCGATGTTGACCATCGCCTTGGGGCGATCCTTCGTGAGGTCGCCAAGCTCCGCCCCCTGCGAGGCCGCGAGCACGATCGCGCGCGTCTGCCGGCCATGCTTCGGCAGATAGCGCTTCTCCGCCTCCTCGAGCTCGCTCTCCCCCTGCGCATGGAAGACTTCCTGGAGCGTCGCGACCTTGTCCTCCACGTTGATGAGCGACTGGTCCTTGAATATCTGCGCCGCGGTGGCCTTCATGGACGAGAGGGCCGAGCGCATCAGGTGGTTCGCCCAGATGACGGTCGATACGCCAGCCTCGCGGAAGACCTCGGTCGGCGTCTGGTAGTACTTCGTCGGCACGATCACGACCGGAAGACGACCCGCCCACTCCTTCACGAACGCGAGAATCTCGCTCGGGTTGCGGAGCGCGCTGTGCATCAGGATCGCGTCGGCGCCCGCGAGGCGGTACGCCTCCGCGCGCTTCATGGCCTCCTCGAAGCCCCAGCCCGCAATGAAGGCCTCCACGCGGGCGACGATCACGAAGTCGGCGTCCGACTGCGCGTCCTTGCCCGCCTTGATCTTCCCCGAGAACTCTTCGATCGACGCGAGCGGCTGCGCCGACCCGCGGATGAAGCTGTTCGTCTTCGGGAAGATCTTGTCCTCGATGCACACCCCCGCTACCCCGCGTTGCTCGAGCTTGCGAATGAGCCGGCGCATCGAGTTGAAGTCGCCGTAGCCGGTGTCGCCGTCGAGCAGGATGGGGACCTTCGTGGCGTCGGCCATGAACTCGGCGACCTCGAGGACCTGCGTCCAGCTCGCCTCGTTGTGATCGCGCACGCCGAGAGCCGCGGAGATGCTCAGACCGCTCCCCCAGATGCCCTCGAAGCCGGCGTCCTCCGCGACCTTCGCGCTCAACCCGTTGTGGGCCTCCATGAGGAACGCCAGCTCGGGCCGCGTCACGAGGCTCTTCAGTTGCGTTGTCTTCTTCATCGCTTTCGACGCTCCGGGGTAGCGCGACCGACGCGCCGTCGACCCCTGTGGAACTTTTCACAGGGAAGAGGAGCGTTTACCTCAGCCGGCGGACGACGGCAGCGCAAAACGCTCGGTTGGGGGTTAGCGATTGACCGTCCGAGCGCGTAACGAGCTACGCGGCCGCGCGCTCGGGCGCATGAGACGCGTCACGTACCCGCGACCCGGGTGCGCGCCTGCCGGCGGACCGAGAGCGCGCCAAGCAGGAACGCCGCGAGAATGCACCCTATGTACGCGAGCCATCGAGACGCCGTGAGCGTTGACGAGATATGAAGAGTACCGACGCCGAGACGGCGCGCGTCGATGGCGGCCGCTGCCCACGTGGCCACCGTGGCGACCGAGATGCCGCGGAGCGCGCTGCGGTCCTCTGCGAAGAGAGCGCACCCGATACCAGTGGAGGCCCCGACGAGGCATACGCTGGGATAGACGTGCGTGAAGAGCAGAAGACCCGCGACGGCGCCGACGACGACGCCGACCAGGGACCGAAAACTAAGCCCCAGCCAGTTCACGTAGCCCCCTGGTGCGGCTCCCCGTGCGCCTCGCCCGGCCCAGCGCCGTGCTCGCGGGCACCGCGCGCCCCAGCTGCGCCGCGCACGTGAGACTCGCGGTCCACCGTGTAACGTACGATCCGGGGGTGCAGAGCCTCGAGGATCCGGTCGAAGCCGGCCCACGACTCTGCGTAGGTGAAGACGGGCTCATCCGGGTGGGAGTGATGAAACGCGTGGTACCGCGCGCTCGCCACTCCCCACGTGCGCTTCGGGGCTTCGAGGTTTTGCTTCCGTAGCGGGACGTCGCCCCACCAGCCGTGCTGGTAGCAGTGGAACACGAGCGAGTGGATGTACTTGAGGACGGCACCGGCGAAGAAGCCGATGTTGCCCGTCAGCAGGGAGATCACACTCATCCCGAGGATCGAGACGAGCGCCGCGCTCGAGTAGGTCGAGAACTCGTACTCGTCGAGCTGTGGGCCGTCCTTCTTCCCGTTGTACCGGCGGTGATGCCGCCCGTGCGTCACCTTGTAACGCGCGCGGTCGTGGTGCACGAAGTAGTGGTCGATGACGTAGACCAGATCGGCCACGAAGAAGAACACCAGAGCTACAACGACAGTCGCAATCATGGCTCGACGCGCGTGTGAGGGGGTGAGGTTGCGGCCCCGCGAGAGGCCGCGTGTTCATCGGCGGGATGGGTCGATATCCATTCGATGCCGGGTGAGGCGATTTGCTCGCGGAGTTATGTCACACGCGAGGAATCACGCCAAACAAGAGCGGCTGGCAGCACCAGCACAGCCGCTAGCAAGCAGCACACCTCGCCAAGCACAGCCGCGAGTCCCAGGCTCCGAACCGCGAGATTCACCGATGTCACGAGGGCCAGGTAGCCGAGTGTTGTGGTGAGACTGCACAAGACGACGGCCCCCCCCGTTTCCTCGACCACGCGAATGGCTCCGCCGGCCCCCTCGATGACGTAGCGCTGCACGACGTTGACGGCGTAGTCGACCCCGATGCCGAACGTGATGGGGAGCGCGATGAAGTTCAGGAAGTTGAGCCGCACGTGAAGGATCGTGAAGAGCCCCCCGAGCCAGCCTATGCCGACGAGGAGCGCGCCGAGCACGAGCAGCGCGGACTTGCGGGCGCGGAAGGCGACCACGACGACGAGGGTGGTCGTCAGGAACGAGAACGCGACCGCGGGCGGAATGGCGGCGATGACCGCCTCCCACATGTCTGCGTAGATCACCGCACGTCCCGATCCGAGGACCACGCTCCCGTCCGCCAAACGCGACTCGCGGTAGGCGTTCGCCCAGCGAAAGAGGTAGTGCGCATCCTCCGTGAACGACGGGTCGGTCGGACTGATGTAGACGATGCGGCCCCGGGTTCCGTCCACCTCGGTGAACGCCCGCGCGACGTCCGCGGGGAGCTCGGCCGCACCGAACGCGACGAGGTCGTCCGGCGGTAGGTGGTCCTTGAGGTCGGCCCAGTCGGCGTCCGACACGAGGCCGCGGGTGCGCGCGCGGAGCACCTTCGCCTTGATGGCGAGGAGCAGCGGGATCTTCGCGGCTTGGTCGGCGGGGACGAAGTCTTCGAGGGCGTGGATCTCTTTGAACGGGCGCTCCCCTGCGGGTGCGGCGTCGCGCCGGGCATAGAGGACAGTCCTGAGCGGAGCTACCTGCTCGGTTCGGTCGACGAGGATAGCCATCCCTTCGGCGCCGACGTAGCCAGTGATGCTCTTGGCGAGCTCCCTCTCCTTGATCTCGTCCTCGCGCACGGCCCGCGCGTTGCGCAGGTTGTTCATGTCGTATTCCATCGGGTCGCTGCCGGCGTAGCGGACGAGCGCAACGGCCCCGACGCCGGCGAGACTGACCCCGACCACGACAATGGCACGCGGGGCCCGCCGGACGAGCCACGCGAACGGCATCCCGAACGCGCTCCCCCAGACGTCGCGCACGCGCTTCCACCCCGGCGGTCTCATACTCGTGCGACGGCCGCCATCCCGCTGCGCGACCTCGATCGGGCGCCTCTTCTCGAGGACCACGAGGAGCGCCGGCATGGTCCAGTAGGTCGCTACCCAGCAGAGGAGCATGCCGACCGCGCCGATGATCCCGAAGTCTCGAAAGCCGCGGAACTCCGTGATGGTCAGCGAGGCGTAGGCGGCGGAGGCGGCCACGCACGCGGTGAGCGTGGCGAGCCAGGTGTCCTCGTGCGCGACGCGAATCGCGCCGTCGAGCCCCCGCCCGTCGCTCCTCCCTTCGAGATAACGCGCCATGAAGATGACGCCGGCGTTGATCCCGTTGCCCGCGATGATCGTGAAGAGGAAGCCCGTCGCGAGGTTCAGGAAGCCGATGGCGAGGTATGTGAACGCGAAGCTCCACGAGACGCCCACGAGGATCGTGAGGAGCATCGTCACGAGGGCGCGAACGCGAAGGAAATAGAGAAAGACGACCCCCCCGATGAGAAGGATCCCCGTCACGCCGACCCGGGTGAGATCCTCGTTCACGACGGTGAGCTCGGCGACGCCGCTCCACAGGTCCCCCTGGAGGCGGTAGCGGATCGGGGGAGCCGACGCGCCGAGCTTCGCGGCGTCGAGGACGGCTCGCACGCGATCGATCGCGTCTCGCCCGTTCACCAGATCCGTCCCGAGGATCTTCGAGCGAACCGCGACGACGAGGACGCGGCCATCCTTCGACTCGTAGTAGCCATCCGGGTAGCGACCGTCCGACAGCCCCGAGAGGCCGAAGCGCTTCTTCAGCGTCTCCGCGTTGATCGCAGGAGGCGGGTCGTCGTCGAGGAGGTTCCCCGTCGCCTTCGCGACCTCGTAGTCGAAGCGCCGGTCGATGTCGTCCTTGAGCCCGACGAGGTCGTCCTTCTTCGCGTAGAGCCCCGCCCGCGCGGACATGTAGCGATAGGCCTCCTGCACGCCATCCTCGACGCTCCCGACCCAGGGGGGGCCCAGCTCACCGAGGCGCTTCGTCAGGTCGTCCCCGGCACGCCTGAGCGCCGCGCGTGCTTCGGCGGGGGTGCCCGAGTCGGCGTGCAGGACGACGAACAGCGTCGAAACGCCGGCCGTCTGCTTGGCGACGCGGTGGAGCTCGCGCACGCTTGGGCGATCCTGAGGGAGCAAATACTCGAAGCCGGCGTGAAGCTGCAGGCGCGCCGTGAGAGCCAGGCTCACCACCGTAAGCAGGGCCGACACCAGCAGAACGCGGGCCGGATGGCGGAGTTGAAGGTCGAGCAGACGCTCGAAGCCGGGCCGGGCGAAGGGGAGCTTCACCCCCCGTCTCTACCCAAGCGAGGCGTCGCCGGACAAGACCCTCGAAGCATGATTGTCACGGTGACCAGGATCCTCTCCTTCAAAAAAACGCCACATTCGCCGCTCGCAGTGCGGTTTTTCGATTGCGTTTGGAGCGTCCTAGGCCCCAGATGTCACCCGTTACCCACAGGAGATTCGATCATGGCGAAGCCCAACACCACGGTGAAGAAGAACAAGCCGCTCTCGAAGAGCGCGATCCTTCAGGCGGTCTCGGACGCGGTCGGCGAGGAAGTCTCGCGCAAGCACGTCAAGCAGATCGTCGAGACGCTCGTCAGCGTCGCGCACAAGGAGCTGAAGAAGAGCGGGACGTTCGTTCTCCCCGGCTTCGCGAAGTTCGTCGTCGTGAAGAAGCCGGCCCGTCCGGCCCGCGAGGGGATCAACCCCTTCACGAAGGAGAAGCAGAAGTTCGCGGCGAAGCCGGCCAGCAAGGCCGTTCGCGCGCGTCCGGTGAAGGCGATCAAAGACGCCGTAGCCTGACGTCTGCGACGCTCAGCGTCACTCTGAACGAGCATCCGGTGCCGCATCTGGCCCGGGTGCTCGTTTCGTTTGTGCAGTAGCAAGCGCGTCGAGGCGAGCTTCGATCGCACGCGCGCTCATCGTGCCCTTGTAGACATAGAGTGCTCCGGACGACGCTTCATCGAGCACCTCCTCGCTCACGCGAAGCCTCGAGCTCACCGCGAAGAGGACGAGATCCCGTAGCCCTGCCTGCACGAGCTCCACGCGCTGCCAGACGGCAGCCCGGCTCCAGTAGCCCATCACCTCGAGGTAGACCTTGAGCGGCTTGCCCGCCGCGCTCGACGCCTGGAACACGAGGTCGGGGATCGTGAGACCCACGCCTGGCAGGTCGAGGATCTTGGTGTTTGCCGACGCGCGCCACTTCGAGCCGAGCGAGTTGAAGCTCTTCAGGACGGTCGCGACCTCGGATGGAAGGGGTGGGTCCTTCGCAGCAGGTCCTTCGGCGTGCCCTTCGAGCCGAAACGTGAGCGGCAGCCGCTCCTTGCCCCAGCGCACCTCCGCGACGAGCTTCCAGTCGGCGCAGCCCTCGAGCGCTGGGAGCACCAGCGCGAGCTGAAGGCCGTACTTCGTGGCCGACTCGAAGAGACTGAACGGGCCATCGATGACGATGCGGTAGCCGTCCTCGG
>Ga0302279_10003170_pt1 | contig 20845 bp, 22 predicted proteins | sample III_Bog_N3_3_FD_194541 | JGI IMG/M metagenome (GOLD analysis project Ga0302279, IMG submission 194541) | Peat permafrost microbial communities from Stordalen Mire near Abisko, Sweden - III_Bog_N3_3 | ecosystem: Environmental > Terrestrial > Soil > Wetlands > Peat | place: Sweden: Abisko...
TGGGCCAAGCGCCAGGCGGGCTGGCGTCTTCTGCTGGAGGGCCTGGGGCTTCTGCGAACCAGACTCTAGGGCCGGGCGCCCTTCGGCAGGGCGGCGATCTCGGCGGGGTTCAGCTTGTGCACCGTCGTCACCGGACAGCGCTCGAGCCCGATCGGCGAGTGGGTGTCGATCTCGGCGTCGAGATTATTGCCCTCGCAGATCCAGTCGCTGCCGCGCGAACGCAAGGCGATGGTTTGGTTCCAGTCGACGTCCTCGCAGGGCGCGAACAGGGTCAGCTGGTAGACGTCGCGGACGCCGACCCGGAGGTTGACGGTGCGTTGGTCGCTGGTGGCGGCGAAGCCATCGACGTTGCGAGCCCAGAAGCAGGCCTGGGCGGGTTTGGCGGGGTCGGCGACGGCGCTGGAATGCAAGCCGGTCGCGCCGGCGGTGAGCGCCAGGGCGAGGGCCAGACCGAGCTGGATCGGAGCGCGGGTGTTCATGGGCGGAAACTCCCTGTTGGACGCCGTCCCTTGGGCCTCATCTTATACGGTGGTGGGCCTAGCCGCCAAACGCTCACGGCGTCGCTCGCGTTCCGAAAATCGCCCCGGATTGAGCAGGGCCGCCACCGGCGCCGGCAGCGGCGAGGGCGCGCCCAGGGCCAGAGCGGCGATGTGTTCGGCCAGCAGCGGAGCCAGGGTGAAGCCGCGTCCGCCGAGCGCGCCAAGGACGAACAGCTTGTCCGCGAGGGGGCCGGCGAGGGGAAGGTTGTCCGGGACGGTCGCGCGCACCGAGGCGCGGCCGCGGATGTCGGCGGCGGCGAGCCGGGCGGCCAGCACCGGCAGCCGGCCGGCGACCTCGGCCAGGTTGCGGCGGTCGTCCTCGAGGCGCCAGCCGTCGCTCGCATCGCCGCGGTCGTGGGTGGCGCCGAACATCGCGCCGCCCGGCGTGGTCGCCGCATAGCCGCCCCAGGACACTGCCGGCGGCGGCGCCACGCCCTCCGCCCAGCTGACCTGGCCGCGGACCGGCGTCAGCGGCGCGTCCGGCCACAGCGCGGCCAGGCCCGCGCCGGCGGCTAGGCAGACGATTTCGGCGTGTGCGAGGGGCTGTCCATCGGCGTCCAGCAACGCCCAGCCCTGTCCGTCCGGGCGCCCCGCCGCGATGCTGGCGAGCGTCGGTTGCGGCAGCCAGGCGTCCAGCACCCGGTGCGGCTCGATCACCACGGCCGCATCGAACCGCAGCGCCGGCGGCGCCGGCTCGCCCAGGGCCGCGCCGGCGGCGTTCGCATCCAGTTCGGCCAACGATCCCGGCTCGAAGAGGTCGCTGGCGGCGATCTTGGCGAAACGCGCCGTGTCACGCTCCTCGATGCGCAGCTGAAGGGCGCCGCGAGTGATCACCGCACCTTGGAGCTCGCCGTAGAGCCGAACCGCGCGCTCGAAGGCCTGGACGTAGAGTTGCGCGCCGGGTCCGAGGCCGGCGTCGAGCCGGGGCGTCACCACCGCCGCCGGGTTGCCCGACGCGCCGGCGCCCACGCCGGCGGCTTCGAATACATCGGCCGTCACCCCCAGGGACGCGAAGGCCCGCGCCAGGCTGGCTCCGGCGATCCCCGCGCCGACGATGGCCACCGTCGGCGCCTCGGGGGACTTCGACTCGCCGGGCAGCGTCGCCACCAGCCGCTCGCGCTTGCGGCCGAAGCCGGCGCGACGCTCCACCGTGAAGCCGGCTAGCCCCAAGGCCCGGCGAACCTGCCCGGCGACGGTGTAGGTGGCGGCGAGCGCACCTGGCGCGGATCGCTCGGCCACCTGGCGCATCAGGGCGTCGGTCCACATGGCCGGGTTCTTGGCCGGCGCGAACCCGTCGAGGAACCAGGCGTCGGCCGGTCCGCTCCAGGCGGCCAGCGCGTCCGACGCCGGCATCACCGCTACGTCCAGGGTGGCTGCGAGTTCAGGCAGGTCGATGCGGTGGAAGCCGGGCCGACGGCCGGGCCAGCGCGAGGTTATCCGGGCGGCCAAGTCGGCCAGTTCCGGCCAGGCGGCGAGGGCGGCGGCGGCCTCGGCGGCGCCGATCGGATGCGCCTCGACCGAGAAGATCGACAGATGTCCGCCGGCAGGCCGGGCGGCGCGCCACAGGTCCAACAGGGCCAGCACATTGAGACCCGTGCCGAAGCCCAGTTCGGCGACGGTGAACCGGCGTCGACCCTGCCAGCGTTGCGGCAGGCCGCAGCCGGCTAGGAACACCGCCCGGGTCTCGGCCAAGCCGTCATCGCGGGAGTAATAGAGGTCGTCGTAGAGCCGCGACCGGGGCGGGCCGTCCGGATCGAACAGGATCGGGGAATGGTCGGTCACGCGGGCCTTATAGCCTCGGGACCGGGACCTGAAACGAGAAAGGGCCGCCCCTAGGGACGGCCCTTTCGATAGTCCAAGTAAGCCGAGGCTTACTTGCTCATCGAGTTCGTGCTCGCCGGAGCGGTCGCCGAGGCGTCGTTCGAGGCGGTGTTCGCGGCCGAGGCGGCGGCGTTCGACGACATGGCGGCCGAATTCGAGGAAGCCATGGCGGCGTTGGCGTCCGAAGCGGCGGTGGCGTTGGCGTCGGCGGCGTTGCCGGTGTCGGCCTTCTTGCAGGCGCCGACGGAAATCGCGGCGAAAGCGGCGCCGACAATCATAATCTTGCGAAGCGTATCGGAGGTCATGTCCTGGTCCCCTAGGGTGAGGTTAGCAGCGCCGTGCGCGACGCTGGCGGCAATATGCCGCGTTTGAGACCAAGCGCAAGAGTAGACTTCACAAGCCTGTGATCACTTTTTTACCGTTGGGGAAGGTCGAGAGCCTCGTCCGGCCGCCTGAACGACGGCGACAAGTCGTTGGCCAGCCTGAGCCTTCTAGCCCTCTGCGGGGATGGCGCCCAGGGCTTCTTCCAGCTCCAGGAAGCTGGGCTGGGCGTCGGAAGGCACGTTTCCCCGGCCGATTTCCACCGAGATCTGGGCGGCGTTGCCGTGCAGGTGGGCCACCAGCACCGACTGGATGATCTTGTAGAAGCTGGATTCCTCGTCGACCACGGCCTTCATCCGGCCGGCCATCGGCCCGACCAAGCCATAGGCCAGGAACACGCCGAGGAAGGTGCCGACCAGCGCCCCGCCGATCATCGCGCCCAGTACGGCCGGGGGCTCGGTGATCGAGCCCATGGTCTTGATCACCCCCAGCACCGCGGCGACGATGCCCAGAGCCGGCAGGCCGTCGGCCATGGTGGTGAGCGCCGCCGACGGGGCCAGGGCCTCGGCGTGGTGCTTTTCCAGCTGATTCTCCATCGCGTCTTCGACCTGGTGCGGATCCTCCAGGTTCATGGTCATCATCCGCAGGGTGTCGCAGATGAAATCGACGGCGAAGTGATCCTTCATGATGTTGGGGAAGCGCGAGAAGATCGTGCTCTCCGTTGGTCGCTCGATATGGCTTTCCAGGGCTATGACGCCCTTGGACTTCATCGTCTTGGTGAGCAGGAACAGCAGCGAGAGCAGGTCGCGGTAGTCACCGGACTTCCACTTCGGACCGCCGAACACCTTGCCGAAAGCGCCGGCGGTGGCCTTCACCACGGTCATGGAGTTGGAAATCAGGAACGCGGCCGCCGCGGCGCCAAAGATGCACATCAGCTCATGCGGCAGGGCTTCGAAGATCACCCCCATGTTGCCGCCGCTCATGATGAAGCTGCCGAACACGAGGCCGAACAGCAGGACGATGCCGATGATCTGAAACATGCCGGTCGGCGAATCCTTGAGAGCCCGAGTGAGGCGCCAGGATCAGGGTTAATGCTTAATCGCTGGTGAGCGTGGGCCGCCGCTATCGTCATGGCGGGCGCCGAAAGGCGGGGCGTCGGCCGAGCCGGCTCAATCGTGCGGCGACTTCCTCCTATCGGTCATGGCGGGCAAAGGGCCGGCGATGACCGAACCGGGGGAATGGATCGGGCAACTTGGGGACGCGGGTCCCAGGATCAGCTCGGCGCGCCGCCTTCGGCCTTCAGCTTCGCCACCATGTCCGGCGAGAGGTAGCCGTCCGGGGTCAGGCCGCGGGCCTTCTGCCAGGCCCGGAGCGCCTGGCGGGTGCCGATGCCGACCGCGCCGTCGGGGATTCCGGGGTTGAAGCCCAGCTTGCCGAGGGCGGTCTGGGCGGCGATCCGGTCCGCGAGCGACAGCGGGGTCTCATGCGGCCAGGGCGTCACCAGCGGCGGGGCGCCGCCCAGGCGGTCGGCGAGCAGGCCCACCGATAGCGCATAGGCCAGCGAGTTGTTGTAGGTGCGGATGGCGAAGTGATTGGGGAAGATCAGGAACGCTGGTCCACTGACGCCGCAGGGCAGCACCAGCTGCGCCTGCGCCGCCGCATCGGCCTCGCGCCATAGCAGGCCGTCGGCGCGGCTGACGCCCTGGTCGGCCCACCAGGACGGAATCTGCTTGGGTCCCTCGCAGAGCATCAGGTCGAAATGGTGGGCCAGCACCACCTCCCGCGCCCAGCTCTGATGCTTCTGCCAACCGCCCTTGACCAGCAGGTTCGCCGCCGAAGCCAGGGCGTCGGCGCTGGAGCCCCAGATGTCCGGCTTGCCGTCGCCGTCGGCGTCGACGGCGGTGGTCAGGAAGGTGGTCGGCAGCAGCTGGGTCTGGCCCATGGCCCCGGCCCAGGAGCCTTTCAGCTGCGCCCGGGTGGCTGCGCCGGAGCCGATGATCTTCAGGCAGGCGTTCAGCTGGTCCTCGGCCCAGGCCTGCCGGCGCGGCGTCTCGGCGGCCAGGGTGGCGAAGGAGCGGACCACGTCGAAGCCGCCCATGCCGGCGCCGTAGCCGCTCTCCATGCCCCAGATCGCCACCAGGATGTCGGCCGGCACCCCATAGTCAGCTTCGATCTTCGGCAGCAGGGCCACGTCCAGGCGCCGGGCCTTGCCCTTCTCGACCGTGCCGCTGTTGACCGCGCCGCGAACATAGTCGCTGACCGGCCGGGCGAACTCCGGCTGGGTGGCGTCGTGGACCACCACCTGCGGATCGGGCGACAGGCCGGAGAGTTCCCGGTCCAGCACCTGACGCGGGACGCCGGCGGCGAGCGCGCGGCCATAGTAGCTGTTCAGCCAGGCGAGGAAGGCCGGATCGCCGGACGCGCCCAGCAGGTCCGACGGCTGCGGACCGGCGGCCGGCTGGGCCGTCGCGGGCTGGGCGCAGGAGGCGAGGGAGAGGGCGAGAAAGCTGCGGCGTTGCATGGACGGAGGCTATCTGCGCCGCCCGCCGGCCCGCAATCAAAAGCTCGGCATGGGGCGCGGCCGAGATCGCCGCCGCGACGCCGACAAGCCTGTCGCCGATCCGATGCGTGGCTTATCGTCATGGCGTGAGCAGCGCCATCACCCACATTTGCGTGGGACAGGAACCGTCCGGCCGCGCATGGTCCTGGTGCGCCGGAGTGCCGATCGGTTTCGCGTGACGGTGGCTGATCCGCGCAATCCCAACCCGGTGGCGCTCAGCGAGAGCTTCGAATCCTTATGGGCCGCGCTCCTCAGCGCAAAGACGCACGCCAAGAAACTCGGAGTGCCTGTGCATGCGCTGGGGTGTGCGGATACGTAAGTCGTCGCGCCGTTGGTTGACTTTTAAGGACCTGTTCCCTTATACGCCTGCGCTCCCAACCGCCCGCCCTCTGATAGAAGACGCGTCCCCATGAAAGTCCGCAGCTCCCTGAAGTCGCTGAAGACGCGTCACCGCGACTGCAAGCTCGTGCGTCGCAAGGGTCGGGTCTACATCATCAACAAGACCGACCCGCGCTACAAAGCCCGCCAGGGCTGAGCTTGTCGGGACGCGGCTCGCGGGACGGCGCGCGCGTTCGCGGGGTCGTCTTCGACGTCGGCAACGTCATGGTGCGCTGGGATCCGCGCACCCTCTATTCCAAGATTTTTCCCGACCCGGCCGAGCGCGACTGGTTCCTGAGCCACGTCTGCACCATGGACTGGCACATGGCCCACGACGCCGGCGTCAGCTTCGCCGACAACCGCGATCGGCTGACCGCGCGGTTTCCCGAGCACGCCGCGGCCATCGCCGCCTGGCGCGAGCGCTGGGACGAGATGTTCTCCGGGCCGATCCCGGAAACCGAAACCGCCATTGAGGCCATGGCGGCCAGGGGCGTGCCGATGTTCGGCCTGACCAACATGCCGGCCGAGGTCGACGCCATGGTCTTCGCCATGAGCCCGGTGTTCGGCCATCTGAAGCACATCGTGGTCTCCGCCCGCGAGGGGACGGTGAAGCCGCAGCCGCGCATTTTCGAGATCGTCTGCGAGCGGGCCGGCATGGCCCCGCCTGAGCTGCTGTTCGTCGACGACAGCGCGGTCAACATCGCCGCGGCGCGGGCCCTGGGCTTCGATGTCCACAGGTTCGACGATCCGGCGGCGCTCCGGCCGGCGCTGGAGGCCAGAGGGCTGTTGTGAGGGGCGTGGCGCGCCGCTAGGGTCGCCGCCGTTCCCGTTTTTCCCCAGCTTCCGAGTCCGCAACAGCCATGGCCGACGATTCCTCCAATATCGACACCCTCAGCTCCACCGCCCAGGGCAAGCTGAAGAGCCTGATCGAGCGGATCGAGCGGCTGGAGGAGGACAAGGCGTCCGTCGCAGGCGACCTCAAGGAGGTCTATGCCGAGGCCAAGGGCGAGGGCTTCGATTCCAAGATCATCCGCAAGGTAATCCGCCTCAGGAAGCAGGACACCGCCAAGCGCCAGGAGGAAGAGGCGCTGGTCGACCTCTATCTGGCCGCCATCGGGGGGCTGTGAAGCGAAAGCCGCCAGACCGGCGCGAAGCCGCCAAGCGCGCGGCCCTCAGCGCCCTGAAGCGCGCCCAGCGGGCCGCCGATCGGGCCGGGGTGAAGCTCTCCGACTGGGAGGGAGAATTCCTGGGCTCGGTGACTGAAAGAGTCGCCACCTACGGCCGCGCCTTCGCCGATCCGGAGAAAGGCGCGCCCGGGGCCGCGCTATCGGCCATGCAGGGTGTCAAGCTGAAAGAAATCGTCAGCAAGGCGTCAGGCAAGCCGCGTGACGGACTTCGTCGGCGCGCGACGCTTGGGAAAACCAAAGATCAGGGTTAGGGAAGGAAGCGCGAGGGCGCGGGCGCGCCGGCTGGAGCGCTCACCTGTTCCGTGAGGTTCCTACGTGACGACGTCAGCCGTCCTGGTTTCGCTCGCCTCCGCGTCACCTCCCTATTCGTTCATGCAGGCCGACATCGGCGCCGAGGCGCGGCGGATCTTCTCCAGCCGCTACCGCGACTTCGAGCGGCTGTTCCCGGTGTTCCGCAACACCGGCATCGCCCACCGTCAGGCGGTGATGCCGATGGAGTGGTATTTCGAGGACCGCACCTGGCCCGAACGCACGGCCGCCTATCTGACGGGCGCGGTCGACCTGTTCTGCGCCGCGGCCGAGAAGGCGCTGGCCCAGGCGGGGCTGACCGCCGCCCAGGTGGACACCATCGTCACCGTCTCCTCCACCGGCATCTCGACGCCCAGCCTCGAGGCGCGGGCGATGGGCCGGATGGGCTTCCGCTCGGACGTGATGCGGGTGCCGGTGTTCGGGCTCGGCTGCGCCGGCGGCGTTACCGGGCTGTCGCTGGCCGGGCGCCTGGCGCAGGCGCGGCCGGGCTCGGTGGTTCTGATGGTCTGTGTCGAACTCTGCACCCTGGCGTGCCGGCTGGACGAACTGACCAGCGCCAATATCGTCGCCATCGCCCTGTTCGGCGACGGCGCGGCCGCCTGTGTGGTCCGCTCCGGCGGCCAGGGACTTGCGGAGATCCGCGGCGCCGGCGAGCACACCTGGCCCGACAGCCTCGATATTATGGGCTGGAACGTCGATCCCCTGGGCTTCGGGGTGATCTTCGACCGGGCGATCCCGACCTTCGCCGAGGCCAATCTGCGGCCGGCCGTGGAGGGCATTCTCTACGGCATGGGGCTGCGGCTCGACGAGGTGGACCGCTGGATCTGCCACCCCGGCGGCTCGAAGGTGATCGAGGCGCTGGAGAAATCCCTCGACCTTGGCCAGGGCGCGCTGACTTTCGAGCGCGAGGTGCTCTCGGACCACGGCAACATGTCGGCGCCGACGGTGATCTTCGTGCTGGAGCGGGCGCTGGCCGCCAAGACCAGCGGCAAGCTGGTGATGGCCTCCCTCGGCCCGGGCTTCACCGCCTCCTGTCTCTCACTGGCGGCGTGAGTCCGCAGCTCGATCTCGCCCTCAAGGTCGGACTGCTGGGCCTGACCACGGCGCAGCGCCTCGGCGAACTGGCCCTGGCGCGGTGGAACACGCGGCGGCTGCTAGGCCGCGGCGCCTATGAGGTGGGCGCGGGCCACTATCCGCTGATCGTCGCCCTGCACGGCGCCTGGCTGATCGGGCTCTGGGCCTGGGTGCTCTACTGGAACCCGCCGCTGAATCTCATCTGGGCCGGGGTCTATCTCGGGCTGCAGGTCTTGCGCGTCTGGGTGCTGGCCAGCCTCGGCGATCGCTGGACGACGCGGATCATCATCCTGCCGGGGGCGCCGCTGGTCAGGCGCGGGCCCTACCGGTTCATTCCTCACCCGAACTACACGGTGGTGGCCCTTGAGATCGCCGTGCTGCCGCTGGCGTTCGGCCTTTGGGTCTACAGCCTCGCCTTTACGCTGCTGAACGCCGGCGTTCTGACCATCCGCATCCAGACCGAGAATGCGGCGCTGAAGAAGTTGCGGTGAGGCGGCGCCACGGTGCGTGGTTCGAGACGCCCCCCGGATCGGGGGCTCCTCACCATGACGAACGATGTAAGGCGTTCCCAGACCTCGTCATGCTGAGGAGCCCGCGCCAGCGGGCGTCTCGAAGCACGCAGCCTCTACACCGCTTCCTTGACCTGATCCTCCAGCCCCTGCTCGCGGACCTTGCGGTAGAGGGTGGAGCGGCCGATGCCAAGGCGGCGGGCGACCTCGCTCATGTGGCCGGCATAGATCTCGATGGCCAGCTGGATCAGGTCGTGTTCGATGTCTTCCAGCGTGCGCAGGTGGCCGCGTTCGTCGAGGATGCGCACGGGCGCGGTCTTCGGCATTTCGGCGGTCAGCTCGGCGACCGTCGGCGCGGCGTTGGAAACCAAGGTGACGCTGGAGGCGGCGGCCGGGACCGGCATCTTCAGGCCGGAAATGGCCGGGAAGTCGTGCGGCTGGAGGTAAGGCGCGTCGGCCAGGATGATGGCGCGGTAGACGGCGTTCTCCAGCTGGCGGACGTTGCCCGGCCAGTCGAAGGCGGTGAGCAAGCTAAGGGTTTCCGGCGTCGCGCCGGCGACCCGGCGTCCCTCCTCGAGGTTGAAGCGGCGGACGAAGGCCTCGACCAGGGCCGGGATGTCCTCGCGGCGATCGCGCAGCGCCGGCGCCTCGATCGGAAACACGTTCAGGCGATAGAACAGGTCCTCGCGGAAGCGTCCCTCCGCCACCGCCTGGGAGACGTCCCGGTTGGTGGCCGAGAGGATGCGAACATCGACCTTAACCGAGCGCTTGGAGCCCACCGGATCGATCTCGCCTTCCTGCAGCGCGCGCAGCAGCTTGACCTGCATGTCGAGGGGCAGTTCGCCTACCTCGTCGAGGAACAGGGTGCCGCCGCTGGCTTCCTGGAACTTGCCCAGGTGCTTTTCGTGGGCGCCGGTGAAGCTGCCCTTCTCGTGGCCGAACAGGATGGACTCGACCAGGTTTTCCGGAATGGCGCCGCAGTTGACCGCCACGAACGGGCGGCCGGCGCGGTCGGACGAGCCGTGCACGGCGCGGGCGATCTTTTCCTTGCCCGAGCCGCTCTCGCCGGTGATCAGGATCGGGATCGAGGACTTGGCTCCTCGCTCGCCCAGACGCTTGACCATCTGCATGGCCGGGCCCGAACCGATCAGGTCATCGAAGGTGGTGCGGCCGCCGACATGCTTCTTCAGCCGGTCGACCTCGACCCGGAAGGCGCCCATGGAGAGGGCGTTGGCGATGGAGACCAGGATCCGTTCCGGGCTGGCCGGCTTGACGAAGAAATCGGCGGCGCCGGCGCGCATGGCTCCGACCACGGTCTCGATGCCGCCGGTGGCGGTGACCACGATCACCGGCTGGGCGAAGCCCCGGGTGCGCATGTCCGCCAGGGTTTCCTGGCCGGTCATCCCGGGCATCACCAGGTCCAGCAGCACCACGTCGATCGGCGCGCCCGACCCCAGTTGCTCCAGCGCCTGGCGGCCGCCGTCGGCGTGCAGCACCGCGAAGCCTTCGCGCTCCAGCACCGCCTGGATCAGCCGTCGTTGAGTCGGGTCGTCATCGACGACCAGGACCGTCTTGCTCATCTTGAAGTCACCCACACCAGATCGGACGCTCGTCTCATGAACGAGGCTCGTTTTGTGCCTTCTTGATACAGGCGCTGGGTAAAGGCGGGGTTTCGGAGACCTGAGTCAGGGGTTAACGGCGGCGGCTCAGTGGAGCGCGGGCTGGAAGGCGGCGAAGTAGACCGCCCAAAGGCATCCAAGCAGGATCGCGGCGGGAATCTGCACCCACTTCGACGGCCAGATCAGGGCGGCGACGCCCACAACCAGCATCGGAACCACCAATAGGTTCTGCGCGGACCATTCGCTGACCGCGAAGCCGCCGCCGTAGACGGCGTTGGCGGCTACCGCGAAGGCGGCGGACAAGGTCCACGAGCCGATGATCCGAACCCGCTGCCGCGACTGGAAGGCGACGAGGTCGAGCGGCTCCCCCTCTCGGACCTCCGGACAGACCAACGCCGCCTGCAGATAGTTGGCGAAGGCCATGGCGAAGGTGAACATGATCGAGCCCACCGACCAGGCGGGCAGGGCGCGCAGGTCCCAATAACTGATCCAGTTCGCCGTCAGCGTAACGATGGCATTCAGCATGTAGAAGCCGTGCAGCCAGGAGAACCGCACCCTGGCGCTGTTGCGGATCAGCAGGGCGGTGGCGCCGAGCAGGTGAGCGATACCGAGGGCGTAGACGAACGAGAGCAGCGAAATGACGTGCTCGAATGCGGCCATACTTTGATCCCCAGACCTTCGATCGAGCCAACTCTTGCCATGGCGAGTGATCGAAGCCAAAGCGCCGCGACTCGTGGGCGCCTCAGCCGGCGTTTCAAGTCTGCCCACCTTCTCCCGCCCCGCCGGAAGGACTAAAGCCTCACGCCATGAACGCCCCCGTCAAAGCCGACCTGCACGCCGAGCCGCTGCCGGAGTGGCGGCTGGATGATCTCTATGCCAGCCGCTCGGACCCCAGGATCGAGGCCGATCTCGTCGAGGCCGCCCGGATCAACGGCGAGCTGGCGGCGCTGGAGGGCGATTTCGTCGCCGCCCGGGCCATGCCGGGCAAGCTGGGCGCGCTGATCGATCTCGGCGTTGGGCTCTACGAGGCGGCGACCCAGAAGCTGTGGGTGGTCGGCGCCTACGCCTCGCTGGCGGCGTCCATCGGCCGGGACGATCCGGCCACCGCCCGGTTCGAGGCCGACATCCGCACCCGCGGCTCGCAGATCGCCGCCGCCAGCCTCTACTTCACGCTGGAGCTGAACCGTCTCGAAGATGCCGAGATTGAGGCGGCGCTCGCGGCCCATCCGACGGCGGCGAAGTGGCGGCCGTGGCTGCGGCGGGTGCGGCTGTCGCGGCCGCACGAGCTGACGCCCGACCTGGAGCGGCTGCTGATCGACCGGGCGCCGGCGGTCGCCAACTGGGTGCGGCTCTATGACGAGACCCTGGGGCGGATGACGGTAAAGGCCGGGCCTGACAACCTGACCCTGGCCGAGGCGCTCAACCGGCTCTCCGACCCTGACGGGGCTCGGCGCAAACAAGCCGCGCAGGCTCTCGCCAGGGCGCTGGAGGCCCGCAGCGCCACGCTCACCCTGTCGCTCAACACCATCGCCTTCGAGAAACAAGTCGAGGACCGCTGGCGGCGCTATGCGACCCCCGCTCAGGCCCGGCACATCGCCAACGAGGTCGACGCCGAGGCGGTGGCGGCGCTGGAAGCGGCAGTGGTGGAGAGCTATCCGCGGCTCAGCCATCGCTATTATGCGCTGAAGGCCAAGGTGATGGGCAAGCGGGTGCTGGACCATTGGGACCGCAACGCGCCGCTGACGGCGGCCACGCCCCGTCACTATGGCTGGAACGAAGCGCGAGGCATGGTGCTGCAAGCCTTCGGCGGCCTGGCCCCCAAGTTCGCTTCGACGGCAGAGCGCTTCTTCGACCACCCGTGGATCGACGCCCAGCCTCGCTCGGGAAAACAGTCCGGCGCCTATTCGCACCCGGTGACCCCGGACCGGCACCCCTTCGTGTTCCTCAACTACATGGGCGAGCGCCGCGACGTGCTTACCCTGGCCCACGAGCTGGGGCACGCAGTCCACCAGACGCTCGCCGCGCCGCAGGGCGCGCTGCTGGCCGACACGCCGCTGACCCTGGCCGAGACCGCCTCGATCTTTGGCGAGGGCCTGGTGTTCGAGCGGCTGCTGGCCGAGGCGTCGAAGGCCGAGCGCCGGGACCTGCTGGCCGGCAAGATCGAGGATGCGCTGAACACCGTCGTCCGCCAGATCGCTTTTCACCGCTTCGAGACCCGCTTTCACGACGCCCGCGCCGCCGGCGAGCTGTCGCCGGAAGAGATCGGCCGCATCTGGCTGGAAGTGATGGGCGAGAGCCTGGGGCCGGCGGTGCGGCTGAACCCCGGCTACGAGACCTACTGGTCCTACGTCAGCCACTTCGTCCACGCGCCCTTCTATGTCTACGCCTACGCCTTCGGGAACCTGCTGGTCGAGGCGCTGATGGAGGCGCGGCGGCAGAACCCCAGGGGCTTCGCGCCGCTGTACGAAGACCTGCTGGCCGCCGGCGGCGCCAGGACCTATGTCGAGGCGCTGAAGCCGTTCGGCCTCGATCCCCGAGACAAGGCCTTCTGGTCGGCCGGTTGCGAGCGGCTGGTGCGGTTGGTGGACGAGTTCGAGGCGTTGGTTTGATCCAGCATGGCCATCGATCCTGAACGCGATCGGCTGTCGGGCCGCCTGAGCCGGTTCGCCCGGGTGGGGGCGGGGCTGTCCGGCGCGGCGGTGACCTTCGGCTCCAACGCCCTGTTCGGCGGCGGCGACGTCGACGCCCGCAACGCCCGGGCGCTGAAGGAAACTCTGGGGCAATTGAAGGGGCCGCTGATGAAGGTGGCGCAGATGTTCGCCACCGTGCCCGACCTGCTGCCGCCGGAATTCGCCCAGGAACTGGCCGAGCTGCAGACCAACGCCCCGCCGATGGCGCCGTCGTTCGTCCGCCGGCGAATGGCCGCCGAGCTGGGGCCGGACTGGCTGAGCCGGTTCAAGAGCTTCGACCTTAACCCCACCGCCGCCGCGTCGCTGGGCCAGGTGCACCGCGCCACCGCCCATGACGGTCGGGACCTGGCGGTGAAGCTGCAATATCCGGACATGCTGAGCGCGGTGGAGAGCGACCTTGGCCAGCTGCGCGCCATGCTGGCGGTCGGCCGCCAGTTCGTCACCGCCATCGACACCCGCGAGATGGCCGTCGAGATCGGCGAGCGCATCCGCGAGGAGCTGGACTATGAGCGCGAGGCCAAGGCGATGGCCCTCTATCGCGCTTTCTTCGCCGGCCGGGACGACATCGTCGCGCCGGCGCCGGTCCCAGAGCTCTCCACCGCCCGGCTGCTGTCGATGGAGTGGCTGGAGGGCCGCGGCCTCTTGAGTTTCGTCGACACGGACCAGGACATGCGCAACCGGATCGCCAAGCTGCTGTTCGAGGCCTGGTGGACGCCGTTGACCCGGATCGGGGTGATCCACGGCGACCCGCACCTGGGCAACTACACCTTCGCCGGCGAGGCAGAGCGGCTGAACCTGCTGGATTTCGGCTGCATCCGCATCTTCCCGCCGAGCTTCGTCGGCGGGGTGGTGCGGCTCTACCGGGCCCTGATCGCCGACGATCGGGCGGCGCAAGCCGAGGCCTACAGCACCTGGGGCTTCAAGGGCCTCACCGACGAGTTGGTGCAGACCTTGAATATCTGGGCGCGGTTCATCTACGGCCCGCTGCTCGACGATCGGGTGCGCACGGTGGCCGACGGGGTCAGCCCCTCGGCCTACGGCCGACGCGAGGCCTTCCAGGTCAAGCAGGCGCTGGACGCCCAGGGACCGGTGACCATCCCCCGGGAGTTCGTGTTCATGGACCGCGCCGCCATCGGCCTCGGCTCGGCGTTCCTGCGCCTGGGCGCGGAACTGAACTGGCGCGAGCTGTTCCTGGGCTCGCTGGAGGGGTTCTCGGAGGAAGCGCTGGCCGAACGGCAGGCGGCGGCGCTTGCGGCGGTGGGACTGGCTTAGAAAATCCTCCCCGCGGGGGAGGATTTAAGCCCGAACGGCGGTGATCTCGACGCCGGCGGCGGCGGCGTTCGGCGCCAAGGCCGTCGGCTTTTCCACGCGAATCCTTGCCCGGGTCACCTTCGGTTCTTCCAGGCAGGCTTCGGCGAGGTTGTGGGCGAAGGTCTCGACCAGGCCGCGGTGGCCGGTGGCGGCGACCTTGCGAGCCTTTTCGGCGATCACCTCGTAGTTCACCGTCTCGGCCAGACTGTCCCATTGGGTGACCGCGACATCCAGCTCCACGTCGATGACCAACGGCTGGGTGCGGCCCTTTTCGTGGTGATAGACACCGATGTGGGCGTCGACCTTCAGGCCGCGCACGAACACCTTGGTGATGACGATTTTGGAATGGGCGGCTGGAGTCTCCGTCGCGGCGGGCTGGGGCATGCGTGAACTCGTCAGGGGTCGATGACGTCGGGGGTGCGCCAGGCGAGGTGCTGGCCGCCATCGACGGCGATCATCTGGCCCGTCACTGACTTAGCGTCAATGAGGTAGGCCAGCGCCTGGCCGATTTCCTCCGGGCTTGCCCCGTGGCCGAGCGGCACGGCGGCGGCTTCGGCGGCGAAGTCCTCAGGCGACTGGTGGATCGAGGCCAGGGTCGGGCCGGGGCCGATGGCGTTGACCCGGATCCGCGGCGCCAGCGCCTGGGCCAGCATCCGGGTGGCGGCCCAGAGGGCGTGCTTGCTCACCGCATAGCTGAAGAAGTGCGGGGTGGAGCGCAGCACCCGCTGGTCGACGACGTTGACGATCTGGCCGGTCTGGTCGGCCGGCAGGGCGGCGGCGAAGGCCTGGGAGAGCAGGATCGGCGCGCGCAGATTAATGGCCATGTGTTCGTCGAAGCCGGCGGCGTCCAGGCTCTCGATCCGGTCGTCGGAGAACAGCGAGGCGCTGTTGACCAGCAAGGTGAGGCCGGGGGCGTCGGCCATCAGGGCGGCCAGATGGTCGGGATGGGCGAGGTCGCCGTCGCTCAAGTTAGCCTGGCGGCCGAGGGCGCGGACGGCCTGGGCGGTCTCCTCGGCGTCTGCGGCCGAGGCGCGGTGGTGGATGACGACGTCATAGCCCGCGCCGGCGGCGCTGAGCGCCAGGGCCCGGCCGATCCGGCGGGCGGCGCCGGTGACCAGCGCCCAGCCGCGCCCGCTCACGGCGGGGCTAGTCGAAGCGGCCGAATTCGTAACGGTTGAGCGCCAGGAAGGCGACGATGAACAGGACGACGGTGAGGATGGCCATGGCGGACTCCGAAGACGGTCCGGCTTTAGCGAGCGCGGCCGCAGACGGCAAGCGCCGGGCGCGTTAGGAAGCTCGGATGCTCTGGCGCCGACGATTGCAACCGATCGCCCAGCCGGTGTTCCGCGTCTATTCGCGGTTCGCCCGCGGCATGACCCTCGGCGTGCGCGGCGTGGTGCTGAACGAGGCGCGCGAGGTGCTGCTGGTGGAGCACACCTACATCCACGGCTGGCACCTGCCTGGCGGCGGGGTCGAGCGCGGCGAGAGCGCCGAGGAGGCGCTGGCGCGGGAGCTGGTAGAGGAGGCTGGGGTGAAAATCACCTCGCCGCCGGTGCTGGTGGCGCTGCACGTTAACCGCACCAACTTCCGCGGCGACCATGTGGCGCTGTTCCGGATCGAGGACTGGACGCCCTGCGAGGCGACCTCGGTGGGGGAGATTCACCAGGTCTGCTGGTTCGCGCCGGACGCCCTGCCGGCGGGCGTCACCGAGACCACCCGCCTGCGCATCGCCGAGGCGATCGCCAACCGGCGGCGGCGGGAGGATCGGTGAGCCGCGCGCCCTGAATCCGGCGGCGCAGACCCAAGCTTAGGCGGATCGGGAGATCGCATGCCGGCAAGCCCTCCACCGAAGACAAAGCCCGCCAAATTCCGGGCCGCGCTCGGCGGCGCGATCTGGCTGCTGACGTCGATGTTCAAGGTCGATCCGCCGCCGCCGCCGCAGACCGAGGACCTGAGCAAGTCCCGCGATGAACACCCCGGCGCGCCGCCGCCCAAGCCACCTATGATATAGGTCGATTATAGGTGATTTCGGGTGAAACCGAACCGCGCCAAGTAGTCCGGCAGGGGGACCTCTGGGGCCAGGGTTTCGGACGGAATCGGCGCTCCCGCGGCCTGCGCGATCGGCACCAGGCCCGCCCAGGCCGGACGGTTGAGGTCGCCGGGTAGGTCGCTGGGCGTATCGCTCCGCACCTTGGCCGACACCTCTTTCAGGTCGAGGTAGACTACGTCCATGGCGCCCAGCTCGGCGTCGTTCGGCGGGCGGATTTCGTCCCAGCGGCCGGGGTAGAGCCGTTCGATCAGACGGCGCATGGCGGCAAGCTTCTCAGCCTCGTCCTCGACCAGCCGGGCGGACCCATAGGCGATCACCGAGCGATAGTTGACCGAGTGGTAGAAGGCGCCCCTGGCGACCACCAGGGCGTCCAGGTGCGAGACGGTCAGGCAGATCGGCACGCCTTCGGCGGCGGCGCGGATGGTGCGGCTGGCGATGGAGCCGTGGAAATAGACGCGTCCGCCGTCGCGCCAGTAGATCGTCGGCGTCACCACCGGCAGGCCGTTCTCGACGAAGCCGACGTGGCCGATCAGGCCGGCGTCGAGGATGGCGTGGACCGTGGCGCGGTCGTAGTGGCCGCGCTGAGGGCGGCGGTTGAGGGTGGTCCGGTCGCTCGGCTGGTAGTCGTTCATCCCTCGCCCTCCGCTCCCTGGGGGCGGCTCTGATACACGTTGACGCCACGTCGTGCGAGATTCAGGCCCGCGCCCCCTTCCAGTCTGAACCGCGATCACTAATATGCGCGGCCGAAAACAGCCCTGTGGATAACCGCAGGGATCAGGTGGGATGTCGACCTAGGAGAGCCCCAATGCGCGAGTACATGAAGTTCTATATCGACGGCCAATGGGTCGACCCGATCACGCCCAAGTCGATGGACGTGATCAATCCGGCCACCGAAGCGGTGGCCGGCCACATCTCCGCCGGTTCGGCCGCGGACGTGGACCGGGCGGTCAAGGCGGCGCGCAAGGCGTTCGCCACCTATTCGCTGACCAGCCGCGAAGAGCGCATCGACCTGCTGCAACGCATTCTGGCCGAGTATCAGAAGCGCTTCGGCGACGTCGCCCACGCGATCACCGAGGAAATGGGCGCGCCGGCCAGCCTGGCGCAACGGGCCCAGGCCGCCATCGGCATCGGCCACCTGTCCACCGGCATCGAGATCTTGAAAAACTTCAAGTTCGAGGAAGATCGCGGCACCACCCGGATCGTCAAAGAGCCGATCGGCGTCTGCGGCATGATCACCCCCTGGAACTGGCCGATCAACCAGGTCGCCTGCAAGGTGGTCCCGGCGCTGGCCACCGGCTGCACCATGGTGCTGAAGCCGTCGGAAGAAGCCCCGTTCTCCGCCTATATCTGGGCCGAGGTGATGCATGCCGCCGGGGTTCCGGCGGGCGTGTTCAACATGGTCAACGGCACGGGCGCCGATGTCGGCGCGGCGATCTCCAGCCACCCCGACATCGACATGGTCTCGTTCACCGGTTCGACCCGGGCCGGCATCGAAGTGGCCAAGGCGGCCGCGACGACGGTCAAGCGGGTGGCCCAGGAACTGGGCGGCAAGAGCCCGAACATCATCCTGGAAGACGCCGACATGAAGTCGGCCGTGGCCCGGGGCGTCGGCTCGGTGATGAACAACTCCGGCCAGTCGTGCAACGCGCCGACCCGGATGCTGGTGCCGGCCAAGAAGATGGACGAGGCCATCGCCATCGCCAAGGAAGCGGCGGAAGCCACCACCGTTGGCGATCCGAACGGCAACGCCACCATCGGCCCGGTGGTCAACCGGACCCAGTGGGAAAAGATCCAGAAGCTGATCAAGGCCGGCATCGCCGAGGGCGCCACGCTGGTCACCGGCGGCCCGGATCGCCCAGAGGGTCTCGACAAGGGCTTCTACGTGAAGCCGACGGTGTTCGCCAACGTCACCAACGACATGACCATCGCCAAGGAAGAAATCTTCGGTCCGGTGGTCTCGATCCTCGGCTACAACTCGGTCGACGAGGCGGTGAACATCGGCAATGACACCGAGTACGGCCTGGCCGCCTACATCTCCGGCACCGACATGACGAAGGTGAAGGAAGTGGCCGCCAAGCTGCGCGCCGGCCAGGTGTCGATCAACGGCGGCGGCGACATGAGCGCGCCGTTCGGCGGCTACAAGATGAGCGGCAACGGGCGCGAGTGGGGCGACTACGGCTTCCACGAGTACCTGGAGACCAAGGCCATCCTCGGATACTCGCCGAAGCAGGCGGCCGAGTAAGGCCGCCGCCCCAGCGCGGGCGACGCCTAAGCGTATCGGCGGGGCGGGGAAGCGATGCTTCCCCGCCCTTGCTGTGTCTGGGCTTCAGAGAACTCCGTCGTCGCTGCGGGCGGTTCGGGCGCGCTGGGCGCCGTCCAGGATCGCCGCGCCGCCGATCGCCGAGAGCAGCGAGGCCGCCGCCACCGCCAGCCGCACCGCCGCCTCAGCCCGCGCCGCTCCGCCGTCGCCGGTCATGCCGACGAAGAAGTAGCTGACCGTCAGTCCCGCGCCGCAGAGCAGGCCGACGCCCAGCACCTCCGCCAGACTGGCGCCGGTCGGTCGGCGCGCGATCTTCAGCGCAGCGGTCAGAGCGGTAAAGCCGAACACGCCCAGCGGCTTGCCGATCCAGAGCGCCAGGGCGACGCCCAGCGGCAGCGGCGTCAGCACGTCGCCGACGCTGATGTCGCGCAGGGAAAAGCCGGCGGCGGTGAAGGCGAATAGCGGCAGCACGCCGAAGGCGACGTAGGGGTGCAGGCTGTCCATGAAGTACTTGAGCATGCTCTCCTGACCCAGCCGCCGCGTGCCGATCGGCACGGTGAAGGCCGACAGAACCCCGGCGACCGAGGTGTTGACGCCGGATTTCAGCGTGAAGCCCCAGACCAGCACGAAACCGGCGGCGTAGAACAGGAACGGCGCCTTTCGCCATCGCGAGAGCAGGGCCAGCGCCGCCAGCACGCCCGCTGCTCCGGCCAGCATCGGCCAGTCGATCCGGCCCGGCTGCAGCACGGTGGCCAGGCCGACATCAGCGAGGTCGTCGGCCAGCGCCACGCTCATCAGCAGCACCCGCAGCGACGCGGGCAGACGCGGTCCGACCAGCGCCAGCACCGCCAGGGCGAAGGCGACATCGGTCGCCTCGCCCACCGGCCAGGCGTGCAGCGATCCGCCCATGGCTAGATTGACGCCGATGAACACCGCCGCCGGCCCGACCAGTCCGCCCAGCGCCGCCAGCGCCGGCAGGGCGAGGCGCCGGTGATTGGAGAGTTCGCCCCGCAGCAGCTCGAACTTGATCTGCATGCCGAGCACCATGAAGAAGATCGGCATCAGCGCCGTCCGCACCCAGCCGGCCAGACTCAGGGTCTCGACGAAGCTGTCGATCCGCACCGGGAGCGGTGCGGCGATGAAGGCGAAATAGCGCGGCGCGTAGTGGGAATTGGCGATCACGACGGCCAGCGCCGCCGCGCCGATGAGGATCAGGCCCGAGCCGGATTCGGTCTTCAGATAGTTCAGCGTCGGGCGGCGCATGCCTTGAGTTAACACGGAGCGACGTGACCGGCGATACGCCGCCCGTCTTGCGGTCGGCCGATGGGCGGGGCATCTGCCTGACCCATGCCGCTCACAGCCAACTACCGCCCCGATCCTAGGTTCGAACGCCTCGGCGCCGAGTTTGCCGATCCGGTCCGTCCGGCCGAGTTTCCGCGCGCCGACATCCGCTTTCGCAACGATCGCGCGGCCGCAACGGTCGGTCTCGGCGGCCTCACCGACGAGGAATGGCGCGGCCGGTTCGCCCGCTTCGAGCCGCTACCGGACAATCAGGCGCAGCCGCTGGCCATGCGTTACCACGGCCACCAGTTCCGGGTTTACAACCCCGACCTCGGCGACGGTCGCGGCTTCCTCTACGCCCAGCTCCGCGAGGCCGGGACCGACCGGCTGCTCGACCTGGGGACCAAGGGGTCGGGACCGACGCCCTGGTCGCGGGCGGGGGACGGGCGGCTGACCCTCAAGGGCGGCGTCCGTGAAGTGCTGGCGACGGCAATGCTGGAGGCGCTGGGCGTGCCCACCTCGCGGACCTTCTCGCTGATCGAGACCGGCGAGGATCTGCAGCGCAGCGACGAGCCCAGCCCGACGCGCTCGGGGGTGCTGACCCGGCTCTCCCACAGCCACATCCGCTTCGGGACGTTTCAGCGCCACGCCTACTTCGACCGGGCCGACCTGATCGGCGAGCTGATCGACCACGTCATCGAGACCTATTACCCCGAACTCGGCAACGCCGAGGATCGGCCGACGGCCCTGCTGACCGCCGTGATCGGTCGCGCGGCCCACCTCGCCGCCCGCTGGATGGCCGCCGGCTTCGTCCATGGCGTGCTCAACACCGACAATATGAACATCACCGGCGAGAGCTTCGACTACGGCCCCTATCGCTTCCTGCCGCGCAACGATCCGAATTTCGTCGCCGCCTATTTCGATGAGAGTGGCCTC
>Ga0302279_10003171_pt1 | contig 20842 bp, 24 predicted proteins | sample III_Bog_N3_3_FD_194541 | JGI IMG/M metagenome (GOLD analysis project Ga0302279, IMG submission 194541) | Peat permafrost microbial communities from Stordalen Mire near Abisko, Sweden - III_Bog_N3_3 | ecosystem: Environmental > Terrestrial > Soil > Wetlands > Peat | place: Sweden: Abisko...
CGTCATGCCGACGAAGGTCGGCATCCACGACTTCGATGCTGCCAGCAAGTCATGGATGGCGGGCCTTCGCCCGCCATGACGCGGGGGAAGGTCGTCCACGGGTCAGTGTTTCGGGCGGTTGGTATAAAGGGCGCCACCGCGGGCGTGCCACGGGGCGGACGCTTCAGCCGGCGCGCACCTCGGCGAGAAAATTTACCACCTCCGTTCGCAGGGTTTCGGAATTCGACGCAAGGTCGTTGGCCGAGGCCAGCATGTGCCCGGATGCATCACCCGTGGCGGCGGCGGTCCTGGTGACGCCGTTGATGTTGGCGGAAACCTCTCGCGTTCCCTCCGCCGCCAATTGGACGCTTGATGCGATCTCGCGTGTCGCCGCCCCCTGCTCCTCGACCGCGGATGCGATGCCGGAGGAGATTTCGCGCACCTGGTCGATGATCGTGCCGATACCCTTGATCGCCTCGACGGCCTTGCGGGTCTCGTCCTGCACGGCGTTGATCTGGGCGCTGATTTCTCCGGTTGCCTTGGCCGTCTGGTTGGCCAGTTCCTTGACCTCACCCGCGACCACGGCGAAGCCCTTGCCGGCGTCCCCGGCCCGAGCGGCTTCGATCGTGGCATTGAGGGCCAGCAGATTGGTCTGCCCCGCGATCGAGTTGATCAGTCCGACCACCTGGCCAATCCGGTCGGCGGCTCGGGCCAGGCCCTCGACCATCGTGTTGGTCCGCACGGCTTCCTCGGCCGCGGTCATCGAGATCTGCGCGGCGCGCGACACCTGGCGGCTGATTTCGCTGATGGACGACGACAGTTCATTGGCCGACGATGCGACGGTCTGGACGTTGGATGAGGCTCGATCCGCCGCGGTCTCCACTTTGTCTGCCTGAGAGCCGGCCTCCTTTGCGGTTGCCGTGAGCGTGCGTGCCGTCGTTTGCAGGTCTGCGGCTGAGGACGAGACTGTCTTGACGACGCCCATGATCCGCGTCTCGAACCGGTCCGCGACCTGTCGCAGCGCCGCGCGCAGATCCGATTCGACGACCTTTTCCGCGTTGATGTCGATCAGCGAGCCGCAGGCCCGCGTAGCCATGCCGTTGCCATCCCTGACGGCCCCGCCGGCGGCACGAAACCAGCGGTACGAGCCGTCCCGCATCTTCAGGCGATAGGTTACGTTGTAGCCGGTGCGTCCCGATTTGTCGGCGAGGCAGGCGCCGAACTTTTCAAAGGTTGGCGCCGAATCGTCGGGGTGCAGCCGGTCGGACCAGGCGCGGACCTGATCCGGAAACTCGGTGGCGCTGCCGAAACCCAGCAGGCGACGGAATTCGGCGGACCAACGCCACACGCTGTTCGGATGCATCGGATCGCCCTGATGCAGCACCGCGTCCCACAGGCCGACACCCGCGTAGCGGTCGAGCAGCCCAAGATACTCCGCATCGGAGCTTTTCTGCGCGGCGGCCTTTCGGCGAAACATTTGGGAGATCATCTGCGGCATCGTTCCTGTGTTCGGGGGCGTTGCATCATCGGCATCGCCAGTCCGGCACGAACAGCGGCGGCCTGAATGACGGTGCACAAGGATTTTGTGCCATCCAAGGTGAACGATTCGTTAACGCGTACGCCTTTCCGCAAGGTTATTTTGCGGCGCCAGGAACCGGGTTCAGAGGGCTCCCACCCTGGCTGGCACTTTGTCATCATCAAGGCCGGCCTTGCCCCCATAGGCATTAGGATAAGGTGCGGCCATCGCAAAATCTTTCCCCCTCCTTTCGTGGGAGGAGGGCAGGGGGAGGGGGGCAGGGGGAGGGGGATCCGCCAGGAGAAGATCCGGCCCCGCAGGCCACCTTCGACCGGCCCCTCCCCCCAACCCCCTCCCACGAGGGGGAGAGGTTTTTTCTCCAGCCACGCCGCGATCCTGATGCCTATGGGCCTTGCCCCGGCCATGACGACGCAACGGACGTTCAGGCTGCCATCGAGCTCGGTCCCGACCGATGTTGCAAGCGGATATCAGGATTTCCGGTCCAGGAACCAGAACCGGTCCAGGCTCCACGCCCCACCGCCGGCAAGCGCGAAATAGAGGAACACGAAACAGTACAGCACCGCCGCGTCCCCGCCGTTCAGCAACGGGTAGAAGCCCTTCGGCGCATGCGCCATGAAATAGCCGATCGCCATCTCGCCCGACAGCAGCAGCGCGACCGGACGCGTGATCAGGCCCAGTGCGATCAGCGCGCCACCCACCATCTCCAGCACCCCGGCGAACCACAGCAACCCCGGGAACGATGGATGAACCGGTCCCGCCGGGAAGGACAACAGTTTTGCGGTCCCGTGCTCCATGAACAGCAGGCCGGTCATGATCCGCAGGACGCTCAGCATGCGCTGGTCCCAGGTGGTTTCATCATACATTGTGTCGTTCCCCTTGGTGCTCCGTCATCCCCCCGCTGCGCCGGTGCGTCAATGCTGCCCGGGCGGATCGAGGTACAGCGCACTGGACAGATACCGCCGCAGCCAGAAACGGCACAACACGCCGATGGTCGCCGCGACCGGGACCGCCAGCATGACCCCCAGGAACCCGAACGCGGCCCCGCCCGCGAACAAGGCGAAGATCACCCAGACCGCCGGCAGCTCCACCCGGTCTCCCAGGAAGCGCGGATAGATCACGTAGCCTTCCAGCACCTGCCCGACCATCAGCACGCAGGCGACGACGATCACGCCGCGCCAATGCGGAAACTGCGCCAAAGCGAGGCCGATCGCGGTCACCCCACCGGTAATCGAGCCGACATAGGGGATGAACGACAGCAGCCCCGCAGCCAGCCCGACGACCAGGCCCAGGTCCAGGCCCGCCACGGTCAGGCCCGCCGCGTAGTAAAGCGCCAGGAACAGGCAGCACAGCGCCTGGCCGCGCACCCAGGCCGAGAGGATTCTGTCCACCTCCCGCGCCTGGGCGCGGATCACGCCGGCGTACCGCACGGGCAGCCAGTCGTTGATCATGCCGACCACGCGCGGCCAGTCGCGCAGCAGATAGAAGCCGACCACTGGCGTCACCACCGCCAGGGTGAGCACGTTGAAAATGGCGAAGCCGCTGCCGATCACGCCGGTGATGGCCGACAGCACGATGCTCAGCATGCTGCCCGCCTGCCCGCTGACCAGGTCGCGCAGCTTGTCGTTGACCACGTCGTGGCCGAAATTGTCCTGCAACGCGGTCAGCTCGTCGCGCGCCCAGCCCTGGAGCAAGGTCGCGTATTGCGGGATGCGGGTCACCAGCAAGCCGATCTGCACCACCAGCAGCGGATACAGCAGCAGGGCGAACAGCAGCACCGCGGTGATCATGGCCAGGATCATCAGCAACGCCGCCACGCCACGCGGCAGCCCCAGGCGGGTCAACTGGCTGGTTGGCGGATCGAGCGCGTAGGCCAGCACCGCGGCGGCCACGAAGGGCGCCAGCACGGAGGCGAACAGTTGCAAGGCCAGCCAGAAAGCGACCAGCAATCCGGCGATCAGGCCCAGCCGCTGTGCCCGGGTCGAGGTGAAAAATCCAGTGGGAACAAGCATCGCCGGCAGCGGGGCCGGGGGGGGCGCCTCTGCCGGGGCCGGTTCGGACGTGTCAGCGGCCGCGCGCTGTGACCCAGACATAGGCACCACCCGAGGCAAGGGTCGAGGCCGCCACCAGCCAGATCAGGCCAGGCTCAACGCCCCACAGCGACAGGCCGAAGCCGGCCTGCAACATGACGACACCAATCAGCACGATCTGGAGCAGGGTGTTGACCTTCGAGATGAACAGCGGCCGGATCAGCACCGGGTCGCCCAGCACCGCCAGCACGATCACGCCGCCCACGATCACCAGGTCGCGGAACACGACCAGGATCGCCAGCCAGGCGGGCAATTCATTCACCGCGGCCAAGGTGACGTACATTGTCACCAGCAAGGCCTTGTCGGCCACCGGGTCCAGAATCGCGCCCACCGAATTTCCGCCATAGCGGCGTGCCAGCCAGCCATCCACCGCATCCGAGATGCCCGCGATCACGAACAGCACGAAGGCCTGGTCCAGCCGGTTTTCCAGCACCAGCCAGAACGCAGCCGGCACGGCACACAGCCGCGCGAAGGTCACCACGTTCGGCAGGTTCAGCAGCGACGCCGACGTGCTGCGGCTCAGTTGGGTTCCGTCAGGCATCGATCCGGTTCCTCCGGCCAGAGCCGCCCGCATGATGGTCGCATTGCCCCGAGCGGCGCGGTATGGTTGTGTCCGCCGCCGTTCACTCGGCTTAGCGTATAGAGGGCCGACATGACCAGGGGTGATCACGAAGGCGGGGCCAACGGCCTGGATTACCGCGCCGCCGGTGTGGACATCGACGCGGGGGACGCGCTGGTGGAGGCAATCAAGCCACTGGCGCGCGCAACGAACCGGGCCGGTGTGTTGGGCGGGCTGGGCGGCTTCGGGGCGTTGTTCGACCTGAAAGCGGCCGGCTTCGCCGACCCGATGCTGGTGTCCACCACCGACGGGGTCGGCACCAAGCTGAAAATCGCCATCGAGACCGGCATCCACGACACGGTCGGCATCGACCTGGTGGCGATGTGCGTCAACGACCTGGTGGTGCAGGGCGCCGATCCGCTGTTCTTCCTGGATTATTTCGCGACCGGCAAGCTGGACCTGCCGCAGGCCAGGGCCGTGATCGCTGGCATCGCCGAGGGTTGCCGCGAGGCCGGCTGCGCTCTGGTGGGCGGCGAGACCGCGGAAATGCCGGGGATGTACCAGACCGGGGATTACGACCTGGCCGGCTTCGCCGTGGGCGCGGCGGAGCGGGGGTCGCTGCTGCCGCGGGACGTGGCGCCCGGCGATGCGATCCTGGGGCTGGCGAGTTCGGGGGTGCATTCGAACGGCTTCTCGCTGGTGCGGCGGGTGGTCGCGGCGAGCGGCCTGACCTGGAGCGACCCGGCGCCCTTCGCCCCGGCGCTGAGCCTGGGCCAGGCGCTGATGGCGCCGACGCGGATTTACGTGCGGTCCTTGCTGGCGCTGCACCGGGCGGGGCTGCTGAAGGCCGCGGCGCATATCACCGGGGGCGGCTTGCCGGGCAACCTGCCGCGGGTGCTGCCGGCGGACACCGCAGCGGTGCTGGAACCGGACTGGACCATGCCGGCGGTGTTCCCCTGGCTGGCCCGCGCCGGCGGGATCGCGCCGGCGGAGATGCTGCGCGTCTTCAACTGCGGCCTGGGCATGGTGGTCGTGGTCACCGACGCGGCGGAAGCGGTTCGGGTGCTGGCGGAGAGCGGGGAACAGGTGACGCGGATTGGATCGGTCGCGGCCGGCAGCGGGCCCGCGTCGGTGCGGATCGATCTGCCGGCGGGATGGCCGGGGTGACGGGGTCAACTTCGACTCCCCCTCCCCTTGAGGAAGGGGGTTGGGGGGAGGGGTCGGTCGGAGGTAGCCACGAACCGCCGGAGACTTCTGGTTGTCGGGCCCCCTCCCCCGAACCCCCTCCCTCAGGGGGAGGGGGAGTTTTTGCCTCCTTGTGCGCCCCATGAAACGCCGCACCGCTGTTCTGATCTCCGGCCGCGGCTCCAACATGGAGGCGCTGATCGCTGCCGCCCGTGACCCCGGCTTTCCGGCGGCCATCACGCTGGTGATCAGCAACCGCCCGCAGGCCCCCGGCCTGGCGCTGGCCGCGGCGGCAGGGATTCCGGTGCTGGCCATCGACCACCGTATATTCCCCGGCGACCGCGCCGCACACGAAGCCGCCATCGACGCAGCCCTGCGTTCGGCTGACACCGAATTAGTGTGCCTGGCCGGCTATATGCGGCTGCTGACACCGTTCCTGGTCGGCGCCTGGCAGAGGCGCATGCTCAACATCCATCCCAGCCTGCTGCCGGCCTTCCCTGGCCTCGACACCCATGCGCGCGCCCTCGCGGCCGGGGTGAAACTGCATGGCTGTACGGTGCATCTGGTCACCGAGACGATGGACGAAGGCCCGATTCTCGCCCAGGCCGCCGTCCCCGTCCTGCCGGATGATACCGAACACACCCTGGCCGCGCGCGTTTTGCGCCAGGAGCACCGGATCTATCCCGCCGCCCTCGCCGCCATCGCAGCGGGACGCCCCGCGCCAGCCGCATCCGCCGAGGCAGCCCTGTCGAACCCCTTGCCCCCGGGCATCGGGCTGCCATAAAACGGCGCAGTCGTTATCCAACCCGATCGGGAACCCGCATGGCCGAACAGAGCAGCGTTTTTACCGGACCCGAAACGCCGGAGGCCCTTCTGGCCCAGCGCCAGAAATTCTGGCACGGCTTCACCAACGCCACGATGGGCGTCGCCATCTTCGTGGCGCTGCTGCTCATCGCGATGGCGGTGTTTCTTCTGTAAGGGACTTCACCCCTCCGACGACTGCGTCCGCCGCCATCACCGGTTGATACCCCTGGTATGACCGCGCGAAGCCGGCGACCCGTTGCCGGCAGGCAGCGTCGTCCAGCAGGCGACGCAGCGCGGCATCGACCCCGGCCGCATCGGCATCGGCCGGGACTCCGTGGCCGAGACCCTGCGGCGCAATCCGGTGCAAAGTCATCAACTGCTCGACATGCCGCGGCAGCATCAGCACCGGCCGAGCGGCGAGCAAAGCGGGCGCGACCATCGCGCTGTGCTCGCAGGCGACGAAATCGCAGCTTGCGAGGGCGGCATCGCGGTCCACCGTCTCCGCCACCACAAGCACACGCGGCCGGCTCAGGCTGGCGGCGAGCGACGGGCTGATCCGGTCCGCCTGCACGATGGCGGGCAAGCCAAGAGTGTCCAGCGCCGCGATCAGCGGGGCCAGCAGCGGGCGGCGGCCGTCGATGCGGGCGAAACAGCGCTCCGCCGAACCGGGGGGCCATTCGGGGGAATCGCCAGTGCCCGCAGCATAGATGGGACCGAAATAGTCCGCCGCGCCACGATCGGGGTAGTGGTCGAGTTCGGCGACGGTGCACAGGAACGCCTCTGCGTCGCGGAACAGATCGGCGAGCGCCGGCAGCGGGTGGCCGCCCAGCCGGCTGAGTTCGGAATTGGCAACGGCCAGGACCCGGCCCTCTGTGTCCACGGCTGGACCCGACGGCTGGTTGGCCCAGCGGCGCATGGCCGGCAAAGGTTCGGTGGGCGGCGGCAGGCTGTAGCCATCCCCGGACACGGCCACGGCCAGACCGGCAATCCGCGATGCCAGCATGGCCGTGGGCGCGAAGTCGGCGAGCAGCAGGTCGGGTTGGGTGCGGGCGAACAGGTCCAGCCAGCCGGTCAGCAGGCCGTGCAACGCCTCCAGCGTGGCGTAGCCGGCATGCAGCAGGATATCGGCGTAGGTCGATGCAAGGAACCCCGGCGGCGGTTCGGCCCGCCAGGCCGGTGCCTGGACCGAAGCGCGCGGCTGCCACGCGAGGGGATCGCGGACCGCCAGAGTGACGCTGTGCCCGGCTTCGGTCAGCGCATCCGCCAGCACCGGCACCCGCTCGTCACGGGTGAATTCAGCGGCGAGCAGGATGCGCATGGCTCAACGCCGATCGAGGCTCAGGCGGCCGGCCCCGAAGGCGAAGATCTGCAGGAAGCCGCCGGCCATGCAGATGTTCTTCATGAAGTGGATCATCTGGCCGCGGTCGCCGGGATGGAAATGCGCGACCAGCGCGGTCGCGACACACCAGATGGCCAGTGCCAGTGCCATGCATCGGGCCTTCCAACCCAGCAGGAACAGGATGCCGACGCCGATCTCCATCAGCAGGGTCACGGCAAAGGCAACCTGCGGCACCGGCAGCCCCAGCCGTTCGAACCCGGCGATCGTCGCGCTTGCGGCCATCGCCTTGGAGATGCCGCCGCTGATGAAGATCGCGCTCATCATCACGCGGCCCAGCAGGGCGGCCCATTCCATATCGCGCGCCTCAGCCGACGATTTCGATGCCGGAGAAGAAAAAGGCGATCTCGGCGACGGCGTTTTCCGGGCTGTCGGAGCCGTGGACCGAGTTCGCCTCGATGCTTTCCGCGAACAGTTTGCGGATCGTTCCGGGGGCGGCGTTGGCGGGGTTGGTGGCGCCCATCACCTCGCGGTTGCGGGCGACGGCGTTCTCGCCTTCCAGGACCTGCACGACGACGGGGCCGGAGATCATGAAGGTCACCAGATCGCGGAAAAAGCCGCGTTCACGGTGGACGCCGTAGAAGGCCTCGGCCTGGGCTTGGGTCAGGTGGACGCGCTTCTGCGCGATGATGCGCAGGCCAGCGTCTTCGAGGCAGGCATTGACCTTGCCGGTCAGGTTGCGGCGGGTGGCGTCGGGTTTGATGATGGAGAACGTGCGTTCGATGGCCATGGGTCGGCTCCCGGAGGGGTTGGTTCGGGGCGCGTCCTAGGCGTTCTCGTGTTCCGGGGCAACCACTGGCGGAAACGGAGGTGCCGAAACAGAACGGTCGTTCCGATGTCGGCTTCCCGGGTCCGCAATGCACCGCGTCTCATCCCGACCAGCTTTCCGCCTGCCTGCGGATCGCATCACGACCGAAATCGTTAATATCGTGCATCAGCCCGCCGTCCCACAAGACCGCCGGATCGAACGTCCGCTTGATCACCCCGCCCGCCAGCAGCAAGTCCTGATAGGTGGCAATCTGTGTCGCCGAGGAATTGCCGATCAGCCCATCGACATCACGCACATTCTTCAAACGAGCGTTCAGTTGCAGGACGCCACGGCGCAGCGCCTCGTCCTCGGGGATGCCGCGCATGCGGGTTTCGGGAAAGGTCTTCCAATGGATGCGCACAGCGGCCTCGGGGTTGGCCCGCGCGAAGACGGTGGCTTTCGCCATGCCGCGGAACACCCGCACCAGCGTCTCACGGTTGCTAGCCAGATAACGACGCGTGGTGGCTGCCGAACTGATGAAACCAATCGAGTCCAGGTCGACCTTGCCGCCTTCCAGCTCCCGCAGCGGCACGCCCAGGCTTTCGACCGCGGCATAGATCGCATCGAAGATCGCCAGCGCATCGACGCGCCCGGTCTTCAGCGCATAGGCCGCTTCCGGCCCCTCCCCCACCGCGACGAACTGGATCGAGGCGGGATCGCCGCCCGCCAGCGACATCAGCGCCCGGGTGACCTGCAACTGGGAATTCCCCAGCGACAGCAAGCCGACTTTCTTGCCTTGCAGGTCCTTGATTTCCCGCAGCGGACTATCGGCCGGCACCGCCGGCATCGCGTTGAAACCGGTCGTGAAGGTGTAAACCGCGACGATATCGGACTTGGGGAACTTATCGAGCAGGGCAAACAGCGCCGAATTCGTCAGCATCGCCATGTCCACCCGTCCCGTCGCCAGCGCCTCGGCCGCGGGATTGGCGCCGGCCATGGCATAGGTGCGGTAATCCAGGTGCTCCTCGGGCCAGTAGAGCGTCATCGGGACCGAGTTGTAATAGGCGCTCATGATCATCTGGGTCACGGTCGAGAATCCGATCGCAACCGGCGGTTCCGCGGCGGCCGCTGGTGTCAGCAGCGCCGAACCGGCACCCAACGTGAAAACACGGCGCGAAACGGCTTGGTGCGGCACAAGGATCCTCCCGGTGATCGTCTGCCGAGCAGGTTAGGGCCATTTCGCGCCGGGCGGAAAGCGCCGGCGCCTGGACGGCCGTCCCACCCGCGGGGATGATGCACCCACGGTCCGACGCGCCGACCGATTGTTCGACATCATCCAGTTTCTGCGCACCGCGCGCCGGCCGGTCACCGCGGCAACCTTGGCCGCGGAACTCGAGGTCAACGTCCGCACCATCTATCGCGATATCGTAACCTTGCCGGCGCGCCGCGTGCCGATCGAGGGTGCGGCCGGTCTCGGTTATGTCCTGCGGCGCGGCTTCGACCTGCCGCCGCTGATGTTCACCGCCGACGAACTGGACGCGATCGCGGTCGGCGCGCGCCTGGTGCGCCGGCTGCCCGCTTTTGGTCGCGCGTCCGCCCGCAAGATTGAAGACATGCTCGTCGGAGCGGGCCACGGCCACGAGCTTGATCAGCTTGCCCGGCGGCGGCAGGAAGCAGACGAGCCAGGCGATCCCGCCGCGGTCGGCGCGACGGTCGCTCAAGACCTTAAGTTGCACGACGTCCTGGCCGTCATTAACCGCCGCGGGCCCGTAGAACGGGACCGCCGATGTCCGGTCCAGGCTGTCGATATCGGCGTGAAGCGAGGCCATCTGTCTCTCTCTTTGGTGTTGTTGACCTCGCCGCCCTGGCGCCGAACTGCTGACAGCGCTCTGTCAGGGATGCGCCGCTTGCGCTCCGCCGCCGCCCGCGCCAGTTCATGCCGGGCGTGGCAAGTGGGGACAGGATGGACGGGCTCGAACGGCGGTTGGACACGGCACTGCGGCTGGCCCATGAGGCCGGGGCGTTGGCGATGCGGATGCGTCCGCCACCTGGCGGGCCGCAGGGCACGTTGAAGGGCGTGCAGGACTGGCTGACCGAGGCCGACGGTGCGGTCGAACGTTTCCTGTCCGATCACCTGGCGGATGCCTTCCCCGAGGATGGGTTCCAGGGCGAGGAAGGCGGCATTCAGCGTGCGGGGCTGCTGCGCTGGGTGGTCGATCCGATCGACGGCACGGCAAATTTCATGCGCGGCGGCAACCGGTTCTGCATCTCGCTGGGACTGATCGAGGACCGCACGCCGGTCCTGGGCGTCATCGTCGCACCCGCGCTAAACGAGGTGTTCGCGGCGCGCCAGGGCGGCGGCGCGACCCTGAACGGCGAGCCCATCAAAGCGGCCGACACGACGGCGCTGACGCGGGCGACCGTGGAGCTGGGCTGGTCGTCACGCCGCCCGAACGCCGATTTCCTGGCGATGTGCGCACGTGTCGTCGGCGCGGGGGCGGTCCTGCGCATGGGTGGTTCCGGCGCGCTTGGCCTGGCCGATGTGGCGGCCGGCCGACAGGACGCCTACGGCGAGTTGCACATCAACCTGTGGGACGTCGCCGCCGCACTGGCGATCCTGGCGGAGGCGGGGGCCGCGGTCAGCCCCTTCCTCGACGGCGACGGGCCGGACCGGGGCAACCCGATCCTGGCCGCCGCTCCCGGCGTTGCCGAGGCGGTCGCGCAGGTGACTGGATTGCCGGGTCGATCAGATCACTCCGCCATCATCAGCTTCGCCAACGCCTCGGGCTCCGTCAGCATCGGATAATGCCCCGTATCCAACTCATGCCAGCTTGCCTTCAAGGTCTCCGCCGCTCGGCGTTGATGCGCGACCGGCGGGTTGACACTCTGCCGGCACCAGATGACCGAGGCCTTCCAATCCTGCTGCCAGAACCGCGCGAGCTTCACCGGCGCCTGCATCGCCGCGATCGGGTGCGGGGTGTAGCGCGCCAGCGCCCAGCTCTTGATCGGCTGCGGCAAAGAAATGAACATCCGGTTGGTGGCGTCCTCCAGCGAGGGGCCGGTGGCCAGCGCGGTGGTGACCGCGGTCGGGCGTTTCACGTGATCCGACACCGCCTCGCCGTCGAACAGCGCCAGCGCGTCGGCCAGGACCACGCGGCCGATGCGTTCACGCGCGACCTCGGCGACGCGGCAGGCGACCATGCCGCCGCAGCTCGAGCCGACCAGGACGACGTCGTGCAGGTCCTCGAAGAACAGCATTTCTGCGACTTCGCCGGCCTGGCTTTCGGTGTCGATGCCGGGGCGCAGGGCGTGGCGGCGTTCGGCGCAACCGTCCAGTGTGGGGGCGAACGCCGTGTGGCCGGCCGCGCGCAAATGCGGTGTCACGTGTCGCCAGATCCAGCCGCCCTGGTAGGCCCCGTGCAGCAGAACAAAAGTCGCCATCGTCTCGTTTTCCCCTGTTGCGCGGCGGCCTTGCGCCACCGCTTCACCGGGGCCGAGTATCCCGCCAACGGCCGGGATGGGGAAGCGGCCGATTCCAGGAAACGGGTGGCGTTGCAAGGCGGGATCCCCTACGACGTGCGTGCTGGCCTGGTATCGAGGCCATCTGCCGGCCGGAGGCCGCGATGTTCGATCCGCACCGATGGAACCGGCGGCGTGGCTTTGCAGAAAAATGAAAGCGTCGTCGCGCTGAGCGGTGCCGCCAACCGCGATCCGGCGGTATTTTCGAAACCGGACCGGATGGACATCGCGCGGCCCGATCTGCGCCCGCCGTCTTTCGGCGGCGGCAGTCATGTCTGTCTGGGCGCGCAACCGGCTCGCATCGAGGCCGAAATCGTGTTCGGGACGTTGCTGCGCCGGCTGCCGGCCATCCGGCTGGCCGACAAGGGCCAGCCGCAATGGCGGCAGAGTTTCAGCTTGCGCGGACTGACCAGCCTTCCCGTGCGGTGGGACTGAAACGATCCACTACTGCGTGACCACCACCTGCCCTTTCATGGCCGGATGCAGGCCACAGATGTAGTTGTACACACCCGCCTTGTCGAACCGGTAAACGAAGGTCCCATTGGTATCCAGCGCGTGCGAATGCACTTGCAATGCGGCCAGCACGATGCTGTGCGGAATGTCGTCCTGGTTGACCCAGGTCACCGCCTCCCCCCGCTTCACGCGTAACGGTGCCGGCGAGAAGGTGAAGTTGTCGATCTTCACCTCCGCCGGGGCCGCGGCCCAACTCAGGCCGGTGGCTGCGATCAGCAAACCACCCACCAGGCACGACAGCCATCTCGTCATCGGACGTCTCCTTCAGCCGGCCAATGGCGTATCGACAATCGCAAGCGGTGCGCTGGAAGAAACCAGGCTGACGCGGGCAATGCCGAGATAGGTGCGGAGGTCGCCGGGAGGGACCATCATCGGGCCGGGGCCTTTCGCCTGTCCTGGCACACCCTGTGGAAACGCGGTCGAGCGGGCGGCGTGGAACGCCACATGACCCTCCACTTTCTGCATGACCTGGTGGATGTGCCCGTTCAGCACTGTCACGGACCCGAACTTCTTCAGGTATCCCAGCGCCTGCGCGCCATCCGCGGTCCCCCAGCCCCAGTCACGATAGGCGATCCACAACGGCACGTGTGCGAACACCACGATCGGCGTGCTGGCGCTCAGCCCCTTCACGTCGCGCTCCAGCCATTCAAGCTGCTCACGGCCGAGGGCGCCCAGGCCGTTGCCTTGCAGGTTGACGACGTTGACCAGGCCGATGAAGTGGATGCCGTGGGCATTGAAGCTGTACCAGCCGTCGCCTTTGGTGCCCTTGCCATAGCGGTTGAGGTAGCTTTTGCCGTCGTCCTCCAGGATGTCGTGCTCGCCGGGCACAGTGTAGGTGGTCAGGCCCGTCGTCTTCATCAGTTCGGCACCGGTATCGAACTGCGCCGGCTTTGACAGATGGGTGATGTCGCCGGTGTGGATCAGGAAGGCGGGCTTGTCCGGCATGGCCGCGACCATGCCCAGGGCCTCCTGCAACGTTCCGGTTGTGTTGGGATTGACCCCGCGGTCAAACCCCAGATGCGAATCGCTGATCTGCGCGAAGCTGAAGCCGGACGTCGCTGCCTCCGCCGCACCGATCAACCGGGAACGCGGGATGCCGCCTGCCACGGTCCAGACCATGGCGGCGCCCGCCCAGGTCATGCATCTCATAACATCGCGTCGTTCGGTATTCATTGCTTAGACTCCTGCATCCGGGGCACCACACGGCCCTTCCGAACCGCGATACCGGGGTCGGCCGTGGCTTATTCCCGGGCGAGTGATTTTTTCGGCTCGCGGGAATAAGCTGGCAGAAGACCCGGTATGACCGTCATGGGACGACAGACAGGACGCCAGAGGTGGCCAGGGACGACCGGAAACGACGCTTCGAATTGCTCGCGCTGCCGCATCTGGATGCCGCGTATAACCTCGCGCGCTGGCTGGCCGGCAACACGACCGATGCCGAGGACGTGGTGCAGGATGCCTACCTGCGCGCGTACCGTTATTTCGATGCCTTTCACGGCGGGAATTTTCGCGTGTGGCTGCTGACCATCGTGCGCAACTGCTTCATGACCTGGGTGCGGGAAAACCGGTCCTCGCGCATGGTGTTCCACGCCGACCCGCCGGTCGGCACCACGGCGGAAACCGAGGAAACCGCGTGGGGGCAGCGCCCGACCGACCCGGAGACGATGTTGTTGGATAGTATCGACAGCCAGACCCTGGCGCGGCTGATGGAGCGCCTGCCGGTGGAATACCGCGAAGTGCTGCTGCTGCGCGAAGTCGAAGACCTGCCCTACAAGGACATCGCCGCCATCACCGGCGTTCCGCTCGGAACCGTAATGTCTCGCCTGTCGCGCGCCCGGCTGGCGCTGCGCCGGCTATGGCTGGGGTCGGAAGCACCGGAGGCCGCCCATGGCGCATGACCGTATCCGCCGCCTGGTACCGGCTCTGGCGGATGGCGAACTGGGGCCGCTGCGCCGGTTCATGGTCACCCGCCACCTCGCCCGCTGTCCGGATTGCACCGCGGAACTGGAAGCTTTGCAATCGATGCAAACGATGATCCGCACCCGTCTGCCGCTGCACCGCGCGCCCCCCGGCCTCGCCGCTCGGATTGGCGCGGCACTGCCGCTGGAGGCACCCCCGCCGGCACCGTCCCGTCCCTGGCTCCCGGCCGGACGCTTCGCCGGCACCGCATTGGCGGGCGCACTGGCCGGCGTTGCGCTGACGTTGCTGCTGGTTGGCAGCCATGGCGGTGACGATCCGCTGACGGCAGACGTCATCGGTGACCATATCCGGTCGATGCAGGCGGACCACCTGACCGACGTCGCCACCAGCGACCAGCACACGGTCAAGCCCTGGCTGTCCGCCCGGCTGGATGTGTCGCCGGCGGTGAAGGAACTGGCGGCGCAAGGATTTCCCCTCGTCGGTGGGCGGCTGGACTATGTGGACGGGCACCCGGCCGCGGCGATCGTGTACCGGCATGACAAGCACGTGATCAACCTGTTCGCCTGGGCCTCGGCAGGGTCAGATGCCGGATTTCGTGAAGCGGCGCGCCAGGGGTTCAATGTCGTGACCTGGCGGCGGGACGGGATCACGTATTATGCGGTCTCGGACGTCGAAGCGGATCAGCTGGCCGCCTTTGCCCATCTGGTGGCGAGCGGCTGATTGTCGCGACTTGACCGGCGGCGATCCCCGCTCGGCCCCGGCGTTGCAGCAACCATCGCGGCAATCGTCCGTCGATGCAGGCCAGGCCCGCGCCGATCATGGCCATGCCGGCGAAGTGGCGCGGCAGCAGGCTCTCGCCCAGCACCAGGCTGCCCAGCAGGATGGCGCTGACCGGGATCAGAAAGGTGACCAGCAGCAGGTTGGTCGCCCCCGCGGCCGCGAGGATGCGGAAGTAGAGCACGTAGGCCAATGCGGTCGACAGCAAGCCCACACCGGCGACGGCGCCCCAGGTCGCCGCATGCGGCATCGCCAGGGTCCAAGGCTGGTCCACGGCGAGCACGACCGGCAGCAACATGACGGCGGACGCGCTGACCTGGCCCGTCGCGGTGGCCAAGGGTGACACGCCCATTCGCCGGAACCGCCGTCCGAAGATGCCGGCAAAGGCATAAATCAACGCCGCAGCCAGGCAGGCGAGTTGGGCCGCGAGGCCAGTCCCCAGACCGCCGAACGCATCGGGGCCAACCATCACGGCAGCCCCGCAGAAGCCGATGACCACGCCCGCGGCCTTCGGCCTGGTCAGCTTCTCGTCCGGTGTCAGCAAATGTGCGACCAGCACGGTGAACAAAGGTGTGGTCGCGTTCAGGATCGACGCGAGGCCACTGGCGATGCGATGTTGGCCCCACACGATCAGGCAGAACGGCAGGACATTGTTGAGCAATCCCATCCCGACGAAGGCGACCCAGATACGGGGTTCGGTCGGCAGTCGCTGACCAAGGAGGCGAACAAGCAGCAGCAAGGCAGCGGCAGCGACGGCGACGCGCAGCCAGACCAAAATGAACGAGGGCAGTTCCCGGACCGCCACGCCGTTGAAAAAGAATGACCCGCCCCAGACCAGGGCCAGGAGAACGAGCATCGCCCACTCCCGCCGGCCCATTACCATGCGGCTGCGATCCTGTGCCATTCCCGATCCCCTTCGACTTAGGTGGCCAGCGTAAGGGGTAAGCGCACACCGGCGCCTTCCGGGTCTTGCTTTGGCTCCCGCCGCCGCGATCTGTGCCGCTGCGTTTGACACGGAGCGATCCCATCTCCTGACCTGAATTGGCGTCGTGTGTATGATGCGCACATGAAGAGATCAGACTTAATCCGGGAGATCCAGGCTGCCGGATGGGTCTTGAACCGGGTCAACGGCTCGCACCACGTTTTCCGGCACCCGGACCGGTCCGGCCATGTGTCAGTGCCGCACCCCAAACCGGCTCTCGGCACGGGGCTGGTCGCCCGGATACGGAAGGATGCAGGACTTGCAGGAGACAAATAGTCATGCGCTATCCCATAGCCATCGAACCGGCGACCGATACGACGTGCTTTGGCGTAGTCGTTCCCGACCTCCCCGGCTGCTACTCGGCGGGCGACACCTTGGATGAAGCCATAGCCGGCGCCGAGGAATCGGCGGCAGCATGGATCGACGCAACGCTGGACGATGGCCAGGCCGTCCCGCCGCCGTCGAGCGTAGACGCGATACGGCAGGACCCGGATTTCACCGGTTGGCTGTTCGGTGTCATCACGGTAGACCCGAGCCTGCTTGACGATACGATTGAGCGGGTGAACATCACGCTCCCCCGCCGCGTGCTGAAGCGATTGGATGCACTGGCGCGGATCGCTGGTGAGACGCGCTCCGGTTACATCTCGCATCTCACGCTGATCCAACGGGATCAGACCAATCCGGTGCCACCGATTGCAAGGTCCGGCAGCGGCGGCATAAACAGCACCCCTGCCTGACGATCGGCCGCAGACCGTCCAGTGGGAATCGGGAGCATTCCGTTCCTAAGGAATATCGTGCCGCTCACACGCTGCTGGAGCGCGGCATTTCCGCTGCCCCGGCGCCCGGCCCAGCCAGCGCAAGCCCCTCTGCGACCGATACGAACTCGCCGCCGCCCGTCAGTTTGTCCACGCCGAACCGTTCCGCGAACAGCCGGCGCACCGCGGGGACGAAGGCGGTGCCGCCGGTCAGGAAAACCCGGTCCACATCGCCCGGCGGCACCGACGCATCGCGCAACGTCTGGTCAACCGTTGCGCCCAGACGCTTCAGATCGGGCGCGATCCAGGATTCGAATTCCGTTCTGCTGATGACACGCTCCACCGCGAACCCCTTGTGCCCGAACCGCAAGGCGGTCTGTTCCGCATTCGACAGCGCCGCCTTGGCGCCCGACACGGCCTGGTACAGCGCATAGCCCAGCCCATCCTGGATCAAGGCGATCAGATGCCGCAGCCGGTCCGGGTGATCCGCGGTCCGCGCCACCTCCTCGATCGCGCGCAACGTCGCCGGCGCCCGCATCATCGACAACTGATGCCAACGCGCGAATCCCGCGAAATAGGCCACCGGCACCGGCATCGATTTTCCCATGACACGGTAGTGATCATCCTTCCCCAGCAGCGGCGAGATCGCCCGATCGATGATCCGGTAATCGAACACGTCACCGGCGATGCCGATGCCGGCGTGCCCCAGCGGCGTGACCGGCCGTCCCGGTTCGAACCGCAGCAGCGAAAAATCGCTGGTGCCGCCGCCGAAATCGCCGATCAGCACGGTCGCGGGTTCATTCAGCGAGCGGGCAAAGCTGGCACCGGCGGCCTCCGGTTCCAGCATCAGGGTCACATCCGCCATCCCGGCCTCGGCGCAGGCCGAGCGCAGTCGTTCGGCGCCCAGGCTGTCGTCGGGGAATTCGCCGGCGAAACGCACCGGGCGGCCAACGACGATCCGAGCGGCGGCGCCGGTATCGGCGAGCAGGGCGCGCAGGAAGGTCGCGATCAGTTTTTCCAACGTGAAGACGCGGCCGAAAATGCGGGTCTCGGTGAAGGTTTTTTGCGCCAGATAGGATTTCATCGACATGATCAGGCGGCTGTCGAGCGGGTCTTCCAGGTACGACTCGATCGCGGCCGGGCCGGCGGCGTGATGCAGGATCTGCCGGCCGCGCGCTTCCTCCGCCCAGAAGCACAGCACGGTGCGGAAGACCTCGCGCAGCGCCGGACCGTGGCGCAGCACGGACACCGATCCATCGTCCTGGCGCAGGGCGACAACGCTGTTGGTGGTGCCGAAATCGACGCCGATCGACTGGACCATGCTGGCGGCTTCCCGAAAAGCCGGGGCTTAAGCCATGGACCGGCGGCGGGTGCAAGCGAAACCGGTCTGGCCAGCGCCGCGGGATCCGGGCAGACTTCCGCCGCCGGTCCGGCTTCTGGGGGGAAGACATGATGCGAAGGCTTTTCGGGGCGCTGATGCTCGCGTTGTTTGGCGGCCACGTGCTGGCCGCGGAGCAGATCGTCGTCAGCAATTATGGCGTCGCCGCCAACGGCATGCCCTATGCCATTGCGATGGAGAAGGGGTTTTTCCAGCAGGAGGGCGCGGAGGTCAGCGGCATCCTGTCCTCCTCGGGTGGTGGCACCACGGTGCGCAACCTGCTGGGCGGCAACCTCGCGTATGGCGAGATCGACCTGGCCGGGACGGTTGCCGCGATCCAGCAGGGCGCGGCGTTGAAGATCGTCAGCGATAACGTCCTGACGGTCGGTGAATTCGTCTGGGCGGTGAAGCCCGAGTCCCCGATCAAGACCTTGGCCGATTTCAAGGGGCACAAGATCGGCTTCACCAATCCCCGCTCCACCAGCCAGGCGTTGGACATTCTGTTGCTGGAATCGGGCGGCATGAAACCAACCGATGCCGAGCTGGTGCGGACCGGCGGATTCGGGGAGCAGGTGGTGGCGCTGGGGTTGGGTGCGATCGATGTTGCCACGCTGGCCGATCCGGTGTGGTCGAAGAACAAAGCAGCCTTGCGGCCGATCCTGCGCGCGGCCGACACTTTGCCGCCGTTGTGCAACGTCGTCGGGGTCACCACCGTTACGGCGGCCGCCGACAAGCCGGATTTCATCCGGGCGATTTTGCGCGCGCGGCGCAGGGCCGTTGCGTTCATGTATGAACACCCGGACGACGCGGCGGCGATCGTTGCGAAGGTTTATGACCTCGACCTGGCGGTCGCACAAAGTGCGATCACCAATCTGGTGACCAGCAAAACCCGGGGCGTGCCCTATTGGGGGCCCGGCAGTTTCGATCTGGATGGCATGAACCGGATGATCCACGCACAAAAAATCGTTGGCGCGCTGACCGAGGATCCCGACTGGTCGCAGATCATCGATCCGCAGTTCCTGCCGGACGATTTGAAGCCGAAGAAATAGAAGATGCGGCGTGCGACGGCGTGGCGTCTCGCGATCATTGCGACAGGGGTGGGTCTGCTTGAAGGTCTCTGTCGCGCGGGCTTCATCACGCATCTGACGATGCCGCCGCCCAGCGAGATCCTGCGCGACCTGCTGCACATTCTGGCCGCCGGATCGATGAACGGCGCGATCGCGAAAACCCTGAGCAACGTCGCCATCGCCGTCGTGTCGTCCATCGTCACCGGCATCGCCCTGGGGGTTGCGATCCATCCCTGGCGCGGACTGCGGAATTCGCTGGAGCCGCTGTTCGCCACCTGGTACGCGGTGCCGGTCTATGCGTTCTACCCACTGTTCATCATCCTGTTCGGCCTTGGCGATACGCCGCAGGTCCTGATCGGCTTCATGCTGGCGATGATCGCAGTGCTGGTCAGCACCTTGAGCGGCCTCGACCGCGTGCCGCCGGTGCTGCGGCGAACCGCTCGGGTCAACCGCATGGGGCCGGTCGCGACCGCGCTGCGCATCACGTTGCCCTGCGCCGCACCTTATCTTTTCACCGGCGTCAAGCTGGCGCTGTCCTACGCCTTCATCGGCGTGGTGGGGGCCGAGTTCATCCTGTCGCGCGACGGGCTGGGCTACGAAATCAATTTCGCCTTCAACAATTTCGACAACGCGGTGATGTATCCGCTGATCCTGCTGATCCTGCTGATCGCCACGGGCTTGAACGCGACGTTGCAGCACTGGGAACGCCGGCTGCTAGCCCGCCGGAGCCGCGGATGACCGGCGCACGCTGGCACGGTTTGGCGTTGATCGCGACATTGCTGCTGACCTGGCAAATGCTGTATTGGTTCGCCGGGGCACAGGCGCTGACACCGCCGCTCGCCACCGCGCGTTTTCTGGTTCACCTGCTGGGCACAGCCGCGTTCTGGGGCCACCTGCTGGAAACCGCGCGCGCCTTTGGCTGGGCGGTGGTCATCGCGGTCGGCGCGGGCCTGCTGATCGGGCTGCCGCTGGGCCTGCATCGGCTGGGTGGCGAGATCGCCGAACCGATGCTGGTCGCACTGTATTCGATTCCGAAGATCACGCTGTATCCCATCGTGCTGCTGGCCTTCGGCATCGGCCTGCCCGCGAAAATCGCGTTCGGCGCAATGCACGGTTTCATTCCGGTCGCATTGTTCGCCATGGCCGGCGTGCGCCAGGTCAGCCCGACCTTGCTGCGCACCGCCCGCGTGCTGCGCCTGTCCACCGCTTCCACCATCCGCACGATCGTGCTGCCCGCTGCGATTCCCGAAATCGCAACCGGCCTGCGCATCGGCTTTTCCCTGACCTTGATTGGCACCTTGCTGGGCGAGATGTTCGGATCGCAGCGCGGCCTGGGCTATCTTCTGATGACCGCGATCGGTTTGCAGAACGTGCCGGTGATCATGGCGGTGACCCTGCTTTTGGTGCTGTTCGCCGCGGGCATGAGCGTCCTGCTGCTGCGTCTCAACCGACTCACCGGCGCGCGAAACCACCCAAAATAATCGCCTGATTTACACAGTCGTCGGTAAGCAGGACGACACTGGGTTTCCCAACGTCATGGCGGGCGCAGGCCCGCCATCCACGACTTTCGCACGTGCAGCCACGCAAGTCATGGATGGTGCGCCTTCGCGCACCATGACGAGTCAAGCGATGCCGT
>Ga0302279_10003176_pt1 | contig 20832 bp, 16 predicted proteins | sample III_Bog_N3_3_FD_194541 | JGI IMG/M metagenome (GOLD analysis project Ga0302279, IMG submission 194541) | Peat permafrost microbial communities from Stordalen Mire near Abisko, Sweden - III_Bog_N3_3 | ecosystem: Environmental > Terrestrial > Soil > Wetlands > Peat | place: Sweden: Abisko...
TTGCGTCCTGGGCGGCAGAAATGCGTCCAAAACCTCGTCGGTTGTCGATATGTCGAGCGCTTCGCGCTCGACATTGATCAAATGCCGCAGCGCGAGGTCACTCGTGAAATATCCGGGCTAGCGGTCTTCCATGCGACGCGACAGGTCGTCGACGATGGTGATCAGCACGTTGAAGTCCGCCGGCTTGGTGACGTAGAAGTCGAAGCCGGCGTCGTCGGCGCGGCGCTTGGCGTCCGGGCCGGAGACGGCGGTCAGCGCGACCAGCACCGGCGGCGTGTCGACCCGCAGGCTGCGCAGCGAACGTGCCGCGCTGTAGCCGTCGAGGATGGGCATGTTGATGTCGAGGAAGACGATGTCCGGCTCGAAGGACTGCGCCGCCGTGACGGCTTGCTGGCCGTCATAGGAGGTCATGGTCTGGTGCCCCATTGCATCGAAGAGCAGCGCGAGGCTGTCGGCGCTGTCGCGGAGATCGTCCACGACGAGGATCTTTGGCATTTTCGGTGTCCCTGGCGGGGTGACAGGCCCGCCTCTCATCACGCGCGGCGACGGTCGTCCGGGCTCCCCGCGATGCAGTGCGCATCGCCACCGGACGCGGCACGCCGCGTCACCCCGAGATTACTTCGTCCAGGACGAACCGGGGTGCTCAAGTGATCAGTACGCGACAGTGGCGCACGAACTACCAGCCGAGCGCCAGGACTTCCGCCTCGGCCTGCGCCGCGTCGACGAAATGCAGCGCCTGCCATCCGGCCGCGCGGGCGGCATCGACGTTGGGCAGGTGGTCGTCGAGAAACAGCAGCTGCGACGGCGCCCTGCCGAACACGAGCGCGGCGTGCTCGAAGATCGCCGGATCCGGCTTGATCAGTTGGACCCGCGATGAGAACACGCCCGACTCGAACAGCTGCATGAAGTCGTGCGTGCGCTCGAAGTGCGCCGCGAACGGTGCGGGCATGTTGGACAGGTAGTGCAGCGGCCGGCCCTGCGCATGCAGGCGGCGCAGCCAGTCGACGGTGTCGGCGAGCGGCGCCAGCTCGCGCGTGCAAGCCTCGACGACCGCGGCGACCTCGGCCTCGGACAGCCCGGTGCGCGCGGCGACACGGCGCGCCAGTTCGTCCGCGTCGACCGTGCCGCGATCGAACTCGCCCCAGTCGCCGCCGTAGGCCTGGAACATCTGCTGCGTCCAGTGGCGAACGGCCTCCGCATCGGTCGCGCGGTGCGGCAGCACCTCGGCCAACAAGGCGTCGGGACGCCAGCGAAAGACGACGCGGCCGAAGTCGAACACCAGGGCTCGACCCGGCCTCAGCGCATCGCTCATCGAGCCAGCAGCCGCTTCAACAAGCCGGCGGTCGAGCCGTCCAGGCCCTCCGTCTGCCCACTGGCCAGGCGCGGCAGCAAGGCATTGCACAAGGCCTTGCCCAGTTCCACGCCCCACTGGTCGAAGCTGTTGATGCCCCACAGCGCGCCGCTGCAGAACACGCGGTGCTCGTACAGCGCGATCAGCGCGCCCAGCGTGCGCGGCGTCAGCGCGTCCAGCACCAGCGTCGTGCTCGGGCGATTGCCGGGGAAGCCGCGGTGCTCGGCGATGACCTCGCGCGCGATCGTGCGCGAGGCCGTCGGCGGCGATTCCAGCGCGGCTTCGGTGGCCGTCTTGCCCTGCATCAGCGCCTGCGACTGCGCCAGGCAGTTGGCCAGAAGCTTGGTGTGCAGGTCGGCATACGCGCCATCGTGGCCCTTGGCCGGCGTCCTGATCGCGATGAACTCCACCGGCACGACGTCCGTGCCCTGGTGCAGCATCTGGAAGTAGGCGTGCTGGCCGTTGGTGCCGGGCTCGCCCCAGACCACCGGGCTGGTGGCAAAGGGCACGGCCTGGCCTTCGACATCGACGCGCTTGCCGTTGGACTCCATCTCCAGCTGCTGCAGGTAGGCGGGAAAGCGCTTGAGGCCCTGGTGGTACGGCGCGACGCTGCGGCTGGTGAAACCGTGGAAGTTGCGATACCAGACATCGATCAGCGCCAGTTGCACCGGCAGGTTGTGCGCCAGCGGCGTGGTGCGGAAGTGCTCGTCCATCGCGTGGGCGCCGGCGAGGAATTCCTGGAAGCCGTCGGCGCCGATGGCGATCGCCAGCGACAGCCCGATGGCGCTCCACAGCGAGTAGCGGCCGCCGACCCAGTCCCAGAACCCGAACGTGGTGGTGATGCCGAACCTGGCCGCGGCCTCGATGTTGGTGGTGACGCCCACGAAGTGCGACGCGACATCGGTGCCGCCGTTGGCGACGAACCACTCGCGCGCCACGTTGGCGTTGGCCAGCGTCTCCTGCGTGGTGAAGGTCTTGGACGCGACGATGACCAGCGTGGTCTTCGGATCCAGGCGCTTGAGCACCGGCGCGATGTCGTGGCCATCGACGTTGGAGACGAAGTGAAAGCGCAGCTTGGGATGCGCGAACTCTTCCAGCGCGATGACCGCCATCTGCGGGCCGAGGTCGGAGCCGCCGATGCCGATGTTGAGCACGTCGGTGAACTGCGTGCCCGCCTGCGCGCGCACGCGTTCCGCGTAGGCGAGCAGCGGCTCGAGCACCGAGTGCACGTCGGCGATCGCGGCATCGGTGACGGCGCCCAGCGACGGCGCGCCGGCCGGCGCGCGCAGCGCCGTGTGCAGCACTGCGCGGCCTTCGGTCAGGTTGATGGGCTCGCCCGCGAACATCGCGTCGCGGCGGGCCTCGAGGCCGCACTCGGCGGCCAGGCCTGTCAGCAGGGCGCGGGTGCTGGCGGCCCAGCGGTTCTTGGACAGGTCGGCGAACACGCCCGGCGCCTGCACCGCGAAGCGGTCGAAGCGGGTGGCGTCGTTCTCGAACGCCGTGCGCAAGTCGAACTGCCGGCCCTCCGCGTCGAAATGCGCGCACAGCGCGGCCCAGGCCGCGGTCCGGTCACAACGCACCAGGCTCATTTTCCGCTCTCGATCAGGGCGTCGAGCTTGACCGAGTCGGCCGCGAAGGCGCGGATGCCTTCGGCGAGCTTCTCGGTGGCCATCGCGTCGTCGTTGAGCGCGAAGCGGAACGCGGCTTCGTCGAAGTGCACGCGGTCCAGCGGCAGCGCCTTGGCGGCGTCGGCGTCCAGCGCCTTGGCCAGCGGGGCCGAGTCGGCCTGCAGCGCGCCGAGCAGGTCGGGGCTGATCGTCAGCAGGTCGGAGCCGGCCAGCGCCTGGATCTGGCCGACGTTGCGGAAGCTCGCGCCCATCACCTCGGTCTGGATGCCGAACTTCTTGTAGTAATTGAAGATGCGGGTGACCGACTGCACGCCCGGATCGTTGGCGCCGGCCTGCGCGGCCTCGTCCCACTTGGCGCCGGCGTTCTTCTTGTACCAGTCGTAGATGCGGCCGACGAACGGCGAGATCAGCGTGATGCCGCCGTCGCCGCAGGCCACGGCCTGGCAGAAGCCGAACAGCAGCGTGAGGTTGCAGTGGATGCCGTCGGCTTCGAGTTCGCGCGCGGCGGCGATGCCTTCCCAGGTCGACGCGATCTTGATCAGCACGCGATCGCGGCCGATGCCGGCGGCCTCGTACAGCTTCATGATGCCGCGGGCGCGGGCGACGGTGGCCTTCGTGTCGAACGACAGGCGGGCGTCGACCTCGGTGCTGACGCGGCCGGGCACGACCTTCAGGATCTCCAGGCCGAAGCGCACCAGCACCTGGTCGACGACGTCGGCCAGCGGCTTGCCGCGGTGCGCGGCGACCGTGTCGGCCAGCAGCGGCGCATAGTCGGCGTGCTGCACCGCCTTGAGGATCAGCGACGGGTTGGTGGTCGCATCACGCGGTGCGTACTGCGCCATCTGCTTGAAATTGCCGGTGTCGGCCACCACGACGGTGTAGGCCTTGAGCTGGTCGAGCTGGTTCATGTCATCCTCTGGAAAGAAGGCGGGTGGCGGATTTGACCGCAGGAAGAAACTTCGGCATCATTATTCCTGAAACAAAGTTACACCACCACGACGTCAAGATAAGTCCTGCACTGCGGGACGCCACCGGGATTGTCCTCCCGCTCTACAAGAAATCACCATGTCCTTCGATCTCGTATTCTTTGGCGGCACCGGCGACCTGACCTGGAGAAAGCTGATGCCTGCGCTGTTCCAGGCATTCCGCCACGGCAAGCTGCCCGAAGGCGGCCGCATCCTGGCGGTCGCGCGCGACCAGCGCTCGGACGACGAGTACCGCGCGTTCATCAAGGAGCGCTTCGTCGAGGTCGACCGCTCCAAGCAGCCCAGCGACGAGGAATTCGCCAGGTTCGCCGAGCTGCTGCACTACCGCCGCATGGACTTGTCCAAGCCGGACGACTACCAGGGCCTGAAGGAGTGGATCGACGCCCGCGGCGCCGACACCGCCGTGCTGTACCTGGCCACCAGCCCGCACCTGTTCCCGCAGATCTGCGAGCAGCTGGGCGCCGCCAAGCTGAACGGCCCGCACGTGCGCGTGGTGCTCGAAAAGCCGCTGGGCCACGACCTGGCCAGCGCGCTGGAGATCAACCGCGTCGTCAAGTCGGTGTTCGCCGAGAAGCAGGCCTTCCGCATCGACCACTACCTGGGCAAGCCGTCCGTGCAGAACCTGATGGCGCTGCGCTTCGGCAACGCGCTGTTCGAGCCGCTGTGGAACCGCCAGAGCGTGGCCAACATCCAGATCACGCTGGCCGAATCGCTGGGCGTGGGCACGCGCGGCGACTTCTACGACCGCACCGGCACGCTGCGCGACATGGTGCAGAACCACGCGCTGCAGCTGCTGACGATGATCGCGATGGAGCCGCCGGCCACCAACGACGCCGACGCGATCCGCGACGAGAAGCTCAAGGTGCTGCGTTCGCTCAAGCCGTTCACGCGCGAGAGCGTGGCCCGCGACGTCGTGCGCGGCCAGTATCGCGCCGGCAACATCGACGGCCGCGCCGTGCCGGGCTACCTCGAGGAAGTGAAGGTGCCCAAGGACAGCCGCACCGAGACCTTCCTGGCGCTGCGCACCGAAGTGGAGAACTGGCGCTGGGCCGGCGTGCCGTTCTACATCCGCACCGGCAAGCGGCTGGCGGCGCGCCACGCGCAGATCGTCATCAACTTCCGTCCGGTGCCGCATCCGATCTTCGCCGGCCCGAACCGCGCCAACCAGCTGATCATCAAGCTGCAGCCGGAAGACGGCCTCGAGCTGACGCTGCAGGCGGCCAAGGGCGGCCTGGGCACGTCCGGCTTGGCGGAACAGCTGGGCACGGTGTCGCTGGACCTGGACTTCGACAAGGCGTTCCCGACCGACCGCGTCGGCGCCTACGAACGCCTGCTGCTCGACGCCATCGCCGGCCGCCTGAACCTGTTCGTGCGCAGCGACGAGCAGGAACAGGCCTGGCGCTGGGTCGGTCCGATCCTGGACGCGTGGGCCAACGACATCGAACCGCCGCGCTCGTACGCTTCCGGCAGCTGGGGCCCGGCAGCCGCCAGTTCGCTGATCGCACGCGACGGCTTCGCCTGGGCAGAGGAAGAGTGACCAGGGGCATCGCATGACGATGCTGGAGCGCGTGCGCGCGTCCATCCCCGCCCTGCCGCCCGCCGAACAGCGGGTGGCCAAGCTGGTGCTGAGCGATCCGCGCGGATTCGCGTCGACGCCGGTGGGCGAGCTGGCGGAGCGCTCGCACGTGTCCAAGCCGACGGTGGTGCGTTTCTGCCGCAGCGTCGGCTACGACGGCCTGGCCGATTTCAAGCTGAAGCTGGCCGGCACCGTCAACGAAGGCGTTCCTTTCGTGCATCGCTCTGTCGACGAGGACGACGGCCCGGGCGAGCTGATCGTCAAGGTGATCGACAACGCCGTCAGCGCGATGCTGAAGTACCGCAACAACGCCGCGGGCCACGCGTTCGAGCGGGCCATCGCGGCGCTGAGCGAGGCGGGAGTCAACAGGAAGCGCATCGACTTCTACGGCGTCGGCAATTCCGGCATCGTCGCGCAGGACGCGCAGCACAAGTTCTTCCGGCTGGGCGTGAACACCTCGGCCACCAGCGACGGCCACGTGCAGGTGATGAGCGCCACCATGCTGGGCGTGGGCGACTGCGCCGTCATCATCAGCAACTCGGGCCGCAGCCGCGACCTGATCGACGTGGCCGACATCGCGCGCAAGAAGGGCGCGACGCTGATCGTCATCACGGCCAGCGTCTCGCCGCTGGCCCAGCTGACGCAGGCCAATTCGCAGATCCTGCTGGCGGCCGACCACCCCGAGGACTTCGATCGCTACAGCCCGATGGTCTCGCGCATGCTGCACTTGATGATCATCGACATCCTGACGACGGGGGTGGCGCTGCGACTGGGGCAGGGGCTGAGGCCGACGTTGCAGGAGATCAAGCGCAATCTGCGGGCCAGGCGATACGCGACGCCTGAATAGGCGCTCTTTCGCTTGTGCCGGTTTCGGATTTCAAGTCCTGCTTACACCCAAGCGGGAAGCCATCCATCAACGCAAACGCCCCCGAATGAAAAAACCCGCCATCAGCGGGTTTCCTAGATCGCAGCAACGAATCAAAGCTCAACGCAAGATCGGCACCACCCGGATCTCCGGCGCCTGCGATTCGCCCACGTTGGCCGCTGGCTTGAACGCCTCCACCTCCACGCCCAGCAACCCATCGACGCCATACAGATGCGCCAGGTCGCTCATGCGCGCCGGCGCGTTGACGATCTGCAGCTTGCGCTTGGCCGTGGCAGCCATGCGCGAGCACTCGAGCAACACCGCCAGCGCCGAAGTGTCCAGCTGCGTCACCGCGGCCGCATCGACACGCCAGATCTCGCCGCTCTCGGCAGCGAGCGCCTGGCGCAGCGATTCGAGCACGGCTTGCGCGTCGCGCAGCGTCAGGCTGGGCGGCAGCGGGGTCATGGCGCCGGTGGTCGTCATCACTTGCCCGCAGCCGGAGCCTTGTTCTTCGCGACGAGCGTGTTGATCAGGCCGTCGATGCCCGACGCCGCGATCTGTTGCGCGAAGCTGCTCTTGTACTGGTCGACCAGCCAGACGCCGAGGACGTTGACGTCGAAGATCTTCCATTCGGCCGGCTGCTTCTCGAGCCGGTAGTCGATCTCCACCGGGTCACCGCCCGCGCCCTTGATGCTGGTGCGCACGGTGACGTCGGTGTCCTCCGGCGCCGAGCGCGTCGGCTTCAGTTCGATGGTCGTCTGCGCGTTCACCTTGCTCAACGCGCCGGCGTAGGTGCGGATGAGCAGAGTCTTGAACTCGGCCTGCAGCTTGGCCTGCTGGTCGGGCGTTGCCGTCTTCCAGGCCCTGCCGACCGCGGCGGCCGTCATGCGCTGAAAGTCGACGTGCGGCATCACCTGGGTATCGACCAGGCCATGGATGCGAGAGACGTCGCCGGCCTGAATCGCCTTGTCGTTCTTGACCGACTGGATCACGTCGCCGGCGACCTGCTTGATCATCACGTCCGGCGCGGTCTGCGCGAACGCGGCGGTGGCGCCGAGCGTGGCGGAAGCGAAGATCAGCGAAGAAATCGTGCGTTGAAACATTCTTGTCCTTTCGAGCGGGTGTTCGCTCTCTTCTATAACGCCAGCCGACTTGCGTCGGTTCACAGGGGCGGCATGCAAAGAAACGTGGCGCGGCCGGATTGTCGCCTGTCGCGCCGAGGTCAGGCGCGCGGCGCGGAGGCCGGCGGCGGCGGGGTCGGCGTCGGGCCGACCTGCGGCACCGGCAAGGTGGGTGCCGACGCGGGCAGCGGCGCCGGCTGGACGCCGCCGGGCGCCGGTTGCGGCTGCGAAGGCGGCGTGGACGGCGTCGCGGCGGTGACCGCGGCCACGCGCACGTCGCCGCCGGGTGCGGCATTCGACGACTGCGCACCGGAGGCCGCGGGCGCCGCCGGCTTCGCGCCGCTGGCGGCATCGGCCGGCGCGGGCGCCGACTTCGAGTCGTCGTCGCCGTCGGTGTCGGTGTCGGGCAGCTCGGGCGGATTGCCGTCGTAGACCAGGCTGCGACGCCGCGTGATGTAGGCGTCGCGCAGGAAGGTGTAGCGGTCGAAGGCGAGATCGTCCAGCATCTGGCTGGCGCCAAGCAGGCCGGCGCGGGTGTCGATCACGCCGATGGTGTCGATGCCCAACTCCTTCCAGTACTTGGGCGCGACCAGCAGCGCCGGCGAGACGTAGGTGTCGGCGGGCAGCGCGACGGCGTCGCGGATGTCGGACGGCCCGAACAGCGGCAGCACCAGGTACGGGCCGGGCTCCAGGCCCCAGTGACCAAGCGTCAACCCGAGATCCTCGGGCTTGCGCTCCAGGCCCAGGCTGGTGGCCGGGTCGAACAGGCCGGCGATGCCGATCGTGCTGTTGGTGAGCACGCGCGCCACCATCGTGCCCGCATCGACAGGCTTGCCTTGCAGCAACTGGTTGACGGCCGACCACGCGTCCGAGAAGTTGCCGAAGAAGTTGTGCACCCCGGTGCGGATCGGCGACGGGATGACCGCGTTGTAGGCCTTGGCGATCGGCTTGAGCGCGTAGTCGTCGAGCGTGTCGTTGAACGCGAAGACCTTGCGGTTGACGCTCTCGTACGGATCCTTGGGGCCGGCGGTGTGCCGATCCTGGTGATCCACGCCCGGCGTCGTGGCGCAGCCGGCGACGGCGGCCAGGGCGAGCGCTGCGATGACCCGCGGCAGCGCGCGCGCCAGGGCGATGAATGTCATTTCTTGGATCCCGATGCCGCCGCGGATGCGGCCGGAGCAGGGGCAAGCGACGCGCCAGGCGCCGGAGCGGTGCCGCTGTCTGCGGCCTTGTTGAAGATCATCTGCCCGATCAGGTTCTCGAGAACGATCGCCGATTGCGTCTGCTTGATCAGGTCGCCGTTGGCCAGGTTCTTGTCGTCGGAGCCGGGCTCGATGCCCACGTACTGGTCGCCCAGCAGCCCGGCGGTCAGGATCTTGGCCGACGAGTCGACCGGGAACTGCACGCTCTCGTTGATCTTCATGGTCACCAGGCCCTGGTACGTGTTCTTGTCCAGCGTGATGGAGGTCACCTGGCCGACGGACACGCCCGCGCTGCGCACCGGGGCGTTCTTCTTCAGGCCGCCGATGTTGTCGAAGCGGGCGCGTACGGTGTAGGTCTTCGCGGCGCTGAAGCTGGCCAGGTTGGCCGCCTTCAATGCCAGGAATGCCAGGGCGATGATGCCCAGCAAGACGAAAACTCCCACCAGGGTCTCTGTGCTTTTCTTTGCCATGTCAGATCCGATTCAAGCCCTTGACGCCGTCGATCACGACGTCGAAAACATCATTGCCGTGAGGATGAAGTCCGTCGCCAGCACCGCCAGCGAGGAGAACACCACCGTGCGCGTCGTTGCATAGGCCACGCCCTCGGGCGTCGCCTGCGTTTCATAGCCCTGGTACAGGGCGACTCCGGTGCAGATCACGCCGAACACGAACGACTTCACGATGCCGTTGCCCACGTCGCGCGTGATGTCGACCTTCGACTGCATGATCGACCAGAAGTTGGCCGGGTCCACGCCGATCAGCTCGACCGCGATCAGCCACGCGCCGAGGATACCGATCGCCGAATACAGGATGGCCAGGATGGGCATCGACACGATCCCGGCCAAAAAGCGCGGCGCCAGCACGCGGCTGCGCGGGTCGACGGCCATCAACTCCATCGCCGACAGCTGCTCGCCCGCCTTCATCAGGCCGATCTCGGCGGTCAGCGCCGTGCCCGCGCGCCCGGCGAACAGCAGTGCGGTGACCACCGGCCCGAGTTCGCGCACCAGCGACAGGTTGACGACCAGGCCCAGCGATTCGGCCGCGCCGAAAGGCACCAGCGCGTAGTACATCTGCAGCGCGAGCACGCAGCCGACCGCGAAGCCGGACGCCAGGATGATGGTCAGCGAGCGATAGCCTATCGCGTAGATCTGGTCGACGACCAGGCCGAACCGCCGCAGCGAGGACGGCGTGAAGCGCGCCAGGTCGACGGCGAAATAGGCCGCATGGCCCAGTGCGGCGAACGCGCGCAACGTGGCCTGGCCGACAGAGTTGACGAAGGCGATCATTGCGGCAGCCCCAGCGCTTCGGCGAAAGGGGGCGCCGGATAGTGGAACTTGATGGGGCCATCCGGTTCGCCGCGGATGAACTGCCGCACCTGTGGATCGGTCGACTCGTTGAGTTCCTCGGGCTTGCCGTGCGCCACGACGATGCCGCCCGGCATCATCAGGTAGGCGTAGTCGGCGATGGCAAAGCACTCCTGCACGTCGTGCGAGACCATCAGCGACGTGGCCCCCGTGGTGTCGTTCAGGCGTCGGATCAGGTTGGCGGTGACGCCCATCGAGATCGGGTCGAGTCCCGCGAACGGCTCGTCGTACATGATCACCTCGGGGTCGAGCGCGACCGCGCGCGCGAGCGCGATGCGGCGCGCCATGCCGCCCGAGACCTCGGAAATGCGCAATTGCGCGGCGCCGCGCAGGCCGACCGCGTTGAGCTTCATGAGCACGATGTCGTGGATCATGCTTTCGCTCAGGTCCATGTGCTCGCGCAGCGGGAAGGCGACGTTCTCGTACACGCTCAGGTCGGTGAACAAGGCGCCGAACTGGAACAGCATGCCCAGCCGCCGCCGGATCGCGTAGAGCTGCTCGCGGTTGCGGATGTCGATCTGCTGCCCGTCGAAGATGACGCGACCCTTTTGCGGCTTGTAGACGCCGCCGATCAGGCGCAACAGCGTCGTCTTGCCGCAGCCCGATCCGCCGAGGATGGCCGTGACCTTGCCCCGCGCGAATTGCAGCGACACGTCGTTCAGGATCGTCCGGCTCGCGTCGTAGCCGAACGTGACATGGTCGATCTGGATGAAGGTATCGGAGTTCAAGCCGGCGTCCGGCCGCCGCGGCGGCGTTCAGGTTGGAGTGGGCGAAGTGGCAGCATCGCCGCGCGGACCTTTCTGGATCCTGTCTGGTCGAGCACGATACGGGCTCACCCGCCGCCGCATTGTGTGCGAACTCGGCGGCAACCAAGGCCTAAGCCCTAGCAAAGCCCCTAAAAGCTGCCTAGGCAAGGATTTTCGTCGCATTCTAGCAACGAGGCAGGACACAGCGCCGAACGACGGCAAAACGGGCGCCGAAGCGCCCGTCGATGGGAGGCGCCTGGAGCTCAGCGCGGCAGCGTCGTCGCGCCCATCAGCGCCAGGTCGATCGCGCGCGCGGCCTGGCGTCCTTCGCGGATCGCCCACACCACCAGCGACTGGCCGCGGCGCACGTCGCCGGCGGCCCAGACCTTGTCGACGTTGGTCTTGTAGCCCGTCTTCTCGTCGACGCCGGCCTTGGCGTTGCCGCGCGCGTCGGCATCGACGCCGAACGACTGCAGCAGCTGCGACATCGGGTTGGTGAAACCCATCGCCAGCAGCACCAGCTCGGCTGGCCAGACCTTCTCGGTGCCGGCCACTTCGGCCAGGCGGCCGTCCTTGAACTCGATGTGCACGGTCTTCAGGCCGGTCAGCTTGCCCTTCTCGCCCAGGAACTCCTTGGTGGCGATGGCGAACTCGCGCGAGCAGCCTTCCTCGTGCGAGGACGAGGTGCGCAGCTTGGTAGGCCAGTATGGCCAGACGAGCGGCTTGTTCTCCTGCTCGGGCGGCATGGGCATCAGCTCGAACTGGGTGACGCTCTTGGCGCCGTGGCGGTTGCTGGTGCCCACGCAGTCGCTGCCGGTGTCGCCGCCGCCGATCACGATCACGTTCTTGGCCGTGGCCAGCGTCTGGCCCTTGACCTTGTCGCCGGCATTGACCTTGTTCTGTTGCGGCAGGAACTCCATCGCGTAATGCACGCCGTCGAGGTCGCGGCCCGGCACGGGCAGGTCGCGCGAGACCTCGGAGCCAGCAGCGAGCAGCACCGCGTCGAACTCGGACTTCAGCTGCTCGGCGCTGACCGATTCCTTCGCGTGATTGGTGATCTTGGCGTCCTTGGGCCAGTCGCCGACGACCACGCCGGTACGGAAGGTGACGCCCTCGGCCTGCATCTGCGCGACGCGGCGGTCGATGTGGGTCTTCTCCATCTTGAAGTCGGGAATGCCGTAGCGCAGCAGGCCGCCGACGCGGTCGTTCTTCTCGAACACGGTGACGTCATGGCCGGCGCGCGCGAGCTGCTGCGCGGCCGCGAGCCCGGCCGGGCCGGAGCCGACGATGGCCACCTTGCGGCCGGTGCGCACGGCCGCCTTCTGCGGCGCGATCCAGCCTTCTTCCCACGCGCGGTCGGCGATCGCGTGCTCGATGGACTTGATGCCCACCGCGTCGTCGTTGACGTTGAGCACGCACGCCGCCTCGCACGGCGCGGGGCAGATGCGGCCGGTGAACTCGGGGAAGTTGTTGGTCGAGTGCAGCACCGTGGCCGCGTGCTTCCACTGGTTCGAGTAGACCAGGTCGTTGAAGTCCGGAATGATGTTGTTGACCGGGCAGCCGTTGTTGCAGAACGGCGTGCCGCAGTCCATGCAGCGCGCGGCCTGCACCTTGGCGTCGTCCGCCTTCAGGCCGATGACGAATTCCTTGTAGTGCTTCAGGCGCGTCTGGACGGGCGCGTAGCCCTCCTCGAGGCGCTCGTACTCCATGAAGCCGGTGACTTTTCCCATGATCCGTTCCTGATGCTGGTTGCGGTGCGCCGCCCGCGGACGGGCGACGCGCACGTTCTTGTTCTGGCTGCGCTTACTTGGCGGGAACGCCGTGCGGCTTCGCGTCCGTCTTCGCCTTGGCGATCGTGGCGCCGGCCTTGGCCTTCGCGTTGATCTCGCCGAGCGCGCGCTTGTACTCGTTCGGGAACACCTTGACGAAGCGCGTGCGCGACTCGGCCCAGTGGTCGAGGATCTCGCGCGCGCGCAGCGAGCCCGTCCACTTGTGGTGCGACTCGATCATCTGGCGCAGCAACGTCTCGTCGGCCTCGCCCTTGTGCCAGACGGCGCGATCGACGGACTTGGCCTGCGCGTCGGCGGTCAGCACCTCCACCAGGCTCACCATGGCGGGGTTGCAGCGCTCGGCGAACTTGCCGTCCTCGTCGTAGACGTAGGCCACGCCGCCGGACATGCCGGCCGCGAAGTTTCGGCCCGTCTTGCCCAGGACGACCACCGTGCCGCCGGTCATGTACTCGCAACCGTGGTCGCCGGTGCCTTCGACGACCGCCGAGGCGCCCGACAGGCGCACGGCGAAGCGCTCGCCGGCCACGCCGCGGAAGTAGGCCTCGCCGCTGGTGGCGCCGTACAGCGCGGTGTTGCCGGTGATGATGTTCTGCGTGGCGTCGCCGCGGAACTCGATGCTCGGGCGAACCACGACGCGGCCGCCCGACATGCCCTTGCCGGTGTAGTCGTTGGAGTCGCCGATCAGGTACAGCGTGATGCCTTGCGCGAGGAATGCGCCGAAGCTCTGGCCGCCGGTGCCTTCCATCTGGATGAACAGCGTGTGGTCCGGCAGCCCTTCGGGGCGCTGGCGGATCAGCTCGCCCGACAGCATCGCGCCGACCGAGCGGTTGAGGTTGCGCGCGTCCTCCATGAACTGCACCTTCTCGCCGCGCTCGATGGCCGGACGCGAGCGCTCGATCAGCTTCTTGTCGAGGGCCTTTTCCAGGCCGTGGTCCTGGTGGTCGTTGTGCAGGCGCGAGACGCTGGCCGGCATCGCCGGCTGGTGGAACACGCGCGAGAAGTCGAGCCCGCAGGCCTTCCAGTGCGCGATGCCCTTGCGGGTATCGAGGAACTCGCTGCGGCCGATCAGGTCGTCGAACTTGCGGATGCCCAGCTGCGCCATGATCTGGCGCGCCTCTTCGGCGATGAAGAAGAAGAAGTTGACGACGTGTTCGGGACGGCCGGCGAACTTCTTGCGCAGCACCGGGTCCTGCGTGGCCACGCCCACCGGGCAGGTGTTCAGGTGGCACTTGCGCATCATGATGCAGCCTTCGACGACCAGCGGCGCGGTCGCGAAGCCGAACTCGTCGGCGCCCAGCAGCGCGCCGATCACGACGTCGCGGCCCGTCTTCATCTGGCCGTCGGCCTGCACGCGCACGCGGCCGCGCAGCTGGTTGAGCACCAGCGTCTGCTGCGTCTCGGCCAGGCCCAGTTCCCACGGCGTGCCCGCGTGCTTGATCGACGACCACGGCGACGCGCCGGTGCCGCCGTCGTGGCCAGCGATGACCAGGTGGTCGGCCTTGCACTTGGTCACGCCTGCGGCGATGGTGCCCACGCCCACTTCGGACACCAGCTTGACGCTGATGTCGGCACGCGGGTTGGCGTTCTTCAAGTCGTGGATCAGCTGCGCCAGATCCTCGATCGAGTAGATGTCGTGGTGCGGCGGCGGAGAAATCAGGCCGACGCCCGGCACCGAGTAGCGCAGCTTTCCGATGTAGTCGGACACCTTGCCGCCCGGCAGCTGGCCGCCCTCGCCGGGCTTGGCGCCCTGCGCCATCTTGATCTGGATCTGGTCGGCCGAGACGAGGTACTCGGTGGTGACGCCGAAGCGGCCCGACGCGACCTGCTTGATCTTGGAGCGCAGGCTGTCGCCGGCGTTGAGCTCGAAGTCGGCCACGAGGATGCCGTCGCCCAGCACCTCGGACACCTTGGTGCCCTGCTTGATCGGGATGCCCTTCAACTCGTTGCGGTAGCGCGCCGGATCCTCGCCACCTTCGCCGGTGTTGCTCTTGCCACCGATGCGGTTCATGGCGATGGCCAGCGTCGAATGTGCCTCGGTGGAGATCGAGCCCAGCGACATCGCGCCGGTGGCGAAGCGCTTGACGATCTCGGCCGCCGGTTCCACTTCCTCCAGCGGGATCGCCTTGCTCGGATCGATCCTGAACTCGAACAGGCCGCGCAGCGTCATGTGGCGCTTGCTCTGGTCGTTGATGATCTGCGCGTATTCCTTGTAGGTGTCGAACTTGTTCGAGCGCGTGCTGTGCTGCAGCTTGGCGATCGCGTCCGGCGTCCACATGTGCTCCTCGCCGCGCGCGCGCCAGGCGTACTCGCCGCCAGCGTCCAGCATCTCGGCCAGCAGCGGGTCGTCGCCGAAGGCGGCGCGGTGCATGCGCAGCGCTTCCTCGGCGATCTCGAACACGCCCATGCCGCCCACCTGCGACGCGGTGCCGCGGAAGTACTTGCCGACCACGCCGGTGTCCAGGCCGATGGCCTCGAACAGCTGCGCGCCGCAGTACGACATGTAGGTGCTCACGCCCATCTTGGACATGATCTTGGACAGGCCCTTGCCTACAGCCTTGATGTAGTGGTACGTGGCCTTGTCGGCCGACAGCTCGCCCGGCAACTCGGCGTGCAGCGCGCCCAGCGTCTCGAGCGCGAGGTACGGATGCACGGCCTCGGCGCCGTAGCCGGCCAGCACCGCAAAGTGATGCACCTCGCGCGCGGAGCCGGTCTCGACGACCAGGCCGGCCGTCGTGCGCAGGCCCTCGCGCACCAAGTGCTGGTGGATGGCCGACAGCGCCAGCAGCGCGGGGATGGCCACCTGGTCGCGCGTGATGCGGCGGTCGGTGATGATCAGGATGTTGTGGCCGCCGCGGATCGCGTCGACCGCTTCCGCGCACAGCGACGCCAGCTTGGCCTCGACGCCTTCGCGGCCCCAGCTGATCGGATAGACGATGTCGATCTCGTGCGGCTTGAACTTGCCGAACGTGTGCTTCTCGATGGCGCGCAGGCGGGCCATGTCGTCGAAGTCGAGCACCGGCTGCGACACCTCCAGGCGCATCTGCGGGTTGACCGCGTTGATGTCCAGCAGGTTGGGCTTGGGGCCGATGAACGAGTTCAGCGACATCACGATCGCTTCGCGGATCGGGTCGATCGGCGGGTTCGTGACCTGCGCGAACAGCTGCTTGAAGTAGTTGTACAGCGGCTTGTTCTTGTCGCTGAGCACAGCCAGCGGCGAGTCGTTGCCCATCGAGCCGGTGCCTTCCTCGCCGAGCGCCGCCATCGGGCTGAGCAGGAACTTGAGGTCTTCCTGCGTGTAGCCGAAGGCCTGCTGGCGATCGAGCAGCGTCGTGTCGTCCTCTTCGGCGGCGGGCGCGGCCAGCACCGGGATCTCGTCGAGCTTGACGCGAACGTTGTCGATCCACTGGCGATACGGCTTGGCCGACGCGAACTGGTTCTTCAGCTCCTCGTCGTCGACGATGCGGCCCTGCTCGAAGTCGATCAGGAACATCTTGCCCGGCTGCAGGCGCCACTTCTTGATGATCTTGTTCTGCGGGATGTCGAGCACGCCCGACTCCGACGCCATCACCACCAGGTCGTCATCGGTGACGATGTAGCGCGCCGGACGCAGGCCGTTGCGGTCCAACGTGGCGCCGATCTGCTTGCCGTCGGTGAACACCATCGCGGCCGGGCCGTCCCACGGCTCCATCATCGCGGCGTGGTACTCGTAGAACGCGCGCCGGCGCACGTCCATCACGTCGTGCTGCTCCCAGGCCTCGGGAATCATCATCATCGCGGCATGCGCGAGCGGATAGCCGGCCATCGTCAGCAGTTCGAGCGTGTTGTCGAACGTGGCGGTGTCGGACTGGCCTTCGAAGCTGATCGGGTAGAGCTTGCCCAGGTCCTCTGCCAGAACCGGCGACTTCATCACGCCTTCGCGGGCGCGCATCCAGTTGAAGTTGCCCTTGACGGTGTTGATCTCGCCGTTGTGCGCCACCATCCGGTACGGGTGCGCCAGCGGCCACTCGGGGAAGGTGTTGGTGGAAAAGCGCTGGTGCACCAGTGCGAGCGCGGACACCACGCGCGGGTCGGCCAGGTCCTTGTAGTACTTGCCGACCTGGTCGGCCAGCAGCAGGCCCTTGTAGATGATGGTGCGGCAGCTCATGCTGGGCACGTAGTACTCGTGGCTGTGCGTGAGCCCGAGTGCCTGGATGGCAGCCGACGCGGTCTTGCGGATGACGTACAGCTTGCGCTCCAGCGCGTCGGGCACGATCACGTCGGCGCCGCGGGCGATGAAGATCTGGCGCAGCACCGGTTCCTTGGCGCGCACCGTCGGCGACATCGGCATCTCGCGATCGACCGGCACATCGCGCCAGCCCAGCAGCACCTGGCCCTCGGCCTTGACCGCGCGCTCGAGCTCCTGCTCGCACGCGAGCCGGGATGCGTGTTCCTTCGGCAGGAAGATCTGGCCGACGCCATACTCGCCGGGCGGCGGCAGTTCGACGCCGACGGCGGCCATCTCGATGCGGAAGTATTCGTCCGGAATCTGGATCAGGATGCCCGCGCCGTCGCCCATCAGCTTGTCGGCACCGACGGCGCCGCGATGGTCGAGGTTCTCGAGGATCTTCAGTCCTTGCGACACGATGGAATGCGCGCGCTGACCCTTGATGTGCGCCACGAAGCCGACCCCGCAGGCATCGTGCTCGCGTGCGGCGTCGTACAACCCGCCTGCGGCTGCGGCGGCGATGTCGGTCATCGAAACGGGTTGGTCTGCCGTGCTCATGGCGATTCCTTTTCAGCGCTGGAAAACCCGAAGATTAAACCGGTAGGCGCGCAGCGGCAAATCCAATTAAATGGGGTCAGTATCAAGTTATTTAGCTGCATTGTCCTGGTGCGGATTTAATTGGGGCCATGTTTGTCGTTTAGCGATTGAACGGTTACCCGCACCATAGTGGTGAATTGCCGGGCCCAGGAGAGGACGCAGAAGAGCGTCTCGGCCCCGCTCGAGCTTTGGACCCGAGGCGGATGGATCAGGCATCCGAGCAAGTTGATCGGCTATTCGAAGCGAAAACCGCGCCAAGACGATCACGGCGCATGGTGGATTCGGCGGTTCAGGTGTTGGAAGCCGCCTCGACACGACGCGGCCGGCCACGGGGGCGTGGAACGATGTCGCGCCCCAGCAATGCGGCAAGCCGGCGCTGGCCGTCGACGCCCGCGATCGGCCAACCACGCCGCGTCGCCTGCGAGATTGCCTGTGCCTCGCGCGCGCTGACCCCTTCGTCGAGAAAACTGCGAAAGGCTCCCTCGCGTTCGAACGGCGTGTTGCCCAACGCCCAATAGCGGGCATGGTCGACGATCAGCGGATCGCGGCGCCGGCCCAGGTGATGGGCGCAGCTGGACCACGCATAGTCGGCCGCGTCAGGCACCAGCCCGCTGCGCTGCGGATGGGTGTCGACGTAGCGCATGCATGTCAGCAGCGAGTCGTCAGGGTCGACCAGCGCCGCCCGGAATCGCCCTTCCCACAGCGTGCCCGAGCGGCCATGCCGGCGATTGAAGCCGGCCACGTAGCGGCGTCCGAGCGACTGCATCATCGTGCTGAGGCCGTCCGCGCTGTCGCGCGGCGTTGCCAGCAGGTGGACGTGGTTGGACATCAATACGTAGGCGTGGACATCCACGTGCGCCACCAGGCTCGCCTCGCGCAGGTGCGCGCACCAGGCCCGGCGGTCCTCGTCGTCGACGAAGATGGCCTGCCGGTTGTTCCCTATCTGCATCAGGTGATGCGGCAATCCGGGCAACGACAGTCGGGTCAGGCGGGCCATGCGAGGAGTTTAGCTGGCCCCTATTGTTTCCGCCCTCTGACGAACCCGCAGCCAGGCCGGCGGGCACCTTCAGCCGGGTGCGCGACCGAGCGACGACCACGAGTCGCCGAACAAGGCCTGCCCCGTCAGCCGCTGGTGTTCCTTCAACGCGAAACGGTCGGTCATGCCTGCGATGTAGTCGGCGACGGCTCGCGGCCGATCGACCGCGTGCTGGAACTCATCGCTCATCTGGCCAGGACGATCGAGATAGATCGCGAACAGCGCCCGGACGACGTCGCGTGCACGGTCGGTGGTGGCCGTGACCGCCGGATGGCGGTACAGGTTGGCGAACAGGAAGCGTTTCAGCTCGCCGCTCTCGTGCCGCATCATCGGGCTGAAGCGCATCAATAGCGGCAGTTCTCGCACTGCTTGGGCGCTCGCTGGCGCCGCTACGTCGATCGCTGCCTGGCTGGTCGCGATCAAGTCATAGATCATCTGCGACAGCATGCGGCGCAGCGTCTCGTGCACGAGCCGGCGCACGGGCAGCGTGCGAAGGCGCGGGTGCGCGGCCAACGCCTCGTCGCGCAGCCGTGCGTACAACGGCACGTCTTCGAGCTGCGTGGGATCGAGCAGGCCCGAGCGGATGCCGTCGTCGACGTCGTGCGTGCCGTAGGCGATCTCGTCGGCCAGGTTGGTCAGTTGCGCCTCGAGTCCTGGCTGCAGCCCGGCGACGAAGCGGTAGCCGACGCCACCGGGCTCGACCGCCTCGATCGCCGCAGCCTGCGCCAGCGTGATGCGCTTGAGGATGCCTTCGCGTGTCTCGAACGTGAGGTTGAGTCCGTCGAACTCGGGGTAGCGCAGCTCGAGCTGGTCGACGACACGCAGGCTCTGCAAGTTGTGCTCGAAGCCGCCGTGGTCGCGCATGCAGTCGTCCAGCGCGTCCTGGCCGGCGTGGCCGAACGGCGTATGGCCGAGGTCGTGCGCCAGCGCGATGGCCTCGACCAGGTCCTCGTCCAATCCCATCGTGCGCGCCACCGAGCGTCCGAGCTGGGCCACTTCCAGCGAGTGCGTCAGGCGCGTGCGGAACAGGTCGCCTTCGTGGTTCAGGAAGACCTGGGTCTTGTAGACGAGGCGGCGGAAGGCGGTGGAGTGGACGATGCGATCGCGGTCGCGCTGGAATTCGGTGCGTGTCGGCGCCGCGGGCTCGGCGCAGCGGCGGCCGCGCGACTGTGCGGGATCGCTGGCATAGGGCGGCCGTTCGACCAGCGGGCTGGAGATCACGTCGCAGGGACGACTCAGGCAGTGGCCGTCAGCGCCGCGATGACATCGAGCACCACGTCTTCCGGCGCGGCGCGCACGGTCGCATGGCTTTCACCATCCAACAGCACGAAGCGGATGTCGCCGGCGCGCGCCTTCTTGTCGACGCGCATCAGCTCCACGTAGCGCCGGGGGCTGAGACTTGCCGGCCCGCGCACGGGCAAGCCCGCGCGCGCGACCAGCGCTTCGATGCGACGCGCGAACGCCATGCTCACAAGCCCCAGGCGCGCGGACAGCTCGGCAGCCATCACCATGCCGCAGCCGACGCCCTCGCCATGCAGCCACGCACCGTAGCCCATGCCGGCTTCGATCGCATGGCCGAAGGTGTGGCCGAAGTTGAGGATCTCGCGCAAGCCGGCCTCCTTCTCGTCGGCACCGACCACGCGGGCCTTGATCTCGCAGCAGCGCTTGACCGCGTGCACGAGCGCGGCACGGTCGCGCGCGCGAAGATCGTCGATGTGGCACTCGAGCCAGGCGAGGAACTCGACGTCGATGCTGGCGCCGTACTTGATCACCTCGGCCAGCCCGGCTGACATCTCGCGATCGGGCAGCGTGTCCAGCACGGCCAGGTCGCACACTACCTGCTGCGGTTGGTAGAACGCGCCGATCATGTTCTTGCCGAGCGGATGGTTGACGGCCGTCTTGCCGCCGACCGAAGAATCGACCTGCGCCAGCAGGGTCGTGGGCACCTGCACGAACGGCACGCCACGCATGTAGCAGGCCGCGGCAAAGCCCGTCATGTCGCCGACGACGCCACCGCCGAGTGCGAACAGCACCGTGCGACGGTCGGCCTCCTGGCCCAGCAGTTCGTCGAAGATCAGGTTCAGGTGTGTCAGGTCCTTGTAGACCTCGCCGTCAGGCAGCGCCAGCGTGCGCACGCGCGCGAAGTGCGGCGACAACGCCTCGGCCAGCGACGCGGCGTAGAGGGGCGCCACCGTGACGTTGGTGACGATCAAGGCGGTGGCCTTGCGATTGGCCTGCGGCGCCCAGGTGGCGTCCTCGGACAGCAGATCGCCGCCGATCAGGATCGGATAGCTGCGGTCGCCCAGGTCGATCTGCACCCGGGTCGGCGCGGCGTGGAGGAGTTCGGAAGTGGTCGTCATCGGCCG
>Ga0302279_10003177_pt1 | contig 20828 bp, 18 predicted proteins | sample III_Bog_N3_3_FD_194541 | JGI IMG/M metagenome (GOLD analysis project Ga0302279, IMG submission 194541) | Peat permafrost microbial communities from Stordalen Mire near Abisko, Sweden - III_Bog_N3_3 | ecosystem: Environmental > Terrestrial > Soil > Wetlands > Peat | place: Sweden: Abisko...
ACCCTCGAGCGGAACGGTCCGAGTGATGCCGATCCGCAGTGGTCCTTCACGCCCCTGCCCCCCTTCGGCCAGGAACCCGATGGAGACAGTGACCGGAAGCCGGAACCACCTCCCCGGAAGTGAAGGGGGCGCTTCTCGGAAGTGAAGGGGGCAACCGGACTCGCTAGAGTTCGCCGGCCTCTTCCAGGCGGGCTCGGATGGAAGCGATGGTTGCCGCGGTCCCTTCGGCGAGCTCGGTCCACGATCGCCAACCCAACTGGATTCCGGCACGGGTCGGGTCGAGACAGTTCCTCGCCAACTCCCCCGCTCGCAGCGGCTTGAACTCGGGCTCGACTTCCACGCCGGCTTGGCGGGCCATCTCCTGGAACAGCGTGTTCACGGAGGTCTCCGTCCCCGTTCCGATGTTGCAGACCAGTCCGCCGCCCTTGGTGGCGGCTCGTACGAAGGCGTCGACGACATCATCCACGTAGACGAAGTCGCGCGTCTGCTCGCCGTCGCCGAAGATCGTCAGCGGCTGTCCGCGCAGGAGGCGCTCGGCGAAGATCGCCACCACCCCGGCCTCGCCGTGCGGGTCCTGGCGCGGTCCGTAGACATTGGCGAGCGCCAGGGCGGCGAACTCCAGCGAGTGGAGCGCCCGATAGGTCAGGAGGTAGTCGAGGGCTGCCTTCTTCGATACTCCGTAGGGCGAGAGGGGGTGCTGGGGCAGCGACTCCTTGAGTGGGAGCTCAGAGACGTCCGGCTCGCCATAGAGGGTTCCGCCGCTGGCGGCGAACACGACCCGAGACGCTCCTGCCGCCCGAGCGCCCTCGAGGATCCTCAAGGTGCCGAGCAGATTGACGTCGGCGTCGAACACCGGGTCGGCGACCGACCTCCGCACGTCGGCCTGTGCCGCCAGGTGGAAGATGACCTCGGGTGACCGGCGCCCGATGAGGTCCACGACCTCGGGCGAGCGGATGTCGAGGCGATGGAAGGTGAGTTCGTTGTCGGCGGCGGCCCGTGCCGCAGCCAGGTTGGACAGCGACCCGGTCGAGAGATCGTCGATGACGTCGACCGAGTGACCCTCGGCGAGCAGTCGGTCGACCAGTGTCGATCCGATGAAACCCGCTCCTCCAGTGACCAAGGCCCGCATCGTCAACTCCCCGTCGGGTAGCGCTCGCCGTCGAGCGAGGAACCGGAGGCAATCACGGCGTCCGCTCCGATCACCGACACACCCGAGACCACGCAGCGTTGGCCGACGGTGGCTCCGGGTCCCACGATGGATCCCTCGACGGACGCCTTGGCGGCCACCCGTGCTCCGGGCAGAAGGACCGAACCGGACACGGTCGCACCGTCTTCGACCACCGCACCGGCGCCCACCACGGAATCAGTGACCGAGGCGGTCGCTGCCACCGAAGCGCCCTGGCCGAGGAGCGACCGCGATACCGATCCGGCGACGGCGTCGACCTCGCCGATCGTCCACACACCGGGTCCGAGCTCCGGGTCGGCGACCGCACCGGGCGCGGGCGGTCCCGATCGACGGCCGGTGATGAGGTCACGGTGGGCGCGGAGGTAGGCATCAGGAGTACCGGTGTCGAGCCAGTAGGCGTCCGAGCCCTTGGCGTAGAGCGTGCCGTCGGCCACCATCGCCGGGAACGTCTCCCTCTCGATCGACACCCGGACGTCCGGGGTGATCCTTCGGAGCACCGACGGCTCGAGGACGTAGATCCCCGCATTGATCAGATTGGTCGGTGCCTCGTCCCGGGGTGGCTTCTCGATGAACGCGGTGACCCTCCCGTCCGGATCGGTCGGGACGACGCCGAAGCTGCTCGGGTCGTCCACGGGGGTCAGGCCGATGGTGCCCTCGGCGTCGTGGTCGCGATGGAACGCGATCAGGTCACCGATGTCGAAATCGGTCAGCACATCGCCGTTCAGGACCACGAACGTCTCGTCGATCCCGGCGAACGCCGCTGCGAACCCGATGGCCCCGGCCGTGTCCAAGGGGCTCGGCTCCACCGCATAGGTCGAGCGGACCCCGGCGATGACGCCGTCCGGATAGGCGTCCGTGAAGGCGTTCGGTCGGTAGCCGAGGGACAGCACGGCATCGTCGATCCCATGGGAGGCGAGGTGTCCGAGTACACGCTCCACCATCGTCTGCTCCACGATCGGGAGCATCTGCTTCGGTGCGGTCAGCGTCAGGGGTCGGAGGCGGGATCCCACGCCGCCCACCAGGACGACGGCCTTCACGGAGCTTTGGTGGTGGAAGTGGTCGGCGCCGTCGTGGTCGAGGAGACGACCGGTGTCGTCGTGGTCGAGGAGACGACCGGTGTCGTCGTGGTCGAGGAGACGACCGGTGTCGTCGTGGTCGAGGAGACGACCGGCGTCGTCGTGGTCGGCGTGGTCGGGCCCGCCTCGTCGGCGGTGATCAGGCTGGTGATGACCGAGGCCGGGGGCTTGGCGATCGTCGTGTTGGCCGGCACGAAGGCCATCGTAATGAGCTGTCCGTTCTCGAAGAGGAGCTTCTGCGGATCACCCGGGGTTTCCGCACCCTGCTTCGCCGTGAAGTTCGGCCAGCTGTAGACGATGACGACACCCGGCTTGCCGGCGTCAGGTGTTCCCTTCGGGCAGACGTCACCGTTCGTGTAGGTCGACTTGCCGGGATAGCGGAGCGTCTGATCGGTCAGCTCCAGGCCCTTGTAGTGCGAGACGAACGTGCCGAGTGTCGCGTTGCTCCCGGATTCCGAGCTGTTCTTGGGGCTGACCGTGACGACACCGTTGCCGTTGGCCAGGAGTCCCGTCGTCGACTTGTTCGTGCTGGCCGGGAGGTTCGGCTCGAAGGTGCCGCAGACATTGATCCCGAGGCCGACGTACCAGGTCTGTGATGTCGTCGGGGGGCCTGACGAGGACACCGTCCGGTGCGTCAGCTGGTAGCGGCTCAAGCCCACGAGGAAGAGGCCGATCACACAGATCAGGGCCAGGCTGGCGTAGAAATTGACAGGCATCTGCCCGCGATACGTCCTCCCACCACCCGTGGTGGCGGCGCGTTGCACCCATTTGCCGGTCGAGTTGTTCGCCATGACAGACCGACACCCTACAGCGTCCGTCCAGGGGTCTTGTCCGCAGGCCCCGGGTGGGGTTCACGACCCGGATTCCGGCCGATCGGGCCGGAATCAGGGAGCCGCCACTACCTTTCCGACGACTGCGCTGGGATCCACCGAGCGGTCGCGCTCTCTGATCTCCACGACCGGAACCCCGCACCCCGCACTCAACGCCCGAACCCGACCGCACGACCGCACGACCGCACGACCGCACGACCGCTCGACCGCACGACCGCACGACCGCACGACCGCTCAGGTGATCCCCGGCTCAACGACCGAGCGCCCGGGCCGTGGACGCCAACCCGCACCGGACGGCGATGCCCACCGCCACCAACGGGAGGAGGGCGCGGTGCCAGCCGGTGGACGATCGCGCGGCGAAGCGGAGTAGCGAGCGGTGGTGCTCGAGGATCATCCGGTACGGATGGCGGTCGGTCGACCGGCCCTGGAGATGGGTGACTTCGGCTGCGGGCACGTAGCCCACCCTCCAGCCGGCTCGCTCCAGCCTCCAGCACAGGTCGACGTCCTCCAGATACATGAAGAACGATTCGTCGAATCCACCGACCTCCTCGAATGCCTCACGGCGGACGAGGAAACAGGCGCCCGAGACCCAGTCCACGTCCACGGTCCCGATCCCGCTCGCATCGGCCCCGGTCGCATCGAGTTCGGATCGCTGGTAGCTCCGGGTGAAGCGGTTGTCGGGAGCGAAGATGCCGAGCATGGCGTGGCCGGCGGCGTCGATCATGGAGGGGAATTGACGGGCTGACGGGTAGCGGTCGCCCGATGGCGTGCGGATGAGGGGGCCGACGAGGGCCAGACCGGGGTCGCGGTCCAGTGCATCGGCGAGTGTCTCGACCGCGTCGGCCGGTACCTCCAGGTCGGGGTTGCACACGAGGACGAACTCCGACGTCGAGGCCGCCGCTCCCCGGTTGGTGGCGGTGCCGTACCCGAGGTTCACACCGGGATCGACGACTTCGATACCCGGGGCGGCGGCGATGCCCGCTACCAGCGACCCGTCCGTCGAGCCGTTGTCGACCACGACCACCGTCGCCAGGCCACAGGCGGCCAGATCGTCGACACAGCGGGCCAGTGAGGGTCCGGACTCGTAGTTGACCACGACTGCGGCGGTGCGCCTGCTGGCGCCCCCGGTCACGACTCGATCCGCGTGAACCGGTATTTGATCAGGGCCCGGAGGGCTCCGACGCCGTCGCGCCACGTGATCTTCTTCCCTTCGCTGACCTCCCGGCCGGCGTAGGAGATCGGCACTTCGTAGATGCGGTAGCCCCGGCGGAGCACCTTGGCGGTGATCTCCGGTTCGAAGTCGAATTTGTCCGACTCGATGGTGATCCCCTCGAGCACCCTGCGGTCGAACAGCTTGTAGCAGGTCTCCATGTCCGACATCGTCGAGGAGTAGAGGACGTTGGTCACCAGCGACAGGAAACGGTTGCCGATCCAGTGCAGCGGGAGCATGTTCTTGCGCTGTCCTGTGAATCGGCTTCCGTAGACGACCTGTGACTTTCCTCGGAGGATCGGTTCGAGGAGCGCGGGCCAGTCCTCGGGGTCGTACTCGAGGTCGGCGTCCTGGACGAGGAGCAGATCACCGCGTGCGGCGGCCATGCCGGTCCGGATCGCCGCGCCCTTGCCCTGGTTGACGGTGTGGGTGAGTACGCGCACCGTGGAGTCGCCGAGTGCCGAGAGCACCTTGTCGGTTCCGTCCGAGGATCCGTCGTCGACCACGATGACCTCGACGTCCACCGGCACCTCGACGGCTCGGATGCGTCGGATGATCTCCGCCACGGTGACCCGCTCGTTGAACACCGGCACGATCACGGACAGGAGCCGGTACGTGCGGGTCGCCTCGTCGTACTCCGATGCGGGCACGGATTCGCCGTTCTCGTTCCCTGCAGCCTCAGCCATGCACCGGTGCTCCTCGCTCGGCCCCGGGGGTCGGGGTGCGTCCATTCTCTACCATGACGCCGCCACCCAACGGACACACCGGTCGCCGGTCGTATCCGGCCCACGAGCACACGCGTTCACGACGACCCCGCATCTCGTGACGACCCCGCATCTCCCGACGAGACCTCATCATCCCGGCCTGGACGTTGCCCGCACCCATCGGATTCCCGCCCACGTCCCCGGACCGGCGTCAGACAGAGGTGGACGGGCCGGTGATCCCCACGTCCTCCGCCAGATAGGCCGCGGTGCGGGACAGACCGTCCTCGAGTGAAGTAGTCGGCTCCCATCCCAGTTCGGCCCGGGCGATGGAGATGTCGGGGCGGCGACGGGTCGGGTCGTCGGTGGGCAGCGGGCGATGCTCGACGGTGGAGTCGGACCCGAGCAGGTCGATGATCGTCTTGGCCAGCTGGAGGACCGTGTACTCGTCGGGATTGCCGATGTTGACCGGTCCGGTCAACGACGAGTCGAAGAGGGCGACCAGGCCCCGGACCTCGTCTTCGACGTAGCAGAGACTGCGGGTCTGGCTGCCGTCCCCGTAGACCGTCAGGGGCTCACCGCGCATGGCCTGGAGCAGGAAGTTGGACACCACACGGCCGTCGTCCGGCCGGAGACGGGGTCCGTAGGTGTTGAAGATGCGGACGATGGCCACGTCGGTGCCGAGGGTGCGGTGGTGGGCCATCGTGAGTGCCTCGGAGAAGCGCTTGGCTTCGTCGTAGACGCTGCGCGGCCCGATCGGGTTCACCCGACCCCAGTAGGACTCGGACTGAGGATGGACCTCGGGGTCGCCGTAGACCTCACTGGTCGACGCCATGAGGAACCGGGCACCGTGGCGGTGGGCCAGTTCGAGTCCGTGGCGGGTGCCCTCGCTGCCCACGCTGAGCGTCTGGAGGGGAAGGGCGAGGTAGTCGGGTGGTGATGCCGGGCTGGCCAGGTTGAACACGCCGGTCACCGGTCCCTCCACGGGGATCCCCCGCGAGATGTCGGCCTCGACCAGCGAGAACCGGCCGTGGTCGGCGAGGTGGGCGACGTTGGCCCGGCGTCCCGTGGAGAAGTCGTCGACACAGACGACCTCGTCGCCCCGCGCCAGGAGGTGGTCGCAGAGGTGCGAGCCGACGAATCCCGAGCCGCCGAGGACGACGACGCGTCCGTTCACCGTCGGCCGATCCCCACGTAGGAGAAGCCGAGTCGACGGACCCGGGCGGGATCGAGGAGGTTGCGGGCGTCGACGAAGACCGGTGCGGCCAGGGCGTCGCGTACCTTGGCGAAGTCGAGCCAGCGGAATTCGTCCCACTCGGTCAGGACGACCGCCGCCGCGGCCCCCTGACACGCCGTGTAGGCGTCAGGGTAGGCCCGCAGTGATCCGGGGCCGTCCGGCACGGCGAACCCGGGGACGGGCACCGAGCCTTCACCCTCGGGCACGATCACCGTCGGGTCGTAGGCACGGACTTCGGCACCCCCCTCGGCGAGGCGGAGGGAGATCTCGACGGCGGGTGAGTTCCGGAGGTCATCGGTGCCGGCCTTGAACGTCAGGCCCCAGACGGCGACCACTGCCCCGGTGAAGTCCCCGTCGGCGGCTCCCGAGACGAGGGTCGGGGCCACGGCGGCGTGCACCTTGGCCACCACCCGCTCGAACTGTTCGTCGTTGGTGGCGATGGCGCCCTTCAGGAACGAGAAGTCGTAGCCCGCCTGCTCGGCGATGTGGACCAGCGCCCGCGTGTCCTTCGGGAGGCAGCTCCCGCCCCAGCCCGGTCCGGGCTTCATGAACTCGAACCCGATGCGCTTGTCGTATCCGAGGCCGAGGATGACGTCCCGGACGTCGGCGCCGACCGCCTCGCACAGACCTGCGACGGCGTTGACGAAGCTCAACTTGGTGGCGAGGAACGCGTTCGACGCGTACTTGATCGTCTCCGCCGTGGCGGCGTCGGTGATGAGCAGCGGGGCCTGGGTGCCGGCGAACAGTTCACCGACCCGTGCCGCGGCGGCCTGGTCGTCGGCACCGACCACGATCCGCTCCGGGTGGAGGCTGTCCGGCACGGCCGTGCCCTCACGTAGGAACTCCGGGTTCGACACGACCTGGACGTCGGTGCGACCGAGGACCCGCTCGACCACCAGGGTCGAACCCACGGGCACGGTCGACTTGTTCACGATCACCGTGCCCGCGGCCAGGTGCGGACCGATCTCGCCGGCCACGGCCTCCACGTAGGAGAGGTCGGCCGACCCGTCGTCACCCTGGGGAGTCGGCACGCACAGGAAGACGAATTCGGCCCCCTCGATGGCCGCGGTGGCGCCCAGTACGAACCGCAGCCTGCCGGCCTCCTGGCCCTCGCGTACCAGTTCCTCGAGGTGCTCCTCGACGATCGGGACCTCACCCCTCTGGAGCATCGCCACCTTGGCGGGATCGGCGTCGCCGCAGGTCACGTTGTGGCCCAGATGGGCCAGTGTCGCCGCGGTCGGCAGGCCGACGTAGCCCACCCCGATGACGGCCACGGTGTGCACCGGTCCCGTCGTCGGGCTACCGAAGGCGGACTCCCCGTGTGCACGGGTGCGCCCGGACCCCTCGGATCCACCATCCTCGCCACCGTGTGCGAAGAGCGTCGAGCTCACTGACATTCCTGGTCACGTCCCATCATCTGGTCGTCCGGCGCCCGGCGGGCGCGTGGGTCGGAGTACTGGTCAACATCGGCCCGATGGGACCGCTGCCTGAGTGAATCCCCTGAATTGCCCCGTGGGGCGGTCAAATCCTTCCATGCCATCCTGCAACATCAGGTACCACTTCCGAAAGGGCGGTCCCGCCCGCCTGCCTGCGGCCACTGGGCCCGCACCCGCCGTCGGCCCCTGCTCCGGCCCCGAAATCGCCCCGGACAGGCCTCGACCGACTCGGACAGGCCTCGACCGATTCGGACAGGTCTCGACCGACCCGGACGCCTTCCGCTCAGTCGAGTTCGGCCAGCGCCGCCACCAAGCGGGCCAGAGCGTCCTCCCACGGAGGCATCGCCGGCAGGCCCGACAGCCGGATCCCGGCGTTGTCGAGCCGCGAGTTGGCCGGCCGGGGGGCGGGGCGGGGCGGGTCCAGATCGGAGGTGGCGATCGGCTCGACCCGAGACGGATCGTGTCCGGCTGCGGCCAGGACCTCCCGGACGAAGCCGAACCAGGTGGTCTCACCCTGGTTGGTGACGTGGAAGGTGCCGGGTCGGCGATCGGAGCCGAGACGGACGACGGCCCGGGCCAGGTCGGCGGTGAACGTCGGGCAGCCGTGCTGGTCGTCGACGAAGCGGAGGACCCCGTCGGGTGAGGCGTTGGCCAGGCGCAGGACGGTCTTCACCATGTTGGCTCCGTGGGCACCACTGACCCATGCCGTCCGGACGATGGTCCCCGCAGATCCGGAGAGGGCCCGGATCTCCTGCTCGCCACCGAGCTTGCTCCGGCCGTAGACGGATCGCGGGGCCGGGACGTCCCACTCGACGTACGGGCGGTCGGCGGTGCCGTCGAACACGTAGTCGGTCGACACGTAGACGATGTGGGCATCGACGGCGGCGGCGGCCTCCGCCAGGTGACGGGTGCCCATGGCGTTGACGGCGAACGCGGTGTCAGGATCGGATTCGCACGCATCCACGGCCGTGTAGGCACCGCCGTGGAGGATCAGGTCGGGACGGAAGCCGGCGACGGTGTCCCGTACGGCGGAACGGTCGACGAGGTCGAGGTTGTCGATGTCGGTGGACAGCACCTCGAAGGCGTCGGGGTCCACCACCTCGAATGGGGTGCCCTCGAGTGCCGACGTCGCCAGTCCGCCGGCGGGAACGAGGCCGGCCAGCACGTCACGGACGTCCCGGCCGAGCTGTCCGTTGCCGCCGGTGACGAGGACCCGTTGTGGCGCGCTCACACCGTCCCCCGGCTCACGAACGGACCCGGCTCAACGAACGGACCCTGCCTAACAAACGGACCCGGCTCACGAACGGACCCGGCTCAACGAGCCGGTGCGCCGGCCGCGGGACCGCTCCAGTCCCCCTCGACCACGGGGGCACGGTCACGCAGGGGCTCCCACCAGCTGCGGTTGGCCTCGTACCAGTGGACCGTGTCCGCCAGACCCTTCTCGAAGGGGACGGTGGGCTCCCAGCCCAGCTCCCGGCGGATCTTGGACGAGTCGAGGAGGTAACGCCGGTCGTGGCTCGGCCGGTCGGGGACGATCTCCTTCAGCGACTGGGGCTTGGCCGTCGCGGCCAGGACCGCATCGGCGATCTCCTCGATCGACGCCTCGACCCCGCTGCCCACGTTGTAGGTCTCCCCCACGACGCCGTGCTGGAGAACCAGCTCGATGGCCCGGCAGTGGTCGTCCACGTGCAGCCACTCCCGCTTGTTCTGGGTCGACTTGTAGAGCGGGAGGGGCTCGTCGTCCAGGGCCCTCGCCGTGAAGAGGGGGATGACCTTCTCCGGAAACTGGTAGGGCCCGTAGTTGTTGCAGCAGTTGGTGATGGTCGCCGGCAGCCCGTAGGTCTCGTGGTAGGCCCGCACGGCGTGGTCGCCACCGGCCTTCGACGCGTTGTACGGGGTCCGGGGCCGGTAGGGGGTGGTCTCGGTGAAGACCTCGTCCGAGTCGAGCGGCAGGTCCCCGTAGACCTCGCAGGTCGAGATGTGGTGGAACCGGGTCACGCCGTGGCGACGTGCCCCCTCGGCCAGGGCCTGGGTGCCCATGACGTTCGTCTGGAAGAACCGGGTCGGGTCGAGGATGGCCAGGCTGTTGTGGGACTCGGCCGCGAAGTTCACGATGACGTCGATCTCGTGCTCGGCGAGCGTCGCCGTCACGGTGTCGATGTCGCCGATGTCACCCTGGACGAAGCTGATCTGGTCGGCGACGTCGTCGAGGTTCGGCCGGTTGCCGGCGTAGGTGAGCACGTCGTAGGCCACCACGGTGTCGTCGGGATGCCGCTCGACCCAGTAGCGGACGAAGTTGGAGCCGATGAACCCGGCACCGCCGGTCACGAGAAGTCGCATAGCGGACCAGCGTAGTCCCGGGATACGTACCACTCCGTTGCGGCCCGAATCGGTCCGCTGCCGGTACCTGGGAGACCCCGCCGGGTGTCGCCCCTGGTCAGGACCCTGACGGACCCCCGGCCAGGCTCCGGGTCACGACCCCGGGCGCACGTGCACGACGTCACCGGCCACGACGGTCCGGGTCCCCTCGCCGGTCGCCACGACGAGGTGACCCTCGGGGCTGATCCCCGTGGCGGTCCCCTCGAAGGACCCGTCGGGGAGGTCGACCCGCACCCGGGTCCCGACCGTGGAGCAGGACGAGAGGAGGTCGCCGGCGAGCCGCAGTCGGCCGGACGGCGACCCGAGGTCCGTCACCCGCGGCCCGAGGGCGACGAGGAAGCCGTCCAGCAGCGCCTCCCGGTCGACCGTGCCCCCGGCCAGCTGACGGAGGGACACGGCGTGCCCCCGCAGCTCCGGCGGGAGTTCGGTGTCGTCGCCGGGCCAGTTCACGTTGATCCCGACCCCGACCACCACCGGGTCCGGCGGACCGTCGTCGGCACCGGGGCGGGCGAGGTCGGACTCGGCCAGGACGCCGGCCAGCTTCCGTCCGGCGGGGTCCACGAGGTCGTTCGGCCACTTGACCGACACGTCGGACAGTCCGGGTGCACCCAGGGCGGCTACGGCGTCGACGGCGGCCAGGGCGACGGCCGTGGTGGCCAGGTGCCGTTCGGCCGGTCCGATCGCGGGGCGAAGCAGTACCGACACCAGCAGGTTCGCTCCCGGCGGTGCCTCCCAGGTGCGGCCCAGCCGTCCACGGCCGGCGGTCTGGTGGTCGGCCACGGCGACGACCCCGTCGGGGGCACCGGCCCGGGCCTCGTCGAGGAGGTACCGGTTGGTCGAGTCGATGGTCCCGAACCGTCGGACGTCGGCGGTCCAGGGCTCCGGCATGGCACACACCCTACGGCCCGTGACAGTCTGTGGTGCTGGTGCGGGCGCCCATTGCCGGGACGCCCGTTCCGCGCATGACAGAGTGGGGACGACCCACATGGGGCGAGGGTCCAGCCGGCCGGTTCCGGCCGACCGGTCCACCGCCCCATCCGATTTCGAAAGGCGCAGCGTGCTCAAGAAGGTTCTCATCGCCAACCGGGGAGAGATCGCCGTCCGGGTGATCCGGACGTGCAAGGAGTTGGGTGTCGCCACCGTGGCCGTCTACTCCGAACTCGACCGTGACGCCCTCCACGTGCGCCTGGCCGACGAGGCGTATGCGCTCGGGGGCCAGACAGCCGCCGAGTCGTACCTCAACACGGAGGCCATCCTCGACGTCATCGAGCGCAGTGGCGCGGACGGGGTCCATCCCGGGTACGGCTTCTTCTCGGAGAACACCGACTTCGCCCGGGCCATCACCGAGCGCGGCGTGACCTTCATCGGTCCGCCGCCCGAGGCCATCGAGGTCATGGGCGACAAGATCAGCGCCCGCCACGCCGCCGAGGCGGCCGGTGTGTCCGGTGTGCCCGGTCGCACCGATGTGCTGACCACGCCCGACCAGGTCGTGGCGTTCGGCGAGGAGTTCGGCTGGCCCGTGGCCATCAAGGCCGCCTTCGGCGGTGGCGGCCGCGGCATGAAGGTCGTGGCCGGTCCGGACGAGGCCGCGGAGGCACTCGAATCCGCCATGCGTGAGTCCCTCGCCTACTTCGGGCGCGACGAGTGCTACGTCGAGCGGTACCTCGCCTGGCCCCGCCACGTCGAGATGCAGATCATCGCCGACACCCACGGCAACACCCTGTGGCTCGGTGAGCGCGACTGCTCCGCCCAGCGGCGCCACCAGAAGCTGGTCGAGGAGAGCCCGGCGCCCAACTTCCCCGACGAGGTGCGGGTGGCCATGGGCGAGGCCTCGGTGAAGGTGGCCGAGGCGTGCGGGTACGTGAACGCCGGGACCGTCGAGTTCCTCTACCAGGACGGCGAGTTCTTCTTTCTCGAGATGAACACCCGGCTGCAGGTGGAGCACCCGGTGACCGAACTGGTCACGGGGCTCGACCTCGTCGAGTGGCAGCTCCGCGTCGCCTCGGGTGAGCCCCTCGGCTTCACCCAGGACCAGGTGGAGCGCAACGGTCACGCCATGGAGGTCCGCATCAACGCCGAGGACCCCGCCGGTGGGGCCTTCACCCCCTCCCCGGGGACCATCACCCGACTGGTCGCACCCGGGGGCCCCGGTGTGCGCCTGGACGCCGGCTACGAGTCCGGCGACACCATCAGCCAGTACTACGACAACCTGGTGGCCAAGCTCGTCGTGTGGGGCCACGACCGCGAGGCGGCCCGGCGGCGCATGCTCCGCGCCATCGAGGAGACGGTGGTCGAGGGTGTGGCCACGACACTTCCGGCCGATGTCGCCATCCTGAGCCACCCCGACTTCGCCTCGGGCGTGCACTCGACCAACTGGGTCGAGCAGTCCCTCGACCTGTCCGGCGTCACCGCCGACGTGGCGCCCGCCGCCCCCGCTCCGGCCGAGGGCGAGGAGGCCACTCCCCGGGTGCTCCGCGATGTCACCGCCGAGGTCGACGGCCGGCGCTACCAGGTCAAGCTGTGGGTCCCCGATCTGGGTGACGCCATCGCCGTCCAGTCGGGCGGGACGGCCTCCAAGGGCGCGGGACCGAAGCGACCCAAGGCCGCAGCCGCCGGAGCCGGTTCGGGGACCGTCGCCGTCCCGATGCAGGGGACGATCGTCAAGGTCCTGGTGGCCGCCGGCGACGCCGTCGAGGTCGGCCAGACGGTGTGCGTTCTCGAGGCGATGAAGATGGAGAACAACGTCAACGCCGAGAAGGCCGGGACCGTCAAGGAGGTCCGGGTCGCGCCGGGCGATTCCGTGGGTCCCGGCGATGTGATCGCCGTCATCGAGTAGCACCACCCGCACCACCGCCGGGCCCAGACCGCGACCGGCCACCTCACCACCACCGGGCGGCCCGACACCGGTGCCACCAGCACCGGGTACCGCCCGCCACACGACCGGAGGAGTCGGCATGACACAGGTCGATGCAGCGATCACCACGGCGAAGGGCGTGGCCGAGCAGGCCGTCGACGACCGTCTCGGTGACCTGGTGGGCCTGAGCCACGCCATCCACGCCGACCCCGAACTCTCCTACGACGAGTTCCGCTCCTCCGCCCTGGTGGCCGACGCGCTGGCCCGCGGGGGCTTCCGGGTCACGACGGGCACCGCCGGCCTGCCCACGGCCTTCGTGGCCGAGGCGGGTGACGGGCCGCTGGTGCTCGCCATCTGTGCCGAGTACGACGCGCTGCCCGATGTCGGCCACGCCTGCGGTCACAACATCATCGCCGCCACGGCGGTCGGTGCCGGTCTCGGTCTCCTTCCGCTGGCCGAGGAGCTGGGGGTCACCGTCCGGGTGCTCGGGACCCCGGCCGAGGAGGGCGGGGGCGGCAAGGTGGTCATGCTGGAGGCCGGCGCCTTCGACGACGTGCACGCGGCGATGATGGTCCATCCGTGGGCGACCGAGCGGCTCGAGGCGACCTGCCTCGCCGTCCACCACTTCGACGTGGCCTTCACCGGGAGGACCGCCCACGCCTCGGCCGCACCGTGGCAGGGGATCAACGCCGGCGATGCGATGGTGGTGTCCCAGGTCGCGCTCGGGCTCCTCCGCCAGCAGCTGCCACCGGGTGACCAGCTCCACGGTGTGGTGACCAACGGGGGCGAGGCCGCCAACATCATCCCGGCCCGGGTGACCGGCCGGTTCATGGTCCGTTCGCTCACCATCCAGGGACTGGAGCAGCTGATCCCGAGGGTGGAGGCCTGCTTCGAGGCCGGGGCCCGGGCCACCGGGGCGACCGTCGAGTTCACGCCGCTCGCCCCCGACTACTCCCACATGGAGTCGGACCAGGGGCTCCTCGCCGCCTACCGGGTGAACGCCGAAGATCTCGGCCGGAGCTTCGACCTCGACGACCGGGGCGTGCCCCGTCCGACCCTGTCGACCGACATGGCCAACGTGTCGCTGGCCGTTCCGACGATCCATCCGCTGCTGGCCATCGAGTCGAACGGGGCCGTCAACCACCAACCCGAGTTCGCCGCCGCCTGCATCAACGCGTCGGCCGACGTGGCGGTGCGCGACGGTGCCCTGTCCCTGGCGTGGACGGCCATCGATGCCGCCGCCCCGGGCCCTCTGCGCGACCGGTTGCTGGCGGGCTGACCGACGTGACCGAACCGGATCGGGAGCCTGCGCCGGGTCCCACCGTCACCGGTCTGGCCCCCGGGTATCCGATCCGCACCGATCGGCTCCTGCTCCGACCGTGGCGTCCCGACGAACTCGACGCCTTCCACGGGCTGCGCGGGGACCCCGAAGTCGCCCGGTACCTGTACAACGCTCCGCTCACCCGGGCCGAGTCCGAAGCACGACTGGCTCTCCAACGGTCGGTCATCACCGAGACAGGACAGTGGATGAACCTGGTCGTCGAGGTGGCCGACACCGGTGAGGTGGCCGGGGACGTCGGGCTCTGCTGGCTCAGTGCCGTCGACCGTGCGGTGGAGGTCGGCTACACCTTCATGCCCGCCTACCACGGCCGGGGCTATGCCACCGAAGCAGCCGGCGCCATGGTCGACCTGGCCTTCACGGACCTGGGCGCCCACCGCGTTCTCGGGCACCTTGACGCCCGCAATACCGCGTCCGCCGCCGTGCTCGAACGCCTGGGCATGCGCCGCGAGGCCCACTTCGTGGAGAACGAGTGGGTCAAGGGCGAGTGGACCGACGACGTCGTCTACGCCATCCTGGCCACCGAGTGGACGGCGCGCCGGGCCACCGCCTGACCGCCTGACCGACGAACCGGCCTGACCGACGGACCGACGAAGCGACGAACCGGCCTGACCGACGGAGCGACCGGACCGACCGGACCGGCGGATCTCACCCGTTCGGGTGGAACTCCCCGAACACCCCCCGCAGGACGTCGGACACCTCACCGAGGGTCGCCATCCGGGACAGCGCCACCTTCATCGGGACGAGCAGGTTCTGCGTCCCCCGGGCGGCGGCCTCCACGTCGGCGAGGGCGGCGTCCACGCCGGACTGGTCCCGTTCGGCCCGCACCCGGCCCACCCGGGCGACCTGGGAGCGCTGCAGCTCGGCGTCGATCGGGAAGACCTCGTTGGGCAGACCGTGCTCATCGACGAACTTGTTGACCCCGATGACGACCTTGTCACCGCTGTCGATCGCCTTGGCGTAGGCGTACGCCGCCTGCTCGATCTCCTGCTGCATGTACTGGGCTTCGATGGCGTCGACCGCACCGCCCATGGCGTCGATCCGCTCCAGGTAGTCCCATGCGGCCTGCTCCACCTCGTCGGTCAGCGACTCGACGAACCAGGAGCCGGCGAGCGGGTCGACCGTGTCGGCCACACCCGATTCGTAGCCCACGATCTGCTGGGTCCGCAGGGCGATCTTGGCGGCCTGCTCGGTCGGTAGTCCGAGGGCCTCGTCGAACCCGTTGGTGTGGAGGCTCTGGGTGCCGCCGAGCGCCGCAGCCATGGCCTGGACGGTCACGCGGACGATGTTGTTCTGCGGCTGCTGGGCGGTCAGCGTCGATCCACCGGTCTGGGTGTGGAAGCGGAGCAGCAACGACTTCTCGTTCTTCGCCCCGAACCGCTCGGTCATGATCTTGGCCCACATGCGCCGGGCGGCCCGGTACTTGGCCACTTCCTCGAACAGGTTGTTGTGGGCGTTCCAGAAGAAGCTCAGCCGGGGTGCGAACTCGTCCACCTCGAGACCGGCGGCCAGGGCGGCGTCGACGTAGGCGATCCCGTTGGCCAGGGTGAAGGCGATCTCCTGCACGGCCGTCGAGCCGGCTTCGCGGATGTGGTAGCCCGAGATGGAGATGGTGTTCCACGCCGGGAGGTTCGCCGCGCAGTACGAGAACGTGTCGGTGACCAGGCGCATCGACGGGCGGGGCGGGTAGATGTAGGTCCCCCGGGCCACGTACTCCTTCAGGATGTCGTTCTGGATGGTCCCGCCGAGCAGTTTCGGGTCCACGCCGTTCTCCTCGGCCACCAGTTGGTAGAAGAGGAGGAGGATGGCGGCCGTGGCGTTGATCGTCATCGACGTGGTGACCTTGTCCAGCGGGAGTCCGGCGAGCAGGGCCCGCATGTCCTCGAGGCTGTCGATGGCCACGCCCACCTTGCCGACCTCTCCCTCGGAACGGGGGTGGTCGGAGTCGTAGCCCATCTGGGTGGGGAGGTCGAAGGCGCAGGACAGTCCGGTCTGGCCGGCGTCGAGCAGGAACTTGAACCGTTCGTTGGTGGCCTCCGCCGTACCGAATCCGGCGTACTGGCGCATGGTCCACAGACGGCCCCGGTACATGTCGGACCGGATGCCCCGGGTGTAGGGATACGAACCGGGGGTGCCCAGTTCGGTGTCGGCGTCCCATCCGTCCAGGTCCTCGGGCCCGTAGACCTGCTTGATGGTGATCCCCGAGTCGGTCACCCGCTCGTTCTTCGATGATCCTGCCGCGGTCTCAGATGCCATGGCGGACAGGTTACGGCCACCGCGGGCCCACCCGAAAATGCGGCCCCGACGGACGGACGGTTGCTGTTCGGATAGAACACAACGGTGCCCCTGGCCCTGTTCGACCTCGACAACACCCTGCTCGACCGTGAGGCGGCCTACGCCCGGTGGGCCCGCTCCTTCTGCGCGACCCACGGCCTGCCCGACACCGCCCACGACTGGCTGGTCGGGGCCGACGACGACGGGCTCCGCCCCCGCGAGGAGGTGTTCGCCGGCGTGCGCGAGCGCTACGCCGTGGACGAGCCCATCGAGGACCTACTGGCGGCTTACCACCACGACTATCCGGCGGCCTTCGTCTTCCCCGACGCCTCGCGCCTCGCGCTGCGCAGGCTCCGGTCGGCGGGCTGGAAGGTGGGGATCGTCACCAACGGGCCCCGGTTCCAGGAGCGGAAGCTCGAGGTCACCCGGCTGGGCGAGGAGGTCGACGGCGTGTGCATCTCGGCCCTGGTCGACTCGTGGAAGCCCGATGCGGGCATCTTCGTCGAGGCGGCCCGTCGTTGCGGCACCGACCTCGACGGGTGGATGGTCGGTGACTCGGGACCCGCCGACATCCGCGGCGGGCAGTCGGTCGGCCTACGCACGATCTGGTTCCACCGCGGCCGCGACTGGCAGTTGGGCCACCCGGTCCCGGACGCCACCGCCGCGGACATCCCCGGGGCCGTGGCGATCATCCTGGAGGAGACTCCCGGCGCCTGACGGTGCGGGGTGGCGAACGACGAGCCGATCAGGCGGCCCGACGGATCAGCCGACAGGTGCCTCGATGGCGTGCGGCATGCACAGGTCGTCGTACTCGGCGATCACGATCTCGCCGGCGTCGGGGCCACATGCGGGGCACGCCGGGTCGCGGCGCACCTTGAAGGTCCGGAAGCTCTGCTCGAGGGCGTCGTAGGCGAGGAGACGGCCCTGGAGGGTGTCACCGATGCCCAGCAGGACCTTGATGGCCTCGACGGCCTGGAGGGAACCCACGATGCCGGGGAGGACGCCCAGCACGCCGGCCTCCGAGCAGCTCGGCGCGAGCTCGGCCGGGGGCGGCTCGGGGAGCAGGCACCGGTAGCACGGGCCCTCGTAGGGATTGAACACGGTGACCTGGCCCTCGAACCGGAAGATCGAGCCGTGGATCACCGGGATCCGCTTCAGCAGTGATGCGTCGTTCACCAGGTACCGGGTCGGGAAGTTGTCCGTGCCGTCCACGATCACGTCGTACCCGTCGATGATGTCGAGGATGTTGTCCGCACCCAGACGCACGTCGTACGTCACCACGTTCACGTCCGGGTTGATGAGCGTCAGGGTCTTCTTGGCCGAGTCGACCTTCCGTTCACCGATCCGATCGGTGTTGTGGAGGATCTGGCGCTGCAGGTTGGAGGCGTCGACCACGTCCATGTCGATGATCCCGATCGTCCCCACCCCGGCCGCGGCCAGATAGAGGGCGGCGGGCGAGCCCAGGCCACCGGCCCCGAGCATCAGGACCTTCGAGTCGAGGAGCTTCAGCTGACCGGTCTCCCCCACCTCGGGGAGCAGCAGGTGTCGCTGGTAGCGGTTGCGCTGCTCGGGCGACAGCGTCCGTGGGGCGGACCACGCACGCCCCTCGTCCTTCCAGCGGTTGAAGCCGCCGATGATCGAGGAGACGTCGGTGTACCCGAGCTGCTGCATGGTGTCGGCGGCGAAGGCCGAGCGCACGCCTCCGGCGCACATGACCAGCACGTGGGCCGACTTGTCGGTGATGCGTCCCTCGATCGAGGACTCCAGGTTGCCGCGCGGGAGGTGCACCGACCCCGCCAGCGCACCCTGCTCGTACTCGTCGGGCTCGCGCACGTCGAGGAGCACGGTGCCGGGCCGAGCGAGCTCCGCCTCGGCTTCCTCGGTGGTGATCTCCCGGATGTTGGCCTTGGCGGCGGCGAGCATCTCTCTGAAGGTGGGCACGGCGGTCTCGCTTCCTGACGGTTCGGCGGGATGGTGGTCGGCGGACCGACGTCGGAGCCATCTCACCAGGGGCTCTGCTACCGGTTAAACGCTACCAGGACGGTCGACATTCCATCCGGGACGCCAGGGTGTCCCCGGGGAGGTCGCGACGGGGATCCACTCCCCACCGCTCAGGTCGTGACCAGGGCCGATGCCGGCGGGATGGTACCCGGGCCCGTCGAGAGGCAACCGGCCAGAAGGGACGGGTCGGGCGGTGCGGCGAGCTTCGGCGGGGTCAGGAACGCCGGCGTGGCGTGCAGGTCGACGCTGTCGAGCAGGTCGTCGGCGGCGCCGTCCCGGTGGGTCAGGACAGGCAGGTTCCACTTGGTCTCGACGAGCTTGAGGAACGACGTGTGATCGTGGACGACGTGCGAGACGTAGTCCTTGCGGGCGTAGGGCGAGACGATCCCCGCCGGCACGCGGAACCCGTAGCGGTCGAACGTCCCCGGGGTGTTGCCCGGGACCAGGTCCGGCGGCACGTCGTCGGGAACGGCGGCGGACGGCGGTGGGACGTGGTCGTAGTAACCGCCGGACTCGTCGTAGCACCACAGCAGCAGCGTGTGGGCCCACTGGGGCGACGCCATCACGGCATGGATCACCTGGGATAGGAACTGGTCCCCTTCCTGGACGTCCTGCGGGTCCTCCTCGGAGTTCGTGCCGAAGTTGGGATCGACCATGCTCACCGCCGGGAGGGTCCCCGCGGCCGCGTCGGCGTAGAACTGGCCGATCGCGGCCAGGTGGGACGTGAACCCGGGCAACCCCGCCTGGTAGGACCAGATCAGCGCCGAGGGCAGGCTGCCGTAGTAGTTCTTCCACGAGATGCCGTGGGTGTCGAGTGACTGGAAGATCGTGCCGTTGGGGGGCGCGCCGCTCGGGAACGTGTCGGTCAGCAGGCCGAGGGAGGTCCCGGCCATGAGGTAGCGCCGGTTGGGGTAGGTCTGGGCGCCCACCGAGCAGAAGTAGCGGTCGCAGACCGGGAACGTCGCCGCCAGTGAGTTGACGAACGGCAGCACGGACGGCTCGATGTAGCCCATCGCCACCGGGCCACTGGGGCTGCCCACGAAGCCGTCGTTGGCCCCGTCGGCGTAGGACGCCCAGAAGGCGTCCCAGGTGTTGTAGGGCTCACCGTCCGGCTGGCACGGGTTCGGCATGGGGAAGGCCCGGACCGAGGTGTTCGGACCGGGCGGGGCGACGGGCGAGCCGATCGGCCACGGATTGACCGCGGTCGGCTTGCCCGACGCGTCGAGGGTGAATCCGTCACCCCGACCACGCTGCATACCGAGCACGTTGTCGTAGGAGTGGTTCTCGAGCATCACCACGATGATGTTCTCGATCTGTGGCAGTTGGTCGGTCCCGGCGGCCGCGTCCGGGTTGGGCCGCTCCCCGGGCTGGAGCACCCTGGTCGACGGCCGGGTGACGGGCGCCGTGGTGGAGGCCGCCGTCCCGCCCGACGTCCCGGATCCCGACGACGACTCCGACGAGGAGCACGCCGCCAGTCCGACGGCGGTGGAGCCGGCCAGCAGACCCCCGAGCAGTGCCCTACGCGAGAAGACCGGGGGCGACGTCACCCTCCGCACCGTAGTGACAGGGCGGGCGGGCGACAACCGATCCGCCGGTAGCGTGCCCGCCATGGAGTTCGCAGACGCGGTCCGGCGGCGGCACATGACCCGCAACTTCCGTGCCACCCCGCTCGACGCCGAGCTCCTGGAAGGGCTGCTGGCCGCCGCCCTCGCCGCCCCGTCGGCCGGCAACACGCAGGGTCGCGACCTCGTCGTCCTCGAAGGCGATGACCAGACGTCCCGCTACTGGGACACCACGACGGACGCCGCATGGCGTGCCTCCTCCCGCCGGTTCGAGGGGATGTCCCGGGCCCCGGTGGTGGTGCTGGCCTTCTCCGATCCCCGCGCCTATGTCGATCGCTACGCCGAGCCCGACAAGATCCGTCCCGACGGCGTCTCCGTCGACTGGGTCGTGCCCTACTGGCACACCGATGCCGCCTTCGCCGTCATGACCCTGTTGCTCGGTGCCTCCGACCAGGGCCTCGGCGCGGCGTTCCTCGGCAATTTCAGGGGCGAGGACGCCCTCAAGGCCGAGCTCGGCGTACCCGACCCGATGGCCTGGTTCGGCGCCGTGCTGCTGGGTGAGCCCGAGCTCCCCGACCCCCCGTCGCCTTCGGCCGCCCGGCCCCGGCGCACGGTCGCCGACAGCGTCCACCGGGGCGGCTGGTAGCGATTTTCCGGGGGTGCCGCACCGATCCGCGATGCGCCACCGGCCCGCGTGGCCACGGCCCGACGGACCCGCGTGGTCACGGCCCGACGGGCCCGCG
>Ga0302279_10003178_pt1 | contig 20828 bp, 15 predicted proteins | sample III_Bog_N3_3_FD_194541 | JGI IMG/M metagenome (GOLD analysis project Ga0302279, IMG submission 194541) | Peat permafrost microbial communities from Stordalen Mire near Abisko, Sweden - III_Bog_N3_3 | ecosystem: Environmental > Terrestrial > Soil > Wetlands > Peat | place: Sweden: Abisko...
GGTCGGCACGAGGATGTCCATCGCGTGCTGCGCGAAGTAGGCGAGCTTCACGCTGCCGCCGACGGCCACGCGGCCCTCGTCCGGGTCGGTCGCGCCGGCGATGAGCTTGAGGAGCGTCGACTTGCCGGCGCCGTTGACGCCCATGACGCACCAGCGCTCGGTGCGCCGCACGAGCAAGTCCAGCCCCTCGTAGATCTTGCGCTTGCCGTAGCCCTTGTGGACCGCCTCGAGGCGCGCGACGTCGTCGCCCGAGCGGGGAGGGGGCTGAAAGTCGAAGTGGAGCGCCTTGGCGCGCTTGGGGGGCTCGACCCGCTCGATCTTCTCGAGCTTCTTCACGCGCGACTGCACCTGCGCCGCGTGGCTCGCGCGGGCCTTGAAGCGGGCGATGAACGCCTCCTCCTTGGCGAGCATCGCCTGCTGCCGCTCGAACTCGCTCTCGGCCTGGAGGTTCAGCTGGGCGCGCTGGCGCTGGTAAAACTCGTAGTTGCCGGTGAAGTTCGTGAGCTCGCCGCCGTCGATCTCGGCGATGCGCGACACGATGCGGTTCATGAACTCGCGATCGTGCGACGTCATGATGAGCGCGCCCTCGTAGGCCTTCAGGAACTGCTCGAGCCAGAGGATGGACTCGATGTCCAGGTGGTTGGTCGGCTCGTCGAGCAGCATGGCGTCGGGGCGCATCAGCAGGATCCGCGCGAGGGCGACGCGCATCTTCCAGCCTCCCGAGAGCGTCCCCACGTCGGCGTCCATGACGTCCTGCGCGAAGCCGAGGCCGGCCAGGATCTCGCGGGCCTTCGCGTCGAGCGCGTAGCCGCCGAGCTCCTCGAAGCGGGCCTGCGCCTCGCCGTACTCCTCGACCAGGCGGTCGAGGTCGCTGGCGTGCTCCGGGTCGCCGAGCTGGCCTTCGAGCTTGCGCAGGCGGCTACCGGCCTCGGCCACGGGGCCCGCGCCGTCGAGCGTGGCGGCCACGACGGACATGCCCTGCATCTCGCCGACGTCCTGGCTGAAGTAGCCGATGGTCGTGCCCCGCTCGATGGCGACCTGCCCGCCGTCGGGGGCTTCCTCCTTCATGATCATGCGGAAGATCGTGGACTTGCCGGACCCGTTGGGGCCGACCAGGCCGACCTTCTCGCCACGGAAGACGGCGAGCGACGCGTCCAGGAAGAGGATCTGGCGTCCGTGCTGCTTGGAGACTGCGTCGAGTCGGATCACGGGAGGGGCTCTATCGGGTATAGCGAGCCCGATCGCAAGCCCCACGTCGCCCGGGAGAGGCGGCCCCGGCCGGGAGCCGGCGGCCGGTGTGCCGTTCTCTCGTGGAGGGCCTTCCTTCGTGGCAGGTGGCCTTGTCATGCTTGCAGACGAGCCTTCCGTCCTCGCAGGTGGCCCTGTCATGGTTGCAGGTGGCCTTGCCATGCTCGCAGGTGGCCTCGCCATGCTCGCAGGTGGCCTCGCCATGCTCGCAGGTGGCCTTGTCGTGCTCGCAGGTGGCCTTGCCATGCTCGCAGGTGGCCTTGTCATGCTCGCAGGTGGCCTTGTCATGCTCGCAGGTGGCCTTGTCATGCTCGCAGGTGGCCTTGTCATGCTCGCAGGTGGCCTTGTCGTGCTCGCAGGTGGCCTTGTCATGCTCGCAGGTGGCCTTGTCATGCTCGCAGGTGGCCTCGCCACGGTGGAGGGCTTGTCGGCGGGGAGACCGGAGGAGGGCCACGCCGTACGTGATCGGGCGCTCCGCTCGGTCGTTCAGTCCGCCGCCTCGTTCGTGGCGAACGTCATCCCCGCGCGCCGCAGCCGCTCCACGAGCACCATCCCCATCGCCGACGCCGGCGTGAGGATGCCCCCCTCGCGCGGGATCGCCTCGTCGAGGGCGAGGCAGACGGCGGACTCGGTCAGCATCTTCGCGGTCTCGCCGTACCCGGGGTCGCTCGTGCCCTTCACCGTGCCGAAGAGGCGCGCGGGCGTGCCCTCCCTCGTGCGGCCGAGGCCCACGAGGCGCGAGGTGAAGTAGCCCGCGTCGCGCGCCGCCTTCGAGGGGCCCTCGCCCGGCGCGGGGAGCACCGTCTTCGCGAGGAGCCTCCGGAGCGGAGGCACGATGGCCGCCGCGAGGAAGCCCGTCGTCCCGCCCGCGACGGCGCTCGCCGTGAGGAAGCCCTTCGCGCCCGCCCCGAAGCTCATCGCCTCGCTGTAGCGGAAGTCCTCCCCCCACGCGTAGCCGAGCAGGCGGTTCGAGCGGCGCACGACGCGCGTGTTGATGGCGGCCATGACGAACGGGCCCGTCCAGCGCCCGAGGTCGGGGTCGAAGCGGACCCCGCGCTGGTCGGCGCCGTCGGGGCCGCGCTGGGGACGGCCGGGGTCGAGGGCGTACGGGTCGGCGAGCAGGCGCCGCACGCGTCCGTCCTTCGAGGCCTCCTCGACGAGGTTGAGCATGCTGGCGACGGTGCCGCCGCTGACGCCGCCCTTGCTCGCCCCCGCGAAGTACTTCACCTGGTGGCAGGGGGCGCCGTGCAGCTCGCGCATGCGCTCCTGGACGAGCAAGGTCCCGAGGTCCGACGGGATCGAGTCGTAGCCGCACGACGGCACGATGCGGGCGCCCGTCGCGCGGGCGCGCTCGTGGTGCAGGTCGATCATGTCGCGGATGAAGGTCGTCTCTCCGCAGAGGTCGGCGTAGTCGGTCCCGGCCTCGACGCAGGCGGCGACGAGCTCCTTGCCGTGCAGGGCGTACGGCCCGACGGTCGTGGCGACGACCTTCGCGTCGCGCACGGCGGCGTCGAGCGTCGCGCGGTCGCGGCTCTCGCCGACGAGGATCTCGAGGGCCGAGGCCTTCGGGTCGATGGCGACGAGGGCGGCGCGCACCGCCTCGAGCTTGCCGCGGCTCCGCCCCCCGATGGCCCAGCGCACCGTGCCGCCGACGCCGTAGTGGCGGAGGAGGTACTCGGCGACGAGCTGGCCGGTGAAGCCGGTGGCTCCCCAGAGGAGGATGTCGATGCGGCGGGACGAACGAGGGGGCGTGCTCACGCCCCCAGGTTTACAGGAGACCGGTCACTGCTGCGAGAGCGGGACGGCGACGCCGATGTTGTTGCAGTCGACGGTGGCGCCCGAGCTCTGGAGCTTCAAGAGGACCTTGTTGCGGTTCTCGATCGACTCGTGGGCGATGTCCGGCATGCCGACCGAGTCCACGCCGGGCGTGAAGGTGACCTCGAAGTCGAGCCCGGTGACCTTCGTGACGTCGGCGGGGAAGGTCGTCGTGTTGACGTCGGCCGAGGGGTTGACGGGCGCCACGTTCGCGATGCCGAAGAGGTTCGAGCTCATGAGCGCGACCTGCTGAAAGACCGCGTCGTTGCTCGGGGTGCGGCTCACGCTGATGAACCAGGCGTTGGGGGCGCTCGTGACGCCGTCGCCGCAGCCGGCCGCGTCGACGGGCAGGGGCGCGGCGCCGGACCCGCCGGAGGCCGACCCGCCGTTCAGGGGCTGCGCGTTGATGATGTTGTTGCAGGAGATGCTGGCCCCGAGGCCCTGGAGCTGCGTGAGCACCTGGTCGCGGTTGGTGACCGAGTCGGTCGCGATGGTGGGGAACGCGAGCGAGTTTCTGCCGGGGGTGAAGGTGACCTCGAACACGAGCGCGGTCGTCTGGCTCACGTCCTCGGGGAAGGCGAGGCTCGCCGGGGCCTCCGGGTTGACCGGCGAGACGCTCTCGATGCCGAAGAGGTTCGAGCTCATGAGGGCGACCTCCTGGAAGAGGCCCCCCTGGTCCGGCTGGTCGATGCCGACGAACCACGCGTTCGGCGCGCTCGTCACGCCGTTGCCGCACCCGAGCGAGTCGGTGTTGCTGCTCTTGCTGCTGGTCTCCGCCCCGCTGGTGGCTCCCACCTCGGGGGTACCGACGCACGCAACGTTGCACAACGACAGGGCAAAGAGACCCAGAACGCCTACGACACCGAGAGTCTTCATGGTCAGCTCCGCGACAATCACCTCGGCCCCCAACTGGGCCGGGTTGCGTCTTTTGCCCCGCTGACACGTCGCGTCGCGGGTTGTCGCAAAGAAAGGTGACGGCCCGCGAGCGTACGCGCAGTCTTCGTGCGGGGCCGTCATCCTGAGGCGCAGCCGAAGGATCCCCCGACGGCCCCGGGGCTCCCTCCGCGAGGGCTCGCGGATGGGGGTCCTTCGCTTCGCTCAGGATGACAGGGGCGCCGTTCGCCGCCTGCGCAGCACCGCGAGGACCGCGAGCGCGACGAGGCCGATCTCCGCCCCGGTCGTCGGGTCGGCGCCGGCGGTCTGGCAGCTGGCGCAGCCTCCGCCCTTCCTGCCGGCCGCCTCGAGCGCAGTGGGCTCTGCGGCGGGCGCCGCGCGGGGCGCGCTGGGTTGCGGGGGTACGGCCGCGCGGGCGTCCTCGTCGCTCGCCGCCGTGGCGCACTCGGGGCACGCGGCGCGTACGCGCTCGGCAGCCTTGCGGAGCTTCGCGCGGGCGCCCGCGCACGCCTCGGCCGCGTCGATCCCGCAGAGCCGGTCGGTCGCGCGCCGCATCGACTCGAGCGCCCGGCACGCGTTGACGCAGTCGCCCCCCTGGGTGGCCGCGAGGACCTCGGCCTCGCTGCGCGCGGCCTCCTCCCGGAGCGCCTCGGGCGTGGGCGCGGGGGGCACGCCCTGGGCGAGCGCCCGCGACGGGAGGAGAGCCAGGAGAGCGACGGGCGAGACGAAGAGCCAGGCGAAGCGCGTCACCCGTCGACGAGAGCACACCCCGAGCGAACGTGGCAATCGGGCACGCCTTCAGTACGTGAGGACGCTCCGGATGGACTCGCCGTCGTGCATGAGGGAAAGCGCGCGGTTGACCTCCGCCAGCGGCATCGTGTGGGTGATGAGGTCGTCCACGTTGATCTTCCCCTCCATGTACCAGTCGACGATCTTCGGCACGTCCGTCCGGCCGCGGGCGCCCCCGAAGGCCGTCCCCTTCCAGACCCGCCCGGTCACGAGCTGGAAGGGCCGCGTCGCGATCTCCTCGCCCGCGCCCGCGACGCCGATGATGATGCTCGTCCCCCAGCCCTTGTGGCAGCACTCGAGCGCCTGCCGCATGACGGTCGTGTTGCCGATGCACTCGAAGCTGAAGTCGGCTCCTCCCCGGGTCAGCTCGACGATGTGCCCGACGATGTCCTTCGCCCCGCCGGCCTCGCCTGCGCTCCCGAGCGTGCTCGGGTTCACGAAGTGCGTCATCCCGAGCTTCTCGGCGAGCGCCTTGCGCTTCGGGTTGAGGTCAACGCCGACGATCATGCCGGCGCCTGCCATGCGCGCCCCCTGCACGACGTTCAGCCCGATGCCTCCGAGCCCGAAGACGACGACGTTGTCGCCGGGCCGCACCTTGGCGGTGTTGAGGACCGCGCCGATGCCGGTCGTCACGCCGCAGCCGATGTAGGCGACCTTGTCGAACGGCGCATCCTCGCGGATCTTCGCGAGCGCGATCTCGGGCACGACCGTGTAGTTCGAGAACGTGGAGGTCCCCATGTAGTGGAGGATCTTTTCCTTGCCGCTCGAGAAGCGGCTCGTCCCGTCGGGCATCAGGCCGCGGCCCTGGGTCACCCGGATGGCCTGGCAGAGGTTCGTTTTTCCGCTCGTGCAGTACGAGCACTCGCGGCACTCCGGCGTGTAGAGCGGGATGACGTGGTCGCCCTTCTTGAGCGAGCGCACGCCCGGCCCCACGTCGACGACGACGCCCGCCCCCTCGTGGCCCAGGATCGCCGGGAAGAGCCCCTCCGGGTCCTTTCCGGACAGCGTGTACGCGTCGGTGTGGCAGACGCCCGTGGCGCGCACCTCGACGAGGACCTCTCCCGCCCTGGGGCCTTCCACCTCGACCGTCTCGATGGAGAGCGGCTTTCCAGGCTCCCGGGCTACGGCTGCGCGCGACTTCATGGGGCTCACTCTCTCTTTCCGTGCCGTGGCCGCCCGGGCACCCGGGCGGCGGCTGTGACCGTGCTCGTTTGGCACGCGCTCGCGGTTTACTCCAGGGTGGACAGTGGCGCACGATGCCTCGTATAGGAACCCCGCCGTGGCTCCCAAGACCAAGTTCGCGCGCGCGCGCGCAGGAGACGAGAGCGAGCCTGTCCGGCCCGACCTCGTCGAGCTCGGGCGCGGCACGCTCGGCAAGACCGAGCTGCTCCAGCTGCGGGTCATCCGCAGGAGCTTCGAGCGCGGCCGGGTCGACTCGGCGCTCCGCTGGTGCCAGCGGTGGGTGGGCGCGCGCTGGATCGACATGGCGACGAAGAACCTTCGCCACGTCCACGGGCTCGACCGGCTGCCGCCGCTCGATCCCGACAGGAGCTACCTGTGCGTGTGCAACCACCGGAGCTTCTTCGACCTCTACATGGTGACGACGCTCCTCGTGCTCGAGGGGATGCCGCACCGCATGCTCTTTCCGGTGCGGTCGAACTTCTTCTACGACCACCCGCTCGGCTTCCTCGTGAACGGCGCGATGAGCTTCTTCGCGATGTATCCGCCCGTCTTCCGCGAGCGGCAGCGGGCGATGCTGAACGTGGCGGGGATCGACGAGGTCGTGTGGATGCTCCGCCGCGGGGGCGCGTTCGTCGGCGTGCACCCGGAGGGGACGCGGAAGAAGGACGCCGACTCCTACGCCCTCCTGCCCGCGCAGAGCGGCGTCGGCAAGATCATCCGCCACGCGAAGACGACCGTGATTCCCGCCTTCGTGAACGGGCTCGAGCAGGGTGACATCTTGAAGCAGGTGACCGGCAACGCCACGCGGACGGGGACCCCGATCGTGGTGGTCTTCGGCAAGCCGGTGGAGTTCGGGGCCCTGCTCGAGCAGCCTCCGTCGCCCAGGCTCTACAAGCAGATCGCCGAGCACTCGCTGGACGCCATCCGTGCGCTCGGCCAGGAGGAGCGCGAGATCCGCGCGAGCCTCGTCGGTTGACGCGGAGCGCCTGAAGCCCGACACGCCACTGCCTCGCGTGGCCCCCCTCCCGGCCTCCCCCCGACAATCCGGGGCGAGGAGTCGTGGGCCCTGTGCGAACATGAGGGCATGCGAAGCTGGCCCGCCCTCGCGCTGGGGGTGCTCCTCACGTTCGCGGCGAGCGCGCCGGCAAGCGCCGCGGGTCCGCCCGGCAGCCCCGCGCGCGCGGAGCTCGAGCGCGGCTACGAGCTGCGACGGCAGGGCAACTTCGTCGAGGCGCTGCCGCACCTCCTCCAGAGCTACCGGCTCGACCCGCAGGTGAAGACCCTCATCAACCTGGCCGACAGCGAGGAGCACGTCGGCAAGCTCGTCGACGCCCGCGCGCACTGGCGCGAGGCGCAGGTCGACAGCGCGAGCGGCAAGGACATCGCCGAGGAGGCTCGGCGCCGGATCGCCGCGCTGGACGCCCGCATCCCCACGCTCAAGATCCGCCTCGCAGACGGCGCCCCCGGGGCGACCATCGACGTCGATGGCGTCACCCTGTCGCCCGCCGACATCGGGACGCTGCTCCCCAGCGATCCGGGCCGGCGCACCGTCGCGGTCCGCCTCGAGGGCCACGAGAGCAGGCGGTTCGAGGTCATCCTCGAGCTGGGAGAGTCGCGCGAGGTGCTCGTCGCGCCGGGCCCCGAGCTCCCCGCGTCGGCCAGGGCCACGCCGACCCCTTCCGGCGACGGCGCCCCGTCGCCAGCTTCGCCCCCGGGCCCCGCGGGCTCCTCGGGCGCGCTCCGCATCGTCGCCCCCGTCGTGGCGGGCGTGGGGGTGGCCGGCCTCGCGGTCGGCACCGTCTTCGGCGTGACCGCGATCAACAAGAAGAACGCCGCGGACTGCCCGGGCAACGTCTGCACCGCGCCGCTCGGTCAACCGGCCACGCTGCGCGACGCGGTGGGGGCGGGCAACGCCTCGACGATCTTCGTGGTGGCGGGGGCGGTTCTCGTCGCGGGAGGGGCCGCGCTCTGGCTGCTCGCTCCCGACGCGAGGCACTCCCTGGCGCTCACCGCCGCGCCGAGCGTCGCGCAGGGGGGAGGCGGCGTCCTGCTGGCAGGGGCGTGGTGATGCAAGCGCGGCTTCGCGCCGGCGGCGGGGCGGCACCTCGCCAGGCGCTCTTGCTGGTGCTCGCGGTGGGCTCGATGACGTTCGGCTGCGACGCGATCCTCGGGCTGGCGGATCCCGTCGACGGCGGCGGCTACGAGGAGGCGTCGGTGGACGCCTCCTCGGACGCTTCGCCGGACGCCGTCCACGCGCCCGACGGGGCGAGCGACGACGCGCCGAGCGCGCCGCAGATCTACGCGACGGCGGCAGCCGCCATCGTCAGCGTCGCCGTGGCGAACGGGTTCGTCGCGTGGTCGACGGCGAGCGGCAGCGTGTACGTGTGCGCTGCCGGTCCGCAGTGCGTCACGTCGGTCGCGCTCGCGTCGGGGCGGAGCAGCCCGGGCCAGGTCGCCGTCGACAAGAAGTTCGTCTACTGGACGGAGCCCGCGGCGAGCGGCCCCCTGTACTGCGCGACCGGCGGATGCGGCATGTCTCCTTCGCAGGTGCCGGGCACCGGAAACCCCGTCGCGCTCGCGCTGGACCCGGCGGTCCTCGTGTGGGCCTCGTCGTCCGGGGCGATCTCCGCGTGCGACGCGCCGGGCTGCAAGAACCCGCGGGTCGTGGCGAGCCCGAGCGTTGCCGCCAGCGCGATCGCCACGGCGGGAACCCAGATCGTGTGGGCGACCGGCTCGTCCCTGTCGGCGGTCGAAGCGGACGGCGGAGCGGCCTCGGTGCTGACGTCGGCGGCGCAAGGGCTCGTCGGCCTCGCCATCGGCACCACGACCGCCTACTGGACGGGCGCGGCGGGGCTCGCGAGCTGCACGATCGCGGGCTGCTCTCCGGGTACGCTCGACCCGAGCGTCGGCGCGGGCCCAGGCGCCGTCGCGATCGACTCGACCAACGTGTACTGGAGCGGCGCGAGCTCCATCCTCGTGTGCAGGCGATCGGCGTGCGTGCCGGCGACCCTCGCGGCGACCTCGCAGCCCGTCGTCACCGCCCTCGCGGTCGGGGGATCGGGCGTCTACTGGGCCGAGGGCGCGAGCCTCATGCACGCGAGCTTGCCGCCCTAGGAGGACGGTCAGGGCTTGAAGATGTCGTGGGCGGGCGCGGGCGCTCCCGACGGGGCGGGAGGCCGGGCAGGGTGGACGGCGGGGCGTGGACGCGGGGCAGAGGTCGCCTGCGTTGCGACCGACGCGATGGGCGCGGCTGCACTGGCGCTCGTCGCAGGCGCTGCGAGGGCGTCGTTGCGAGGCGCGGTGACGGCGGGGAGGGCCGGAGCGATCGCTGTGCCGACGGGCGCTCCCGCCGATGCGGTCGCGCCGGCGTGGGCGTCGGGCGGCGTGCCTGAGACCCGCAGCGCGAGCACGCCTGCGCCGAGGAGCACGCCCGCCGTCACCGCGATCGCCAGGCGTCGCCGGCCGGAGCTCGCGCCCGAGGCGCCGCCCGCCGATCGCGTCATCGTGACGATGGTGGGCGCCTGCGCCTTCGCGCCCTCATCGACCGGCCACGGGACCGGGGCGGTCGCGACGGGAGGATCCGCGACCTCTGCGGGGACCTGCTCGCCGAAGGCCTCCGCGTAGGCCTCGCCCAGCGCCTGCCGCATCGCCCGGGCGTCGGACCACCGCTCCGCCTTCGCGAACGCGAGCGCGCGGTCCACGACCCGGGCGATGGGTGCCGGCACGTCGGGCACGACCGCGGCGATCGAGCGCGCGGGGCGCGTGGCCGTGAACACCACGAGCTCCTCGGTCGTCTCCGCCGGGTGCACGTGCTCACCCGAGATCATGGCGAACATCGTGGCGCCGAGGGCCCACAGGTCCGTCTTTCCGTCGACCTCCTCCCTGCGGCCGAGGGCCTGCTCCGGAGGCATGTACGCCGGCGTGCCGAACGACTTGCCCGTCTGCGTCATCGAGGGGCCCTTGGGCGCCTCGCCCAGGCGCGCGATGCCGAAGTCCAGGATCTTCGCTGCGCCCGTGGTCGTGATGAAGATGTTGTCCGGCTTGATGTCGCGATGCACGATCGACTTCTCGTGGGCCGCCGCGAGCACGTCGAGGATCTGATGCGAGATCGACGCGACGTCCTTCACCGAGAGCGTCTGCCCGTGCCGCTCCCACCGCTCGTCGAGCGTCTCTCCCTCGAGGAGCTCCATCACCAGGAACACCGTGCCGTCCGCGGTCATCCCCTCGTCGAGGACGCGCACGGCGCCTTCGTGGCCGACCTTGTTGGCGGTGTATCCCTCCCGGAGGAACCTCGCGCGCGTATCGGGGTCGAGGGAATTCTCCGCGTGCAGGACCTTGAGCGCGACGGGGTTGCCGTTCCTGTGGCGCGCGCGAAAGACCGCGGCCATCCCGCCGATGCCGAGGAGCGCCTCGATCGTGTACTTGTCGACCGTCCACCCGATCTGCCTCTGGTAGCGCTGCTGGAGCAACTCGGTCGACATCGCGGAGCCTCGATCTTACCGCGAAGCGCTAGCCCGGAGGGTCTTTCAGCAGGTACCGGGAGAGCATCTGCGTGAGCTCCTCCGCCAGCTCGCCGCTCTCGAGCTGCGTCGGGTAGTCGCGCGACCCGGTGCGCGCGACCGCGAGCGCCGTCTTGACGACGAGGTCCGCCGCGAAGCCGAGATCCCGAGGGCGCACGAGCTCGCGCTTCCGGGCGAGCGCGTGCTCGACGAGCGCGATGGCCTGGTTGCTCATGCCGAGGCCCGCGCCCAGGTCCCCGAGGTGCGCCGCCTCGGTGTACCAGCGGCTGACGAGCGCCCGCCGCTTCGCGATGGAAGCCACGAGCGCCCCCACGAGCTCGCGCAGCGCCTCGTCGAGGGGCAGCGTGTCGAAGACGCCGATGCGCGACGCGAGCGCCTCGAAGTCCTGCTCCCACATGCGGTGCACGACCGCCTGGACGAGCGCCTCCTTCGTCGGGAAGTAGTGGTAGAGCGTGCCGATGCTCACGCCCGCGAGCTTCGCGATGCGGTTGGTCGTCGCCCCGGAGAACCCGTGCCTGGTAAACGCGAGCTCGGTCGCCCGCACGAGCACGTCCACCGTGTCCTCGGCGCGCTTCTGAAGCGGGGCCCGTCGGGGGGCGGTTCGAGCCCGTCGCGGCATCGGTCCAGGAGACCACGAAATCGAGCAAGCGGCCCCGGCGGGGAGGATCCTCGGGGCCTCACCGCGAGAACCGAAGCCAAAAACAAGCCTCGTCATGGGTCCGCCGCGTGGCCGACGAAGTACCCGAAGTCGAGTAACGCCACAGGTCGCGGCGTGGTCTCTTACGGCCCCATGAGAACCCGCTCCTTGCTCCTTCCTGTCGCCGCTCTGGGCCTGGCCGCGCTCGCGAGCTGCAAGTCGTCCTCCGCCCCCACGCCCGGCGCCGCCGCCGGGCCCACCGTCCCGGTCGCGCCCACCAGCCCGTGGCCGAAGTTCCGCGGGACCGCGCTGCAGGACGGCGTCGGGCAGACGCACGCGAGCACGACGGGGGGAGCCCAGTGGAGCTACCAGACGGGCAGGGGCGTCTTCAGCTCCCCCGTCGTCGGCGGCGACGGGACGATCTACGTGGGCTCGGCCGACCGCACGTTCTACGCGCTCAACCCCGACGGGACCGTGAAGTGGAAGCTTCTCACGGGGGAGATCATCGACTCCGCCGCCCTGCTCGACGATCGCGGCCGCGTCTACTTCGGCTCGGGGGACGCGAAGCTCCGCGCCCTCGACGCGGAGACCGGGAGCGTCGTCTGGACCATGAACGCCGACAGCCCGACGGTGAACAGCGCGTTCATCAACTGGTTCGAGGGCAACGTCGCCATCGGCCCGACGGGCGACCTCTACGTGCCCAACGACAACTTCTTTCTCTACTCGGTCAACCGCGACACGGGCACGCCGAACTGGAAGTTCCGGATGCCGGACCAGACGTGGTCCTTGCCCGCGATCGACCCGGCCACGGGCACCCTGGTCGTCGGCAACAACAACATGATCCCGCTGCTCGGGAAGAACACCTTCAGCATCGGTCCCGGCGGCACGGAGACCTGGGGCGCCTCGTCCCTCGGGACGGTGGCCGCGAGCCCGCTGCTCCTCCAGGACGGCCCCGGCGGGGCGGTCGGCACGGCGGTCGTCGGGTCGTTCGACGGCTACGTGCACGCGTACGACGCCGTCACGGGCAAGTCCAAGTGGACCTTCCCGACGCGCGATCACATCTACGCGAGCGCGTCGCGCCTCCCCGACGGCACCATCGTGGCGGCCTCCGCCGACGGGACGGTCTACGGGCTCGACCCGGCCTCCGGCACGCAGAAGTGGGCCTTCGACACGCCCGCGCCGGTGCGCTCGTCCCCCTCGATCGACGCCGACGGCAACATCTACTTCGGCGACGGCGACGGGCGCCTCTACGTGCTCGGGCCCGACGGAAGGTTCCGCTGGTCGATGCTCCTCATCAGCGACGTCCGCAACGATCTCAACGCGTCGCCCGCGCTCGGCACGGACGCCATCTACGTCGCGGGCGAGTCCGGGCAGGTCTTCAGCGTTCCCTACGAGTGGTGCGTGCGGCCCGAGAACGCGAAGGATGCCCGGTGCTCGACGACCGCGCCCACCTTCGCCGACGGCGCCTCGCTCCAGGTCACGACGTCCTTCGGCGCCAAGGAGGACTCTCCGCCCACCTCGATCGATCCGACGCGGTCGATCACCCTGTCGCTCGTCGTTCGCGAGCAGGGCAACGCCATCCTCGCGATCCTCGACGCCTCGAAGCTCAGCGTGACCTTGACGCCCCCTTCGCCGAACACCGTCGTCGTCTCGGGCGACGGCAAGTTCGTCACGATCACGCCGACGGGCGCGTTCGCGGCGGCCTCGGACGGCACCGTCTCCATCAACGTGAGCGCGCCGTACCTGGTCGACATGGATCGGACGGGCCTCGAGCTGATGGGCGGGAAGCCCGGCGGCACGGCGACCCTCGCCTGGAAGCCCACGGTCAACGGGGCCGGCACGGCGACGCTGGACCCCGCCACGACGTGGGAGCTGTCGCGCCTCGCCGTCCCGCTCCCGACGGTGATGCCCAGCTACAACGAGATCGGCTTCGACTCCCTCCAGTACATCGTCGGTCTGGCCGAGCTCACGAGCGACCACGCGGTGGCGTGGATGGTCGGCGGCATGCTGGACAGCGCCGGGAACGCGACGGTCGACCCGGCGACCCAGGCGGTCTTTCCGCTCGACGTCGGGGTGCGCGGAGGCACGCTCAGCCTGAGCGCGACCAACGGGCTCACGGTGAACGTGATGAACATCACCCTGCCCTTCACGTCCTTCCGGATGGACGTCCCGCTCGACCCCCAGGGCCAGGACGGCGCCGCACCGGCGTCGCTCGTCGGCAGCTCGCTGTGCTCGTCGATCCCGCTCTACGGGGCGTTCCTCCAGCAGCTCGGCCTCTGCAACCCGCAGACGGACAACATCGCCTTCGTCGCCGCGGCGAACCTCACCTACCACGGCAAGCAGACGACGCCCGCCGGCGTCGGCAACGTCGTGTTCACCGCCGCCAGCGATGGCGTGACGGCGACGCTGTCGGGCTCCTCGCTCCAGGCCTCGGCGCACCTCGCGTCGGTCCTCCTCGTCGACGCACAGACGGGCAGCCCGGTGCCGCTCGGCTACGCGCTCGACACCGTGCGTACCTCGGCCGCGGACGGGACGCTCGCGTCGGTGAAGATCCCGTACGGCAGCGTTACCCCGCCGAGCAGCGTGCGTGCGTATCTCATGATCGACACCGCGCCTGCCGCGAAGGCGACGATGGCGCTGTAGTCCTGGGCTCGCTTCGAGCCTACTCTCCAGCGATGCGCGCGCGTCGCCTCGCCCACGGTCTCCTTCTCTCTTCTCTCGTCGCGGGCGCCTTTGCGGCGTGCTCGGGGGCCACTCCGTCCCCTGGCGGCGCCGATGGCGGGGCGGACGCCGGGCCCGATGGGTCGGGTTCCCCGGACAGCGGAGATGCGAGCGCCGAAGGCGCCGCGGATGCGCACGAGACAGGCGACGCGAGCCACCCGGGCGACGCAGACGACGCGGGCGACGGCAAGTCCGACGCGAACGCGGACGCGAATGCCGACGCTGGGCCGACGGTCGGCTTCAGCCCCACCTTCACCTTCGAGAGCGGCCCGGTCCGGCCCGTCGCGATGTCGGCCGACGGCACGCACCTCTTCGTCGCCAACACCTCCAACGCGTCGCTCGACGTCTTCAGCGTCACGGCCGCAGGCATCACGAAGGCGGGCTCGGTCTACGTGGGGGTCGATCCCGTCGCCGTGGCGGCCCGCACGAACACCGAGGTCTGGGTCGTCAACCAGGTCTCCGACAGCGTGAGCGTCGTCGACACGAGCACGACGCCGCCCCACGTCGTCCGGACGCTGCTCGTCGGGGACGAGCCGAGCGACATCGTGTTCGGCGGCGCCGGGGGAACGCGCGCCTTCATCACGACCGCGCACCGTGGACAGCAGCGCACGGATCCTTCCATCGCCGCGGTCCCGGGCGCGGGCGACCCGCAGCTCACGACGGCAGGCGTCGGCCGGGCCGACGTGTGGGTCTTCGATGCCACGAACCTCGGCACCGCGGCGGGCGGCGTGCCCATCTCCATCGTCACGCTCTTCGGCGACACGCCGCGCGGGCTCGCCGTCACGCCCGACGGGACGACCGTCTACGCGGCCATCTTCAAGTCGGGCAACCAGACGACCGCCACGTCGGCCGAGCTGCCGTGCGCGGGGTTCAACTCGCCCACCGTGAGCACGCCGTGCGTGTTCGACGGCGTCAACGTCCCGGGCTCGCCCCCCGGCCCGGGCACGAACCACGCCGGCGTCGCGGCGCCTGCGGTGAGCATGATCCTCAAGGTCGACGCGAACGGCGTATGGCGCGACACGCTCGGTCGCGACTGGACGGCGGCCACCGCCTTCACCTTGCCCGACGAGGACGTCTTCGCCATCAACACGACCACGCTCGCCACGACGGCGACCTACCTGCACGTCGGCACGACGCTCTTCAACCTGGCGGTCAACCCGGCGAGCGGCAACGTGTACGTCTCGAACACCGACGCCCAGAACAACCTGCGGTTCGAGGGACCCGGTACGTACGCGGGGGTCACGCTCCAGGGCCAGCTCGCCGAGTCGCGGATCACCGTGCTCAGCGGGACGACGGTCACGCCGCACTACCTGAACAAGCACATCGACTACTCGATGCTGCCCGCGCCCGCCGGCACCGCGGAGCACAGCCTCGCGACGCCGCTCAACATCGTCGTCACCGCGGACGGCAAGACGCTCTACGTCTCGGCCTTCGGCTCGTCGAAGGTGGGCGTCTTCTCGACGGACGCCCTCGAGAGCGACTCGTTCAGCCCGATGACCGACAGCAGCGCGTACATCACCGTGACCGGGGGAGGCCCCGCGGGCCTCGTCCTCGACGAGGCCAACGGACGTCTCTTCGTCACGACCCGCTTCGACGACGGCCTCTCGATCGTCGATCTGGCGACCGGGACGGAGACCTCGCACGTCCTTTTGACGAACCCCGAGCCGGCGGCGGTCACGACGGGGCGACCGTTCCTCTACAACGCGCAGGTCTCCTCCTCGAACGGCGAGGCGGCCTGCGCGAGCTGCCACATGTTCGGCGACGACGACCACCTCGCCTGGGACCTCGGCAACCCCGACGGCGACCCCGCCACGACGCCCATCAACATCCGGCTCGCGATCGGCGCCCCCTCGGACATCAACGGGACGGGGACGGCGTCGTCCCTTCACCCGATGAAGGGCCCGATGACCACGCAGACCCTGCGCGGCATGGTGAACCACGGGCCGATGCACTGGCGCGGCGACCGCGTGACCGGCTTCTTCGGGACCGACACCCGCACGGCGCCGCCCTACGACTCCGAGCTCGCGTTCAAGAACTTCATCCTCGCGTTCAACACGCTCCTCGGCCTGGGGCCGATGTTCTCGACGACCGACATGCAGTCGTTCTCGGACTTCGCGCTCGACATCGTGATGCCGCCCAACCCGGTGCGCTCGCTCGACAACTCGCTCAACACGGCGCAGGCCGCAGGCAAGGCGTACTTCCTGGGATGCGACGGGCTGGACAGCGTGACCGGCACTCCCGTCGTCTGCAACGACGCCGGCGTTCCTCAGGGCGCCGGCCACTTCTCGGACGGCGTAACCATCTCGGGCTTCGGCTTCCCGTGCCAGGGCTGCCACGTGCTCAACCCCGCCATGGGCTTCTTCGGCACCGACGGCGAGTCGAGCTTCGAGTCCTTGCCCCAGATCTTCAAGATCCCGCAGCTTCGCAACCTCTACGACAAGGTCGGGATGTTCGGAGTGCCGCCGAACGCGAAGACGAACCCGGGCAACAACGGGCCGATGGGCGCGCAGATCCGCGGCTTCGGCTTCGAGAACGACGGCAGCGTCGACACGCTCTTCCGCTTCCTCCAGGGGCTCGTCTTCAACTCGGCGTCGAGCGGGCAGGTCGGCTTCGCGAACGGCGACACGCAGCGCCGCAACGTGGAGCAGTTTCTCCTCGCGTTCGACAGCGATCTCGCGCCCATCGTGGGCCAGCAGGTGACGCTGCGGTCCGACAACGCCGCGGCCGCCGGCCCACGCATCGACCTGCTGATCGCCCGCGCGAGCGCCCCCTTCGTCTCCCAGATCCTCGGCCCGAGCCCGACCGAGTGCGACCTCGTGGCGCGGGTCCTCGTGGGGGGGCAGGTCACGACCTACAAGCTGTTGCCCGGCCAGTCCTTCTTGCCCGACGACGGCACGCCCGCGATCAGCGACGCCACGCTGCGCGCGCTCGCGACCACGCCGGGCCAGGAGGTTACCTACACGTGCCTGCCGCCCGGCTGGGGCAAGTAGCCCAGCAAGCTACAGCTCGAAGCCAGGCCTCTACCGGTAGCGGATTGCGGCGCCGACGACCTTGCCGTGCGCGCCGTTCTGGCCCGGCACGACGTGGACGTCGAGCACGAGGTTCGCGTGCATCTTGTCGGCGCGGGCGAGAAGCTCGTCGAACGCGTCCTGGTCGCTGGACGCCGCGCCCGCCCCCACCGGAACCTCGATCTTGCCGATGACGTCGTAGGGCCGATCCTCCGCGAGCTTCTTGCACCGCACCGCGACGCCCGCGAGGTCGAGGCCCCTGCCGCCGCTCGTGGTGCGGGTCTCGGTCCGGTAGCCGACGACCGCGTCGGCCCCCATGCCGCGCGCCTTGGCCTTGATGCGCTCGACGGCCGCTCCCTCGTCTCCGTCGTCGGCGCGCTCGTTGACGACGCCGAGGGCCTCGGTCGGGCAGTCCGCGTTGTCGAGGGTGAAGAGGCGGACCTCGGCGTTGCCGTGCCGCTTCGGCGCAGCGAGGGGGGCCACCGCTGGCTTCGATGGCGCGGGGGCATCGACGGCGGGAGGGGGTGGCGGCGCCACGACCGCCGCGGCGATCGTCGTCCGCGCGAAGGTCCGCGTCTCGTGGTCGCGCGCGAGCCAGCTCCGCGCGCGCGAGGGAGAGGGCGTCGCCGTGCACGCCGCGAGCGCGCCGATGACTGCGGCGGCTGCAGCCGCCTTTCCGAGGAGAGAAGAGCGATCGCGCGTCATGCACCTGTGGAATGCATGACCCAGGCCACGTGATTCACGCGGGCTTCGGGCCGATTCCGAGCAGCACGCCCTCGGCCCTGCGACCCTTCGTCCCGCGCCCCGGCCCCGTGGACCGGCACGCGAGCCTCACCCCTTCGCCTCCACGAAGATGACCTGATCCTTGAGCTCCGCGATCTCGACCACCATCGTCGGGCTCGCGGGGGACGAGAGGCGGAGCACCGCCACGGCGGTCTTGGCCCCTTCGAAGATGGTGTTGCTCATCTCCTCGACGTTCACGTCGTGGTTGCGGATGATCCCGAGCACCGCGGCGAGGACGCCGACCTTGTCGTGGTGGCGCACGATGAGCTGGAAGTGCGTCGTCGCGTGGCGCTTCACGTTGACGACGTTGGGCACCTGCCCGGTGCGCACGAACTCGCCGCAGATGCGCACGGCCTCGGCCGCGATGGCGTTCTGCGCCTCCTCCGTGCTCGCCCCGATGTGGTGCGTGCCCACGAAGCCGGGGAGCGCAAAGAGGTCGTCGTGGAAGGTGCACGCGCCCTCGGCGGGCTCGGGATCGAACACGTCGAGCCCCGCGCGGAGCCCCTTCTCCTTCATCGCCCGTACGAGCGCCGGCTGATCGACGAGCCCGCCGCGGCTCGTGTTCACGAACATCGCCCCCTTCTTCATCCTGGCGAAGAACGCCTCGCCGAACATCTTCTTGGTCGACGCGCTCTGCGGGAGGTGGACCGACACGATGTCGCATCGCTCGGCCAGCTCGAGGACCGACGCGCAAGCTTCGACGCCCAGCTCCTCGGCCGCCTGCGGGGAGAGCGACCGGGACCACGCGAGGACGCGCATCTCGAACGCCTGCGCGCGGGCGATCACCGCGCGGCCGATGGGCCCGAGCCCGGCGACGCCGATGACCTTGCCCTTCAGGCCGTCGGCCTTGCCGTACTCCTTCTTGTTCCACTGGCCCGCGCGGAGGTCCCGCGTGTTGTCGGGGATGCGCCTGTCGAGCGCGAGGATGAGCCCGAGCGTCAGCTCCGCCACGGCCACGCTGTTCTTGCCGGGGCAGTTGGTGACGTAGATGCCTCGCTCGCTCGCCGCGTTGACGTCGATGGTGTCGTAGCCGGCGCCGGCGCGGATGATGAGCGCGAGGTTCTTCGCGGCCTCGATGGCCTTGCGGGTCACCTTGGTGCTGCGGACCACGACGATGTTCGCGGTGGCCGCCGCCGCGACGAGCCCTTCGGCTCCGGCGTCGGGCGCGTAGTCCACCTCCAGACCCAGCGAGCGAAAGTCTTCGAGAAACTTGGACGGGAGCTTGTCTGCAATGACGAGGCGCATGAGGGCCGAGCATAGCGCGTGGAACCAAGGTAGAGAGACGCGATGCGCCGAGCGTTCGCCGGGGTCCTTCTAGCCTGCCTCCTCGTCATCTCCGCCTTCGTCCCGGGGTGCAACAAGAGCGCGCCCGACGCGGAGGTCATCGTCGCGGCCGCGGCGAGCCTCCGGGGCGTCATGCCCGAGCTCCTGGCCGCCTACGCGCCAGGGCACCCTGGCGTCCGCGTGACGGTGAGCTACGGCGCCTCGGGTGACCTGAAGCAGCAGGTGGCCGGGGGCGCCCCCATCGACGTCGTCGTCCTGGCGAGCGGCAAGCTCGTGGACGAGCTCTCGCGTGGCCGCTTCGCCGACCCGTCGTCGCGCCGCGTGCTCGCCACGAACCAGCTCGTGCTCATCGGACCCAAGGGAGGCAAGAAGTACACGTTCGCGAGCCTCGACACCGTTCCGGCGGGCGAGAAGATCGCCATCGGCAACCCCCAGTCCGTCCCCGCAGGGCAGTACGCCGAGGCGTCGCTCCGCGAGCTCGGCAAGTGGGACGCGGTGCAGCCGCACCTGGTCCTGGCGGGAGACGTCACGGGCGTGCTCACGTACGTCCGCCACGGCGAGGTGGCCGCCGGGATCGTCTACAAGACCGAGATCCACGGCATCGCGGACGTCGAGGTGCTGGACGAGTGGAAGGGTGGTCCCGGATCCCGCCCCGAGGTCGTCGCCGCCGTGACCACCGGCTCCCCGGCGCCTGCGCAGGCCCGGACGTTCGTCGACTACCTGGGCTCACCTCCCGCCCAGAAGATCCTCTCCGACTACGGCTTCGGTCCCCCTTGAAGGTGGGGACCCCCCTTCAGCCGCCGTCCGGGCTCGCGTCGTGCGGCGCGGCGTCGGTTGCTCCGTCGGCCGGCTGCTGCGCGTCGGCGCCGCCTTCCGGGGTGGACGCGTCGTTGGGCGCGGCGTACGCGCTGCACGCGGTCGGGATGCAGACGTTGGCGGAGTCGTTGCCCGGAGCGCACACCGCGCCGCCGGGGCCGCAGTCGCTGCTCGTGGTGCAGGTGACGGTGCAGAACCACTGGTGCGCGGGGGCCCCGAAGTCGGCGGTGCAGAGCGTCGGCTTGCCCCCGGGGCCGATGCATTGCCCGCCGTTCTTGTTGCAGTATCCGCCGACGCCGTCGGCGTTCGAGGGAGTGCCGGGTTTGACGCAGTTGTCCGGGTCGTTCACGACGCTGATGACCGAGACGACGTCGGCGTTCTCGCCCGAGTCGTCCGAGGTGGCGTCGGCGCTCGCGTCGGCGTCGGACTTCACGGGGCCCGCGGAGGACGAGGAGGAGCAGCCGACCGCGAGGCAAAAGAGGCCGAGGAGGTCTAGGCGGCGCATGGCCGGGCAACGTAGCCGATCGGCGAAGCTCCCCGGTCATGGAAAAGTGCCGTGGAAAAGTACATTGAAAGTGCACGGCGAAAATTCGAGCCGTGCGGAAGGCTCGGACTGGCGACGGCCAGCCCATGGAGCTAAGACTTGCCGATCCGCGTGAGCCCTCGCTCCGGACCGACCCAAGGGGTTTTCCATATGCAATCGCAACGCTGGCCCTTCGCCCTCCTCATGTCGACGGCCGTAGCCGTGGCTTGCTCGAGCACCAGCAGCACCAACGACGGCCCCACCGGCACCGTCAACGCAGACGCGAGCACCGGGGTCGACCCGACCGGCGAGTCGACGCAGTCGGTCGAGTGGGTGAGCTTTCACACCGAGGTGCCCTTCGCGGCCAGCGCGTTCGATCCGCTCATCTCCGGCCTCTTCGGGGCCGACGCCCAGGCCGGGAAGTTCATCACGAAGCAAGAGGTGGCGCCCGACGTCTACCTCACGAGCACGGCCGAGACGACCACCCCGCAGCAGTCCCGCGTGGCGCTCACGTTCAACGACGGCTCGGCGACGCCCCGCACCCTGGCGCTCGTCCCGGCCTCCTTCGACGTCGGCAACACGTTCCTGAAGACGATCGACAGCGCCAT
>Ga0302279_10003179_pt1 | contig 20825 bp, 16 predicted proteins | sample III_Bog_N3_3_FD_194541 | JGI IMG/M metagenome (GOLD analysis project Ga0302279, IMG submission 194541) | Peat permafrost microbial communities from Stordalen Mire near Abisko, Sweden - III_Bog_N3_3 | ecosystem: Environmental > Terrestrial > Soil > Wetlands > Peat | place: Sweden: Abisko...
CTCCGCCAGGCGGCGGCATAAACTTTGCAGGGGTGACGGCATAACATTGCAGCCAGCAGGTGGTGGACCTTGGGATTGATTTGGGCCACCGGGCGCCCACCGAAATTGAAGCGTGCGTCGATGACCATGGAGGCAGGGTACACAGCTATCTGGGTCGGTCGGGATGGATGCCGACCAGGCTCCATTCTTCGGGGCGCTCGAAACCACCCACGTTTCTTTTGAGCCAGTGGGTCCCTTGGATGGTGAGGGTCTCGCCCTGGACAAACATCGCATCGACTGGCCCGAAAGCCGTCGCCTTCCAGCCCGCGAGCGTGACTCCCCTTATGTTGTAAAAGCCAACCGTCGTTCCCTGATAGAGGATGTCCGATTCGACCAGATACAGACTGCCCGAAGGTTGACGATCGTCCAACACCTTTCTGGCACTGAGTCGTGGGCCTCCATCGGCACCGATCACTATGGATTCGTTCAAGACATCTTTCCCGTAGGAGTAAGTGAAGGCGCGGTCGTAGACGGCGAAGAACCTGCACAGAAAAGGGGCGCGGCTTCCCAGGTGCGGAACGTAGGCGAATAGAGCCGCATGTTCCATGGGCAGAGCTAAACCGACGTTTAAACTCTGGGCCCTCAGGGCTGCATCGACGTCCCGGCCATCGATGACCAGGACCATGTTGCTCCAGTTCACCACGCGGGCTACCAGGCCAATCGCTCGCAGCATGGTGAGTTTGTCGGCGACACAAGCTTCGAAAAACGTATCTACCTCGGGCGCGGTCAAGCGCAGATACGGCTGGTCTGATTCGTCGATTTGCCTGGCGTCCTCCAGGAGCGTGGCCAGACTCGGATCGGCTTCGCGGAGGCTCGGTTGGCGGCGGGGCACTACGCCTGCGACGAATTGCTGAAGGTGGGGATATCTCCTGAGTTCAGGGTCCTGCGCAATCTTTGCCTGGAGGTCTTTGGTGTCCCCGGCAACAGAACCTTGGCCCAACGAAGGCCGGGCACACAGGGTCGCAACGAACCCAAGCAGGACGAGAGTAGATGCCTTGCGCCGATTGACGGTCGACCATGGGCCGCGAACGGTCGCTAACATTCCGCCTCCTTACACCTCGATCGGTGACTGATGTTTATCGGATGCTTCTGAGCAGCCAATGTCTTCTTAACGAAGCGGGCGTGCCGGCGGATTGCAGGTGGTATCAGAAAAAGTAAGTGGATTGCGAGAGCAAGAAAAGCCCAGGTGGGTGGCCGGGGCTTGCATTGGGAAGAGAATCACTCCCCACAAGCCGACCTTTGACGACTAATCTGCTCCTGGATGAGTCACTCCGCGATTTGGCGTCAACCAGACGCGTCACGTTCGACAAGCGCGTTCTCGGGTTCATATCGAGAGCGATTTGTCCTGCATCGGGGTTCGTCGGCGCCCTCTCAAGCGAGGCCAGTCAGATACTTAGCCAAATCAACCCGGATGGGCATGAAATATACATTCGCCTGGAGCGACCGTATCACCCGCAGCGCCGACTTGGCGAATTCTCGATTCCAATCGAGAGTAGAGCGGAAGTCAGACGGGAAGACGATCTTATTCGTCGTCTCCCAATAGGACCGTGAGCGGTCTCCGAGAACTGGAGCTATACCCCAAAACACGTTCTGTCCTCGCAGCATCTCCGCGCAAATCTCAAGCAGCCGAAGGTCGAAGATAGGTTGCGTGAAAATGCCGTCGGCCCCAGCCTCGAACTTGCGCGAGAGTGCCTTGAGTTCATCCTGGAAACTCTGACGATACGGATCGTAGGCGGCGAAGACTTTCAGCTCCGGATGATGCTTCTTGAAACGGCGAATGATGTCGACACTCGTATGGGGATAGGTCCGCTGGCTGAGATCATGTGGAGGATCGCCCTGAATGACGAGTACTTCTGACAATCCCGATTCCAGGATCGTGTGCGCCAAGGGAATTTCGTCCCCCGGCGGAATGTCCATCGCGCGAATATGCGGAATAGAAGGCAGGTGCTTGCTGGTCAGGGCACACGCCTCCCAACTTCGAAGAGAAAATCGCGAGAGGTCCGGAATGTTGAAGGCACTGGCTTCGGGCATGACCGCCCGAACTGTCGTCGCGTCGGTAAGCAGGTCGGCTGAATTGCGAGGAACGAGTTCAACTGAGATTCTCATTTGGGGGCGAATGGTTCCGCAGCGGCACTTTCATTCTAGCGAATGGTTTGAGGCGCCTAAGTCCCTCAGAGTCGGCTTTGTTTGCCTTTCGACGTTTCAATCGTCGATAACAGCCGAGTCACTCATCCAGAATCGTTGCGTTGAGTAGATAGAAGGGCTCCTGGGGATGGCCCACAGCCGGCGGGTTTTCGCCGCTTGTTAGACCTGCCCGGAACGGCCTATACTCCACAGGTTTGGACGAGGAACGCAAAGAGGACTGGAGAGCTGATGGCAACTGAATCGCTGGTACCGGCAACGGAACGCAAAGAGGCAACTGAGAGAAGAAGGACGCAGCAATTTTTTCCGCAGATGTCGTTTGAGCAGGAGACCAATCCCTGGGAGGCTCAGGAAGCACGCTTCGACTATGCCGCCAAGAAGTTGAACCTGGACGATGGCACCTGGAAGCTGCTGCGCTATCCGGCGCGCGAGATCATCGTACACATCCCGGTGATGATGGACGATGGGCATCTGGAGGTGTTCACCGGCTACCGGGTGCAGCACTCCATCTCGCGCGGGCCGTGCAAGGGCGGCGTGCGCTATGCGCCGGACGTGAGCCTGGACGAGGTGCGCGCGCTGGCGAGTTGGATGACGTGGAAGTGCGCGGTAGTCAACATTCCCTTTGGCGGGGCCAAGGGCGGCATCATCTGCGATCCGCACAAGATGTCGCAGGGCGAACTGGAGCGGATGACGCGGCGCTATACCGCCGAGCTGATGGAGTTTATCGGGCCGGAGAAGGACGTGCCCGCGCCCGACATGGGCACCAACGAGCAGACCATGGCTTGGATGATGGACACCTACTCCATGCATATGCGGCAGACGGTGACGTCGGTGGTGACAGGCAAACCTATTGCGCTGGGCGGTTCGCGCGGGCGGCTGGAGGCCACCGGGCGGGGCATCCAGATGGTGTGCGACCACGCGCTCAAACACCTGGGCATGGCGGTGAAAGGCTGCCGCGTCATCGTGCAGGGATTTGGCAACGTCGGCTCGAACGCGGCCAAGCTATTATTCGAGAAGGGATACAGCGTTATTGGGATCATCGACCTGGACGGAGCGCTGGTGAATGCCAATGGCATAGACGTTCATGCGCTACTGCGGCACAGGGCCGAGGCGGGCTCCATCAAAGGATTCGCGGGCGCGGAGCCTGCCGACCCGGCCGAGCTATTCGCGCGCGAGTGCGAAATCCTGATCCCGGCGGCCACGGAAAACGTGATCACCAGCCGCAACGCCGCCAGCCTGCGCTGCCGCATCCTGTGCGAGGGCGCGAACGGGCCGACGACCATGGTGGCCGATCAGATTCTCGAGGAGAAGAAGATCTTCGTCATGCCCGACATTCTGGCCAACGCGGGTGGCGTGACGGTGAGCTACTTTGAGTGGGTGCAGGACCGGATGGGCTACTTCTGGAACGAGGCGGAGGTGAACCGGCGGCTCGATCTGATCATGAGCGAAGCCTTCGACGCGGTCATCGGCTACTCGAAAACACACACGGTGAACAACCGCATCGCCGCGTATATGCTGGCGGTCGATCGCGTGGCGTCCACGACCAAGCTGCGAGGGATGTACGCATAAGGACCTCAGGAATGGTCCTGCCGGACGGGCCCACTGCGCGTGGGGCGGTCACTTTGTGACTTGTATTGGGCTTCGCGTAGTGCTCCCGGTGGTCGCAGGATGAATTCTGTGTCGACCAACGGGAGGACAACGCGAAGCAGTAATAAGGCGTGCGAACGCCCGCCCCACGCGCAGTGGGCCCGTCCGGCAAGGACAGTATCTAATTAAATCGTCACCGTCATCGTGACTGGCTGCGCCTGGGTTGTGGAGGAACTGGATGCGGTTCCCGTCACCTGGAAGGTATACGTAGCGGGGCGCGTGCCCAGGTCGGTGCAGGTGCTGCATCCGGAGATTTGCGTGACCGCCGCAACCGCTACCACAGCCAGCAGCGCGCGCAGCCAGCGGCGTCTGCCTGGCACGATCAGGAGCGCCAGTCCGGCCAGCGTGGGCAGCGCGAATGGCGACGCGAGCGGGCCTTTGCCTACTCTGCCGTAGAAGTAGGGTGTCGTCGTTCCACAGGTGTGCGGCGACGTGGTTTGCACGATCAGCGTGGTTGCGCCTCCGCCGGCCGCAATGGTTGGGTTGAGGAAGGTGCAGGACGCCTCGCTGGGCAGGTTGCTGCAGGTCAGGTTCACGCCCTGCGAGAAATTGTTTTGCGGTGCTACCGTCACCGTCAGGATCGCGCCGTAGCCGACGCCAACGCTCACCGGGTTGGGCGTCACGGTGACGGTGAAGCTGCCGCTGAGGGATGCGGTGATGGTCTCGATGATGGTGGGGAAGGTGGCGGCGGCGAAGTCCGTGGTCGCGGCGTAGCTTGCGGTGATGGAGTCGTTTCCAATGGGAAGCGAGGAGGTGGTGAAGGTAGCCGTGCTGGTGAATCCGGACCCGGGTACGAAGGTCCCTGTGCCGATTGGCGTGGCTAAGCCGGTCGCCGGATTCAACTGGCTGAAGACGACCGTTCCTGCCGGCGCGGCGAAGTTGCCGGTCAGCGTTGCGGTGAAGGTGACGGGCTGGCCCGCCGGGGCCGGGTTGAGCGAGCTGGTGAGAGTCGCGCTGCCGGTGGTGTCCTGCAGCACCGTGATGGTGACCGGGAGCGAGGTCGACGGGGTGTGGGTGGAATCGCCCGTGTAGACTCCCGTGAGGACGTTGACGCCGACTCCAGTTCCAACCGTAACTCCAACGGCTGGCGGGCATGCGGTACTGCCGTTGGGCACGGTGCAAAGCGGCGGGCCGGCGATCCCGTTGTACACGTCGAAGAGCTCGAAGCTGCCAGGCAGCGGGCCATTGTCGCTTGCGGTGATCTGCCAGGTGCCATTCCAGGTCTGGCCGTAGGACATCGTCAGTGTCGAGGAAAACGGAGGCATCACGAATCCGTTGGACGGGCAGGCCGGAGTCGGTCCCACGCAGAGGTAGATGGTAGTGGTAGTGGTGCCGCCAACAATCGTATGCGAGCCGCTGAGGGTGGTCGCGGTATAGATGTTGCTGCCGAGGTAGGCGGCGTTGAGGGAGTGTACGCCGCCCGCATAGGTGTTTCCTGCCGCAATCACGCAGGTGGCACTTGAGGTAGTTCCGACAGTGGGCGTCAGCGTGGCCGCCGGGCACGAAGTGAGGCTGCCATCGATCGAGAAGGTAACCGTTCCCGTGGGTGCGGTTGCGCCGGAAACTGGGGTGAGCGTCGCGGTGAGGGTGAATGTTGCGCCGTAGTTGCTGGGCTCGGGCGAGGCCACCACCGTCCCCGTCACCGGCTGGGTGGTGATGTTGTTCACCAGCACGGTGATGCCGCCGGTGTTGACGTCTGGGTTGACTGGCAGGTTGATCGACGCGGCCGTTCCCCCGCCCAGCGCAAGGGCATTCGAGATGGTCGCACCGCCGTTGGCCACGATCAGTCCCGGCAGACCATTGCCGCCCAGGGTCACGACCGAGAGCGAGTTGATTCCCTGCCCGGCCAGAAAGTGCTGCTCGCCGCCGAAGGTTCGCTTGGCTGGCGTGCCCGCGCCGCCCTGGTTATAGAGAATCGTGATCAGCGAGCCGTCGCTAAGCACCAGGTCGGGCAGGCCGTCGCCGTTTATGTCGGTGACCGCGCCCAAATAGTCGTTGCGGCTGAGCGTCACCACCTGCGGCGTTGCGCTGAAGGTCCCGTCGCCGTTGCCGTACCAGATGTAGAGCTGATTGGGCGCGGCCGGTCCTGCGCCCACTGGGTTGGCGTTGGCGTTGTAGTAGATCACGACAAGGTCGCCGTTGCCGTCGCCATCTACATCGGCCAGCAGAACCGTGGCGGGATAAAGCGGCGCGCTCGCCCCGGTAATCACCGTCTTGGCGTTGAATGTGCCGTTGCCGCTGTTGAGATATGGAATGAAATTGACACCCTGCTGGAAGATGAGGTCCTGCTTGTTGCTTCGGTTTACCTTGAAGAAACCGGCAGCAACCTGGTTGAAGGCAGTATTGCTCGTCGGCTGATTCAGCCCCACGGCGAAGGGGTTTCCACTGCGCAGGCCAAGCAGGGTGTCATCATACCCCGCATCGATATTCGCGATGTCTGCGATCCCATCCCCATTGAAATCGCCAACCGTGCTTTCGCCATAGAAGGTGTTGCCGCCTGGCGCGCCTACCAACGAAGGGGTAACGGCAAACGGCGCTGCGAAAGTGCCATCGCCGTTGCCGTATTGCATATATAGTCCGGGGCCGGAGCCGGCGCCCGGCAGCGGAAGGCCAGTGAGCGAGTAGGCGAGGTCGAGATTGCCGTCTCCGTTGAAGTCGCCGGAGACCAGGTTCGACCAGAGGTTGGCGGGAGGGCCGAGCGGAACGCTGGTGTCAGCCGGGGCAGGGAGTGCGGTAAAGGCGCCAGCACCATTGCCCGTGAGCAATTGCGCCTGCACCGGGCTGGTTGGCACTATAAGGCCGGAAAGCAAATGTTGCGCCTGCACCGGGTGGGTGGGCACGACAACGTCAAGGTTGCCGCTGGGGTTGGTCGCGGCGTTCCTGAACTTGCCAACGACCGATCCAAGCGCAGGGGCAAGCGCGGCGTAGGCGTTCGAGGCCTGAAAGCCGCCGTCCGGGCTGACGTCCGGGAGGAAGGTGGCGACGCCTTCGGTTGAGTCGACCGCGAGATCGAGGGTGCCGGAGCCATAAAAGTCGGCGAGCGCGAACGAAGAGCGTCCCGGGCCAATGTTATAGATCCCCTTCAGCGCGTAGCTAAGGCTGCCGTTCCCCTCAAGCACGCTGAGTCCAATAGGGGTGGTGGAGAGGATGTTGAGCGACGCGGGATCGATGACCGCTAGGTGGCCGCCGTTGCCGGAGAAGCCGTCGAGGCCAGCCGGCGTGCCGCCTTCGCTGGTCGTCGCAAAACTGCCGTCGGAATTGCCGTGGAATATCTGGATGACGCCGTTGTCGCCCTCAACCACCATGTCCGCGTGGCCGTCGTGGTCCATGTCGTGCATCAGCATGGAATGCACATGGCCGCTCACCGCGTGGACTGGCGACTTGAAGGTGCCGTCTCCATTGCCAAAGTAGACGGACGCGGAGAGCCCGGCCTGGCCATTGACGATGATATCGGTGTTGCCATCGCCGTTGAAGTCGCCAACGTAGATCGGGCCGGCGCCATCGGCCGGCGCAAGGGCAATTGTGTTGATCAGCGTGAAGCCTTGCAGCGCGCCGCCGTTGCCGGTCGCGCCGGTGCCCCGGAAGATGTAAAGGAAATTGTTGGCGCTGTCTTCGATGAGGAGCTGCTGTACCGAAGACGTGCTCTGAAAGGGAAACGCCACGATCTGCGAAAAGTAGGGCGGGATGCCTCCAGGCTGAAGCGCAAAAGTCATGCAGCCGTTCTTGCCCCCGATGGGCGGATAGGCGTTGGCAGGCGTTCCGGGTGGACCCGCATACGAGCTGGTCCCACTGGAGGCAGTCGCGCCGGTGCCGTAGTAGACGCATAGGTTGGTCGCAGTAGAACCGGCGGGGGTAATCGCAAAGGCGTAGTCGGTATTCCCGTCACCGTCGAAGTCGGTCAACGCAGCGACTACATTCGCAACGTTGGTAAAGACGATGTGATTCTCGTTCAGGTTGAGGAAACCTGGGCCGCCCTGATTCAGCAGCTCGCCAACGGTGACGGAAGTCGTTGTGCCGCTGCCTACAGGAGCATTGACGTACAGCACATCGGTAAAAGAGGGCGGGTATTGCAGCGTTCCAGCCACGAAACTGCTGACTCGGCCGTTCGTGAATTGCACTTTGGGGAGATTCAGAAACTGATTGGTCTGCGCCGCACAGAGGCCGGAAAGCATGTACAGAAGGGTGAAGACCGAGCGCCGGAGAGAGCGGTGGGAGACTGACATGGGGATACCGGCCCGGAAGCGAAGAGCTTTGCAGACTGCTCAAAATCTACCACGGTTCTGTCCTGCCGGACGGGCCCACTCCGCGTGGGGCGGTCACTTCGTGACTTTTGCCGAGCTTCGCGTGGTGCTCCCGATGGTCGCAAACTGGATTCTGAGTCGACCAACGGGAGAACCGAGCGAAGCGGTAAAAAGGCGTGCGAACGCCCGGGTGTGGGAGAATTGCTAGTGTCTGCCGGCGTCTGTTTGGGCGATTCGTCTCTTTTGGGGCGCAGTCTGAACTCCGCCGCACAGATTGCCGCGCAGTGATCGCACGGCGCCCACGCTTCGAGGCCCATGAACCTGCCCAACTCCATCACGATCAGCCGAATCGCCACCGTGCCGCTGCTGATCTGGATCCTCTCGTCGGCGTTCCCGGCCAACCCCGCGACCCACGGCCTGCTGGGCGGGCGGCAGGAGCTTCTCGCCTCGAGCGTCTTCATCCTGGCATCCATTACCGACGGCCTGGACGGCTACCTCGCGCGCCGTCGCCGCCAGATCACCACACTGGGGATGTTGCTTGACCCCCTCGCCGACAAGCTGATGGTGACCGCGGCTTACATCATCCTGGTCGCGTACAACCCGCGCATCGTGCCGCCGTGGATCGCCGTCATCATCATCGGGCGCGAATTCCTGGTTTCCGGCCTGCGCTCCATCGCGGCCTCGGAGGGCTTCACCATCGAGGCGTCCGAGATCGGCAAGCTAAAGACCGTGATTCAGATCGTCTCCGTGGTCGCCGCCATCCTGGCGCATCGCTGGGACTACTGGAACTGGGGTGGCTTCATCGTCGCCGTCCACATGATTGCGATGTGGGCCATCTACTGGATGACCATCGTGTCCATCATCTCCGCAACCGATTATTTTGTCGGCTTCTGGAAGAAGATCGACCACGCCGCCGAGCGAGCGCGCACACGGCGCAGCTTCGTACTCAGCCGCAAGGCGAAGAAGCAGGCCGCCGTCGAAAACCCTTCGCACATCGCGTAGTTTCGGTCGAGAAGCCGCGGCGCGCATTCCACGGTGACTCGGCAGGCTGCGCCGGCCTCGCTTGCCGCTGGACTGACCCAATCGTTATAGTGGTCTGGCACGTTTTCGCGCAGCAGGACAGCGCCGTTTTGCCTGTCTGCGAGAAATATTTAGGCCCAGGAGAGCCTGTTATGACCCCGGAATCTACCAGCACTCTGCCGATCGAACTCAAGTCTCGTTCTCTGCGCCCCGCTCGCGTCTTAGCTGCGGCGGCCGGTGCCCTGCTGCTCGTCTCCGCCATCGCTCCCCTGGCGATCGCGCAGACGCCTACGCTGCTCGTGCTGCGGGCCGTGCCGGCAGCCAAAGGAAAGAAAGCTGGGTCAGCCAATGCCCTGCCGCCGCTCACCCAGGCCGACATCGCCACCATCAAGCTCGGCGGCAAGAATGCCGAAGTGACCGCCTTCGAGCCTGTGCTGAAGGGATCGCACACGGTACAGCTGATGGTGGTGCTGGATTCCATGCAGATGCTGGGCGCGAAAGGTCAGTTCGAAGACCTTGAGAACTTCCTGCATAGCCTGCCCGCCAACTTTGTGATCGGGGTCGGTTGGCTCCTGCAAGGCAATGTCAAAATTGTCCAGCCCTTCACCGAAGACCGCGAACTGGTCTACAAAGCCTTTGTTCCCCAGACGCGCGAGCAGGCGGAGAACGGGAAGAATGACAATGGAAACCCCTATTCGTGCTTGAAACAACTGGCCTATCACTGGCCGGATGCCGACCCAGGAAAGTTGCGCGCAATACTGATGTTCACCGACGGCATTACGCGCGGCAATGGCCAATCCCAGGGCGGCGATCAGCAAAATCCGGACGTCGAAGGCGCTTCGCAAGCCCTGCAGAAAAATGGGATCGTACCGTATCCCTTCTTCTGGCTGGATCCCGTTGTCCCCGACCCCAACCGGTCGGAGGGCGGTCAACTCGAAGGCCAGCAGAATTTCTCGCAATTGGTAGCCGACACTGGCGGCGCAGCCCTGTATGACGGCATGTTCGCGCCTGGATCGCTCACACCTCTGCTCAACAAGCTCTACTCCACCCTGTCGAGCGAGGCGGTTGTTACCGTCGCTGCGCCCTACCCTGCGGGCAAGCTGGTGAGCCTCGACATCAAATCCAGCCGCGACGACATTGCGATCTTTGGCCCGGACAAAGTATTCATCGGTAACGCGGCGAGTAAGAAATAGTTTTGCTCTGTCCCAAAATTCCGAGGGCCTGACTAATCTGTCAGGCCCTCAGTCATTCTCAGCGAACTTACAGACGCAACTTGCCGTCGTCCGCCTCACGTTACTCCCAGTGCGCGGTGCGCCAGGCGGCGTCAACGATACGGTGGGCTTCGTCGATGTGCCCGATCGCCCGGTCACGCAGCCCTCTCGACTCGGGAACATCTTCCGCGTGGTCCAGATCGTGGTGGGCCGCGTTCAGTAGCTCATTCGCCTTGCGGAAGCGATCGTGCGGGCTCAGGTGCCGATCGATGGGGAACGGATCCGCATCGCCCTTGCCGTCGTCGATGGCGGCATGCTTAATCTCGCGGATCGCCGCATCGATCTCCCCGACTGCAGCATTGTCGTCGCGCCGCACCGCTTCCCAAGCCCAACCATCGTTCAGGTAATGGCGCGCCGCGCTCAGATCGCTCAACGCATGCAGATAAGCTGGGTGGGGCCCTGGGACCTGTTGCGCCTGCATCTCCGCCGGTGCCGCTACCGCAATTCCTGCCAGTAAAATCATCGAACGCAAGTTCGTAATTCTTGAATGTAAATTCATCATCTTTTGATATCTCTCCTTTTGGGGGCTTTCGCGCCGCTCCGCGTCTTCCTATACCCTGAGATGCCGATCAAGTTGCGCGCAGCGGCGAGTTCACGGACACCCCGCCATACCCCATGCGATACTTACTCTTGACATGTACAAGCGAATCCTCCTCAAGCTTTCCGGAGAAGCCCTCGCCGCAGGAGCCGGTTTCGGCATCGACGCAGTCTTCATTCACAAAGTAGCCACCGAACTTGCCGCCGTCCACGCGCTCGGTACCGAGATCGGCATCGTCGTTGGAGGGGGGAACTTCTTCCGCGGAGTTGCCCAGCAGGCCATCGACATGGATCGCGTCGCCGCCGACCACATGGGCATGCTCTCCACCGTGATCAATGCGATCGCCCTGCAGGACGCAGTCGAAAAGCTCGGCATCGTCTGCCGCGTCATGTCCGCCATCCAGATCCATCAGGTTGCCGAGCCGTACATCCGCCGCCGTGCCATGCGCCACCTGGAAAAGGGCCGCATCGTCATCTTCGCCGCTGGCACCGGCAACCCCTTCTTCTCCACCGACACCGCCGCCTCGCTGCGCGCCATGGAGATCAAAGCCGACATCCTGCTGAAGGCCACGTCGGTCGATGGCATCTACACCGCCGACCCTAAACTGCACGCCGACGCCACCAAGTTCGAGCAAATCTCCTACAGCGACATCCTCCGGCTGAACCTCCGCGTGATGGATGCAGCGGCCGTATCCCTCTGCCGCGACAATAATATGCCCATGATGGTCTTCAGTATGAAGACCACCGGAAACATCGTCCGCGTCGTCCAGGGCGAGCCGCTCGGCTCGCTGGTCACGCCCTGACGCCAAAGCACACTGCCTTTCCGCCACGCCCAGCCCATCTGCTCTAGATTTCTCCGCGAAAGTGCCGATAACGGTAGTTGAGCTGAACAGATCAGCCGAGGCGAGGGTGTGTGGAAAGTCACGAGATTGATCACGTAGCGATGGTTACTGCGGTTGAGCAATCCGCGGACGCGATTGTGATCACCGACCGAGACGGGAAGATCGAATATGTCAACTCGGCCTTCACCCTGCTGACCGGATATACGAGCGCGGAAGCCCTGGGACAGAATCCACGTGTGTTGAAGTCCGGGTCCCATCCGGACGAGTTCTACCAGAAGCTTTGGCAGACCATTTGCCGTGGCGAGGTGTGGCGAGGGCAACTGGTGAACCGCCGCAAGGACGACACGCTGTACACCGAGGAAATGCAGATCAGTCCGGTGCGCGCCACGACGGGCAAGATCACCGGCTACATCGCGATCAAGCGGAATGTGACGGAGCGCAAGATAGCCGAAGAGGCACAATCGTTCCTCGCCGCAATTGTGGAGAATTCCGAAGATGCCATTATTGCCGCCAGCCCTGCCGGCGTGATTCTGACCTGGAATCGCGGTGCCGAAACCCTGTTTGGCTGCCCCGCCGAAGACGCCATCGGCAAGCCGGTTTGGGCCTTCATATCGCCAGAGCGCACACCGCTTATGGCCAAGTGTGTCTCCCAGGTAGCCCAGGGCCATGTGGTTTCCAACTACGAAGGGTTGTGCCTGCGTAAGGACGGAAGCAGTATTTCCGTGGCGGTCACGGGGTTTCCGCTCAGGGATTCGGCCGGAAAAGTTGTGGCAATCACCGCCATGCTAAGAGACATCACGGAGCGAAAACGTTTGGAAAAGGGTCTCCGCGAAAGTGAAGAGCGACTACACGTCACGACAGAGGAGAAGATCAAATTCCTGGCGTATCACGATGCGCTGACCCAACTTCCCAATCGCTCTCTGCTGCTGGATCGTTTGGACAATGCGCTGGCTGGCGCACGGCGGAGAAATGAAAAGGTCGGGCTGCTGCTCCTCAATCTCGACCGCTTCAAGACAATAAATGATTCGTTTGGACGCTCCTTCGGGGATGCTGCGCTGCGGGATCTTGCCAAGCGGCTCAAAAATTGTGTGCGTGAACCCGATACGGTTGCCCGAACTGGCGGAGATGAATTCGTCATGATTCTTAACGGGGTGAGCGATCCGGCCGTTGTAATGATCGCGGCAGAACGAATGATGGAAGCAATGAGCGCTACTTTCATCCTGCAGGGTCATTCCTTCAATGTTGGCTGTTGCATCGGCATCAGCCTCTTCCCCGAACACGGTGCAGACTGCGAAACCCTGATCAGGAATGCCGATGCGGCCATGGTTTCTGCGAAAGAAAGCGGGCACGGCAATATCAGGTTCTTCACCGATGAGATGAACGCCAAAGCTACCCAGCAATTGACCATGGAGAAAAATCTAAGATTTGCGCTCGAACGAGAAGAATTCTTCCTGGTTTATCAGCCGCAGGTCGAGATTGCCAGCGGCAGGATCATGGGTTTCGAAGCACTGATTCGCTGGCAGCAACCGGAGCTGGGCCTGATTCCGCCGGATCGATTCATCTCGATCGCCGAGCGCAATGACCTGATCATCCCCATCGGAGAATGGGTGCTTCGAACGGCGTGTGGGCAGATTCGGGAATGGCAGGACCACGGACTGTCCGCCGTACCAGTGGCCGTTAACGTGTCTGCGGTCCAGTTTCACCAGGAAAACTTCTGTGCCCTGGTCGGTCAAGCGCTGCGCGAGTCCGGGCTCTCACCGGAATACCTGGAACTGGAGCTGACCGAGAGTCTTCTGATCTCGACCGCCGATGCCACCGTGGCGCGGTTCCATGAACTGAAGGAGATGGGACTGAAACTGGCCATCGATGACTTCGGTACCGGCTATTCCAGTCTTGCCTACCTGAAGGAGCTTCCCATCGACCGGCTCAAAATCGACAAGGCATTTATCCGGAACATCGCAGTAAATTATGACGATGCGGCCATCGTCACCGCGATGATAAGCATGACCAAGAGCCTGCGTCTCAAAGTGATCGCGGAAGGCGTGGAAACCGAGGCGCAAATGTCCTTCCTGCGCGAACACGATTGCGATGCAGTCCAGGGGTTTTACTTTAGCAAGCCTGTCTCTGTCCTAGAGGCAACATGCATGCTGCAACGAAATCAGACCTATCGGTCGCTGCCCGTTGGAATGCCAAACCTTGGGCCCGAGCTCCCGATCGCGAACACAATCCTGTGCCGGTAATCTGAATGGGACGCGACCACCCCATTCCTCATCTAAACTGGATGCTGTGACCGACGCCCTGCTCACGCCGAACGCCCCGGCCGCACTCCCCGTAAAGCCCACCGCGCCTGCGCGCAAGCCGCAGTTGCCTGCGCTTACCGGTGTGCGCACCCTGCTGGCGATCAACATCATGCTCTTCCACTTCGAGCCGCCGCACATGAAGTACCTGTATCCGGTCATCGACAACTCCTACGTCTTCGTCGGCTTCTTCTTCCTGCTGTCGGGCTTCGTGCTGGCGTACAACTACGCCGACCGGCCAACGCTGGACAAGCGTCAGTTCTGGAAGGCCCGGTTCGCCCGTCTCTACCCCATCTATCTACTCTCGCTCGTGCTGTTCGCCGGGATGCTGGGCGCAGAGTGGCACGCCCGCTCGCACGGAGAGTTCTTCGCCGGCATAGTCCTTACGCCGCTGCTGCTGCAGGGCTGGAGTCCCGCCCTTGCTACCTTCTGGAATACCGTCGCCTGGACGCTCTCCTGCGAGGCCGCCTTCTACTTCGCATTCCCCTGGGTGATTCGCCTGCCGTGGCCGAAATCTCCCGGACGCCTGATCGCCCTGCTGCTGGGCGTTTGGAGCCTCGGCCTGGTGCCGCATGCGCTCTACCTGCACTTCAATCCCGACCACATCTCCGGCCCCATCGACCGCTACTCGTCGGGCGTCTGGATCCGCGCCCTCAAATACACGCCGCTCTCCTACGCCTGCATCTTCCTCGTTGGCATCGTGCTGGCCAAGCTACAGAACAGCCTGAAGCTGGCCGCACACTATCGCGCCTGGATCGCCGCCGCGAGCCTAGTCGCCCTGGCTACGTTCTTTGCCACCGCCGTCAGCCATGTGCCCTACATCCTGATGCATGGCGGCTTCCTGGTTCCGCTCTTCGCAGCGCTCGTCGTCGGACTCAGCGGCCAGAACATCTTCGCCTCATTCTTTGCCTGGAAGCCGATCGAACTGCTCGGCCAGGCTAGTTACGCCATCTTCCTGCTGCACTTCAACTTCATCAACCTGCTGCGCAACCACCATGTGCCCGAGCGCCTCCACCTGGCCGCCTACGATCCCTGGGTCTCCTACGCAGCCACCCTGGTGCTTGCCATCGCCGCCATGTACTTCGTCGAGCGCCCCGCCCGCCGCGCCATCCTGCACCGCCGCGCAACCCCCGTCAGTTAGCCAATGGAATAATAATTCGCCAAGGTGTGCTATACAGCACACCGTTGGCGGCCCATTGGCACATATCATGACGGCCTGAGGAATGCTGCGAGGTGATTATGAAAGATCCAATGCAAACCATGAAGTCGTGTCGGAACCACTGCCAGGAAGTTCCCGAAGAGGTGAGCGACGCCGTCTTTGCTGCGCTGGATTCCATACCCACAGAGGGCGAGGACGGTCGCGAATCCCGGGCCACCGCAATCTCCTCGCAAATGGCAAAAGAGGGTTGGAGATTCTGCCCCTGTTTCGCGACCAGGAAAACCCTCTCGCACCAGCGCATCTTCGACCTCGTCCATACCAACATGGCCAATCGATTGGCGCACCGGATTCTGCTGACAGGCGTCGAACAGTAAGACTCCGCCGCCCAGGCCGAGCCGTGTGGCGCAGGCGAGTGCAACCCCTTGCATTGCGCTGGCCAAACTATTTCCCACGTACCCCTGAACTCGGCGCACCCGCGATCAACCCAGAATCATCTGCTTATTCCTGCGCCACGCCGCGTCGTCGGCGGTCTCCATCGCATCTTGCTGCCGTTCCTTCCAATCGCTGAACCCCTTTGTTTGCCCGCACCTGTGAAGGATGACAAGGGCTGGCGAAAAGAGCGCCAGGAACAGCGTGATGAAGGTGAGAACGAGGATAATCATGGCAGTTCGCTTCGGCTGGGTGCGAGTCAAGATGCTACGGATGGCTCGCGGTTACGCGTCCCACCCGCAACCCATTCCTGCTAGTTCGCACGTTGACTGCCAATGTCATCGAGCCGCCCTGCCGACTCACGCGGGGTCTCGCACACGGAAAAAAGGCCCGCCTGAACTCGGCGGGCCTTCCCCGGCCAATCGACCTGCGCTAGTGGCCGCGCCCGCCGCGCCCGCCACCGCTGAAGTGGTAGCCACCTTGAACTCCTGGCTGGTGCTCATTGGCCGGCTCGTGGCCAGCGTTGCCGGTATGGCCTTGCCCGTCGCGCGCCTCGTTACCCTGGAAGTGGTTGAACGGCCGAACGCCACGCTCGGGCAGAGGGCCATGGTAGCCGTTGCGGGGATCGTAACGATTGTCGACGTGGCCATAGAAGCCGTGAGGCCCATGGAACCACGGTCCCGCCCCGATAAACAGGCCGCCGACAAACCAGTCCGGGCCATAGTAGCCATACGGAGCGCAGTCATAGGGTGCATAGTCGAAGTACCCGTACGGGCACGCTGGGGCTACACCGATGCCGATGGAGATCTGGGCAGGCGCCACAGATCCGGCGGTGAGCAACGCAATTGCGATAGCGGAAACAGCAAACAACTTGAAGTAGCGCATAGGATTCTCCTCACTCCCTCGTATTTAGAAGCCTCATAGCCGCCGCGAGTTGTGTCCCAAAGCCATTCGATTCCTGCCGATCCAGCCCCGGCCACCCCTCCTGCAAAGCAAACAAAAGCCCCCGCGTCGGAGGCTTTGTTCGTACCGCATTCAAACTAGGAAAACTACGGATTGATGATCTGCGAAGCGTGTGCTCCGTTCGGCACAATCGCGAGGCAGGTTGGGGAGGCCGAGGCGGCTCCCTGGGTCGGGAACGGCGAATTCTGCACCTGTTCCAGGCTGCCCGTACTTGGGTTTAGCCGCTCGCCGCTGACCGTATTGTCCAGGCTATTCGAGGTATACAGGAACGTGCCAAGCGCCGGATCGACCTGCACGCAGGTTGGGCCGGTGCCGACGACGGTCGCAAACGCGCCCGCGACGCCCGACGGAGTGCCCGTATACGTGTCGATTGCATAGCCCTGCACCGTGCTCGCATTGTAGTTCGCCACGTACATCACGGTCCCCTGCGGATCGATGGTTATACCCACAGGATACAGCCCAGTCTGAAACGGCCCATTGATCATCGGAACCAGCGCGCCGTTCGGCTGCACCGTGTACGCAATCAACTGGTTGGCCGCCTGGTCGGTCACGTAAACGAACCGCGAGGTTGGCTCCTCGGCGATGGCGCTGGGCACCACGCCGGCGGGGGTTGCCAGCTTGCCGGTAGTAAGGTTTGTGACCGGCGTCAACGCGCCTGTCGAAGCGTTTTGCGAGAAGGTCAGAATGCTCGGATTCGCGGGATCCTGGTCCAGCACATATACGAAATGATTGAAGTAGCTCACCGTAACGCCGACGGGATTGTTCCCGACAGTGACGTTCACAGCCGTTCCCAGCGAGTTGTCCGCATTCACCGGGAAGATGGTCACGCCACCCGCTACCAGGTTGGTCGCAGAATACCCATTGTTATACGTCACATACAGGAACTTGCCCTGCGGGTCGGTCGCAATCGCCGTCGGCGACGTGCCGGTTACTTTGTACACGTTTTTCGAGGCCAGCGTCCCTCCGCTCTGCACGGCGAACTCCTGCACCGTCGAATCCCCTTGATTGACCACGTAAACAAACTGACCGCTCGTCGAGGCGATCAGCTTAACCGGGTTATTGCCCGCCGTCACCGGGGTGCCGATCAGCGTCAAAGCACCCGACTGGAAATCAATGGAATACTGATTGATCAGTCCCGGGTTGCTATGGTTCGTCGTCATGTACACGTAGCCGACAACGTAGTCGAGGCTACAGGACGACAGGCCCAGCACCATCGCCAGTGACACGACCGAGACCTTCGCCATACGGCTGATCTTATGCAAATTCATGTGCTTCCTTCGTCCCGGCAGCTTCACGCCACCTGCTGAAAATCTTGTCTTGCCCAATTCCAAATCTGCCCCAACCTCGTCCTAATAGTTCCTCAACGGAAACGCCGGCACCGTCACCGCGCAGGTAGGCAGCGGACTGCCGCTAAACGGAGTCCCCTGAATCTGATACAGGCTGCCGTCCGTCTCCTTCAACTGCTCTCCCGTAAGGTTGCCGCTCAACTGATTCGACGTGTACAGGTAGACCGCGTGGCTTGGATTTGCGTTGCTCGGAGCCCCGCTGATGGTCACGCACGTCGGTCCCGTCCCCGTCTGCACGCTCCCAGCCACGGTCGAACGAGCCGGCACACCATTGGGCCCAATCGTAAATCCGTCCAGCGAGTTTGCCGTATAGGCCGTTACATAAAGATACGTGTGGTTGAGGTCGAACGCCATGCCCATGGGTCCTGCGTCAGTCGGCGTATTCACTGGAACGCCCGGTATGCCGTTGCTTCCCACGGCATACGTGGCCACCTGGTTCAGCGCCTGATCGGTGAGATACAGATGGCTGCCGGTGGGGTCCTCAAGCAGGCCGCTCGGCATCGCACCCGACGCAAAGCCGGTCGATGGAACGTTGCCTGCGTTGATGGTGACTCCCGCCAGCGGCGTCAGCCCTCCAGTGGTCGTATTCTCCGCGAAGCCGAGCAGGTTGGCCGCGCTCGCCGAATCCTGTTCGATCACGTACACGAAGTTGCCCACCGGGCTGGTCATAATGCCCACCGGATTCCGTCCCAAGTTCACCGTCGTCGGCGTACCCAGGGTGTTGTCCTTGTTGATCGGGAATATCGTGACCCCGCCCGGCCCCGGATTCGCCGGCGTATACAACTCCGTACCGTTTGCATTGTTCTGGTAGGTGAACGTCACATACAGAAACTTGCCGGCCGCATCGATTGCCGCCGCCGTGGGCAGGCTTCCCGTAATGTTGTAGGTGTTTTCCGGATACAGCTTGCCGTCCGTACCGATCGCAAACTCCACTACATCGGAGTCGAAGTTGTTCACCGTGTAGAGAAAGAGGTTGCTCGGCGCGACCACCAGCGCCACCGTGTCCCGTCCTCCGGCGTCAACCGGCGAATCTGCCAGCGCATACAGAAAGCCCGACTGGTAGTCGATCTGGTAGGCGTTGATCAGCCCATGCGGCAGCGATTTCGAGGTCGCCATGTACACGTACGACACGGTGTAGTCGTTGCTGCACGCTGTGACGCCAAGCGCCATCGCCAGGGACAGTATCGAGGCCTTTACCGTCCGCCCTATCGGTTTAAACTTCATGCGATTCAATAGCTCCGGGGCAAACAAGTTTCCCGCCCTCATCCCGCGGGGCAGAAGGCCGGCATCGCCTCGCTCCCACCCGTCTGCAAGCTGACGCCGCATTCCGCATCACGCCTGCGTTCCCTGTTCCGCGCCTAATCGACATTTCCACTTACAGCCAGGCACGTCGCCAAGCCAGTTGCCGGGAAAGTCGAGCCGCGCGGCAGGTTCGATAGCTGGCCGGTCTGCGAATTGATGTACTTTCCGGTCACGCTCCCGTCGTTGCTGTTCGACGTGTACAAATACTGGCCGGACGGATCTTCCACCATGCACACAGGCCCGTTGCCGACTCCATACGGATTCTGCGGGTCAGAGACCGGATCCAGTTCGCCCCCCGGCAGAATCACAAACGCCGAGATCGTGCTGTTTGGATACAGTGGGTTGGTCTCGCTGTGGTTCACCACATACAGAAATTTGTTCTTCGCATCCGTCAGGCTGTACACCGGGTTGGAGGTCGTCGCCAGGTTCGCGACATCGCCACCGGACTGCGGACTCAGGCTGCAGCCCGCCCCCGCCGTGAAGAGCTTGATCGCACCCCCCGTGGACAGGGGGGAACCCGCGTCGGTGAGATAGATCGTGCTGCCGGTTACATTGATGGAGGTCAGGCGGTAGACGGGAGTTGGGACGTACCTTGAGTTGGGTTCGACCACCAACTGGCCGCCCCCGCCGATCCCGTAGGAGTAAATCGACTGGTCGCCCGAGTCGAGCGCGTAAATGCATTGTCCGCCAACCCGCATCGTGGTCGGCGCCGGGCCAACCTCAAAGTAGTTCAGCAGCCCACCGCTGCTGTTCTTGATCAACTGGTTCTGCACCAGTTGCAGACGACCCGTGCTGCCGTCGATCGCAAAAACCGTGATGTCGCCATTGCCGGTGGTCGCATAGTCCGGGGCCTGCGCATCCAGGACATAAAGAAGACCGCCTGTCCCGTCTGCCGCCGCCCAGACCGGCGTGCCGCCGGCCGTACCGTAGGTGGCCTGGAAGGTCAGAACGCCGTCTTCGCCAACCGCAAAAACCGCGACGTTGCCGCAGACCTGGCCAGTGGCTAAAGTTTGGCCGGCTGACGTGCAAGCGCTACTCGTGGCATTCACGCCCTTGTTCACCACGAACACAAAGTTCCCACCCGTGCGCACCGTGATCGACACCGGGTTGGTGCCCGCGGAGGAGTACGGCGAGTTCACCATCGTGGTCAGGTTGCCCGTATAGTCGTCAATCTTGAACCCGGCGATCTGGTTGTACTGCGTGCCCAGAACCCACATGAAGCCGACCGTGTAGCCACCGCACGCCGACATACCCAGCACTACCGCCATGGATACTACTAAGGCCCTGGAAATCCGGCCAATCCTGCGAAACGTCATGTGCTTCCTTAATCCTCGCCGACGACCCTGAATGCGGCGCGTCTTCTGCTGCGAGCAACTCTCTGGAGATACGAATCCTACCGCTTATTGTAGAAGCTGCGACGACTTTGCGCCACTTTCCATAGGAAACAGTTGTGGGGACAGTTGTCAGTCGCAGGTTGCCAATTGCAGGGTGAAGAACGAAGCGCCTGGCTCTCAACCGGCAATCGGCGACCGGCAACTTCCCCTCACCACACCTGACACGTATTTACCGGCATCATCGGCTGGCCAACAT
>Ga0302279_10003180_pt1 | contig 20824 bp, 17 predicted proteins | sample III_Bog_N3_3_FD_194541 | JGI IMG/M metagenome (GOLD analysis project Ga0302279, IMG submission 194541) | Peat permafrost microbial communities from Stordalen Mire near Abisko, Sweden - III_Bog_N3_3 | ecosystem: Environmental > Terrestrial > Soil > Wetlands > Peat | place: Sweden: Abisko...
GCTTCTGAGCGACGGGCCGGTCGGCGCGGCCGCCGCCGAAACCCTGGGCGGGCTCGCCCAGTTGATTGTCGGGGCCGGCGGCAGTGTCCTGTTGCCCGCCACCAGCGCCCTCCTGGCCGCCCCCGCCTTCCGAGCCCGCACCATCGGGTCCGCGCCGGTCCGCTCCACCCTCACCTACGGCCAAGCCCTGGTCCGGCCCGGCTTTCACGTCGTCGAGACCGAGAGCGACCATTGGGTCGAAAATCTCACGGGGCTGGGCGGCTGCGGCGCCCAGACCATCCTGGCGCTCGTGCGCGGCTCGGCCCGCCAGGGGCACCCCTTCATCCCCGTCATCCAGGTGGCCGAAGCCGACGCCCGCCCCGGGCTGGCGGCCGAAGACATCGACGGTTTTCTCTCGGGCAATGCCGAGCAGGATCTGGCCACGGTGCTCGCCCTAGTGCTCGCGGTCGCCGGCGGCGAGATGCAGCCGGCCGCCACGGCGCAGCGCATGGTGGACTTTCAGTTCACCCGCGGCCTCCTGGGCGTCTCGACCTGAGGACCCCGTTAGGCGGGCTTGGCCATCGAGGGCGGAGAATCGGCCAACGGACGATCACGGCGAGCCTGCGGTTGTTCCGGTGGCCAGGCTGCCACCGCCGATTGCAAGAAGGACCGGACCACCGCCGCAAAGCGCTCGGGCTGGTCATACGGGTGGGCGTGGCCAGCGTGTGGTATCTGTTCGACCCGAAGGCGCGGATTGAGATTCCGCAGCTCCTGCGCCGTTTCCACGGAAACGACAGGGTCATCGCCGATGACGAGTGGAATGGGGGCGCAAATTATGCTCACGAGCGGGTGATACTCGGGGTTGGGCGGCGTCAGAACGTCGAAGGCGCCGATGCGAGTTTTCAGCCTCGCGGCGGTGGCAAGTTCGACAATCTCGGGCCGGCGATGAGGGTGTCGGACTCGGGCCTGGGCCAGCGCTTCCCCCTCGCCTAAACTGAGAAGTCGCCGGTGCTGCTCGACGACATCGCTCTCGTGCACTTCGCGCTGGCGCGCCAGGCTCAAGAAGGTGGGGTCCGCCAGGATCAGGCCGCGAATGGCGGTGGCGAGTCGGCTCGCCACCACGGCCGCCGTCATGCCTCCCATCGAATGTCCCAGCACAACGGGAGCGGTGAGTCCGAGCCCTGCCATGAGTCCAATAACGTCGCTGGCGAGATTCTCGTAGCGATAGCCATCGAGCGGCGTGCTCGAATTCCCGCGCGCTCTGGCGTCCGGCATCACGACGTCGTACTCGCCTTCGAGAGCTCGCGCCAAAGGACTCCAGCAGGCTCCGCTCCCGGTCAACCCATGGAGTAAAACCACCGGCGGCTTGGCCCCTCCGGTTCGCAGGTAGTGAATAGTGATGCCGTTGGCTTCGCAGATGCCGGTCATCCAGTTCGCCATGGAAGACCTCCGTTCGAGAGATGGCCAAGGACACCTCAGCTCAACACCGCTCCGGTGGCGGCATCGAAAAGATGCGCGCCCGAGAGTTCGAATTCGACCTGGGCGCCCCGGCCCAGCTCAAAGCGGGCGGCCGCCGGCACTCGGGCGACAAAGGAGGTCAGGCCGCTCTGGAGGTGGACATGCGCTTCCGCGCCGGTCGGCTCGAAAATTTCCACCGACGCGTCGCCGGCGCCGGCTACGGGTACGGCCCGGACGTCCTCCGGCCGCACGCCCAAGACGAGCGTCTCCGAGCCCCGGCCCGCGCCGCGGCGGCCGAGGGCCGCCGGCAGTTCGATCCGCAGGCCTTCGCGCCGGCCGTCGGTCTCGACAAACAGCGACCGGCCCGCCTCGGCGCGCAGGACGCCGCGGAAGAAATTCATCGGCGGGGTGCCGATGAAGCCGGCGACGAAGAGGCTGGAGGGATTCTGATAAAGTCCGAGCGGCGGGGCCACCTGCAGGATCCGGCCGTCCTTCAGAACACAAATCCGGTCGCCCATTGTCATCGCCTCGGCTTGGTCGTGCGTGACATAGATCATCGTCGTCCCCAGCCGGGCGTGAAGCTTGGTCAATTCCCGCCGCATCGCCACCCGCATCTTGGCGTCGAGGTTGGAGAGCGGTTCGTCGAAGAGAAACACCTTGGGTTGGCGCACGATGGCCCGGCCGAGGGCGACCCGCTGGCGCTGGCCGCCGGAGAGGGCCTTGGGCCGCCGCTCGAGATAGTCCTCCAGTTCAAGCCAGGCCGCCGCCTCGGCCACCCGCCGGTCGATTTCCGCCCGGGAAAACTTTCTCATCTTGAGGCCGAAGGCCATGTTTTCATAGACTGACATGTGCGGATACAGCGCGTAATTCTGAAATACCATCGCGATGTCGCGGTCTTTGGGCGCGACCGCGTTCACCACCCGGCCGTCGATCGCGATCGTCCCGCCCGAGATCTCCTCCAGCCCGGCGATCATCCGCAAGGTCGTCGACTTGCCGCAGCCGGACGGCCCGACCAGGACCATGAATTCGCCGCTGGCTATCTCCAGGTCGATCCCGTCGACCGCCCGCACCCCCGGCCCCTGCTTGGTCGGGTAGGTCTTGACCAGGTTTTGAAGGACGACGGCGGCCATGCGACCAGCCGACATCAGCCGAGGCGGGCGAGCGGGTCAAGGTGGTCCGCGATTTGAACCATGGCCCGACCATTGACTGCCCGGCCCTTCCGTCCTCTCGTTCCAGCCTTTTCCCCCTACCCCGCATGAACGCCACTGAATTTAAGACCCGCCTCCGCGGCGGCCAATCCGTCTATGGTACCTTGCTCGTCTCCACTTCCCCGCGTTACCCCGCGGAAGTGGCGAAGATCGGGCTCGATTTTGTCTTCATTGACACCGAGCACATCGCGATCGACCGCGGACTCCTCTCCTGGATGTGCCAGACCTATCGCGGCTACGGGCTGACCCCGATCGTGCGCGTCTCCGCGCCCGACCCCTACCAGGCTTGCATGGTCTTGGATGGCGGCGCCGGCGGGGTCATCGCGCCCTATGTGGAGACGGCGGAGGAGGCCCGCGCCTTGGTCGGCGCGGTCAAGTATCGGCCGCTCAAGGGCCGCAAACTCGAAAGGTTTCTCGCCGGCCAGGAGAAGCTCGAGCCCGAGCTGCAGGCCTACCTCGACAAGAACAACGCCTCCAACAGCCTGATTCTCAATATCGAGAGCATGCCGGCGATTGCGGCCCTGGACGAGATCCTGGCCGTGCCCGGCATCGACGGTGTCCTGATCGGACCGCACGACTTGAGCTGCAGCGCGGGCGTGCCCGAGCGTTACGATGCCCCGGAGTTCAACGCCGCGGTGCGGACCATCTTCTCCAAGGCGCGGGCCAAGGGCGTCGGCGCCGGCATCCACGCCTGGATGGGGGTCGACCGGGCCGCCGAATTCGCCCGGGCCGGGGCCAATATGATCGTTCATGAGGCGGACATCATCAGTTTTCGCGACAATGTCCGGGAGGACCTGGTCCGACTGCGCGGATTGATGGGGGAGAAAGTCGCCGCCAGCGACAAAAGCGCCGTCAATATATGAGTGGCCGCGGCAGATTGGCGCTCTGGGCCAGCCTCGCTCTCGTCCTACCGACCGGTGCCTTCGCCTGGAGCGATGATTTCGCCCACGAGACCCTGGCGCCGCGCTGGGTCTCGACCTCCATCTACGACGCCCGTCCCGTCGGGCGCCTCGTCCATATCCCCACGGTCATCGAGGCTCATCCCGGCACCTGGGTCCTGGCCTTTGTCGACTATCCGCCACGGGGCGGAAAGGTCCCGTTCGACATGGATGAAACGGACACGATCCGCCTGCAAAATTCCAACGACGGCGGCCGGACCTGGAGCAAGCCCCGCCGCTTCGATGCGAACTACTCCCTCAATCCGGGCTTCATCCGGGGCCGGGAGGGCGACCTCTGGATGTTCTTTGACCGCAAGAGCAGCGCCGGCCAGGACGATAACAACCTTTGGTACTGCCATAGCGTCGATGACGGCCTGACCTGGAACCGGCCACAGCCGATCGCCGTCGGCGAAAGGGTCCACCTTCTGGCTAATAATGGCATGGTCCTGCCCAACGGCGATCTCGTCATCGCCTACTACTATGACCGCGGCAACCGCACCCTGCCGTTTAACCTCGAGCGGCAGGATTTTGCCTCGGGAGTCCTGCTCTCCTCCGACCAGGGGCAGACCTGGAGGTCCTATGGGGAGGTGGTGGCGCGGAATCTGTCCGGACTGCCCAATGCGCGCAGCTGCGCCGTCGAGCCGACCCTGATTTGGTCCCAGCCCGGGCTCCTGCGCATGCTGGTGCGCACCCGGGCCGGCTCGATCTTCGACGCGACCTCGGCCGATCTGGGCCGCACCTGGTCGGACGCCCGGCCGACCCGGCTGAGCAACCCGAACACAAAGTCCGCCGCTCTCACGCTCCGGGATGGCCGCGCCGTCCTCGTCTGGAACAACGCCCAGGTCTTCGACAGCGCCGAAAAGCGCTTCCCGCTCATGGCCGCGCTTTCGGAAGACGGCGGGCGGACCTGGCCGTATACGGTCACCGTGAGCGACGACCGGGTGCCGCTGACCTACCCGACGCTGATCGAACGCGGCGGCGAAATCACCATCATCCATGATCGAAACTACGAGGAGCTGCGCCAGGTTCGGATCCAGGAAAACGACCTCCGCCACCGCTGGACGCCGATCAACCTGCCCGCGGCGTGGAAGATTTCCGGCGGTGTGGCGCTGATGACGGACAGCCGGGCGGTGCCGATCCAGCCGGAGTGGTCGCGGGGATCCTACGCCAAACGGTCGTGGCCCGGCGGCGCCCCCTACCCCTGGACCAATTGGTCAAAGCTCGTCTCTTTTCTCCCGGATAAGCCGGAGCGCGCCGAGGTCACGGCCGAATTCCGCTGGGACGGCGGGAACGACGAGGACGGGGCGATCGGCATCTTCAGCGGCTATCAGGACGAGGACAACTGGCTCGCCTGGGTCTGCCGGCCAGGCCCGGGCCGCGCCGGGATGGAACGCCAGGAACATTTTGGGGCCAGCAACCTGCCGACCCACTACTGGGAGAAGACCGGCCGTTGGGATGAGCCGGTGAGAATCGCGCCGGGAGCCTGGTACGAGGTGAAGGTGGTGCAGCAGGCGGCGGGCCTGCGCTGGGAGCTCCGGGCCCAAGGCGACGAGCGGCTCCTGGCCGCGGCCACCCTGCCGCTTTACTCCCACGGGCACTTCCTCGCCATCGGCACCCGCGGGACGAAAGCTTCTTTTCAGAATATCCGCGTGCGGCCGGCCGACTGACCGGCCCTAGCGATTGCCTGGCGGTACGCCGGCGAAGTCTTGGGCCTGCTCGATGATTTCGACCGACTTGCGCGCTTCGTCGATGCCGTACACGACCGGAAGGCCGGCCGCCACCGCCTCGAGGAAGGACAGGTCCTCCGCCCGGAACATGTCGTCCCGGTCGGTCTTGATTTCTTCGCGGGCCCACTGGCCGTCAGCACCGCATGTCGACAGTTCACAGCGGTCCCATCGCGCGAATTCGACAATAATCACCCCGGCCGTGCAGATCAGCTCGGTCTGGCGCCGGCGGGGAAGCTGGAAGAAATCGAGATGGATGTTCCCGAGGCAGCGGCCCTCAAACTCGATCAGGATCTCGGCCACATCCGGCGCCTCGATCCCGATGTCGCTGAAGGGGCCTGCCATGGCCTGGACCTTTTTTACCGGCCGGCCGGCATACCAGGCTGCCAGGTCCACTTCGTGGGAGAGATCGAAGGCGCCGCCGTGGACCGAGGAAAACATGGTCTTGTAGTCCGGCCGCACGGTGGGAAAATTTTCCCCCACCAGGCAGCGCACGCAGACTAGCCGGCCGAAGCGGCCGCTCTCCAGGATGGCCTTAGCCTTACGCAGGCCGTCGTGAAAGCGGAAGCAGAGTCCGACCCCAACGCTGCGGCCCGCCCGGCAGGCGGTCGCGGCCAGTTCGTCGATTCCCACCCCGGTGTCCGACAGCGGCTTTTCGCAAAACACATGGGCGCCGGCGGCAATCGCCTCCAGGGCCATGGGGATGTGCTGCTTCGGCGGAGTCCCGATCCAAACGCAATCGGGCCTGCTCGCCAGGCCCTCGGCATAGGAGGAGAACATCCGCACCGGCGTCTCCCGCAGCAGGGACTCGGCCTGGGCGGCCACGGGATCGCAGGCCCGCAGATCCTTGACCCCCAAGCCGCGGAGGACGCGGGCATGGCGTTTGCCGATGCTGCCGCAGCCGGCGATCAGGACACTCAATTCCAGGGCAGATTTTTTTGGCATGGGGAGCCGGTCCTTCGACCGGAGGGTTGGCTTGATCCTGCCGGCGCCGCTCCGGCGCAGGCGAATTCGAAAGGGTGGTTTATTCTCCAGACCAGCGGCGCGCGAAGAAGGCCCGCATCGCGAGGCTGAGCCGATCCTGAGTATCCTGGGCCGCGGCATAACCGCGCACCGCGGCCCAGTTCGGGCGGCAGCGGGTGGACTCGTCGAGCGCCACGACCCCGGCGGCCAAATCGCGGAGCCGGGCCTTGGGCCGACCCTCCGACCGGGCCCGGCACCAGGCTGCCTGCAACGCCGCGCCGAGCGCGGCGCCTTCGTCGACCGCCATCGCCACCACCGGTGTCGCGAAGATGTCCGCCATCAGCTGCCGCCAGACGGCCGACTTGGCCCCGCCGCCGGTCAGCCGGATCTCCCGGGGCTTCAGGCCGAGGGTCCGGAGCCGCTGCAGGCCGTAGTTCATGCCCAGGGTCACGCCTTCCAGCGCCGCCCGCCCGAGATGCCCCGGCGAAAGCGAACGATGGGTCAGGCCGAAGAGAACGCCGGCACCGTCCGGGACACTGGGCGTGCGCTCCCCCGTCAAATAAGGCAGCAGCACCAAGCCGTCGGCCCCGGACGGAGTGGCGGCGACCGCCGCATCCAGGGCGGGATAATCGTAGCCGAAAAGATTCCGGACCTGATCCACGACTGCGGTCACGTTCATGGTGCAGACGAGCGGCAGCCAGCCGCCAGTGGACGAGCAGAAGGCGGCGATCTCGCCGCGGGGATCGACGACCGGCCGGTCGGCATAGGCGTAAATCGTCCCGCTGGTGCCGAAACTCGCCGTCACGACGCCGGGGATGACATTGCCCGTGCCGATCGCCCCCATCATGTTGTCGCCGCCGCCCGCGCTGACGATGACTCCGGCGGGAAAGCCGTAGCGCTCGGCCAATTCCGGCCGGAGGGTGCCGGCCGCCGCCGCAGAATCGATCAAGGGTGGAAGCCAGCCGGCCAAGGCCGGGTCGATGGCGTTGATCACCGGAACCGACCATTGCCGCCGGCGCACGTCGAGGAGCGCCGTGCCGGAGGCATCGCCGCACTCCATCCGGTAGTTCCCGGTCAGATGGAAATTCAGGTAGTCGTGCGGCAGGAGCACCTGGCGGAGCCGGCGGTAGTTCCGCGGCTCGTGGCGCTTAAGCCAAAGAATTTTGGGGGCGGTGTAGCCCGGCAGAAAGGGCAGGCCCGCTCGCCGGATGACGGCCTTCGATCCGCCGAGTTTGCGGGTGAGGAGTGCGCACTCCTCCACCGCGCTCGTGTCGCACCACAGTTTGGCTGGCCGGATGACCTGGCCACCGCCATCGAGGGGGACCAAGCCGTGCTGCTGACCGGAGACGCCCAGGCCGCGGATCCGGCGGCGGTCGATCTTGCCCGCCAGCTCGCGCAGGACCGCGTCCAGCGCCTGCAGCCACTCTGCCGGATGCTGCTCCATGTGCCCGGCCGGCAGGCCGGCAATCAGCGTATGCGGAGCATGGGCCTCGGCCACCACCGTCCGGGCGTCGAGATCCAATGCCACCGCCTTGGTGCTTTGCGTCCCGGAATCGATCCCGATAAAAAGTGCCATCGGAGGAGAGGCTGCAGCATTTACAAAAAGGGCGACCGCGCCAAGGCTGGCCTTCACCTTCCGATGAGCCTTCCCTCCATCGTTTATCTCGATGACTTGACCATCAATCCCGGCGATCTGCCCTGGACCGCGCTCGAGGCCCTGGGCCCGGTAACCCGCTACCGCCGCACCGAGGAAGCCGACATTGTGCCCCGCGCGCGCAGCGCGGAGATTGTCCTGACCAACAAGACGCCGCTGACGGCGGCCACCATCGCGCAATTGCCCCGCCTCCAGTACATCGGGGTCACCGCCACCGGCTACAACGTCGTGGACGGCGCTGCCGCCCGGGCCCGGGGGATCCCGGTCACAAATGTCCCGGAATATGGCACAGCCGCGATCGCCCAGCACACCTTCGCCCTCCTGCTGGAATTGACCCAACGGACCGGCCACCACGCCGAATCGGTCCGGCAGGGCCGGTGGGTGTCCTGCCCCAATTTCTGCTACTGGGACTTCCCCCTCATCGAATTGGCCGGCCGGCAGCTGGGCATCGTCGGCGCCGGCCGGATCGGCCGGGCCGTGGCCCGGATCGGGGAAGCTTTCGGCATGACGATCGTGTACGCCACCCGGGCCGGGGGCCGGGCCGAATTGGAAAAGGTCCTGCGCTCGAGCGATGTCATCAGCCTCCACTGCCGCTTCACCCCGGAAACCCGGGAATTGATCAATGCGGCCACGATCGCCTGGCTGAAGCCCTCCGCGCTTCTGCTCAATGTCAGCCGGGGCCTGCTGATCAACGAGCGGGATCTGGCCGCAGCCTTAAATTCCGGGCGGATCGCCGGCGCCGGCCTCGACGTCCTCTCGACCGAGCCGCCGGCGGCGGACAACCCCCTGCTCACCGCCACAAATTGTTTCATCACGCCCCACAACGCCTGGGCGGCGCAGGGTTCGCGCGGCCGGCTCCTCAACGTCTCGATCGAGAACGTACGGGCCTTTTTGGCCGGCCGTCCCACCAACGTGGTTAACTAGGCCGGCTTCTTCGGCAGCGCTCGGGTGTCGTTGACTGAAATCCCGCCATCCACCAGCAGGGTCTGGCCAGTGACATAGCAGCTGGCCTCGCTGGCGAGAAAGACCATCACGCCCTCGAGGTCGCCTTCCCGGCCCGGCCGGCGCAGCGGAATCTTGTCCGTCAGGTAGGCGACCCATTCCGCGTCCTCGTACATCACGGCGTTCTGGGCCGTCTTGAACCAACCCGGGGCCAGGCAGTTGACCGTAATGCCGTTCGGGCCCCATTCGGCCGCCAGGCTCATGGTCAATTGGCGGATGCCGCCGCGGCTGGCACAATAGGGACCCACACCGGCCGAGCCAGCCACGCTGGTGACCGAGCCGATGTTGATCATCCGCCCGTAGCCGCGCGGGACCATGAAGCGAGCGACCGCCTGGGCGACGAAGAAGGGCCCGCGCAAGTTTGTATCCAGGATCGTGTTCCATTCCTCCCAGGCCACGTCCAGGGCGGGCTTGCGGATGTTGCAGCCGGCGTTGTTGGCGAGGATATCGATCCGGCCGAAGTCCTTCTCCACCTTCGCGACCGCCGCCTGGATGCTGTCGTACGAGCGCACGTCGAGGGCCACGGGAAAGGCGCGGCGGCCGAGAGCCTCGACCTCTTTTTTGGTTTTCTCCAGGGAGTCGACGGTGCGGCTGGTGATGGCGACATCCGCCCCGGCCCGGGCGAGGCCGAGCGCAAAGAGCCGGCCCAGTCCCCGGCTCGCGCCGGTGACCAGGGCGACCTTGCCCGTCAGGCTGAAATCGTTGAGTCCGCTCATGGCTGAAGAACCACTTTCATATATTTGGAGCCGCCGTCCTTGGCGCTGAGCCGCTCAAACCAAGCCCGGCCTTCTTCGAGCGGGGCGACCGCACTCATCATCGGCTCGACCCGGACGATGCCGCGGGCGATCAAATCGATGCAGATCGGGTATTCGCCGGAGGAGCCGGTCGAGCCGTAGATCGTCAATTCCCGGGTGACGGCGATTTGGAGGGGGAACTCCACCTTGGGGGCGAGGTTGCCGACGAAAACGGCCGAGCCACCGCGCCGGATGAGGTTGAGGGCGAGATTGACCGTCGGGGTGATGCCCACGACCTCGAAGGAAATGTCCGCGCCCCGGCCCTCGGTCATTTTTTGCACCTGGCCGACGACATCGCCCTCGGACTTGATCGTATCCGTGGCGCCGAGCTCGCGGGCCAAAGCCAGGCGCTTCTCCTCCAGATCGATGGCGATGATGCGCTGGGCCCCGGCCCAGCGCAGCGCCTGGATGACAAAGAGCCCGATCATGCCGCTGCCGATGACGGCCACCGTGTCGGAGGGGTTGATTTTGACCCGGCGGACGGCGTGGACCGCCACCGCCACCGGCTCGACCATGGCCGCCTGCTCAAAGGTGAGATTGGCCGGCAGGCGGTAGAGGACGCGCTGCGGGACGGTCAGAAACTCGGCAAAGGCCCCGTGCTGCTTGTATTCGACCGGCGAGACGCCGACGACTTTGCGGTTTTCGCACAACGCGACTTCGCCCCGCCGGCAGAAAAAGCAGTCGCCGCAGTAGAGGGTGGAATCGAAGGTAACCCGGTCGCCCACCTTCCATTTCTCCACCTTGGGCCCGACGGCGGCGATCTCGCCTGAGGCCTCGTGACCCATGATCAGGGGCGGATGGCGCCGGCCGCTGGAGCCGTCCCAGCCGTGGATGTCGCTGCCGCAGATGCCGCAGGCCCGGATGCGCAGCTGGACCTCGCCCTCCGCCGGCAGGGGTGTCGGAAAATCCACCAGTTCAAGTCGGGACGGGGCGGTCAAGAGCAGGGCTTTCATGGGGGTCCGAATGCAAAGTCGAAAAGGGCGGCATTGCAATCCAGCTCTGGCCTGCAAAAGAATCCACTGCTTTCCGCTCGCGCCCCTCCGCCCACCAGCATGATGGCCGGTTCGGCCCCTTCCGGGGCCAGCCCCTTCCCCAATCTCCATGAACGATTATCTCCATTCGCTCTTCTCCCTCGACGGCAAAGTCGCCGTCGTCACCGGCGCGTCGCGCGGCATCGGCGCCGCCATTGCCGACGGCATCGCCCGCGCCGGCGCCTACACCGTCGGCCTCGGCCGATCCGCCGCCCCGGACAAGCCTTTAGGGGGCGGCGCCGAATACCGGCAGTGCGACGTCACCGATGCCAAGCGCTTCGCCCAAGTCTGCGCCGAGGCGGTCCAGGCCAAGGGCCGGTTGGACATCCTGATTAACGCCGCCGGCGTCAGTTTCCCGCAGAAGCCCGGAGTCGAGCCAGAGGAGATTTTTCGCCAAACCCTGGCGGTCAACCTCGAGGCCGCCTACCGCTGCTGCCTGACCGCCGCCGGGCACATGAAACGGACGGGCGGCGGCTCGATCGTCAACATCACGAGCGTCAATTCGACCATGGGCTTTCCGGGCAATCCCGGGTACGTCGCGGCCAAGGGCGGCCTGCGCATGATGAGCAAGGGCATGGCGATCGATTTCGGAGGGGATCTGATCCGGTTCAACAATGTCGCCCCGGGCTATATCCACACCGCCATGACCGCGGGGAGCTACAACGACCCAGTCCGGCACGCCGATCGAGTTTCCCGCATGATCCTGAAGCGCTGGGGTGAGCCCTCCGATCTGGTCGGAGCCTGCATCTTCCTGGCTTCGAGCGCCTCGTCCTATATCACCGGCGCCGACTTGTTCGTCGACGGCGGCTGGACGGCCAAGGGCCTCTAGCCTTCAGGACCGGACGGCGATGGACTACCGATCCTTGGGCCGGAGCGGGTTGCGGGTCTCGACCCTCAGCCTCGGCTGCAACCGCATTGGCGAATCTCGCGAGCCGGACAGCCATTGGATCAACCTGCTGCAGCGGGCCGCGGATCTGGGGGTGACGCTGCTGGATACGGCGGAAACCTACGCAAAAGGGCGCAGCGAAGAGCTGATCGGCCAGGCGCTGGCCGGCCGAACCGACATCGCGGTTGCCACGAAGTGCGCCGGCTGGGCGCCGGGCAAGGATCCGGGCATCAAGGATTTTTCGCCCGACGGGATGGTCCTTTCGGCCGAGACCTCCCTGCGCAAGCTCCGGCGTGATTGCATCGATGTCTTTCAGCTGCACAGCCCGTCGCTCGCCGCCTTGCAGAAACTTGACTGGGCCGATGGCTTCCATCGCCTCAAGGCGGCCGGAAAAATCCGCTTCATGGCGGTTTCGCTCGATCGCGTCCCGGACGGAATCTGGCTTTTGAAAAATTTCCGCGTCGATGCCTTCCAGCTGATCTACAATCTGCTCTATCCGGAGGCGGCGGAGACGCTTCTGCCGCGCTGCCAACAAGCGGGCGTCGGCGTCCTCGTCCGCATGCCGTTCCACCGCGGGATCTTGACAGGAAAATTTCGACCCGGGACCCCCGTGCCCGCGGACAATCGCGCCTCGCTCGAGCGCGACCGCCTGGCGCCGCTCATCGCCCGGGCCGAGGCCTTTCGCGGCCTAGCCGCCGGGCGCCGCGGCGGCATGGCCAGCTTGGCCGCGCACTACTCCTTGGCCCACCCCGCCGTGTCCTGCCTCATCCCGGGAGCGCGCTCGCTCGCTCAATTGGAGGAGAACGTAGGCTACGGCGAGGAGCCGCCGCTCACCGCCGAGGAGGCGGCGGCGATTCGACAGCTCCAAGCGGACCCGCCGCATAGGTCTTGATATCGGGCGCGCGCCCCCCGTTATCTCTCTCGCCCCCTCCGTCGGCCCCTTTGGGTCGGCCTTGTCCGCGTCGCCCCCCTCCATGAAGAAACCCTCCTGGTTTGCCCGCGTCGGCCCCTGGGGTGTCGTGGGCCTGCTGTGGGTCGCCACGCTATTTCGGGATATGGACCGCAACGTCCTGGCCACGCTGCGGGAGCCGATCCTGGGAGATGTGCCCATGACGGAAGGGCAATTCGGCCTCGTCGCCTCGGCCTTCATGTGGGTCTACGGCCTGATCAGCCCGGTATGCGGCTTTCTCTCCGACCGCTACGGGCGGCGCCGGATCATCTTCGTCAGCGTATTGACCTGGTCGGCCGTCACCTGGCTGACCGGCCAGATGCACTCCTTCCACGGCTTGTTCCTGACCCGGGCCCTAATGGGCCTGAGCGAGGCTTGCTACCTTCCCGCCGCCCTCGCCCTGATCACAGACTACCATCGCGCCACCCGGGCCCGGGCGGTGGCGGTGCACAACAGCGGCATCTACCTGGGCGCCGCGCTGGGCGGGTTGGGCGGCTATGTCGCCATCGCCATCGGCTGGCGCCAGTGCTATTCACTGCTCGGACTCTTTGGCATCGCTTACGCCTTCGTCCTGATGCTGATGCTGCGCGACGCCCCGGTCGAAGCACCCGCGGCCGGGCTGACGGCGCCCGGGCCCATCGACATCCGGGGCGCCTGGCGGGAACTCTCGGTCCAGCGGGGATTTTGGAAACTGGCCCTGGTCAACGGGCTCCTCTGCGTCGGCAGCGCAACGATTGCCACCTGGATGCCGACCTTCTTCCGCGAGCGTTTTCATTTGGGCATCGGCCTGGCCGGGGCCTCCAGCATCAGCTACCTCCAGGTTGGGTATTTCGTCAGCGGGATGCTGGGCGGCCTCTGGTCGGATCTTTGGGCCCGGCGCAACCCGCGCGGGCGTATGCTGGTGCCGGCCCTCGGCTTTTGCCTGGCGGCGCCGGGCTTGCTGCTCGTCAGCGTCAGCCCCGCGCTCGGCCTGGCTCTGCTCGGGATCGGCTTCTATGCGCTCGCCCGCGGGTTCTTCGACGTCAGCACCATGCCGATCATGCGGGAGCTGATCGCCGGCCGCTATATCGCGACCGGCTACGGGCTGGTCAACCTCGTCGGCTCCTTCACCGGCGCCGCCATGGTTACCCTCAGCGGCGTGCTGCGCGATCATGGGGTGGGCCTGCAGTTCACCTTCCAGCTCAGTGCCGTGGCTCTCCTCCTCGGCGCCCTCTTGCTGTTCGGCCTGCGGCCCCGCGGCGGCCCCGCGACCATCGGCGGACGGGGCTAGGGGTCCGCCCTTAGCGCGGGGAAGAATAGCGCGCGTCCATCCACTCCAGCCATTGCCGGGGCCATTCCCGGAGCGGAACGGGCAGTTCGAATAAACCGGGGGTATGCCCGCCCCGCTCGAAGATCAGGGTGTCGGCCGGCCGGCCGGCCCGTTGCAGGGCGGGCACGAGGCGAGCGGTATTGGGATAGAGCCGGTCGTCGCGGGTCGAAACCAGCAGGGTCGGCGGCCAGCGGGGCCCAACCTGCTCTTCGAGGGAATACTGCCGCACCAAGGCCGCGCTCGGGGCCTTGCCCAAGAAATCGGCGCGCATGGTGGGGTTAATCACGGCCGCATCCATCGAGATGAGGGGGGAATGCAGGACGAGGAAATAGGGCCGGCTGGAAACCCGCTCCACCGAGTCGGCGGCCTGGGGGTTGCCGTCGTCGCCAAAGGCGGCGCAACTGCCCGCGAGATGGCCGCCGGCGGAACTGCCGACCAGACCGATCCGCTGCGGATCGCAGCCCAGCTCGGCCGCCCGGCTGCGCAAAAGCCTGAGGCCCCGCTCGGCGTCAATCAGCGGCAGCGGCTTGCCCGCGCCGGTTTCCGCCGGACGGGCCATCCGGTACCTGAGGAGTCCAACTGTATAGCCGTGAGCGACCAGAAAATCTGCGAAGTCGTAGCCGCCGCGGGTCAGGTACAGGCGCCGGTAGGCGCCGCCGGGAATCACCAGAACAGCCCGGTGATTCGACTGGCCCGGTGCGGGCCGGTAGAGGACGAGCGAGGGGCGGAGAACTAGGCGTTTGATCGCGTTGGGATCGTCCGGGCTGTCCAGGACGATGATTTCCCGGGTGACCGCCGCCAAGTCGTCCTGGGGCCAGAGCGGCACCACGGTCGAGACAGGCGCCGCCAAGTCGCGGTCGGACAGGCCCTGCCCCTCGCCCCGGATCGTGACGGGGCTGAGACCCACGACCGCGGCGCAGATTCCAAAAATGACGATCCCGGCCCTCCGATGGCAGGGCCAGGACTCGGCTCTCGCCCTTCGTCGCCCCGAACGCGGCATCGGGCCTAATAGCTGTATGTCAGCGTCGCCGAAGCATCGGTCGGATTGCCGGCGTAGATGATCGTCCGCGCCACCGAGATCGACTCATAGACCGTATTGAAGACATTGTTGACGTTGACCTGGAAACGCCAGTGCTTGTCGTACTGGTAGCCGAGGAGAGCGTTGCAGACCGTATATTGCGGGAGAGTGGCGTCGTCGGCGGCGTCGGCCGCGCGCGGACCGTCGTGCTGCAGGCCGAATCCGGCGAAAATGCCGTGGAGGGGGCCGGTGTGGAACGTGTATTTGAGGAAGCCCCGGTAGTTGGTCCCGAAGGGCACGGACCGGGCCAGGAAGCCGGTCGCCGTTTTCGAATCGAGGTTGCCCGCTCCCCCGATCAGGTCGAGGTTGTCGGTTATGGCCATCGTGGTATCCATTTCCCAGCCCTGGATGATCAGCGAGCCGGCGGGAACATTCACGCCCACAGCGACGCCCTGGGCATTATATTCCGTGATCAGGACCGTCGCGTCGGCCACCGTCGTTTTGAAATAGGAGCCGGTGACCATGATCCGATTGTGAAAGAGGCCAATTTTGGCGCCCTCCTCGATGATGGTGGAAGCGAGGTTGGGCAATTTGACGGTGTTGCCATTCACATCGGTGGCGAAGCCATTCGGCGCGAAGGTCTGGGAGTAATTGCCAAATAGCGTCAGCCACTCCTCCGGGTGCACCACCACCGCGTACTTATGGGTCGTTCCCGTCCGTACGTCGTCCAAGATGGTGCTTTTAGGGGCGAAATAGTTGTAGGTGGATGAGCTCTGCCAGTCGTGGCGGATTCCTCCGACCAAGGTCAGCTTGTCGCCAAAAAAGCTCATGTTTTCCTGCGCGCCCTCTCCGACAAGGTGGCTTGTTATCCGGGTATTAGTGGAAATGACCACGGGGGAGGCGAGTTCCGCGTTGGTGTATTCGTTGCCGTTGTGGGCGTTGACGCCCGGATAATTCGGTATGGCCGACCAGATGACGATACCGGGGTAACTGGACCCGGAGTAGTCCAGATTGGAGGAGAACTGCCCCAGATCGTCCCCATAGATCACAAAATTGTTTTTGGACGGCCCGAGGTCGAACTTGCCCACCAAGTCGGCATCGGCCACCGACATTTGGGAAAAGTCATGAAACAGGGCGAGGACCCGCGGATTCACCTCGATCGTGGCCAAGCCGGGTTCGCTGAAGGTATTGGCGCCGGCATTGCCGATCACCTGGCCGGCGGCGTTGAGGAATAGGAAGTTGCCGATCGCCGGCTCCTGGTACTGGGACGAGGCCCAGCCGATGCCGTAACGCAGATAACCCTGGGCGGCCCACTCGATCGGTCCCGTGGTGAAGGGCTGGGTGAAGCGCAAGTCGACCTTGTGGTACCGATAATCGCGGCCGGTTTGGAGGTCGGGGATGGAGTAGTTGGCCGGAATAAAGGTCGAGATCGTGCCGGCCGAGTCGGTGAACCAGGCGTGCGCCTGGGTGTCGCGATGCGGGTTGTAGTGGATATAGCGCAGCATCAACGATCCGCCTCCCTTGAAATTATAGGTCCCCATCGGGGAAAACATGACGGAATTGTCCGGCCCCCCCTGAAGGGATTGGCCGCTCTGGCCGGCAAAGACGAAGCGATAGAGCATATTCGGATGGTTCGGGACGCTCCCGGTGCTGTCGAACACGCCGCGACTGATCGTTCCGCCCAGTTCGTCGGCGCCGTACATGAAGGACATGGTCGTCGCCGCCACGGCTTGCGGTTCCTTGGTGACGTAATTGGCCAGTCCGCCCTGGCCGCTGAAAGTGCCGTAGATCGTGCCTTCGGGGCCCTTGATGATTTCGAGGCGCTCGAACAGGGCGCTGTCTGAGAACTGCTGGGATTCGACCACCAGGTCGGGCACGCCGTCGCGCACCATCTGCACGCTGCTGAGGTCCTGGCCGCGGATCACCAGCTGTCCGCCGTCGGGATCGGCGCCGATCGCCACGCCGGAAAAGTAGCCGGCGGCGTAAGCCGCGTCGACCATGCCGACATCGGCGAGGAATTCCTTGTTCACGACGCTGATCGACATCGGCACCAGCATGATCGGCGTATTGACGACGGTGGCGCCGACGGTGTTGGCGGAGTTGTAGCCCTTGTCGCCCTGGGACTGGACTTCAAAGGCTGAGAGTTGGACCGGCTCGTCCGAGGCGGGAGTCGCGGTCGTGGTCGGAGTGACCACGACCGGTTGGGCCTGGGCGGAGAAGGTTGCCAACAGGAGTAGGGACGGAATCGCACTGACCAAGATATGCCGACTCATGGGGGTGTAGGGGGTTTGACTGGCATTATCCGGGCTGAAAGTGGGGCTCAGCCGGAGATTTCTAGAACTGGCCCGCAGCGTAAGTCCTTTCCCGGGCGTCGCCAGCGAAATTCTTTGGTTCAATTATTGAACCACAAGAGCGGGCTTTCCCAGCCAGCGGGTTCCTTCCACCATTCCCCGGTTCGGCCCGGCCCTCGCCAGCCCCCACCCCATGAAATACCGCCCTCTCGGGAAAACCGGCCTCAGCGTCTCGGAGATCGGACTCGGCGCCACCCAAATCGGCTGGCCCAGCGTCACTGAGGCCGAGGCCGAGCGGGTGCTGCAGGGGGCGTTGGACGCCGGCATCAACTTTATCGATACGGCGGCGAGATACCGGCTGAGCGAAAGCCGGATCGGCCGCTTCCTCGCCAAGCAAAAGTCCCGCTTCATCGTCGCCACCAAATGCGGCGGATGGATCGAGTACGTCGACGGCCAGGAAAAGGCCTCCTGGGATTACTCGCCGGCCGGAATTCTCCGCACCATCGACCGCAGCCGCCAGCAGATGAAATTGGACGTGATCGACATCGTGCAATTCCACGGCCTGCCCAACAACCGGCCCCTGGATCCGAAGGATCCCCGCTCCGGCTATGACGTGAAGGCCGCCTTCGACGCCCTGTTCGAGGCCAAGGCCCGGGGCTGGGTGCGCTTCGTCGGGGTGTCTTCCGACGGTGCGGCCTCGGCTGACGTCGTGCGGCAGTGGCCCCTCGATGTCCAGGAGTGCAATTACAACCTCCTGCTCCAAGAGGCCGAAACCGACCTTTTCCCGCTCTGCCAAGAATCCCAGCGCGGCGTCATCGCCAAGCGGCCAATCGCCAACTGCGTCTATCTGCTCAAAGAGCGGCCCGAAGGCAACGAAGAGGGCCTGCAATACGACCGGGCGCAGACTTTTCCCCTGCGCGATCTGGCGGGCGGGGGCGATCTGATCGATTTTACGCTCCGTTTCACTCTCGCCCACCCCGCCGTGTCGACCGCGATCATCGGCACGGCCAGCGCGGAGCATCTGGCCGCCAACGCCCGGGTCTCCGACGGGCGCCTCTTGCCGGCCGATACCCTCGCCCGGGCGAAACAAAGCTTCCGCCAGCTCTTCGGCCGCGCCTGAGCGCGGCGGAGCCCGGCCCCCACCCGATTCGAATGAGCGATCCCCTCCTGGCAGGCGACGTGACCGGCGCCGTGATTGTCCGCCACCTCAGCCAGGAATCCGCCCTGTATAACCGGCTGTGGCAGCCCTACGTGACGAGGTGGCAGGACGAACTCCTGGTCGCTTTCAGCCGCGAATTGGGCCGCGATCCCCGGCGGAAAGTCGACATGGGCGATGTCGTCTGCTGCCGCAGCACCGATGGCGGGGCGACTTGGTCGGAGCCGACCGTCATCTTCGACTCCCGGGTGCCGGTCGGGCCCCTGCGCTTCGCCTACGCCAATGCGGTCCTCTTCCGGCCGACCGGGCAGAATAGCGTCTGGTGCTTCGCCATGCGCTGTCCGCTCTTTTACGTCGACAGCGAAGACAGCCGGCTCTGCGCCGCCTACTCGCCCGACGGCGGGCTCACCTGGCAGCAGGTCGAGCTGGCGGTGCACCACCACTCCGCTCTCATCATCGTGGCCGGCATCGTCGAGGTGCAGGAGCCAGGCCGGGTCCGCTACCTCTTGCCCGCCCATCGCAACACGCGGCGGCACGATCCCAAAGGCGACTGCCAGCAGTTCGTTCTGGAGAGCGCCAATTTGCTGGAATGGCGGCTGGCGGGCTACATCCCCCAGGCCGAGCCCGCTGCGGTCTTCCTCCATGAGGGTAACATCGCGCCGGGGGACAGTCCGGACGAACTCAAGATCGTCATGCGCACCGCCCAGCTCCACGGCGACCGCCGGGCCCTGGAGCCGCCCCGCGCCTACTCGAGCGTCAGCCGCGACGGCGGCCGCACTTGGTCGATGGCCCAGCCCGAGCCCGAACTCTACAATTCGGTCGCGAAGAGCTTCTTCGGCCGCGATGCCCAGGGCCGCCACTGGTATGTCTACAACGACGGGCCGGCCTGGGAGCGGCGGGGGCTGTATTACCGCGTCAAGCCGCCGGGCGGAGTCTGGTCCGCGCCCCGGCTGTTCTTTCACGCCCATACCCGCAACAGCTATCCGACTTTGGTGGAGGAGGCGACCGGCGAGTTTCTCTGCGTCTGGGACAGCTCGACCGATCCGGAAGAGCGCCGGACCGCCATCCGCTTCGGCCGGCTGCGCCTGCCGTAAATTACGGCAGGCGGTCCCGGCCGTCCGTCAACCACTCCAGGTTGAAGCGGGCCACCGAGAGAAAGGTCGGCTGATGCGACGTCGGCGCCACGACGCCGCGTTCGTAGAGGCAAAGAATCGTGCCGTCGGGCAGGACCGCCAAATCCGAATAGGAACTCGGTCCCGGCTCAAGCTGGCGTTTTACCGGCCATGTCGCCCCTTCGTCGTAGCTCAGCTTGATGGAGAGGTTCGCCCGAGCCCGGGGGTCGTCCGGATTGGAGAAAAGGATGCGGTCTTTTCCGCCCGCCCTCCCTTCCGACAGCCGGGTGATCCCGCCCATGCAACCCTGCTCCACCAAAGCCGGATCGAAATAAGGCCGCCCCCACTGGGTGCCGCCCTGACCGCCGATCACGATCAGCCGGTGGCCGGAGGGCGACGAGCTGCGGGCATTCATCATGACCCGATCCTGGGAGAGTTCGACCACTTCGCCGCAGGTGGGATTGGTCCCGGCCGTCGCGGCCGCGAACGGAATCCCGGCCGCGCGCCAGCTCCGGCCCTGGTCGTCGCTCACGATGACTCCGACAGCCGAGGGATTGAAGCCGTTTTTGCCCACGCCGGTCGACATCCAGAACGGCAGCACCAGGCGGCCGGAGTGCAGTTCGATCCCGTGGCCCGGGCCGGCGGCGATAATGTGCCAGTCATAGTCCGGCCGAAAGGCTTGGAAGTCCGAGGTGATCTCCTCTGGCGGAGAGAAGGTGGCGCCGTCATCGTCGCTGCGCCGGTAAAAGCAGCGGTTGAATTCGAGGCAGAAGAAAAAGTGAACCGTCCCGTCTCGGGTCGCGATCGCCACCGGGTTGGAATAGGTCACTTGGTCGGCGCGGGCGTACTTGCCGGCCAATGCCACCGGGTTCTTGTGATGGGGGCCGGGGATGGCGCCCATGACGCGGGGAGCCTCCCAAGTTCGGCCGCCGTCGGTTGAACGGCGCAGCAATACGTCGATATTCTCCCAATCGTTCTGGCCCTCGCGCCGGGCCTCGCAATAGGCCAGGACGGTGCCCTTGGCCGTGACCACCAGGCCGGGGATGCGGTAGTAGGCGTATCCGCCCTGGCCGGCGTGAAAAAGGTCCACGGTTTCGAGGCGGGGCGGGGCGGCCGCGACGCAGGCGGCGGCCAGTGGCAGGATCAGGCTGACCAGGGTGGGGTACCTCATGGCGGGGTAGCGCCACCCTGCCACCGGCGCCGGGGAGGAGAAAGGCCAAAACCGCGCCAACCCATGGTCTTTTTTTTGAACCATGGTCCGGCGGCAGATCGGGAGATATCCCGGCCGTCTCGTTTCAACCCTCCCGCCGCGGCGCGGCCCGGAGATCTGCTCAGGGCCGGGCGGCCCGGAT